>ERZ773192.1-NODE-1-length-320212-cov-15.199746_pt1 | contig 320212 bp, 245 predicted proteins | sample MGYA00581010_ERZ773192 | MGnify/ENA primary metagenome ERZ773192 (study PRJEB29015, sample SAMEA2737741) | human gut metagenome | biome: human gut; feature: human-associated habitat; material: faeces | place: China | collected 2012 ...
CATCCTATGACCGCGGCGAGCCGCTGGAATTTGTCTGTGGTGCAGGCATGATGATCAAGGGCTTTGATGAAGCCGTAAAGGAAATGGAGACCGGTCAGATCATTGATATCCATTTAATGCCGGAGGAAGCATACGGAATGCCGGATCCGCAGAATATCGTCACACTGGAACTTGGTCAGTTACCGGGTGCAGAAGGCTTATCTGTCGGTGAGCATGTTTATTTATCCACCCCAACCGGGCAGTCTTTCCCTGTTACCGTGACAGCTAAGGACGATACCCATATCACGCTCGATGCCAACCATGAAATGGCCGGAAAAGAACTGAACTTCAAGATCGAACTTGTTTCTGTAGAATAAGGAGATTTCCTATGGCAAATGAATCATTTTTTGTAGATGACCATGTCCGGCTCACCATGCAGGACATTGATCAGCAGGTACGCAGGTATCTGACTGCCTGTGAACGTGAAAAAGCCAGTTACCGGCTTGTGGAAGAAGCGATTGCCACACAGCTGATCCCCCAGGTGGAAAACCTCATGTCCAAAGATGCCATGAATGGTGGTATCCATCCGATGAAGCATCATACCTACCAGGGACATCCCGGCCTTTTCTGCTACAATATTTTCATCGTAAACTACGGATTTGCCAAAGGTCATTTGTATCATGAACTGGAAAAGATCGGCGATGTGCCGTTTTATGATGCGGGAAATATGATCGATGAAGGGAACCGGCTTCTTGCCATGATCGAAGATCTGGAGCAGGGCATATCCTGCTGGGACTTTCCCAAAAAATATTTCCGCATCCCCCGCTTCAAGGGAACGGACGGACTGCTTTCAGGCATCGAGCGTATGATCGATGATGCCATAAAAAGCGGTTTTGGCTGGGAGAAGATCAGCGACGAAATGTCATATTACAATACAACAACCGGTGAATGCGGCATTCTTCTGGATGTAGCCCCCGATAAGAAACTGGCGGATTATAAGCAGGAGGGTTTGATTTATCATGGACAAACATATAAAAGCACCATTTGACAGAGAAGAAGTGAAAAATCTCAAAGCTGGAGATTATGTATATATAGATGGAATAGTGTACAGTGCCAGAGATGCGGCGCACAAGAGAATGTACGATTCGATCATCGAATCGGGATGTAAAGATGCCAGCGGAACTGAACTTTATGAGAAGAAAATAGTTCCGATAGATCTGAACGGCAATGTCATCTATTATCTAGGACCTACACCGGCAAAACCAGGTCAGGTGATAGGATCAGCTGGACCTACGACCAGCAGCCGTATGGACAAATATACACCGCTTATCCTGAGTAAAGGTCTTTGCGGAATGATAGGAAAAGGCAAGAGAAGCCCTGAGGTCATACAGGCTATCAAAGACAACGGAGCTGTATATCTGGCTGCAGTTGGCGGAGCGGGAGCTCTCCTATCAAAGTGTATCAAGGAGTCTGAGGTCATAGCATATGACGATCTTGGAACAGAGGCTATAAGAAAGATGAGAGTTGAGAACTTCCCTGCGATAGTTGTCATAGATTCTGAAGGACATAATCTGTATGAGACTGCTGTGAAAGATTATCTTGCACAGAAATAATATGTAAAGTGCAAATTAAAATATCATGTAATAAGTGTAAAGATATTTTAAACAATCAAAATTGTATATATTACACTTGCTTATAATAGTCAAATGAGATTGACTTTATATATTTAAGCGTTTAAAATTTAATCTGAACCGTGATTCTATCAGGTAAATCCAAGATGATAGAATCATTTTACGGAGGGAAAATAAAAAAAGGAGAGATTTTATGAAAAGAGAGAAAACAATGAAGAGATCGCTCATTGTACTTGCAATCATGACAATCATGCTTTTTGCAATGACGATCACAGCATCTGCTGCGGGGTCTGTAACAAAGCTTAGACAGACGAGCGCTTCAAGCAGTAGTGTAAAGGTAACATGGAATGCAAATCCGGGACAGGAGTACAGGGTATATTACTCAAAGAGCAAGAATTCAGGGTATGTTGAGGATACATCATATACGACGTCATCAACAGAGAGGTATATCAGCGGACTCAGCGCAGGAACAACATATTATGTAAAGGTTGCTTCTTATGTTAAAGACAGCAACTGGAATGATATATATGTTGCCACATCAGCACCTATCCAGGTTGTAACAACTCCGGAAAATGTCAACAGCAGCAGTATCAAGCAGACAGCCGGAACAAGCAAGACGGTAACAGTTAAGTGGAAAGGCGTAGCAGGAGCAACAGGATACAGGATAGAGCTTGAGGGCAAGCTTGGAACAAGAACAAGAGTTGTATCAGGTACAAAGGCATCCATGCCAGCTTCAGCAGGACGTGGTTATACAGTAACTATCAAACCATATAAGAAGTCATCTTCAGGATTCATTGCCATGGATAGTTCAGGAAAATGGGCATATGGAATATATGCAGCTCCTGTGAATCCACAGAATCTTGCAGTTGCAAGAAAAGATAATCTGGATTGGGATCCTAACGAGAGCAATGAGGTAAAGATAGGATGGGATAGAAATTCATTCTACAGCTCAGCAGGAGAGTCTACACCAGACGGATATCAGGTTCAGGTATGTGCACTTGACGGCAGGACAAGCCTCTATGTTGGAATGGCAACAAGCTATTCATGTCAGGTTAAGGTTACAAGCCTTAAGGCAAGAAAGGCAATCAAGAACAAAGGCTTCAAGGTAAGAATCAGAACATATATAAAGGCAGACAGTGGAGTTGCAATCTGGAGCGCATGGTCTCCATTCAAGGTTGTTGTACCACAGGCATATCTCAACCTCAACAAAATGAAAGTAGTGAATCATACAGGTGCAAAGCTTGTGTGGACAGGCGTAGCAAACGCTAAGTACTACTATGTATACTTCAATAGAAATATTTATGGAACAAACGGTGGTACATGGAGAAAGGTTAAGGTAAGTGCTTCAGCTAGATCATATGTGATAAAAGGTCTTACAAAGTATAAGACATTTGGATTCTATGTAGTTCCAGTATGTAAGGTTGATGGAAAGCTTTATCCGGCAACTACAAAGAATTATTACACTACATATATAAAGACTGTATACTATTAAAACTTACATTATAGAGTTAGGTTCATGTGGTAATTGTTAAACAGCCAGCATTGTCATATAGGCAATGCTGGCTGTTTTGTTAATTTTGTCCAAACAAATCAGTGATAATGCCGATTATCATATGGTTGACTTAAAAATTAAAAAAATGTAAACTTTGTAATATGAGGAGAGTACGGTGGATTCAACAGAAGGGTAAGTAAGAAGAAGGAGAGATTTAATGAGAAAAGAAAACACGATCAAAAAATCATTATTTGTCCTTGCAATAATGGCAATTATGCTTTTCGCAATGACAATCACAGCATCTGCTGCAAGTGCAGTTACAGGAATCAAGCAGATAGACAGTTCAACATCATCTGTAGAGATTCAGTGGAATGATATTCCGGGACAATCATACAGAGTTCTTTATTCAAAGAGCAAGACATCAGGATATGTAGCTGCAAATACCAATCCAAGCTCAAGTGTAAGCCGTTACATATCAGGACTTAGCGCAGGAACAGCGTATTATGTAAAGGTTGAGTCATATGTAAGACAGGGATACAATGATGTATTAGTTACAACATCAGCACCTATTCAGGTTGTAACAAAGCCAAAGGATATAGATTATTCAACAATTAAGCAGACAGCCGGAACTTCAAAGGCAATATCTTTTAAGTGGGCAGCATCAGCCGGTGCAACAGGATACAGAATAGAACTTGACACAGGTACAACTGTAAAGACAAAGATCGTTTCTTCACCAAAGGCTGTTATGTCTGCAACATCAGGACGTAGATATAGTGTAAAAATAAAGCCATACAAAAAGTCAACATCAGGATACATAGCTATGACAAAGTATGGAACAACAAAGTCCGGATTATATTCAGCGCCTGTAAACCCACAGAATGTTGCAGTTTACAGCAAGGGAAACCTCACATGGAATCCAAATAAGAGCAATGAAGTAACTATAGGCTGGGATAAGAATTCATTCTATAATTCAAATAATACAGTAACTCCAAATGGATGCCAGGTTCAGGTATGTGCACTCAACGGTAAGACAAGCCTTTATGTCGGTATATCAAGCTCATATTCATATGGAACAGTAAAGGTTACAAGTCTCAAGGCAAGAAAAGCAATCAAGAACAAGGGATTCAAGGTAAGAATCAGATCATATATCAAGACAGGTGATGGTGTTACAATCTGGAGCGCATGGTCTCCATTCAAGGTTGTTGTACCACAGGCATATCTTAATCTTAACAGAATGAAGGCTGTAAGCGATACAAGCGCAAAGCTTGTATGGACAGGCGTAGCAAACGCTAAGTATTATTATGTATACTTCAACAGAAATTCATCAGGAACAAATGGTGGTACATGGAGAAAGGTTAAGGTAAGTGCTTCAACAAGATCGTATGTGATAACTGGCCTTAAAAAGTATCAGACATTTGGATTCTATGTAGTTCCGGTATGTAAGATTGGCGGAAAACTTTATCCTGCAACAACAAAGTATTATTATACAACTTGGATCAGAACAGTATATCGTTAAGATGATAAGTATATAAAAGAGAAAAGTTATATGATTAACTTCTGAAAATAGGATCTCATTTTATCTGTGGAAAATGATAAAATGAGGTCTTATTTTTTATGTCAGAGTACAATTTGTACATCTGGTTTTCATTTTGTACATACAGGTTTTTTCTGAAAATCACAAAAATTTACCATTTAAAAAATAACCCTTGACAATGAGTGTGTATTTTGTTAATATAAACAAGCGTCAAAAATTAAATACTCTTTGGTAGGAGATTTTTATTTAGGCATTTTGCAGAAGTACTCAAGTGGCTGAAGAGGCGCCCCTGCTAAGGGTGTAGGCCGTTTGCGCGGCGCGAGGGTTCAAATCCCTCCTTCTGCGTTCCTTTTATAGGAATGCTTATATGACGTTTATTCCTCGATAGCTCAATGGTAGAGCACTCGGCTGTTAACCGAGGGGTTGTAGGTTCGAGCCCTACTCGGGGAGCTAAGGACATTTGGTATAATCATGAAGATGTCCTCATATAATAGAATATGGTGCGATAGCCAAGTGGTAAGGCCCCGGTCTGCAACACCGTCATCGCCGGTTCAAATCCGGCTCGCACCTCTAAAGCATCCCTGATCTGGATATTTGGATCAGGGATTTTTTGTATATTGCAGTGGATTGTTTTGTTTATCTAGTGTGTATTTGTGTATTTATTTACTCAGTATGCATTTGATTTGTTTACTCAGTGTGCATTTGTTTTGCCTTGAATGTGGCTTTAGTGTTTGTTATACTGTATAAGTGTTACTGTAAATATTTGTAGGAGGTATTGGGGAATGACTCAGACATTAAGAGAATATAAGAAGATCGAATATAGATTGGATCAGGCAACTCCAATCAACAAATATGAGATGAATGCGTATAACGTGCCATTTGCGGGAAATACAAGTACGTGCAAGGAAGTATTTGTCAAGGGGGACAGAATACTTGAGTATTCGATAGATGGGGATATCAGTTTTGCACAGATAGCACAGAAGCCTGTGTTCAGGGACGAACTTGTTGAATACGTATTCAGTATCAGTAAACAGCTTGTTTCTATTATACAGAATGGACTTAAGCTTGATAAGATAGTATGGGATGTCAATTCAATGTTTGTCAAATTTGTGGATTTTTCTGTACAGCTTCTGTATCTTCCGTTGGAATGTAATTTCGAGAATAGGAACATCGGACAATTTTTTAACGAATTGTTGTCGTCACTTATATACGCACATACACCTGCCATTGAGTGTGCAAATCAGATAGTTGATTATTTCAATGACCACAGAGAATTTGATGCATTTCATTTTAATGAGTTTGTGTCGGAACTGAGATCTACCAGCCAGCTCCTTATAATACAGGGTGAGAATGGCAGAAGCGAGGTTCTCACCACAGATACAAACAACAAAGAGATGGCTATACATAAGGCTGAAGAAGCGGCAAAGAGAGCTGAGAAAGCCCGTATAAATGCTGAAAATGAAGTAAAGAGACAGATAGAGGAAGCCAAGTATCAGGCTGGAGTGGCCAGAGAGGCTGAGGAGACTAGAATGAAGGCCGAAGCAGCCAGGGTTGAGGCTGAGATATGGAGACAGAGAGTAACTGCGGAGGCCAGAGATTACGAGCAGACTGCGATCCTTACAGCGGGGGATGATTCACTATATCAGAGCGCAGAGGAGGAGAGAATCAGGGCAGAGAAAGCTTCTTCACAGTATGCAGATGAGATCAGACGCGCCAGGGAGCGTGAGATGCACGCTGAGGAGGCGAGATTGCAGGCTGAATTTGCAGCAAGAAAGAATGCTGAGGAAGCAAAGCGTCAGGCAGATGTTGCAAAGCGCCAGGTTGAGGAGGCCAGAAGACTCAGCGAACAGATAGATGAAGAACCACCTACAACCCTTTTCAGCAACAGAACCATTGTCGGAGGCAGCAAGCCTACCATCACAAGAAAGAGTACAGGTGAAACAGTTCAGATAAACAAGCAGGTATTCTGTATAGGTAAGGCTGATCAGGGCGTGGATTTTAAGATAACGGGAAACAAGTCTATAAGTAGAAGACATGCATATATAACAAGTATAAATGGTGTGAACTATCTGAGAGATAACAATTCTACTAATCATACATATCTGAATGGTACACAGGTTTACAGCAATATGGATGTGATAATTCCAGATAATAGTGTGGTAAGGTTATCAAATGAAGATTTTATATTTAAAAGTAACTCATAAAATAATAAACTGATCCATAGAAATGGAGGGAAAGATATGTATTGTGATAATTGTGGATGTGAGATGAGAGATGACATCAGGGTGTGCCCTGTATGTGGAAAACAATTTCCATTGATCAATTATGAACAGAATAGTGATGAAGACAGTACGACGGTGCTCACAAGTGCGAATGCAGACAATGACAGCACAACTGTACTGACAGGCTCTGGTATGGAGAATCAGCCACTTACACCTGCAGGCCAGCCTGTCCCTATGCATCAGGCTCCTTCGGAGCATCCTATGCCAGGTGGAATGCCGCCACAGGGCATGATGCCACAACAGAACGGAATGCCAAATGGAATGCCGCCACAAAATGGAATGTCAGGTCCGGGAGGAATGCCGCCACAGAACGGAATTCCGCAGCCGGGTATGAGAAATATGCCTCCTGTGGGTGATGATGTAATGATAAAGAAAAAGGGCGAAAAGAAGCCTATGGGAAAAGGTGCTAAGATCGCTCTTATCACAATTCCTATAGTTATAGTCTTAGCCATAGGTGTGTTTGCATTTTTATTCGTGCCAAAGTTCAAAAAGTACAATGATGCAGGCGATATGATTTCACAGGGTAAGATCGAAGAGGCGGTTACTCTCTACAAGGATCTGGGTAATTTCAAGGATTCTTATAATCTGGCAAATGGTGATGCATATTACAATTATGCAGAGTCTCTTGAGAAAGATGGCAAAAATCTTGAAGCTGCAGAATATTATAACAAAGCTGCCAAAAGTAAGCAGGCTGCAGAAAAAGATGGTAAACAGAGGGGAAAGGCTTCGGAAGTTAAGAGCCAGGACGCATTTGACAAGGCAAGTCAGTGTTATTACAGTGCAGGAATGAATCAGATGAATGCAGCATCATATGATGCCGCCATAGATGCGTTCAAGAATGCAGGAACATACAAGGATGCCTCAGACAAGGTTATAGAGTGTACGTATAAGAAGGCTCAGTCACTGATAACAGCGGAGGATTATGACGGAGCTATAGATCTTCTGACAACCATAGAGGATTATGAGGATTCAGCAACCCTCCTTGCAAAGTGTTACTATGACAAGGGCACAGATCTTCTCAAAGATGGAAAGTACGATGATGCTTATGATATGTTCACAAAGTCAGAGTACGACGATTATGCTGATAAGGCAAGCGAGTGTACTTATCAGAAGGCAGCTGAGTATTACAAAAACAAGGATTACGAGAATGCCATTAAGAGTTATGATAAGGTTGATTCAAAATATAAGAATTGTGTAAAAGAGAAGGATAAGTGCTATATAGCTCTTGCAGCACAGGCAGTAGGTGACAAGGATTACAAGAAGGCAGTTGAGTGTTATGAAAAGGTTGAGAAGACAGACGTATCAAGCAAGATTGTCAATGCAAAGCTGGCTTATATAAAGGCAAATAAGAATGCCTCAAACGAACTTACAATGCAGTATCTCGGAGAACTCAGATATGCGGGAAGTCCTACGGCTCAGAAGATATATACAGAGCTTGTAAAATGGGATATACAGTCATTTGTCAACAGTTCAGAGAGTGATCTGGACGACAGATCAGACAGCATAAGCAGTGGAAGCAACATATATATCCATACAGCATTTGCATTCTCTGGAAGTGATTCTATCAATATATCAGGATATGTGGTATATGCTGACGGCAACAAGTCAGATTCCATAACATTCTCAGATCCTGTTGTTGACGGATGGTCAACATGGGTGAATATCGGCGACAGTGCTCCTAAGGGAGTTACATACCTTTATATAAAGAATGAGGATACAAAGAATATTATAGAGGTATATCCATTTACTATAAAGTAAGGTGATTATATGATAAACAGACCAGAGCTTCTTGCACTGGAGTTCTACAAGTTAAGACCATTTAAAGGGAGCGACAAGGGTATCAGATACATGATACAGAAAGATACTGTGGAGATCCCCTCCGAAGCAGAGGAACAGGAGGGAGATTCCGCAGAGGAGAGCAAGCCTGAGACGAAGACAGTTCTGACGGCATATATATGGCCGGAACCATTTTGTTTTGAGGTTACACCGGATGAGAAGAAGGGTTCAAAGCAATTTGAGTTTTCAGAGGAAGGATTGTGTGATGCAATCTCCTGGTTAAATGAGAGTCATGACGAATATGCATACAAAAAACAATAAAAAGATATTAAAAAGAATAATTGGAATAATAGCAGCGGTTACAATCCTGGCAGCTGTAGTTGTTGCAATTATTCTTTTTAATCTGATGAGAAAACCACAGGTAAAACTTGTGGAAGCCATGTCAAATACTATAAAAACCTCAGAGAATTCTGGGATGAACCAGAAGTATGGAACATATACCATGGGCAGCAGCATGCTGAACGGCAATCAGAATTTCCTGTTTGAGGATTCTGTTGATGATGATGTTAAGATATCCCTGAACAGAGATGTTGACAATAGAAAGTTTCTTCTGGAGACAGGGATAAACGATCAGAGTTTCAAACTGTTTGCAAATCAGAGATCGTCATATATATACATAGGTGATATGGCGATAAGGATACAATATGCGGAGAATCTCATAACAAATATGAGCAATTCCCAGGTTATATCGATACTTGGTATAGATAATGAAACAGTGTACGCATTTGGAAAGGCTTATGCGGAATGTATGAACTTTGTGACGGGCAATTATATGGATCAGAAGAATGATAAGACAAGATCTGGTATAATTGCAAAAACTGCAAAATATTTTTTAAAGATGGACAGCCGCCATGAAGGCGAGGAGACTATAGATGTCGGAGATAGGCAGCAGAAATGTGATATTTATTCTTTGGACTTTGATGTTAGTGATTTTAACAGCTACCTTGACGATTGTTTTGGAACCCATGATATGAATCTGGATGAGGTGTACAAATCTCTGGATGATTATATGCCGGAGATAGAAGCCATTGACAATACGGCAGATTTGGTACATGATATAAAACAATTTGTGAATGAGATCATGAATGGTGCGAATATGCGGATATATTTTGCCATAAATAATGATGGTGAGCTTGTGAAACTGTATGCGGATGACATATCAGATCAGAAGGTGGATGTGTCACTTGACTTTTTTGGAAGTGATTACATAGCTGAGAGATACAGATTATCCATAAGTGATGCAGATGGCAAATCATTTGTGATTGAAAAAAAAGATATAAATGAAGATAATACAGTTGGGACATCCTATAAGGTGATGATAGATACAGGTGGTGTGCTCCGTGATATGGAGGCGGGACTGGACATTGTATTCACAGATGATACAGCAAATCTCGATATAGAGATAGGAGATATGAGCATAAGAAAGACAGCAGATGTCAGCTCATATGAGAAAGGCAAGTGTATGGATCTGGAGTGGAATGGTGACTCTACAGGAAGAATTCATGTAGGATGTGACACGATAGATATAGAGAAACCTTATTATAGGGATAGTATAGATTTATTTGATACGGATATTATAAGTGCCTATAAATTTATCAAGGAGATAAGTAATGAGTGATGCAGTGACCGTGGAAAAATCCACAGACAAACAAAAAAGCAGATATACTTCTGGAACTATATACAAGATGATAATTGCCATCACATTTCTTCTTGCATTTGGTCTTATCATGATATTCAGTGCTTCAAGTTACGGAACTGCCATGAGCAATTTCAAAAGCCAGTTAATATTCATCATAATTGGTGCAGGAGCTATATGGGGACTTGCGTACCTTCCATATGGAATTTATAGGAAGTTTGCCTGGCCTTGCTATATCCTGTCAGCTATATTGATATTATTGCTGGTGACACCTCTCGGAGTAAATGTAAATGGTGCCACAAGATGGATCCAGATTCCGGGAATACCGTTCAGAATACAGATTGCAGATATGGTAAAGACACTGCTGATCGTATTTATCGCATCGTATATAAGCAGTAAATGGAGAGAGATGCATAAGTGGCAGACTATACTGACTCTGTGGCTGCTGGTCGGTATCCAGGCAGCGGCTCTGCTTTTTATATCGACAAACCTCAGTTCATGTATAGTCGTGCTTGGAATATGTTATTGTTCCACTCTGATTGCAAGCAAAAACTGGAAATTTCATATGATATTTTTGTTGGCCGCTGTGGTTGTCGCAGTGGTATATGTCAGGATGTCTATCAGGTATCTCCCGACAGAGGAGGAACTTGAGCAGATGGATGACTTCCGTGCGGGAAGAATTCTTGGATGGCTTTATACAGAAAAGTATGAAAAGAGCGTGGGATATCAGGTTATCCAGTCTCTGTATGCTATAGGAAGTGGTTCATTCCTCGGTAAGGGCCTTGGCAATGGAACACAGAAGCTTTCTGCTATACCAGAGGCTCAGAACGACATGATATTTGCTATTGTGTGTGAGGAGCTTGGCGTTGTTGGAGCAGTTCTTCTGTTTCTACTTTATGGCTACCTGTTATATCAGATGTATGTTATAGTAAAAGAGTCTTCAAATGTTTTTGGCAGTATGATAGTCATAGGAGTTATAATACATCTTGTCTGTCAGATAGTTATAAATGTAAGTGTGGCTACAAATTTATTTCCAAACACAGGAGTTACGCTTCCGTTCATAAGTTCAGGAGGATCTGCGCTTCTGATGACCATGGTGGAATGTGGAATGTGTATCGGAATAAGAAGACAGCAGACCAGGAGAGTTTATCAGAAACATTTGAATGATATGTAAAAATAGGTAAGAGGGAGAAGGAATATGTTCAATTTAAAAAGAATTGTTTTGGCGACGGCAGCAGCTCTTTTGATGTCGAATGGTGTCACAGGAGTAGACTCTGTTGTGAATTCAAACAGTGGAAACATGTATACGGTGTACGCTGCGGAGAACTCATATGACGATTATGTGGATCAGGATGATTATGCAACGCCTGCGGCAGAAAAAAATGGCTGGTATCATGTTGGAGGCAGATGGTACTATTACAAGAACAATGTGAAGCTCAGAAACCGTTTCATCACACTAAGTGTGAAGTCTTCCAACGGCAAATATGTCAAGAAGACTTATTATCTGAAGGCTGATGGTTCAAGAGCATCCGGGCTTACATATATAAATGGCAAACTGTATTATTTCAGCAAGACAAGCAATGCCATGGCCAGAGGACTTACACTGGTAAATGGCAGCCAGAAGATGTATTTTGCGGCAAATGGCGCAGCTGTTACAAAAAAGATCGTAAAATCCGGCAAGTATTATTACTATTTTGCAAGCTCAGGAAGAGCTGTCAGAAGCAGTTTTATAAATTACAAGGGAAGAATTTATTATGCGGCACCTGGTGGTACCATAGTGAGAAATCTTGTATTCCGTGTTGGAAGCGACAGGTATTACGCAGCGCAGTCAGGTATTATCCAGAAGAATATGTTGAAGACAATGAATAAGAGAACATATTATTTTGGAAGCAATGGCAAGGCTGTGAAGGGTATTCGCAAGATTGGAAAGTTCTATTACTATTTTGGCTCTGATGGTGCTATGAAGAAGTCTGTCTGGGCAACCACAAATGGTAACAGGTATTATTTTTCACAAAAAGGTTATGCTTATGTAGGACTTCATAAAGTGGGCGGCTATAATTACTATTTCAATGCAGATGGCCATATGATGAAGAATTGCTGGAAAACTGTGGATGGTAAGACATATTACTTTGGATCAGATGGAAAGGCATATACCGGCGTGCATAAGGTGAAGGGCAGCCGTTATTATTATAATTTTTCAAACAGTGGATATCTGACCGGCGGTGTAAAGAAGGTAAACGGAATAGCTTATCGTTTTGATTCAGATGGAAAACCATACACAGGCTGGTACACCACAGGCCATGGCAACAAGATGTACTACAGAAGCAACGGTGTTGCATATACAGGTCCTGCAAAGATAGGTGGAAAGCTTTATCTGTTCACTGAATATGGTGCACTTATCACCTCAGATGGATGGAGAACAGTAGGTAAATATACATATTATCTGAAAAATGGCGGAACTCCTGTTACAGGATATACCAATATCGGAGGCAATTACTATTACTTTGGTGACAAGGGTGTAATGTATCAGAAGAGATGGGCATATGCAAATGGATATAAGTTTTACTTTGGAAAAGATGGACAGAGACTTATCGATGTGGATGCGGTACTCGGCAAACAGGATTCATATGAGATAAAGGTAAATAAGACACTGAATGTTGTGACAGCATATGCAAAGGATGGTGACAATGGATATATCATTCCTGTAAAAGCATTTGTATGTTCAGGAGGAGATTCAACACCAGTTGGAACATTTTATACTCCTATGAAGGGAAGATGGTGGACTCTCATGGGACCTTGTTATGGACAGTGGGATACACTTATCACAGGTGATATATTATTCCATTCAGTATATTATGGCTCACAGGATCCTACAACACTCTCTGTAAGCGCTTATAACCAGCTTGGAACTACGTGTTCCCATGGATGTATAAGACTTAAGGCAGGAGATGCAAAGTGGATATATGATAACTGTGAACTTGGAACAAAAGTAACTATATTTGAAAGCAATGAAGATGGTCCATTCCCTAAGCCATCATCAGTACAGCTCGACTACAGCCATACATGGGATCCTACAGACCCTACAATGGCATATAAGTGTAAGGAGCTGGGATGTCATCAGGGAATAGCCTGGTAATTGGAGCAGAATATGAGATATATATCTGATATGGGTATAAAGAAAATAATATGTATATTGATCGCAGTATGTATGCTGGCAATACTGCCGGGATGCGGAGATGCGTCAGATGACGTGAAAAGCACACATACAGTCGTGAAGAGTGGGGAGGTGTCATCCCCCGATGACCTGACACAGATAGGTATATACCTTGATGTAGACCATAGCTGTAAAGGCATAACAGATGTAAAGTATACAATCTCAGGCGATATAGGAATAGTCAGTTTCAGGTATAACGGAGTAAAAACTGAGCTCAGAGGTTCATATAAGTATGAATCCTATACTCTGGCAGGAGTAAACAATACCAGCAACGGTGATATGATATACACTGATGTCCAGGGGTGTCATGCAACATTTTATACTCTGAATCCGGGAAGAATTGCGTTTTGGAGTGATGGAACAATCAACTATTCATTGTATGTGTATGTGACGGCGACGGATGAGGTACTAAGGGATATACTGACCCATATTACATTTGAGAACAGATATATGGAGAGATTGGATGTCAAGGATCAGATAGATACTGGAAGTCAGGAATTTGCGGACAGAATCAGAACAGTTTTCAATGACAAAGATCTGAAGACTTTGAAGGATATGATCTACTACCCTCAGGAACTTGGTGAAGGTCAGTCAGTGGCAAATGAGAATGAACTCATGGCACTTGATCCGGATCACATATTTACAGATATCCTTTTGAAGGCACTGAATTCTGACAAGGATAAGGATCAGCTCAGATTGTCAGAAGACGGATCAGAATATATCATAGGAACCAATTACAAGAATGTTCATTTTAAGTGGATGGATGATGGGTATTTTCTTATAACAAAGATAAATAACTGATCACATATAATGATCAAAATTACAGATAATAAAAACTATTCAGAAAACCTTCCGGAAAGCGTGACAGCTCCGGAAGGTTTTTTTGACGAATAATACTGTTTTCTGCAAAAACTTGAATGACGATATTCGTTGAGACTGGCTGTTAATATCCTTAAAATTATATCTGGAAAGTCGGTTTTACTATTGAACGACTAAAATTTGCTGGTTTTTAGAAATAAGGAGGATATACAGATGGCAGAAAAAGTTTACAGCATAAGTGAGGCGGCAGTTATGGTTGAGGTCGAGACACATGTGCTTCGTTATTGGGAGGAAGAGCTTGATATCAAAATACATAGAAATGAGATGGGCCACAGGTGTTACAGTGAGCAGGATATTAAGATACTCCAGAGAGTGAAGACTCTGAAGGACAAGGGTATACAGTTAAAGGCTATAAAGGATATAGCTCACAAGATGTATGATCTTCTGGATGGTGAAGCTGAGAAAAATACTGCGGAGGATGCAGATAAATCAGACACTGCGGATGTGATAAAAGAGAGTGGCCTGCTGGATATGAAAAAGATAGACTCCATACGAGTGAGCTGTGATGATGATAAAGACAATACCAGAATTGTAGATTTTAAGATGGCACAGTTTCAAAATCTGATGGACAAGATAGTCAGCAACTCCATAAAGGACAATTTGAAGGTCATCACACAGTCTGTGTCGGCAGCTGTGACGGATGATGTGATGAAGCAGATGGATGTGATCATCAGAGAGAAGGAGGAACAGGAGGAGGCAAGATACAGAAAACTGGATTCAACGCTTCGTGAATATCAGCAGGCAAGACAGGAAATAGCCGCTTCTGAGGTGAGTGGAAGGAGACGTGGACTTTTTAAAAAGAAGAACAGATAGGGAATTTTACAGTTTATAAAAACTTCATACACTGGCCGGGTGGTTTCATGGTATAGTAGATGTGGGAGTTGAGAATATGAATATCACTAAGAAAGTAAAATGTGCAATAGTAATAATATGGCTTTCAGCATTTGTGTCAATGATCATAGGAACCATGATCATAGGCAGATATTTTATAACAGGAACCTATGGAAAGGCTCATTCGCTTCAGTGGCTGTATTCGGCAAGTGATCCGGTGAACGATGTATATAAAGCTATATCCGCTCAGCGGGAGCAGATTATAAATAAGGTTAAGAGTGACCCGGAGTATTATATCGATGATGAAAATGCCCGTGATCTGAATATGAAGACCACAGCAAACAACACGAATGTCGTTGTCAAGGTTGATGGTGAATATTTGTATGTAGGTGTGGATAATTTTTCTGATGCACTGAAGAGTCAGCTTCAGAAGAATGACACAAGTGAGAATATAAATGCCATAGAATTTGATGGTTCGCAGGATACAGATGACGTGGCAGAGAGCAGTGGAATACGGGTTCAGGAATACCTTATGACCCAGCCGTCTTTGTATCTGTGTAATCAGATCACGTATGTATGCAACGGACAGGATGTGGACATATACCTGCTTACATATTACGGTAGTTATGTTGACAGCTTCAGAGGAACTATTTTGGGATACATCATATTAATGATCATAATTATGATTATCCTCAGCGGAGTAGTGGCTGTTCTTGTATATCAGCAGTTTGTCAATCCTCTGGTAAAACTGAAAGAGGCTGCGGAGCGCATGGGATCCGGCAATCTTGATGAGAAGATTGATATTGGAGCGAATCGTGAGGATGAAGTGGGAGAGTTGTGTGAGTCATTTGAGAATATGAGGCAGAAGCTTTGCGATTTTACAAAGACCAAGATGCGGTATGAGGAGGAGAACAGACAGCTCATAAGCAATATATCCCACGATCTTAGAACCCCTATAACGACCATCAAGGGCTATGTTGAGGGAATTATGGACGGTGTTGCCGACACGCCAGAGAAGCGTGACAGATATCTGAAGATGATATACAGCAAGGCAAATGAGATGGACAGCCTGATAAATGAGCTTTCGCTGTACACAAACATCAACAACAATGCAATTCCATATGAGTTCCACAGAGTGTCTGTGAAGGATTATTTCAATGACTGTATGGAGGAAATTCATGCCACGCTGATGTCGAAGGATATGAAACTCACATATAAGAATTACTGCGATGACGATGTAATGGTCATAGTTGATCCGGATCAGCTGAAGAGAGTCATAAACAATATCGTGACTAACTCTATAAAGTATATGGATAAAGAATATGGGCAGATAGATATCAACATATATGACAATGATGCCGAGGTGAAGATAGCCATAAGCGATAATGGACGTGGAATAGATTCAGAGAGCCTGCCACACATATTTGACAGAATGTACAGGGCAGACAGCGCCAGACAGTCTAGGGGCGGAAGCGGCCTGGGACTTGCTATCTGCAAGAAGATAGTTGAGGAACACGGCGGTAATATATATGCAACAAGTCAGGTTGGCAAGGGAACTACTATGGTATTTACCCTTAAGAAATATATTTCCAGGACAGCCGAAAATGAGATTTTCGATGGGGACGAATCGGTAGTCGAAGGTTCCCAGAAGAAGGAAAATTCCAGAAAAGATGGACAGAAGAAGAATACTATACAGATAAAGAACCCGTTGAAGAAAAGGAGAGATACAGATGAGCAGGATACTGATAATAGAGGATGAACTTAGTATAGCTGAACTTGAGCGAGATTATCTCGAGCTCAATGATTTCGAGGTTGAGATAGAAACGAACGGACTTAAAGGTCTTGAGAAGGCTCTGAATGAGGAGTACAGTCTGATACTTCTTGATCTCATGCTTCCTGAGGTCGATGGCTTTGAGATATGCAAGCAGATCAGAGAGAAGAAGGATATTCCTATCATCATGGTCACAGCGAAGAAAAACGATATAGACAAGATCAGAGGTCTTGGCCTGGGTGTTGACGATTATGTGACAAAACCATTCAGCCCAAGTGAGCTGGTGGCAAGAGTAAAGGCACACATATCAAGATATGAGAGACTTGTCGGATCTACAGCACTCAAGAATGATGTCATCGAGATCAGAGGCCTGAAGATAGACAAGACGGACAGACGAGTATATGTGGACAATGAAGAGAAGGTATTTACAAATAAAGAGTTTGACATTCTGTGCTTCCTTGCAAGTAACCCGAATAAGGTATTTTCCAAGGATGAATTATTCAGCAGGATATGGAATATGGACAGCATAGGCGATATCGCCACGGTTACCGTCCATATCAAGAAGATCAGAGAGAAGATTGAGTTTGACACATCCAATCCGCAGTATATTGAGACTGTATGGGGCGTTGGCTACAGATTTAGGATGTGATAAGAAAGCCCCAGACAGCGAACATGCAGCGTTCATGCTTGCATGAAACGCTGCATATTCATCGGATGGGCAGATATTCATGAGCATGTATGCCGATAGGCAGGAATGCGAATGCATAAAAAGGGGACAAAACAATGAAATTAAACATTTTACATGAAGATAAAGACATAATCGTGGTGGTGAAGCCTTGTGGGGTGCCGACTCAGCCGGACAAGACCAATTCTGAGAGTATGGTGAGTATGCTGAAGCTTCGGATATATGAGCGTGAGAATAGAAAAGAGGAGCCATATCTTGTTCCAATCCATAGGCTGGACAGGCCTGTTGGCGGTGTGATGGTATTTGCGAAGACACCTGAGGCAGCAGCAGTTCTGTCAAAGCAGAGTGAGGACGGTTCCATGATGAAGTATTATCAGGCAATCCTAACCGGTAAACTTCCTAACGACCAGGGTGTACTCAAGGATTATCTCCTTCACGACACGAAGGATAATGTGACAAAGATCGTGGATAAGGACACTCCAGGGGCAAAGTATTCGGAGCTTGAGTATGAGGTTCTGGATGTCATGGACACCGATGAGGGCGTACTTTCATATATTCTGGTAGAGCTCATAACTGGCAGACATCACCAGATCAGGGCACAGTTTGCAAAGAGAAAGTGCGGAATATGGGGCGATACGAAGTATAACCCAAAGTTCCAGAAGACGAAGAAGAAATATAAAGAGATCGGACTTCACGCTTCAAGACTTGAATTTGACCACCCGACCACAGGGGAACATATGGTGTTCAAGCATGAGCCGGAGGGCGGAGCATTTGCGATATTGGATCTGGATGAGTTCTAAGGGAGAATAGAGCTAAAATGTTTTATAAAAACATTGAATAAATAAATTATAACTATATAATAAAATTATCATTTTAATATCTTTACTTAATTTTGTCTATTATAGATATTGGAACTTGAGGAGGCATATATAAGTAGAAAGAGGTGTTTATATGAACAGCTTAGTATCTCAGACCGCAGAAATGTTAGCAATGCTGCCAGAAAATGAAGTGTTACTTATAAATGAATTGGTAAAGCATTTGATAAAGGAATGGGACCCTGATTTCACAAAGGTAACTCCAGGAGAGGCAAAAATAATCGACAAAAGTGATAAAGAAATGAAGGCAGGAGAATATTTTTCAGAGAAAGATGTTTGGTAATTGAGATGTTCAGGACGGGTGTTAGCACGTTTCGTGTTGACATCCGTCTTGAAATTTTGTAGATTAAAAAGAGCGTTGTTAATCAAAGAATGTTATGAAAATAAGGAGATAAATAAGATGGCAAACGATAAGAAGATGGTTGAAGCTATTACTTCCATGGATGAAGATTTTGCACAGTGGTATACTGACGTTGTCCTCAAAGCAGGACTTATCGCATATACCAACGTAAAGGGATGTATGGCTATCAAGCCTGCAGGATATGCAATCTGGGAGCTTATACAGAAGCAGCTTGATGAGAGATTTAAGGCAACAGGTGTGGAGAATGTGTACATGCCTATGCTGATTCCAGAGAGCCTTCTTGAGAAGGAGAAGGATCACGTTGAGGGCTTTGCACCGGAGGTAGCATGGGTTACTTACGGTGGACTCAATCCTCTTACAGAGCGTATGTGTGTGAGACCTACATCAGAGACTCTGTTCTGTGATTTCTACAAGAATGATATTCAGTCATATCGTGATCTGCCAAAGGTATATAACCAGTGGTGTTCAGTTATGCGTTGGGAGAAGGAGACAAGACCATTCCTTCGTTCAAGAGAGTTCCTGTGGCAGGAGGGACACACAGCTCATGCAACAGCTGAGGAAGCTGAGGCAAGAACGATACAGATGCTGAATCTGTACGCTGACTTCTGTGAGGATGTTCTGGCTATGCCTGTTATCCGTGGACAGAAGACAGAGAAGGAGAAGTTCGCCGGAGCAGAGGCAACATATACAATAGAGGCACTTATGCACGATGGCAAGGCACTCCAGTCAGGAACAAGCCACAACTTCGGAGATGGATTTGCCAAGGCATTTGGAATACAGTTTACAGACAAGGACAACAAACTCAAGTATGTTCATCAGACATCATGGGGTATGACGACAAGACTTATCGGAGCCATTATCATGGTTCATGGAGACAATTCAGGTCTTGTGCTGCCTCCAAAGGTTGCTCCAACTCAGGTTATGATCATTCCTATCATGCAGAAGAAGGCAGGAGTGCTTGAGAAGGCAGCAGAGCTTCGTGAGAAGCTTGGAGCTTTCAGAGTAAAGGTTGATGACAGCGACAAGAGCCCAGGATGGAAGTTCTCAGAGCAGGAGATGAGAGGTATCCCTATCAGAGTTGAGATCGGACCAAAGGATATCGAGGCAAATCAGGCAGTTCTTGTTCGTCGTGATACAAGAGAGAAGATCACAGTATCACTTGATGAGATAGATACAAAGGTTGGAGAGCTTCTTGAGACTATCCAGAAGGATATGTTCGAGAGAGCAAAGGCTCACAGAGATTCACATACACACGCTGCAAGAAGCTGGGATGAGTTCAAGAACATCATCGACAACGAGCAGGGCTTTGTAAAGGCTATGTGGTGTGGCGAGACAGCTTGTGAGGAGGCTATCAAGGACGAGACAGGAGCTTCCACAAGATGTATGCCATTTGCACAGGAGCATCTCTCAGATGTATGTGTACACTGTGGCAAGCCAGCCAAGAAGATGGTATATTTTGGACGTGCGTACTAAGATAAAATAAATAATAAGTAATAATAATAACTCCTTCAGCGATATGCTGGGGGAGTTATTATATTTTATAACACGTAATATTCGACAAAGCTGTGGTTGTATTATGGTATAATTATGGTACAATAAATTAACAAATATAGTGTATAGCTTACTAATTAGTATATAGAAGGAGTGAATTGACATGCCGCAGATTATACCAATAAAGGAATTAAAGAATACTTCCGAAATATCTGAAATGTGCCATGATTCGGATGAACCTATATATGTGACGAAGAATGGTTATGGAGACATGGTGATCATGAGTATGGAACTGTATGAGCAGACAATAGGAAAATGTGAAACGAAGATGCGGAGAGAAGACATATGAGAATAGACATTCCAGAGGGAGCAAACAACGTAATAGAGACTCTTGAGGCGGCAGGCTATGAGGCCTATATAGTCGGTGGATGCGTGAGGGACAGTATACTTGGAAGAGTTCCGGGAGACTGGGATATAACCACATCCGCCAGACCGGAACAGGTGAAGGAGCTTTTCAGGAGAACTGTGGATACCGGCATAGAACATGGAACGGTTACTGTCATGATGGGAAAAGAGGGCTACGAGGTCACGACCTACAGGATAGACGGTGAGTACAGCGATCACAGAAGGCCTGACCAGGTGGAATTCACAGCGAGTCTTGAGGAGGATCTCAAGAGAAGAGACTTCACTATAAATGCTATGGCGTACAGCCACAGCAAGGGCATCATAGATATGTTCGGTGGTGTTCAGGATCTGAATGACAAGGTCATAAGGGCTGTCGGTGTGGCAAGGGACAGATTTGACGAGGATGCCCTTCGTATACTCAGAGCCATAAGATTTGCTGGACAACTTGGATTTGATATAGAGAGAGATACGAGGAAAGCCATGATCATTCAGGCGCAGTATCTGAAGGATATCAGTGCAGAGCGTATCAGGGTGGAGCTTACGAAGCTGCTCATATCAGATCACCCGGACAAGCTGCTTGAAGCGTATGTCACAGGAATAACTGCCTACATTCTCCCTGAGTTTGACAGAATGATGGAGCAGCCACAGAACAACCAGTACCACAGATACAATGTGGGAGTACATTCCATAGAGGCTGTGAAGAATATAAGGGCAGATGTCACCATGAGATGGGCGGCTCTGCTGCACGATATAGGAAAACCATCCACGCATACGGTCGATGAGAATGGCATAGACCACTTCTACGATCATCAGATCACAGGCGTTCCACTGGCACAGGAAGTCTTAAAGAGATTGAAGTTTGACAACAATACCATAAAGGATGTGTGCAAGCTTGTCAGATGGCATGATTTTGGTATGGGCTGTATACCCAAAAAAAACAAGATCAGAAAGCTTCTCGGCGAGGTGGGCATGGAATTCTTCCCATATATAATTGAGATCAAGAAGGCCGACATGGCGGCTCAGAGTGATTATAAGCTGGAGGAGAGACAGAATCAGCTTGCAGCCCTTGAGAAGGAATATGAAGAGATCGCAGCGGATGAAGACTGCGTAAGGATCAAGGATCTCAAGGTAAATGGAGGTGATCTCATAAAGCTTGGAATAAAACCGGGACCACAGATGGGAGATATACTTCAGAAAATGCTGGATATGGTTATAGAAGATCCTGAAAAGAACGACAGGGATTATCTTCTGGAACAAGTGAAGAATCTGTCATAAAAATACCTAATAAAATTAGGCAACTTAAGAATGAATATCAACATCCCCTCATACAATTATTTAGCAGGCTAAAAGATAATTGCAGGAGGGGGTTTTTGTTTGGCTGAAAAGATGGGTGAGGTATACGAAGCGTATGATATGCAGATTGAGAGCATTGGCAGGGGACGAGGTGCCATCATACTTCGCACGGATAAGGGGATCAGACAGATCGCTTCACTGAGCGGAACTGATGAAAGGCTGCAGCAGGAGAAAGACTTTAAGGACAAGATGTATGATAAAGGATTTTGCTATATAGACCGTGTGATTCCAAATGTTGATGATGAGATTGTTACGTGTGACAGATACGGAAATCCATATGTGTGCAGAGAATATTTTGAAGGGAGAGAATGCAGCTTTTCAAATATAAGAGATCTGGAGAAGGCTGTGCTCAATCTGGCATTGCTTCATAAGGCTGGAAGGGAACTGTACATAGAGGAAGGTTCAAGACCCCTCCTTAAAATGCCTGGCAATTTGGATAGAAAAGTTCGGGAGCTCCGCAGGATAAGGAATTTTATAAGGGACAGAAACAAGAAAAACGATTTTGAAATTCTATACATAAAGTCATTTGACTACTTTTTCGAACAGGCAGAGAAGTGTCTGGAGCTGTATTGCCTGCATTTCAAATGTGATGAGAGATGGATCGGCTATTGCCACGGTTCGTACAATTATCATAGTGTCATGTTCTGTGACGGATATATCGCAACAACGAATTTTGACAGGTTCCATGTCGGGTATCAGCTCATGGATCTATATCAGTTCCTGAGAAAGACGATGGAGAAAAACAAGTATGATATAGAGGTGGCCAGAGATATACTGAGTGCTTACAACCAGATGATGCATCTGAGCAGGGAAGATTATGAATTTATATACCTCATGTACAGTTTTCCGGAAAAATTCTGGAAGATAAGCAACAGGTATATGAACACCAGAAAGAGCTATATATCACCTGTTCTTGTAGAAAAATTGCAAAAAGTTATCGAAGATGACCAAGAAAAGCTCAAAATTTTGAGTGAAATTTCCGATACCTATGGACTTCACAAGCTGACAAATTAAGAGTATAATGTTGGGGCGTGGATAATGGTTTGGTTAGACGCGTGATACTGAATTGTGATGTATTTTGCAGATGGTTTGTGTGTGTTTTCCATTTGTAAGATGCTCTATGGGTAACATAAAGCAATAGATTTCACAGGAGGCAAAATGATGAGTGATTATAATTACAAGGACGTGTATGAGCAGTGGGTGAACAATCCTTTATTTGGTCAGGAAACAAAGGATGAGCTCTTAGCGATCAAGGATGACGAGAAAGAGATAGAAGAAAGATTCTATTGTGATCTTGTATTTGGAACAGCCGGACTTCGAGGAATTATCGGAGCAGGTACTAACAGAATGAATATATATGTAGTTCGTAAGGCCACACAGGGTCTTGCAAATTATATAATAAAGGCAGGAAAGCAGGATAAGGGTGTTGCTATAGCATACGACTCAAGAAGAATGTCACCTGAGTTCTCTATGGAGGCAGCTCTGTGTCTTGCAGCAAACGGAATAAAGGCTTACAGATTTGAGTCACTCAGACCAACTCCTGAGCTTTCATTTGCAGTGAGATATCTGGACTGTGTTGCTGGTATCAATGTTACAGCATCACACAATCCACCTGAGTACAACGGATATAAAGTATACTGGGAGGATGGCGCACAGATCACACCACCTCATGACCAGGGAATTATGGCTGAGGTAAAGGCCATCACAGATTTTGCAGATACAAAGACTATGGACATGGTAGAGGCAAAGAAGAAGGGACTCCTTGTAACTATCGGTTCAGAGGTTGATGACGCATATATGGGAGAGCTGAAGAAGCTCATCCTTAATCAGGATGCAATTGACAAGTATGGCAAGGATCTCAAGATCGTATACACACCACTTCACGGAACAGGAAACATCCCTGTAAGAAGAATCCTTAGGGAGATCGGTTTCGAGAATGTGTACGTGGTTCCAGAACAGGAACTTCCGGATGGAGAGTTCCCAACTGTTGAGTATCCAAACCCTGAGGCAAAGGAAGCATTTACACTGGCACTCAAGCTGGCAAAAGAGGTTGATGCAGATCTCGTTCTTGCAACAGACCCAGATGCCGACAGACTGGGATGCTACGCAAAGGATTCCAAGACAGGCGAGTACAAGGTATTCACAGGAAACATGTCAGGAAGCTTACTCTGTGAGTATGAAGTAAGCCAGATGAAGGAGAAGAATGGCAGCCTTCCAGCAGACGGCGCCATCATCAAGACTATTGTTACTACCAACATGGTAGATGCTATAGCAAAGTATTATGGAACAGATCTCATTGAGTGTTTCACAGGTTTCAAGAACATCGGACGTGAGATTCTCAGATTTGAGCAGACAGGCAAGGGAACATACCTCTTCGGATTCGAGGAGAGCTACGGATGCCTGATCGGAACCCACGCAAGAGACAAGGATGCAGTTGTTGCAACTATGGCTCTCTGTGAGGCAGCAGCTTACTACAGAGGTCAGGGCAAAACTCTGTGGGATGCTATGATGGATATGTACGAGAAGTACGGATACTATGTAGACGATATCAAGACCGTGACACTCAAGGGTGTTGAGGGATCAAAGAAGATCGGACACATCATGAATATCCTCCGTGCTAATGTGCCTGAGCAGGTTGCAGGCTACAAGACAAAGGTTGTTCGTGACTATCGTCTTGAGTATATAAGAAACATTGAGACAGGTGAGGTTAAGCCTACCGGTTTCCCAAATGCGAACGTACTCTACTACGAGCTTGAGAACGATGCATGGCTTGCAGTAAGACCTTCAGGAACTGAGCCAAAGATCAAGTTCTACTACGGAATCAAGGGTTCATCATATGATGAGGCACAGAAGGAGTCAGCAGCATTTGGTGACAAGGTCATGGATCTTATCTACGAGATACTTGAGAAGTAATAGAAATTAATAAACTGGGATATAATATAAAAGGGTTGCTGTATAGGATGGACATGAAAGTCCTGATATGCAGCAGCCCTTTTAATTTATTAAAATAAATTAATTGTACAAAGACAAATATCAATCGTAATATTTAAAAATATTATGGTGTATTCTGACAACGTTTATCAATGAGGAGAAGAGATGGAAAAGGCAGAGAACAAAACAGATAAGAATAATATTATAGGAAAAAGGTGGTTCTGGATAGCATGTATACTGCTCGTAGTCCTGCAGTATGGGTTGTGCGTCCACTATGGAATGAAGAGGCAGTATCTTTTCTGCGACGAGGTGTACAGTTATGGCCTTGCCAATTCCACTGATCGCACATTTATCGATCCAAATAGTGATGACACCGCCGTAAAGGATTGGGTGTCCGGTGATTATTTTGAGAATTACCTGAAGTACAACGATGAGTCGTTCAACTACAAAGCAGCCTATGTGAATCAGGTAAATGATGTTCATCCACCTGTTTACTATATGATGCTCCACACGGTGTGTTATTTCTTCAAGAATGCGGGATACAGCGCAGTTCCGGGACTCATCCTCAATCTGATACTTCTAATATTTGTGGATATCCTGCTCATGTATGTGGCATGTTATCTTCTGAAGAACAGATGGTACGGCCTTATAGCTTCGGCATTGTGGGGACTTTCATCAGTTGGAATAAGCAATTGCATGCTTATAAGGATGTATCTGCTCCAGACACTGAATGTACTTCTGATAGCTGCGGTACACATATATATACTGAAACACAAGAGGAGGATGACCGTTCCGTATTTCATCCTGCTGGCACTTGCAGTCATGTTCGGTGGACTCACACACTACTATTTCTATTTTTTTGTTGCGGGACTTGGCTTCCTGGTATGTCTGTATCTGCTCTATATGAGACAGATCAAGCAGATGTTCGCCTACGGATTCAGCCTTGTGGCAGGACTTGTTTCGGCCATAGCGATATTTCCGGCGACATGGAGTCACATATTTGGCTACAGGGGCAGCTATGCCACGAAGAATATCATCGGTATGTCAGAGAGCAAATTTCTCTACTATATAAAGTATGTGAACAGAGCGTATTTTGGAGGGCTGATGCCCGTAGTTCTCCTGCTCATATTGGTTCTGGTGGCCCTGTTTATTCTTTCAAGATTTGTGGTAATCAAGGTGAAGATCGGCAGGGAGAATGGCTCACTTTCTTACAGTGTACATACAGAAAGACGCGACCTTGACAGTGACAGGTCAGGCGCATTCCAGGACAAAACAATTATATTCTGGGCTCTCATGATAGCAGATGCTTTTCTTGCATTTGTTGGAATTCAGGGATCTGAGCTGGTAAATGCAAGATATATATATTCTGCGCTACCACTCCTTGCCGTATTTGTGGTATGGTGTATGAAGAAACTCATACCTTTGATCGCAAGCAGGAAGACCACAGTGATAACCGCCATTGTCTGCGCTGTTTTATGTGTACTTAGTATAAAGGCAAATGGTGTTGACTGGCAGTACAGTGATTATTCGGAGCTTGTTCCGGCCATAGAAGAGATGAAGGGCAGGGACTGCGTGATAATCTGTCATGGAGATGATTCATGGAACAATGTGTATGCCGGCGTGAATGCATTTTCGCAGATGGGCAGATGCAGATATGTATATGACGATGATCTGTCAAATCTGCCAGAGTACGTGAAAGACTGCGGCGATGAGATATATGTTGCAGTTATAAACGATCCGAAGTATAAGGAAGGCAAGATCCAGAAGATGCTGAAAAAGGTTGAGAAGATCACAAAGTACAAGGATCACTCAGTTGCCTACAAATACTCTGGAGTAAGAATATACAAATACGTGACAGGAGAATAGATATGAAGAAGGTTAGCTTGATAGTGCCTTGTTACAATGAGGAACAGGCTCTGCCTATATTTGCAAGGGAACTTGATCTGGTGGTGCAGGGACTTTCAGGATATGAATTTGAAGTTGTGATGGTCAATGACGGATCATCGGACAAGACGCTGGATGTCATGCGTGATATATCAGCAAAATATGGATATTTTAAATATATCTCATTTTCAAGGAATTTTGGCAAGGAATCGGCTATGTATGCAGGGTTTTGCAACACAGATGGAGACTATGTAGCGGTGATGGACGCTGACATGCAGGATCCACCTTCTCTTCTTCCGGAGATGCTGGAGATTCTGGAAGATGGAGAGTACGACAGTGTTGCCACAAGACGAGTGACCAGAAAGGGAGAACCGCCGATCAGGTCATGGTTTGCGAGGAGATTTTATAAGCTTATCAACAGGATAAGTGATGCGGATGTGGTGGATGGTGCCAGGGATTTCAGACTTATGAAGTCAGATATGAAGGATGCGATAGTGGCCATGTGTGAATACAATCGATTCTCAAAGGGAATATTTGGCTGGATAGGTTTTAGGACAAAGTGGCTGGAATATGAAAATGTGGAGCGTGTTGCAGGCGAGACTAAGTGGAATTTCTGGAAGCTTTTCAAGTATGCGCTTGACGGAATCATCAACTTCTCCGAAACACCTATGAGTATAGCTTCGGGATTTGGAATATTCTGCACATTTGTATCATTTGTGATGATGTTGTTCTTCTTCATAAGGAAGCTTGTATGGGGAGATCCGGTTGCAGGCTGGCCATCTCTTGTGTGTATTATACTGTTTGTTGCGGGACTTCAGTTCCTGTGCATCGGTATCATGGGCAAATACATTGCCAAGACATACATGGAGACCAAGAACAGACCGCATTATATAATATCGGATACAAATAAAACTGATGTGAATAAGATAAATTAATAAAGAAAAACTGCATCGTGAAGCTGACTGCCGCGGTGCAGTTTTAGTTTTTATGGGGTGTTTGAAAGGGAATGTCTGGATTTTGGAGTTTTACGTATTATTTACATCCGTTACAGGCACATATAGTTGTAATTTGACAGCTTGATAATTTATAATTCAGATGATAGTGTTGTAGTTAAATGGGACTTATGTTTTATATACATGGGGGTAATTTGAATGAATCTTACAGTAAAATGTCCATCCTGTGGTGGTGTTGTTGTACTGAATCCAGAGTCGGGAAAGCTGCAGTGCAAGCAGTGTGATATGATTATCAACAGCGGCATGGGAGAAGAAAACTCTGCCATGACCAGAAATGAGGATGGAGAGCTCGTAGATAAGAGAAGCTATAAGGCAATTCAGAAAATTGCCAGAATAAAAAGATACATAACTGATGCCACGGATACGATATATACATTGGATGAGATCAATCTTGGCAAGGATGATGAATCACAAAGATATATGGATATGAATCTGTATGAATGTACATCCTGCGGTGCCAGACTTATGGTGAAATCCACGGAAACTTCCAGCTTCTGTGCGTATTGCGGACAGCCGATGATACTGGTTGACAGGGTTACGGATGAGCTGGAGCCGGATCTTATCATTCCATTTGGAATCTCACAAAGGAGGGCAGAACAGCTTATACGTGAGAGGTTCTGTAAGGGTTGGTTTGTTCCGGATGAGATAAAGAAATTTGAGATTGATAAGATACGAGGAATATATATACCATACTGGCTTGCATCTTATCATGTTAGAAAAAAGCTAAAATATGTATTTCAGGAGAATGAAAAAGGCGGGCGCATTAGTAATTATGAAAAATGCTTTGGCTCTATAGCAGTAGTTGCACAGAAAACTGCAGACAGAACTATCACACACAATTGTATGAGAGATTGTGAGTGTACAGTTCCAAGGGTACCTGGGGATGCAACAAGAAGATTGAATGATCACATATCGGCAAGGCTGGAACCTTATGATTTAGAGAAGGCTTTGACGTTTTCTCCAGAATATCTGTCTGGATTTTACACGGACAGGTACGATGTACCAGCTGCCGAGGTCGCAGCCGTTGCAAAGAGAAAAAGTAATGATGCGGTGAAGGAAGAGATGATGAGTGATGTTCCGAAAAACGCACGGGTTACTGAGGAAAAAACGGATATAAAGATGACAGATATTGAGTATGCATTGCTGCCAGCGTGGTTCATGACTTTTCGTTATCAGGGAATACTCTATACCGTGGCGGTGAATGGGCAGACCGGCAAGGTCGTGGGAAATGTCCCATCCAACAGATTTAAGGTTGGGGCATCCATAGCGATACTTATGACAGTGATGGTTGTGCTGTGTACATATGTATCTGTATTTGTTGGGGGCCTTATGACGGATCTGTATAGGATAAGTGCAGATGTGGGTGATTCAAGAGGAGCTTTTATGGTATTTTCCGCATATGTGGCTGGAGTTATATATAGTTTGGTGAGCTTTTGGCGTTCTATTAATAAGCTCCACAGATCAAGGATAGATATTCACAGATTCAGAAGTTATGGTACTATAGAATACGTTAAGGAAAGGCAGGATAAGACATGGGTTCGATAGTATTTTTGTATGTTGCAATAGGTATCGTGTGCGGGATATGCTTAACGGTATCCATAGTGATTTCTGCTCTTGTAAGATCCAACAATATTGGACAGAATGAGGAGAAGAAAGCGGAATATGTTGATTATACTACATTTGTGTATCATGCAAAGTATGACAGCCACAGCCCGATTAACTATTTCGATGGCTATTATAAGGATTGAGTCAGATCTTTCAATGTCGCACAGAATTTTATAGAGCAATGATATGATGACAAAACCGGGAGGATTTGGTATCATATTTTTGATATATTTTCACACACAGGGAAAGGAATTGGAGGTAACAGGAATGAACGAGAATCAAGATCAGCAGTTTGGTCAGCCTCAGGCGGATCAGCAGGCAGCGGCATACGACCAGCCACAGATGAATCAGGCGCAGGAAGGCCCACAGATGGGACAGCAGATGAACGGTCAGCCACAGATGGGTCAGCAGATGTATGGTCAGCCACAGATGGGTCAGAGGATGTACGGTCAGCCACAGATGGGACAGCAGATGAACGGTCAGCCGCAGATGGGTCAGCAGATGAACGGTCGGCCACAGATGGGACAGCAGATGAACGGTCAGCCGCAGATGGGTCAGCAGATGTACGGTCAGCCACAGATGGGACAGCAGATGTACGGTCAGCCACAGATGGGACAGCAGATGTATGGTCAGCCACAGATGAATCAGATGTATGGCCAGCCGGTAAGACCAGCAGGAAGTTTGGATTTCAATGATATACTTAAGAGTTTTCTTGGATTGTTCAGCAAACCGGCCACAACAGCAGAAAATATTGCTGGAAAGGACAGTATGTCAACCGGATTGATATTTGCTGGATTTAACATCATTGTGACATTTCTGCTCGTATTTTTTGGACTTTTGATACTGGGGATGAGCGGTGGTTCTTCGGCTGCAAGAGCACTGTACATGATATTCTTCCTGGCTATAGGTTATGGAGTCATTGCGGCATCGCTGTTACTCACAGGCGGAGTAATCTTTAAAGGCGGAATGACTTTTACAAAGGCAATGAACCTCACGGGAATATTTGCCTTGTATGAGACTGTAGCATTTGCTGCAGGTATTCTGTTTGCACTTATATCAGGCGGTTTCCATAACGTTGAGTTCCTAAGTAATATTGCAGCTGGAATTGCATACATACTTTTTATAGTTATTTCTCTTTGTGCAGTTATAGTAGTAGTACATATAGCGTTCAAAGATCTGTCTTTTAGCAGTGACATGAAGGTACTTGCACTTATAGCCGCTGTGTTTATGGTGGTATTTGTAATTTCCGTATTTGACAACACTGCACAGAAGATATTCAGAGACAGCGGAATTTGTGCAGATCAGATATTCAATATATTTGAAAATGCACGCTATTATATCGATAGCCTTAGATGGTGGACATAAAACACTTTGTTTTTTCCTCCGAAATGTGATAAAATAATAGGGTATTTGTATAGAGTGGCAAAGATTTAGATAAGAAAGGAACGGGTTATGGTAAGGAAAGTTGGTTTAACTGACAGCGTTGGCTTTACTTGTCTGGAAGATTTACAGTTGTCTAACTCATATATGTGGGGTACAGCAATAAGCCTGGACTATTGTGGCAGGGAGGACTGCATTAAGGGTTGGAAGTTTGGCCCTTATGTAAGAGAGTCATATGTTATCCATATAGTGAAAAAGGGAAAGGGATCCTTTTCACTGGCCGGTAAGACCTATGATCTGGTGTCGGGACAGGCATTTATCATCAGACCTGGAGAGGAGACTACATACAGAGCAGATGATGATGATCCATGGAGTTATATGTGGGTTGGCTTTCATGGTTACAGAGCCGAAGATTTTATCGAAGCTATGGGTTACAGCAAGGATTGCCCTATTATAAGGATCGAACAGATGGATACGTGTACCGAGTGTATAGACAGAATGCTCCAGCTCAGCCAGATCACCAGGATAAACGAGGTGAAGAGACAGAGTGCCCTCATGCTTTTATTTGCGACTATTATGGAGGATAATGCAGCAGATGAAAAGCAGACGGACAATGTGGAATATCCAAGTAAGATATATGTCAAAGCTGCTGTTGATTTTATCACAGAGAAGTACATGAATAAGATCAAGATAGACGATATCGCTGATTTCATAGGAATAAGCAGAAGTCATCTCACGGGAAGTTTCAAGAAGGAGATGGGAGTTTCCCCTCAGGAGTATCTGATCAATTTCCGTCTGGAGAAGGCGGCCAGTATGCTCAGATCTTCGAAGGAACAGATAAACATAATCGCATATCAGTGTGGTTATGAGGATTCTCTTTCGTTTTCTAAAGCATTTAAGCAGAAGTTTGGCATGAGCCCGAAGTCGTTCAGGAATCTTGAGATAGAACTTGAGAAGACTGATGCAAAGGGTGAACATGAGGCATCTCTGCTTTAGATGGACGGAAAGCCTGGAGTTATATTTACGATATTGATGAATAAAAACAGGATATGCATTTCATAAGCCATATGTATGGCTGTGTGGAATGCATATCCTGTTTTTTCAGTTCAGTTGTTTTTGATTTTATTTTGGATCAGTTTTATCTGAAACAGCTTTATCTAAATCTGTCTGTTTATCATCGCTTGCCGGAAGTACTGCATTGTCCGAAGCTTCTATAGGTTTCATCCATGAGGCTGGATCGTCATCCGTGTATTGTTTTGTGACATCATCGAGGTAAGGGGAAAATGCCGTTATAAACATGAATGATGAAATATATGCTATCAGTCCGAACCCGCACGCAATAAATATGAAGATACCGACCATGAATATCTGCGGACTTGCAAGCAGGAAGTATACAGGAAGAGTATACAATATCATTATAATAATGGTAAATATAAAATTCTTGGCTGCCATGAATATAGACTGTAGTATAAGGTTCTTTAATGTGTTCTCAAATGCACTTATAACTGGAAACAGGTAAATTGCAATAAAGCATATCAAAATAAAAAGTATCACACTGGTATAGTACATGATCTTATTCTCCTGGGGGCCACCTTTGCCAAAAAGATTAAAGTCCATTGTGAATATAAATGACACGACCAGAAACAAAATCCATGCAATCGTTGATTTCTTGAAGTTGTCCTTAAATCCTTTGAAGAAAAGTTTTACAACCCCGCCGTATTCTCCTGTGCGCTGTTTCTTTAGTAACGTGTAATACATGGCACTCATGGATGCTCCCATGGTGAAAACAGGAATACTGCATAGTATAAAGAGAATATTAACTACTATAATATCACCTATTGTACCAAATACTCTGGCAAACCAGCCATCACTGCTGAATATGTTCATAAGTTCCCTCCTTATATTGTGTAAAATAGTATTACAAACGCAGCCATTGATAACTGCCTGGATAATACGAGTTAACTATAGCACAAAAACACACACCATAATATAGCAAGTTTTACAATTTGACATATGCATTCTACATTTTGCCATAAAATAGCACAAAAAAAGGACGGTTAATAACTTAAAAATATACATTAGTGACAAAAAACCATGATATCTTGACATTTTTCCATGTAAAAAGGTTCACAGAAATTTTATAATTCAACCATAGAAAGCACACAGATGCCGTAAGGCAGACCGGCAGAATAGGGCACAGAATTCAGGGTATGATAAAGAATGTGGGTGTCAAAAATCCTGCCGGGGATGTAAAAAGGAGGAAGGTTTTATGAGAAGAAGATTAAAGAAAGCAGTAGCAGTAGGACTTGCAGCAGCAACAGCATTTTCACTGTGCGCATGTGGCGGCGGTGATGGAAGTAAGAGCAGCAGCGATGCTCTTGAGGTAGTTATCTGGGATAACAACCAGCAGAAGGGTCTGCAGCAGATATGTGATCTCTTCACAGAAGAGACAGGAATCAAGGTTGATGTACAGGTTAAGGAGTGGGATTCATACTGGACACTTCTTGAGGCTGGTGCATCAGGTGGAGATATGCCAGATGTATTCTGGATGCACTCCAACAACTCACAGATGTACATGAAGAACAACAAGCTCTTAAAGCTCGATGACTACATCGCAAAGAGTGAGAAAGTTGATATGAGCAACTACATGCCAGAGATTACAGAGCTCTACACATATGATGGTTCATATTACGCAGTACCAAAGGATTATGATACAATCGCTCTCTGGTACAACAAGAAGATGTTCGATGATGCAGGACTTGAGTATCCAAATGAGAACTGGACATGGGATGACCTCTATGAGGCAGCTAAGAAGCTCACAAATGGCGACAAGTACGGTTTCTGTATGAACACATCAAACGATCAGGACACATACTACAACATGGTTTACTCAATGGGTGGTTACATCGTAAATGACGATCACACAAAGTCAGGATATGACGATGCAAACACGATCAAGGCTATGGATTATGTAGGAAAGCTCCTCAAGGATTGCTGCCCACCGGCAACAACAATGTCTGAGACAGGTACAGACGTTATGTTCCAGTCAGGCACAGTAGCAATGATCACACAGGGTTCATGGATGACAGCAGGATTCCTTGACAACGAGTATCTCGTTGAGAACTGTGACGTAGCAATTCTTCCATATGACAAGACAACAGGTATGAGAACTTCTATCTGTAACGGACTTGGATGGGCTGCATCAGCAGACACAAAGAGACCAGATGACTGCTGGAAGCTTATCGAGTGGTTAGGTTCAAAGGAGATGCAGGAGAAGCAGGCTGAGCTCGGTGTAACAATGTCAGCTTACGAAGGCACATCAGACAAGTGGGTAAACTGTACAGACAAGTTCAACCTCAACGCTTACCTTGATATCACAAAGGATTCAACAGTTTCAGGTGTTACAAATAAGCTTGTACTCAGACCTTACACATACAACTCAACAGTATGGTCACAGGCAGCACAGACATTCTTCGCAGATGCATGGGCAGATCCATCAAAGATGGAGCAGTCATGTAAAGACTTTGCAGCTCAGATGAATCAGTATATCGAAGAAGAGGACAAGTAATCCTGTAAAGCATTTATAAGATAACAAAACAGTGGGTAGGATGGAGTTCCTACCCATTGCTCACCAGAAGTAATGGGGTGTTAATTACAGTATAAATGATAGAAGGAGGGATTTTATGTCAGATAACAACAACAAACCGGATACCAAAGCAGCTGAGATGATTAAGGCTGCAGAAACAGACACAGTAAGGCCTGCAGTAGCTGAAGATAAAGAGTTCAAGAAAAAGAAATCTACAACATGGGAAAGAAACCAGCGCAAATGGGGCTGGGCATTCATTCTTCCAACAATGATAGGTATCATAGTCCTCAACTTATGGCCTATAATTCAGACAATATATCAGTCATTCTGTAAGGTTGGATCATTCGGAGATGCATCATTTGCAGGATTTGCAAATTACAAGAAGATGTTTGCTGACCCTGAGGTATGGCAGTCACTTCTCAATACATTCAAGTATGCGATCATCGAGGTTCCATTCTCAATCGCAATTGCACTTATACTTGCAGTATTCCTGAATCGTAAGATGCATGGAAGAACAATATACAGAGCAATATTTTTCCTGCCAATGGTAGTTGCACCAGCAGCCGTAGCCATGGTATGGAGATGGTTATACAATTCACAGTTCGGTCTGTTAAACCACATCCTTGGTGCAAAGATCGAGTGGATATCCAATCCAAAGATCGCATGGATCTCAGTTGCGATCATCGGTGTTTGGTCGATTATAGGTTACAACATGGTTCTGTTCCTTGCAGGACTTCAGGAGATACCTAAGGATTACTACGAGGCAGCAGATATTGATGGAGCATCAGGTGTGAGAGCTTTCTTCAAGATCACTCTTCCACTTCTCTCCCCAACAGTATTCTTCGTACTCGTAACAAGAGTAATCGGAGCACTCCAGGTATTCGATCTTGTATACATGGTAATGGATATTTCAAATCCAGCCCTCAAGAAGACAGAGTCAATCGTATATCTGTTTTACCAGTATTCATTCCAGAATGGTAACAAGGGTTATGGATCAGCAATAGTAGTTCTTCTTCTTGCAGTCATCATGGTACTCACAGTATTCCAGATGATAGGTCAGAAGAAGTGGGTTCACTATAACTAGGAAGGGGGAATCGATATGACAAGAGGCGTACAGTTTAAGAGAAAAATGCAGAAATTATTGATTCACCTTATTCTCATCGTGTTCTCAATAATTATGATTGTGCCATTTGTATGGATGACACTGACAGCATTTAAGACAGTAACAGAGGCAACTTCAGTAAGTCCATTCGTAATATTCCCATCACAGTGGCGTACAGACGCTTTCACTACTGTATGGAATAACATGAACTTCATTGTTCTCTACAAGAATACATTATTGCTCATATTCTTCAGAGTTGTGTGTGCATGTCTCACAGCAACACTTGCAGGATATGCATTTGCAAGACTTAAGTTCAAAGGCAGAGACTTTATGTTCTCTCTGATACTTTTCCAGATGATGATTCCTTCACAGATATTCATCATCCCACAGTTCCTGATGATCAGTAAGATGGGCCTGACAAATACGATGTTTGCTCTGGTATTCCCGGGAATTGTAACAGCGTTTGGTACATTCCTGCTGAAGCAGGCTTACATGGGACTTCCTGGAGATCTCGAGGAGGCAGCGAGACTTGATGGATGTAACATTCCAAAGACTTTCGTATTCGTAATGGCTCCGCTTGCAAGATCATCTATGGTTGCCCTTGGAATATTCACAGCAGTGTTCGCATTCAAAGATCTGATGTGGCCACTGGTTGTAAACAGCAGTGCAAACAAGATGCCGCTCTCAGCAGCCCTTGCAACTATGCAGGGACAGTATCAGTCCAACTATCCACAGTTGATGGCTGCTTCACTCATATCATGTATACCAATGATCGTTATATACCTGATATTCCAGAAGCAGTTCGTAGAAGGTATCGCTACATCAGGTGGAAAGCTCTAAAAGACAATATAGCAGTTGTAACTACAATGTGGGTGACGTCAGTTGCTGGCGTCACCCTATATGATATCGTAAGTGCGGAGCACTTGCGATGCTGTGGACGCCGCGCGAAGCGCCTTTCATGCGTCCACTCCAGAATATATCGTAAGTGCGGAGCACTTGCGATGCCGTGGACGCCGCGCAAAGCGCCTTTTATGCGTCCACTCCAGAATATACCGTAAGTGCGGAGGGAGGACATCTATGAAAAAGTCTATTATCACAGAAGAAGAGAAACTGAAGATAAAAGAGATGGACTCCATGCGTAAAAAGATAGGTTATATCTGGGATTATTACAAATTCTGGATAATCGGCGCTGCCGTTCTTGTGGGGCTGATCGTGTATTTCACGGTGGTATTTGTTACAAGAGAGGACAAGCCGGTACTTGACGTTGTTCTTGTGAACAACTATGACGATGTTTCGGATGACAGCAAACTGGCACAGGGATTCGTGTCGTATGTTGGTGAAGAGAATCTGCCGGGTAAAGTAGCATTTGATAATAATGCATTTTTCAACCTGGCAAACAATTCTGATTATAAGAACAGTTATTATATGAAGGTGCTGGCATATCTTGAGGCTGATACAGCCCAGGTGGTTATGTGCCAATATGACAACCTCATAGGGCTCGCAAAGAGCGGAAGACTTGCGGATCTGTCGGATGAGAAGATCGGCAATATATGCGATAAATATAAAGATAGAATAGTTTACTATGAAAATGATGAGGGCGTGAAGGTGCCCGTTGGAATAGATGTATCTGATGGATACAAAGCGGCAGGACTTACAGAATACACAGATGGCAAGGCGTATGTGGGACTGTCGGCATATGCTGAAAGTTATGAGTACGCAGAGAAATTTGTGGACTATATGGTTGAGCTTGGCAAGTAGATATGAATACATTCCGGGAGACCCGGCTGTAGATAAAGTAGATGAATCAGTAAGATTCGGCTGGCAGGTCTGGCTGAGAATAGACAGGAGATTATGAAAAGGAGGATTTTGGCATGGCAATAGTAGTAAATGAAGAGAGCAGACTATTCACACTAAATACCAGAAATACTACATATCAGATGAAGGTGATAGAGTATGGATATCTCGCACATCTGTATTATGGCAAGAAACTTGACGGGGACATGTCGTATGTCATAACTCATTACGATAGAGGATTTTCTGGAAATCCTTATGAGGCGCAGGACTGCCGTGAGTTTTCACTGGACAATATTCCACAGGAGTATAGCTGTTATGGAAACGGAGATTTCAGGACTCCTGCATTTAATATTAAGGATATTGAGGGGGTTCATGGCTGCGATCTCAGATATGCATCTTATGAAATCGTGGATAATAAATACAGTCTCAAGGGACTTCCGGCTGCATATACAAACGATGGCGAGAAGGGAGAGACACTTAAGATAGTTCTTCAGGATCCACAGGTAGGAGTTGAGGTTGAGCTCCTGTATGGAATTATAGAGGATAAGGATTTGATCACAAGATCAGCTATAGTCAGAAATATAAGCGATGCGGATATATTTGTTTCAAAGGCTTCAAGTGTCAGTCTGGATTTTGTGACAGGTGATTATGATCTTATACATTTCCATGGAAGACATGCCATGGAGCGTATGTATGAGAGGGATGAGATCACTCATGGTGTGAAGAAGATTGGCAGCACAAGGGGAACTTCAAGCCACCAGCACAGCCCATTTGTGGTTCTTGCTGCAAAGAATGCGGATGAAGATCACGGTGACTGTTATGGAATATCTCTGCTTTACAGTGGAAGCTTTGGCTGTGAGGTTGAGAAGGATCAGATGGATCAGGTGAGACTTAATATGGGTGTTCAGGATGATATGTTCGAGTATGTGCTCTATCCTGAGTGTGAATTTGTTGCACCTGAGGTTGTGATGGTATATTCACCTGATGGATTTGCCGATATGTCACACAAGATGCATGATGTGGTCAGATATAATATCTGCCGCGGCGAGTACAAGACAAAGAGAAGACCAATACTCATAAACAGCTGGGAGGCTGTATATTTTGATTTCAATGGCGATGATATCGTAAACATAGCTAGGCAGGCTTCAGAACTTGGCGTTGAAATGCTGGTTCTGGATGATGGCTGGTTTGGTGTGAGAGATGACGACAAGTCAGGACTTGGTGACTGGTTCGTAAATGAGGATAAGATGGGCGGTCCTATGGCTGATGTTGTGAAAAGAGTGAAGGCTCTCGGCATGAAGTTTGGTATCTGGATCGAGCCGGAGATGGTATCTGAGAAGAGTAACCTGTTCAAGGAGCATCCAGACTACGCATTTGTGGTTCCTGGACGAAAGCCGGTTATGGGCAGAAGTCAGCTCAATCTGGATTTTTCAAGAAAAGAGGTTGTAAACTGCATATTTGACCAGATGACTGCAGTGCTGGATAAGATAGATGTTGATTATATAAAGATGGATATGAACAGAAGTATTCTCAATGTATACTCAATGACGGAGGGAATACAGAACAACGGAACTATCCTCTACAAGTATGTCCTCGGTGTATATGATTTCATGGAGAGGCTTCAGGCGAGATATCCAAAGATGTTCATTGAGGGATGCAGCGGCGGCGGCGGAAGATTTGACGCCGGAATGATGTATTACACACCACAGATCTGGTGCAGCGATGACACAGATGCAATATGCAGACTTGACATACAGTATGGAACTTCATTTGGCTATCCTATATCAGTGGTTGGTTCACACGTATCTGCAGTTCCAAATCACCAGACAGGCAGGACAACTCCATTCAATACAAGAGCCGTTGTTGCCATGGCAGGAAGCTTCGGTTACGAGCTTGATCTGAACAAGGTCAGCGATGAGGAAAAGGAGGAGGTTAAGGCTCAGGTAGAAAACTACAAGAAATACTGGGATCTCCTTCACAATGGACTTTACTACAGACTGACGGATGCAGACAAGAGCAAAGGAGTGGCTGCATGGTCATTTGTCGCAAGGGATAAGTCGGAGACTCTTGTCAATATAGTGACTGTGGATAGCTTCTGCAATTCACCTGTACCTTTCGTCAGGGTGAAAGGTCTTGATGCGGCTGCCATATACGTTGATGAAGAGACCGGAGCAGAGTACAGCGGACAGGGACTTGACCAGATCGGACTTCCGGTGCCGCTCAAGTTTGGCGAGTACAATGCTTATCAGATACATCTTGTAAGGAAGTAGTAAGTGCTGCCCTGGAAAACCGGGCTGGATATGAGATAAAATTTTGTGGATCGATTCAACGACTGGATTTAGGTTAGATTCGGTTGCCTGGGCAGGCGCCTCCAGAGTGCACAGATGTTTGTGCTGTCTGGGGGCGCCTGCTTTGTTTTGGGATTATGTGTGGTTGATGAGGCATTTAGCCGCCATGACGCCTGTCAGTGGAAGAACTATATTTTTGATTTTTTATTGGACATCGTGTATATAAAATGCTACCATAGAATATAATGACCAGAACAACGCGGGGATATATGCGTAGCACGGGAAAAAGGAGAAATACATATGGACGAGAATAATGTAAATGGATTTGACAATATGGATGATGAAGAGGGAACCACAGTCCTTACTTCACCGGGAGTTAGTGCTTACGGCGGTGCACAGGGTACTCCTCCAACAAACATGACAACTCCTGATCAGTCAAATGGCCAGTACGGAGGCCAGCAGTATGGTGATCAGTCAAACGGTCAGTACGGCGGCCAGCAGTATAGTGGTCAGATGAATGGCCAGTATGGAGCGCAGCAGTACGGCAGCCAGATGAATAGTCAGTACGGAGCGCAGCAGTACGGAGATCAGATGAATGGTCAGTACGGTGGACAGCAGTATGGCGGCCAGATGAACGGCCAGTATGGAGCACAGCAGTACGGCGGCCAGATGAATGGTCAGTACGGTGGACAGCAGTATGGTGATCAGATGGGCAATAATCCATTTGCACAGCCTGCAAAAAAACAAGGATTCAATATCAATGATCTCTTCAAGAATACAAAGCTCATGATTATATCAGGCGCAGCACTTGCCGCCATTATTATAATCATAGTTGTGATTGCGGTCGTTGCTGGAGGCAGAGGTGCCGGCAGTATTGACAAGGTTGGAGATAAGCTTGCAAAGGCAATTCGCACAGAGAATGAGAAAACTGTATATAAACTGATGAATGGCAAGATGGTCAAGGCAGCCACAGAGGATGTGGGTGAGACCAAGAAAGAGGCTCTTGAAGATATCAAGGATCTTCTTGAGGATGATTTAGATGATCTTGAGGATGAAGTTGGCAAGGTTAAGAAGATAGAAGTGAAGGATGTCGACAAGGATTACGCAAGTAAGTCAGACATAAAGGATACAAAGAAAGAATTCAAGAAAGAGTTTGATGTTGATTTAGATATATCAGGATATGCATATGCAAGAGCAGATATCACGGTTGAAGGTGAGGATGGAACATCAGATGGAACATTGAGTTATTCTGTTGTTAAGATTGGAAGCAAGTGGTATCTGGCTGGTGATTACAGCATTTATCTTAATATTGACAATGACCGTTAATAATGGTTATTCAGTAATATCTATCTAATAAAAGAAGCTACCGGCACACAGTGAATTTTGACTGTGTGCCGTTTTTTTATGTAAGTAATGAGCAAAATACATATATAACAAGCCTGAATTTATCATATATATACAAAAATGCTTTATATCTGCTGTGACAGATGGTATGATAAAATAGGTTTCTCATAAAGCATGTGCAGGAAATAATGATAAAGTGTGCTGATTCATGATGATGTATGCCGATATGATGTAACCGACAGTTGTTGTTAAAAGGTTTATGAAAGGTCAAAGGGAGGACGTAATATGAGAAAGTTGAAGAGATATCTCGCAATGTTCATGGCAGCTGTTATCGCTGTGACCAGTGTGAATATTCCGGCTGTCGTTGTGTATGCGCAGGACACCGGAGATGCGGCTCAGGCTGCAGAGGCGACACCGAGTGATGCCGATGGAGTTGAGGATATCAGTGAGGGTGTTACAAGGGTGAATATAACGTCCGGTGAGATGAAGAAATTTAGATTTACGCCGGCGGAGAGTGCTACATTGAATATATATTCTACCGGTGACGATGACACTATAGCATATTTATATGATGCGGATGGACGTTATCTGCAGATGAATGATAATAGTGGCTATGGTAGTAACTTCAAGTTGGTTTATAGTTTTATAGCGGGGAAGACTTATATATTGAAAGCTGGATTCTATCATGGCGACGTGAAAGGATCATTCAATATAGTAGTGGAGAAGGTAAAGCAGCCGAAGGAAATAAATATATCTGAGCCTTATACCAATTTCCTTGAAGGTGCTTACTATCAAACTTATGTATGTTATCTTTTTAAATCTAAAGAAGTGGATGGTAGTTCAGATATATCTACAATGTTGGGTGGTCCGGATTTTTACTCTAATGGGATTGTTTATTCTATGTGGATCAAGGATGAGGGTGGAAATTACACATACACTGATAATGGAACAACACAGAGCTACCGTGATGCTCATTCACTTAAAGCCGGAAAATATACAGTAGAACTGATGGATTCAAACGATGCTGCAGAGATTGAGCCTGTTGCAGGGACAAAGATATGGGCATCTTATGATATCTATGTACAGAGTTCGAATGAGTATTTTTCCAACAGACAGGTTATAAGTGAGTCGGAGACCAGGACACTGGCTACTCATGAATATATGCCAGGATATTATAAATTTACACCGGCTGAAACAGGAGATTATGTTTTTTATGGTATTGAAGATGGAAATTATGAAATATCTGTATATACATCTGATTACTCAGAGGTAAATGTGAGTGATAGTGCAATTAAGACATATTCCCTCACTGCTGGACAGGATTATTATATCGGTCTGAATGGATATAAATTTTATGAATATGGTGGACGGGATTATAATGCGCATATTATAGCCCAGTTATATTCAGCTCCTGTCAGTGCAGAATTTGTAATGTCACGGACAGATTTTCCAATGCAGTTCGAAACGAATGTCATGGATTATATGAAGGTGTCTGTGACACTTGAGAATGGCAGAGTGGAGATGCTTGACCGCAGGTCTTACTATGACTTGGAGGACAGGTATGGCAAGCAGTATAAACTGTATATAGCTTCTGAAGGATCCGATTGGAATTCCCAAGAGTATGAAGGAGTATTGCCATCTTCGGCAGGCACATATACATTGTCTGTAGCTGCAAGTGAAGACGGAGAGACCTGGAAAAAGGTGGGAAGCCAGGAGATTCAGATTGTTTCAATTGCAGATATGGATTTCCCAAAGTTGTCTGCTGGAACAAACAAGATTCATAGCGCCTATAATTCAGAAACTTATAGTAACAATATATACAAACTTGATATGCCATATGATGGACGTGTCAGTATGAGCCCTGTAGCGGATGCTTCTATATACAGAATAGCGGATGGAGGAGCGATTCAGGTACAAAGCAATACTGTATTAAAAAAAGGTACAACTTATTACGTAATGTTTTGTAAGGAGCTTACAGATGATGATGGCAAAGATATATATGACTGGACGATGGATCTCAGTATAAAACCGTGTATCAGTTCCATTGAGATTGAGAAAGCTCCGGTAGATACAACATTTATATATAGTATCGACATGGGTTTTGCAAAAGATGCCAGAATAAAGGTGATATACAGCAATGGGGAAACTGAGTCGAATGTTCTGGGGTATGGAGACGTAAATACGAGATACGGAGAGAAAATTTATGTATCATACAATGTCGGTGAGACATCATATCCGGCATATGAGCTGCCAATTGGACAAGCTTATGTGAAGGTATATACAGATAGTGGAATAACGAGTGGATATGATATAGAGGTATGCAAGATAAGCGATGTGGCAAAGGGAATTCTGCATACAGGAGCAAATGCGATCGATACAGAGAAAAAAGCACATGCAATCTACAAGTTTACTCCTGATGTGACAGGTATATATGATTTCGGTACTGATGTGAGATTGTATATTTATCATGAAGATGCATCAGGCGATGAATATAAGCTGATCCGTGATGCTATAGGAGAAAACAGTAAGTTTCTGGAAAAAGGAATTACTTATTATATAGACACAGCAAGCGGAACATATGACAAATGGGGAAATAACGTTTATTCATGGACTATGAATGTTCAACTTAGTAAGGCTGGGGAGTACAAGCTGCCAGTTAGCTGGAAACTTGATGAGAACGGTATATATTCCAGATATATCTATATGTCAGGTGCGGTATATGGCAGAGTGCTCAGAGAGCAGACAGAGGCAGGCTGTTACATAACCTACGATGGAGGCACGGAAAAATACACGAATTTACATACGAATGATGCAGTGGATTCATGGAATAACACTGTAAAGACATCGCTGTTTAGATATGATGAAGATACTTCAGAATATGTGGAGTGCGATCTGTCTGATGGTGCATATAACACATATCTGTCAAAAGGGAAATACAAGACTGTACTTGAGCTTGTGTCAAGACATGGCAATGTCTATGCGGATGTCGCACCGATTGAGATACCATTTGAAGTGTGGGATGTGACAGATGCGTATGATGGTGAGTGGGATATATCGAAGCCTTTATATCTGAATCAGGCACAGACCACATATATGTACAAGGCAAGTGTTCCTGAGGGAGTGAGGTGTCTGTCATTTAAGGCAAATGCACTGCTGGCCAATCTTGAAGTATATGACGCAGATGGAAAACGATTGAATCCAAAACCTTCTTATGCCAATCCATATACTTATTCGGATATCGTTGAGCTGGATACTGATGTGATATATCTGTATTTTGTTCCGGGAGGAGATGCGGAAATTACCAAGGTTACTGCATCTGCTGTTCCAGAGGTTGTGTCGCTTGATACTGAAGTCGATAAGGATGAGTATCTGTGTGAGTGTGATTATGTAGTTTCTGGTGATGTGACAACGACTATTACATATGCAGATGGCGCTAAGGAAGTGGTGCATGGTACTACTGACAGCTTGTCCTTGTGTTTGCTTGATGCAGAAGGAGTTGTATATGGAGATGCCGACAGGGTGATATATGGAGAAGGTGAATATACTGTTGTTGCAAAGACTCTTAATATGTCAGATTCCTGTCAGGTAAAAGGTACAAAGATATCAGTAAAGAAGATTGATGAATTCATAGTACAGGAATTGAAGATCGATGAGCAATTCACAGATGTAAATAAGTCTGATAAAAAGTGTACAAGAGTGTACAAGTTTACTCCGGAAAAGGATCAGGATGTTATATTCAACAGTACTATTAGAGCAGACGTATATACGTTTGACGGAGATGGCCATTTGTCGAATTTCTGTGGAAAGGGATATGTAGAATCTGTAAAAAAGGGAGAGTCATATTACATCGTCACAGAACTTGATGCCGGCGAATCTGTCACGGTACAGGTAAACACTAAGGACACAGTACATATACAGGAAAAACTTGGTCTGGATGAGAGCAAGGAGCTGACACTTTCTGGAAAAGATTATGCAGAACTTACATTTACTCCGGAGGAGACGGGAGAATATAAAATACAGAGTTATGGAAGTGGCGATACTTTTGCAGAATTGTACGAGAATGATGAGTATATTGCATCTGATGACGACAGCGGTGATGGTGAAAACTTTGCACTCAGATCGAAACTTGAGAAAGGTGTTAAGTATACATTCAAAGTCAAATTGTATAGTGAAAACAGTGCTGCATCAACATTCAGCGTGTTGCTTTCCAAGGTAAAGTATGAGGCGATAACGGGGATAAAGTTATACTCTGATGATTTCCGTGCGATATATGCCGATGACGGATTTATGGATGTATCAGGTCAGTTCACAGTAGAATACGGTGACGGAACCTATGAAATAAAGGATTACAGTTCCACATCTCGAAGATACTATGACAAATATGACAATACGATTCAGAGTGCGTACAGTATTGAGGAGACAGATGGCGATAGACAGGCTGTAGTTGAATTTAGATATTTAAATAAAAACTCTACTGTATGGAATTACATTCCTGCCATCAGGATTGATGTCGAGGAGCTCCATATTGAGGTAAAGGAACTTGTCGAGGGCGAGACATTTGATACTGCATCTTCAGAGGATGACATGTTTTCATTTGTGTTCAAACCTGCGATCACAGGAAATTATATTGTTGATATTGATTCAAAACACAGTACGGGTGAGATAAGTGTAACAGATGAGGATGGAAATAGTGTTAAAGCGGAATCTTCATCCTATCGCCTGAGAGCGGGAGTAACATATAAGATTGACGTGGCAACAGGGGCAGATTACAAGATTACAATCCGCAGACCGAACAGCATAGCCGATGTGGAGATCACAGGATATAAGGGTCAGATATATAAGGAATTTGAAGATATATTTGGAGATAATTCAGTCGAATTAAAAGTGACATATGCTGACGGAACGACAGAGACTGTCTCCGGGGCAAATAAGCTGTCAAATGGAAGAAGAATAGAGTACAGTATTGGACGGCTTGAAAGTGGTGAAGTATTTGTAGAGGCTGATGTTGCAGGAATCACAGATACATATAAGATTACGTACAACAATAAAGACGATATAGAGTCTTTGAAGTTCACAGATAATGCATCATATAAGAAATTGCCAGAGAATACATCGGGTAATGCCAGATATTATATTTATAAGATGGTTGTCCCTGCGGACGGAATCTATGATACAGACTGTGCGTATGATGAAGCTTTCATGATGCCTGCGGATGGTGGTTCATGGGAGAATGCTGCAGACGTACTGAAAAATAAATTGAAAAAGGGCGATGTATATTATCTCAAGGTTTTAGCAGATCTGGACGGTGGTGCATTCTACATCGCACTTGCAGATATGCTGGAGTGGCAGGTTGTAAAAGAGCCGACTTGCACAGTAGCTGGTTCAAAGAGAAGATATGATCCAGAGCTTGGAAAGTATGTGACAGCAAAGATACCGGCCACAGGACACAGCTTTGGAAGAGGCTGGACTCTTGTAAAGAAGGCTACTTCAAAGGCTGATGGCTATAAGGCTCACATATGTACAAAGTGTGGCGGTGAGAGCACAAGCAAGATCGTTATAAAAAAGATTTCGTCTGTGAAACTTAGCCAGACGGCATATACATATGACAATAAGGTTCACAAGCCGGGAGTTGTGGTGAAGGATTCCAGTGGCAAAGTTATCTCTGCCACAAAGTACACAGTTACATATCCAAACACTAAGAGCATAGGAAAGGCTATTGTAAAGATAACATTTAATGGTGAATACTCTGGAACTTCATCCAGAAGTTTCAAGATAGTTCCAAAGGAATCAGCCATAACAAGGACTCAGAATACAGCAAGTGGTATCAAGATAACCTGGAGTAAGTCAACTAATGCCGGTGGATATCTCATACAGCGCAAAAAAGGAAATGGCAGGTATGTTACTATCAAGACTATCAAGTCAAATAAGACACTGTCATATATTGATACAGCGGCAAATAAACAGGGTGTGAGATATGCATACAGGGTACAGGCATACAAGACCGTATCCGGAGTTACCTGCAGTGCGGCTGCAAGTGCAGGAAAGGCACAGTACTACGTAAAACCTGTTGGCATAAGCAGCGCAGCAAACAAATCTGTAAAGAAACTGACTGTGACATGGAAAAAGAACACAGCAGTTACTGGATATCAGATACAGTACTCAGGAAATAATGCATTCAAAAATGCAAAGATCGTGACGATACCGTCCAGTAAGGCTGCAAGCAGGACAATCGCCAATCTTCAGAAGAAGAAATACTACGTCAGAATGCGTGGGTATAAGAAGGTTAAGGGAGTGACTTATTACTCTAGCTGGAGCAGTGCGAAGAGTGTTACTGTGAGCAAATAAAATATGAATGTGTCGGTTGCTGATGAAGTGGCACGAATATGAAATAACTAGCGCCACTGTATGATATATACAGTGGCGTTAGCTGCAGAGAAAGGGAGGATTTCAAATGAGAAAATTTGCAAGATCACTGGCGGTGATAATGGCATTTGCCATGGCAGGCAGCACTGTCTGTGCGGGGTCAGGTGCGTATGGCTCGGCTCAGAGGGTGTATGCTGCAGAAGCGCAGAATCAGGGTGATCAGGAAGAGTCTGTTGCAGAAGCGCAGAATCAGGATGATCAGGAAGAGTCTGTGGCTGAACTGGCGGCGGCAAGCGGCCTTGGCGTGGCAAAACACTCAAAGAGTGATATCATAGCCCAGATAAAGAAAAATGGGGCGTATCCATCGGATGCAGTGACTTATAAGAAAGCATATAAAACCAAGTCTCCATACTATGAGGGAGCGCTTTCCGATGCCACATTGAAGAAGGCTCTTGCCACATTGAACAATGTAAGATACATAGCGGGACTTAATTACAATGTTACTTTGGACAGCACATATACGGCTCAGTGTCAGGCGGGAGCATATGTGGATTATCTCATTGATGATCTGACTCACGATCCAAGAAAACCGTCAGGTATGAGTGATGCTCTGTACAAAAAGGGGTATGCCGGATGCAGCAGTTCCAATATTGCAATGGGTAGTTCCACATTGAATTCATGCATACTGTATAGTTGGATGGAAGACAGTGATTCGAGTAATATACGATATGTTGGACACCGTGGCTGGTGCCTGAATCCTACTATGGGTAAAACCGGATTTGGTGTTGCGGGAATATACATGTCTATGTATGCACTAGATATGAGTAACAATAGCTCGATAAAGAATGTAGCCTGGCCGGCACAGACTATGCCGCTGGAGTATTTTGGCAATGATTATGCGTGGAGTCTGTTTACCGGACAGAATGAGACAGAAAGCAGGGTAAAGGTCACACTTAAGAGAAAGAGCGATGGCAGGATCTGGACATTTTCAAAGGGCAAGGCAAACGGAGATTTCTATGTCAGCAACGACTATCAGAAGGGAGCCATCGTGTTCAGACCAAAGGGCATCACGGGATATAAAGCAGGTGATGTGTTCACGGTCAGTGTAACCGGTGTTAGTACTCCAGTCACATATACGGTATCCTTCTTCTCGCTTGGGGATGCGAGTCATAATCATAAATTAAAACTGTCGGCAACTCCAAATTTCAACACCATGAAGGCCACTGTTGTTGGGAAGTGCAACGAGTGCAATAAGTCATACAAGGCGACAGCAAATATAAAGATCACTACCAGTGGAGTGAGCTGTGGATATAAAGGAATTGTAAGTTATTCATATTCAGGAGTCATCCTTAACGGCAAAAAATATAATGGCACAGGGAAAGCTAAGGTGACATCCCTTCCGCATATGTATGGTAAACCGACATTTCAGTGGAGTGGAAAATCCTGTACTGCATCGAGGCTCTGCTCAAGGTGTAAGAAGACAAGCAAGACTGCCTGTAAGGTGACAAGCAAGACAACGGCGACCTGTACGGCGGCGGGACAGACTACATATACAGCAACATATGGAAGCTATACTTCTACAAAGAAAGTGGCAGCGGCAAAACTGGCGCACAAATACACAAAGTATACGTCGGATAAGAATGCAACGTGTACGAAGGACGGCACTAAGACAGCAAGGTGTGACTATGGCTGTGGTACAAAAAAGACAGTTACAGACACAGGAACTAAGTTGGCACACAAATATACAAAGTATAAGTCGAACAGGAATGCGACGTGTTTAAAGGATGGCACGAAGACCGCGAGCTGCGACTATGGCTGCGGAAACACAAAAACAGTGGTAGAACCAGGAACTAAGCTGGCACACAAATACACTAAGTATGTGTCAAATAATGATGCGACATGTACAAAGGATGGCACAAAGACGGCAAAATGTGACTACGGTTGCGGAGCGGTAGATACAGTTATAGATACGGGAAGCAAGATCCCACACGTATATACAAACTATGTACCAAACGATGATGCAACGTGCACAGCGGATGGTACAAAGACAGCACATTGCGATTATGGCTGCGGAGCAACAGATACAGTGACGGATGAAGGCAGCATGATTCCACACGTATATACAAACTATGTATCAAATGAAGATGCAACGTGTATGGCAGATGGCACGAAGACAGCACACTGTGACTACGGCTGCGGAGCAACAGATACAGTTACAGATAGGGGAAGCAAGCTCCCACACGTATTTGTAAACTATGTATCAAATGAAGATGCAACGTGCACAGCGGATGGAACAAAGACAGCACACTGCGACTACGGATGTGGTACTACAGATACGGTAACAGATGAAGGAACGAAGATTCCACACGTATTCACAGATTATGTATCAAACGGCGATGCAACGTGCACAGCAGATGGAACAAAGACAGCACACTGCGATTATGGCTGCGGTGCTGCAGATACTATCACAGATAAGGGAAGCATGCTTCCGCACAGCCTCACAGATGAGCGCATAGTTACAAAGAAGGCACGTGTGCACAGCGATGGAGTGGTATCAGGAAGATGCTCTGAGTGTGGAAAGATAATTCCAACAGGCAAAATAGCAGCTATAGATAAGGTTGTGACAAACAACAGCAGAATGTTATATGACGGATCGGAGAAGACAGCAAGCGTCACTGCATACGATACAGACGGAGAGCAGATACCTCGCTCCCAGTACATATTGAGCTATGATGATAATATATCATCAGGAATCGTACATGTTACTATGACATTCCGTGGTGACTATGAAGGAACCCTGAAAGGCTCTTTCAGAATTTATCCTATGAGCACATCTGTTAGAAGTGTGACAAATGTATATGGCGGAATGAAGCTCACATGGAACAAGGTGCCTGATGGAACTGGCTATGTCATATATAGAAATGTCAATGGCGGTGCATACAAGCGGATAAAGCGTATAAGTGGTATCGGACTTACAACATATACAGATACAGTGGCCAGGGTGAATGGAAACAGATATGCATATAAGATTTATGTATACAGAAAGAGTGGAGATGTGACTCTTTTCTCCACAGCAAGTTCACCTAAGGCGGCTTATCATATGGCAGCGCCTGTGATAAAGCAGACAAGCAATCTGGCATCGGGATCACTTAAGATCACATACACCAGGAATTCAAAGGCTACAGGATACCAGATCCAGTACGCAGATAACGCAAAGTTCAGTGGAGCAAAGGCTGTAGGTGTGACCGGTTATAATAATCTTTCAAAGACCATCACCGGCTTACAGAAGAAGACTTATTACGTGAGAATCAGAAGCTTCAAAAAATCAGGCGGTGTGGTATCTTATTCTAACTGGAGCAGTGCGAAGAGTGTTAGTGTGAGAAAATAGAATATCATATAGCCAGACGTTTATAGACGTTTGTAAGGGCATCATCAAGGTTTTGGTGGTGCCCTGTTTTGTTATATTTAGACAAAAAACCAATTGTTATGTAGGGAAAATGGTGATATGATAAAATACGAGCTCAGATGAAATATATTAAATGGGCTGATATAAAAAGAAAGGGAGTATGAATATGAGAAGGATGAGAAGCTTTATTGCCATGTTCATGGCGCTTCTGATTGCTGTTACAAGTATTAATATACCGCAGATGGCAGTCTATGCGCAGGATATCAGCGATGACAGTAATGAGAGTCATGCTCAACTGGCAACAGCCAGTGACGCAGTGACTGCGGAGGAGGGCATAACAAAGTTTGTGCTTTCAAGGGAAGAGGATTCTAAGAAATTTAGCTTTGTACCGGATGATACCTCGGCATATCAGATATATACTGTAAGTGACACGGATACATATGCTACGCTATACGATGAAGAAGGAGAAGAAATTAAATATGCATATAGCGGCGGAACAGGCAATAATTTCCGTATGACCTGCAGACTGGCTGCCGGAAATAAATATGAACTGGAGGTTAGCTATGATTCATGGGATGAAGAAGTAACCGCCTATGATATAGAATTGCATATAGAAAAGCTTACCGCACCATCTGAGATTACATTTGGAACTCAGAAAACGAATTATCTTGAGAAAGTGGATGGTAATTACTTCTCTGATCCCATCAGTGCAAGCTATCCGGACGGAACAGTAAAAAAAGGATATATATCATATACAGATGTAATAGTAGATGGAGTCTTTAAATACAAGCTGTGCATAAAAGATTCAAATGGAAGTTATTCGTATGAGAGTGGTGGCTATACAAACTACTATGGTGAAGTGCTTGAATGGGGATCGCTGCCCATTGGAACTTATACCGTTGAGATTACTGATAAGATAGATGACGGAAATAAGCCTGCAGATGGTTCGAAGATATATGATACCTGCACAATACACGTGCTCAGCGCGAAGGATTATTTTGCAGGAAGGACAGACATAAGTGAGACAGAGGAAAGACAATTTGCCCCATCGATAAGTGAAGATGGATATGAATTTTATAAATTTACGCCATCAGAGACTGCAAAATACATGTTGCTTTTTTCGTGTGAGGATTATGAAATCGATACGATAGTGTACGACAGCTCTTATAAAGAGGTGACAAAAGAAACTAATGGCACGTATTCTTTCTCTGCAGGTAATGATTACTATGTGGGTTTGCAAATGTATGATTACCCTGAAGATGGTACAGGTAAGGTTGGCGTGAGGGCACACCTTTACTCTGAGCCTGTGAGTGCGGTTGTGAATCTGGACTCAGAATACATGACAGCTTTTGGTATAGAGGGAAGCCAGCTGCTGGATGGAGTATCTGTAGACTTAACCTATGCAGACAATTCGACAGAGACTGTTAAGGAAATTAATGGGGATTCGTTTATGGACAGCACTGGTCTGTATTTTTCCCTTTATTTTTCAAAACAGGGTGAAAAGTGGGATGAAACACGGATAGATAGCTCTGAGCTATATGGAACGGGTACATATACATTTTCAATTGGATTTGACGGAAAACAGATATATTCCAAGGAGATAAAGATACAGAGGTTTGACAAGTATGAATTGCCTGAACTCAAGGAAGGACAGCAGGAGATCAGAAGCGGGGTAAATGCGGCACATACAAGATATTATTATTTTGTGATGCCGTACGATGGATGTCTGGATATCAGCCAGCATTCAGAATATAACTTATATACAATATCTGCAGATGGAAGTGTGTCAGAGCTGGACAACTATTCCTGGAACCTGAAAAAGGGTACAAAGTACTATGTAGGATTCTATGGATATCTCCGTGGTGACGATGATGAAAATTATATTCCGGTCAACAGCTGGCAGGCAAATGTGAAGTTTTCATCTGCAGTGGTTAAGATGTCGGTCGAACCTGCAAAAACAAAGTTTATTATGGATATTGATGATTCATATATAGATGGGGCAGTCTGCCATGTAGTATACAGTGATGGCAGTTTTGAGGACATCGTGGCAGACAGCAGTATTTACACAAAATATTGTCAGAACATAGATGTGATATTTAAGCAGGGAAATAATGAGTACGAGAATATGTGGGATTTGCCTAAGGGTAAATCTGCCATAACATTTAAGAGTGGCGATAAGCTGTTATGCTCATATGACATACAGGTATATGATCTCGATGATCTGACAATAGGAAATCTCAAAGTTGGAGATAATGAAATACGTCAGAAAACAGGAAGTGATATGCCTTCATACTATAAGTTTACGGCACCTGCAGATGCAAGCTTTTCATTTGGGCCATGTGAGACAGAGGAAATATATTACAAATACAGCAGCTATGATGAGTATGAGTCCGAACCAGGTTATAGTTATGCTGGACAGAATACATATGGATCCTCATATGATGTAAAGGCTGACCTGAAAAAGGGAACAGACTATTACATAAAAGTTAGTGACGGTGCCAAAGACAGGTGGGGTGACATTCAGTACAATTGGAATATGAAGATAACCAATCTGGGTGAGCTGACAAGGATAAGCAGCTGGACGTTCACAAAGGATTATAACAATCAGACTTTTGCAGCTGGTATAACTGATAAAGTTCTCGCAGGTTTGCTTGGCGGAGTGAGCATGAAGATAACTTATTCTGACAATACAAGTGAGATTCTTGAATGGACAGGTGACAACCTTTCAAACAAGAAAGATCAGTATATCTATTACGAAATATCTGAGAAGGAAGATGATGACATATATGATGATATCTGGAATAGTAAATATAATAAGCTAGAGAATCTGATCCTTACTGAGGGAAGTTATAAGCTTTCATTTAGGACAGACTATGATGAGTATAGTGAAGCTAGATATGAGAGTGATGAAATAGCATTTGAAGTAAAGAACATAAAAGATACATATGATGAAATATGGGATGTAACCAAGCCTCTTACAGTAAAGAATGATAAGCCGGTGTATATATATAAACTCAACGTTCCATCTGATAAGAAAGCCTTGACATTTATATCAAATGCGTCGGGAACGGATATGTCACTTATAAGTACATCAGGAAAAGCACAGACACTGTATAACGGTTATGATGGTACATACAGCAATAGCTGGAGCTGTGATATTCCAGAAGATGGTGCTTATCTGTTTGTATACCCATCGTCTGAACACCCTGTTACAAAGATTAATGCAGTTGATGTCAGAAAAGCAACTGAAGTGACAGTTACAGTTGATAAGGGTGATTATTATGAAGATTATAATGATTTCAGTACTTCGCATATACATGTAAACGTCAAATATGCGGATGGAGAAAAAGAGGAGTTTTCAGATAATAATGGCAGCAGTCTTGATTATGTGAAGCTTAATGCAACAGATGCGGCAGGAAATGACCACGAAATTACCAATTATATGGCAGCAGGAACATATAAGATATCTGCGGCTATATTGAATATGAGTGAAGACTGCAAGGTTACGCCGGCTATAATGACCATCAAGTCAGCTGACACGGATCAGGCAGCGCAGATTGAAACAGGTAAAACTTATACAGATAAGAATGTTTATGATTACGAAAAGGTTATATTCTACAGATATGAAGCCCCTGCAACAGGCAAGGTGAGGGTAGATACCAATTCAGAGCTGGTAATGTATAAAAATACCGGCAGGACAGTACTGGAGAATTTGGGTAATGCTACCTATAAGGTTCAGAAGGGCGGCTTATATCTTGTAATGCTCTGTGTTGCTCCTGATATTGATAGCTCTATAAAGATTGACTACTCGGAATATGAGCATGAAATTGGTGGCAGTCTTGTGCTTGATGAGAATAAGGCAATAAAAATCGGTGCAGTTTCCAGAATAATAGATTACACATTTGTGCCAACAGAAAGTGGTGCATATGAGCTGAGTCTATCTCATGGCTCAGGATATAAGAGTGTTAGTTTATATCAAGGTGATAAATACATATCAGATGTTTCTTATGATAGTGCAAATGAAATCTATAAGGTGAATGCTTATCTGAAAAAGGGTGTGACATACACATACGTAGTTACAGCGAGCGGCGATGAAGGAGATACATTTGCGATAAGACTTGAGAAGGGAGCAAAGAATCCAACTATTCAGACTGTAAGTGTCATTCCGGACAGCTATGTTTATTGGGATAAAGAGCGCATTAATGGTAAGTTAAAAGTCACTTATTCAGACGGAACAGATGGTGAGTATGAGCTTTATTATTATTGCAATTACGAGCCGTGTACCAGAACAGATGACTATGACAATAAGATACAGGCGGCATTCACTATATTAAATACAGGAGATGAGCCGGCAGCAATTATCGAATTGAGATACAAATCATACAATTCAGATAGCTGGGTATATTCAAAGCAGATACAGGTTGCGTTGACAAAAAAGAGTGATGATAGCTGGGAAAATGCAAAATTTATAAAAACGCTTGAGAGTGGCGAAAAGTATACGGGAACAGGCAATTATAATGATTCGCTATGTTTCAAATTTGTACCGGAAAAGGATGGACAATATTTCGTAGACAGCAAAAATTTGTATTGCAGAGTAAAAGATCTTGATACGGATAAAGAGGTTATAAGTAACAACAATAAGTATAACCTGAAAGCAGGGCATACATATGGTATTTTGCTTGAAGTATATTACTCCAGCTCTGGTGATGTAGAATATTATATTTGTATTAATAACGTTGACAGTGTGTCAGATGTTGAAATACTTGGATATGATGGAAAGGCATACCGTCAGGGAGGATGTGCGAATACAGACAAATATTTGCAGATTCGTATCACCTATGCTGATGGAAGTAGTCAGGTTGTAAATGGCGGTGAGAAACTTGGCGATGGAAGACGTGTTGACTGTTCATGGACAGAGTATGACGATAAGAAAGTCATAGTAACGGCGAAGGCAGATGGAATATCAGACAGATATATTATAAGATACTCTGCACTTGAAAGCGCTCCAGATCTTATTTTCACAGATAATGTGGCAGAGCTAAGAATACCTGGTGCAGAGTCCGAGTCATATCCATTTGAGAAGCAGGTATATAGAATGACTGTTCCTGAGACTGGTGAATATACTGCGGTCAGAAATTCACTGGTTCGTCCTTATGGTGTTACATTGTATAATGAGGATGGTACCCTGAAAGAAGAGAACGAAAACAATAAGTATTCTCTTGTAAAGGGCGAGAATTATTATATTGTTGTAAAAATATGGGGAACAAATATTGTAAAGTTCGGTCTTGCCTACGATGGAATCTGGGAGACAACCAGAGAAGCAACGTGTATTGAGACTGGAAGCATGAGGAGAAAGAATCTTCTTACAGGAAATTATGAGACTAAGACTATTCCAAAGAAAGACCATGATTATTCAATGTGGCAGGTTACACCGGCTACGACTACGACCACAGGTGTTAAGAAACTTGTGTGCAGTATGTGTAAAGTGGAGTCAGGACGTGAGCGTACAATAGCAAAGATTGGTACTATCACTTTGTCAAGGATTGCCTATACATATGATGGTAAGGTGAAAAAACCTGTAGTGACCATTATGGATACAAATGGAACAAAACTTGTGAATAGATCATATTCAGTAGAGTATTTGAACAATCGCAATGTTGGAAAGGCTAAAGTTAAGATTACTTTCAAGGGCAATTACAGTGGATCTGTGGTTAGGTCATTCACTATTAATCCAGCTAAAACCTCTGTAACAAAACTTGAGAATACGGCAGCGGGTGTGAAGATAACCTGGAAGAAGTCAGCAAGTGCATCAGGATATCTGGTGTACAGAAAGACATCAAAAAGCAAGTATACCCTGGTGGGAATAATTACAAAGAATTCAACATTATCATTTGTCGACAAGAAGGCGACAAATGGAACAGGCTACACATACAAGGTAGTTGCAAGGAAGCTTATCGGCAAGGCAAGCTATAAGTCCGTTGACAGCAATGTGAAGACTATTGTTCGACTGTCAGCTTCAGGGGTAAATAAGCTGACAAATGAAAAGGGCAATAAGATGAAGGTGACATGGGGTAAGAATACCAAGGCTGCCGGATATCAGATACAGTACTCTGTAAAGAGTAATTTTGCCAAGGCAAAGGTTGTAAAGGTGACTGGTGCGAGAAAGACCAGTGCGACGATAGCGAAATTAGCCAAGAAGAAATATTATGTGAGAGTAAGAAGCTTCAAGAAGGTAGGAAAGACGACATACTATTCTGCATGGAGTAAATCAGCAAATATTACTATAAAGAAGTAATATATAACTATCGACAAAGATTACAGATATCCACCACACAGAGCGGTTAAACTCTGTGCGGTGGATATTCTAATTTTAGAGGATTTCCATGGTTGCAAGGCTCATAACCGGGTGCTACTATAGAATCAGGAGTTTATAAAATCAGGAATTATAATATTCAGGATCAGGAGGGACATATGAAAAAGCTAGGGAAAACTATGGCTGTGCTGCTGTCGCTGGTGATGATGGGAACGATGCCTGGGGCGGTATCATCTATTAAAGCATACGGTGCGACGACCAGTGAGAGCGGAGATACTGCGACGCTTGCTGCGGCCAGTGGACTGGGAGTCGAAAGTCATACACAGGAGGAAATAATAAAACATATCAAGGACAGCGGTGCACTCATCACAGATGACACAGTGTATAAGACGAATTATTCGGCCGAACAGCCTTATAGTGCAGGCGTGCTGGACGAGTCGACACTCAACAGCGGTATCGCGATGCTCAACAATATCAGATACATAGCCGGACTTAATTATGATGTAGCACTTGATGAAGAATTCAATAAGGAGTGTCAGGCGGGTGCCCTGATAAACAAGATATATGAAGCTATCGATCATCATCCGAAGCAGCCTTCTGGCATGAGTGATGATTTGTACCAGCTTGCATACAAAGGGTGCAGTGAGAGCAATATAGCCTGGGGCTTTTCGACGCTGAACAAATGTATAGTTTTTGGATGGATGAGCGATGAAGATGAAGGAAATATAAGCAGCGTTGGACATAGAGCCTGGTGTCTGAATCCTACCATGGGAAAGACAGGCTTTGGAGTGGTCGACAATTATTACAACATGCATTCATTTGACAGGAGCTATACTTCATCGGTCAAGAACATTTCATGGCCGGCGCAGAACATGCCGGTGGAATATTTTGAGAAGAATATGCCGTGGAGTATATTTACCGGATCCAGCGAGACTGCAAGTGATGTCAAGGTGACGCTGACAAGACAGAGTGACGGAAAGGTATGGAATTTCTCCCAGGACAGTGCGGATGGATATTTTAATTGCACTAACTATATTCAGAGTGGAACCATCGTGTTCAGACCGGGTGACATAACCGGATACAATGATGGGGATGTGTTCACAGTTTCCGTGACCGGAGTTAAGACACCTCTCTCGTATACGGTTTCCTTCTTCTCACTGGGAAGTGAGCTGGGACATGTGCATACATTTAAAAAAGGTAAGCTTACGGTAAATGGTATTGATATTGATGCCATGACAGCAGATGTATCGTTAAAATGTGATAGTTGTGATGCCGCATTTGAATCGACAGGTACGATCACAAATCTTTTAACCGACAATGTAACCTGTGGCTTCAAGGGTTATGTGGAATTTGATTTCGAAGCAAAGATATATGGAGTTAATTGGCAGGGTACAAATTTTTACTATATAAATGGCCTTCCACATAAGTATGGCGATGTAGAATTCGCATGGGATGGCACGGATTGTACCGCTGATGCCAAGTGCTCCAGATGCGGTGATGTAGTCAGCGAGAAATGTACGGTGACCAGCAGAACAACTGCAACATGTATGTCAGATGGTGTAACCATTTACACTGCTGAATATGACGGCAAGACGGATACAAAGACGGTGGACACCCCTGCTACAGGCCACTCATTTACAGACTATGAGTCTAATGGAGACGCAACATGCCAGGCGGACGGAACAAAGACCGCCGAGTGTGATTATGGCTGCGGAACGACAGACACGGTAGCAGACGAGGGAAGCAAGTTAGATCATAAGTTTACCAAGTATGTATCAAATAATGATGCAACATGCCAGGCAGATGGAACAAAGACCGCCGAGTGTGATTATGGCTGCGGAATGACAGACACGGTAGCAGACGAGGGAAGCAAGTTAGATCACAAATTTACAAAGTACGTACCAAACAATGATGCAACCTGCAAGAATGCTGGAACAAAGACCTCCAAGTGTGACTATGGATGTGGATCAACAGACACAGTAGAGAATGCAGATGATCCACAGAAGGAACACACATCTTCTGGAAAGTGGGAAGTAAGCATAAAGGCCACTGACAAGGCAGATGGAAAGCTGGCAGATAAGTGTACAGAGTGCGGACAGATTATTGACAGCAGGAGAATTCCTCAGATAAAAAATGTCAAACTGGCATATACAAGCTGTACATATAATGGAACTGCTAAAAAGCCGGGAGTTACTGTATACGATGTTGATGGCAATACCTTGAACAAGACAGATTATACTGTCAGCTACAAGAATAATACAGCTTCGGGCACAGCTGGTGTAACAGTCACATTCAAGGGCAATTATGTCGGAAGGATCACAGCAACATTTGTAATTTACCCTAAGGCAGTTTCTATAAAAACAGCCCAAAGTACAGCAAAAGGAGTCAAGCTTACATGGAACCGGGCTGCAAATGGCACAGGATACATAGTGTATAGAAGTGTAAATGGCAGCTCTTTCAGGAGATACAAAACAATAAACAGTCTGTCGACTATTTCTATGGTGGATGGCGGAGCCAAAAAGAGCGGCACCAAGTATGCATATAAGATATATGTTTACAAGTTGGTTAATGGAAAAGTATATAATTCTGCTGCAAGTGCTGTGAAGCTGACTTATTATATGGCAACACCGGCGTGGAAATCACTAACCAATCCTTCTGCAAGAGCGATGACTGTAAAGTATGGGCAGGCTTCAGGTGCAACAGGATACCAGATACAGTATGCTGCGTCCAATACATTCAAGGGTGCAAAGACAGCAAATATTGCCGGGGCAAAGAATGTGACAAAGACAGTGAAAGGACTTGCAAAGAATAAGAGATATTATGTGCGGGTAAGGTCATACAGGAAGTCCGGCAGAGTGACATACTATTCGGCATGGAGCACAACAAAGAATGTGGTTATAAAGAAGTAGAATAGTAAATTATTTGCGCATATTGCGATTGACAAACCACAAATACTTGCTATACTAATGAATGGATAGGTTCAGAAATGGCTCATACAGGCGGTTTTTGAATTATTATCCATGAAATATATAAGATAAAAACGATGACAGAGACAGTACGGAGTCTGCGAGATCAGCAGCGAGCCGGGGGCGGTGCGAGCCCGGTGACAGTAGAGACTTTCGGAATATCACTCTGGAGTTGCAGACCAAAAGAGATTTGCTCAAGTAGGCTCTGACGTATTTCCTGCGTTAAGGGGAGCGCATATGTTAGTATGTAAGTAATAGGTGGTATAACGAACTCAAAGCCCTTCGTCCTGATTACGACGAAGGGCTTTTTTATATTTATCACAGAAAGGAAAGACGACATGTACGACAAGGTTTCGACTAAACTGGAATTCGTGAACAGAGAGCAGAAGGTATTGGACTTCTGGAAAGAAAATCAGGTATTTGAGAAGAGTGTTGAAGAGACAAAGGATCTGCCAACATACACATTCTATGATGGCCCTCCAACAGCAAATGGTAAGCCACATATCGGACACGTTCTCACACGTGTAATCAAGGATATGATCCCTAGATATCAGACAATGAAGGGACATAACGTAGTCAGAAAGGCCGGATGGGATACACACGGTCTGCCTGTTGAGCTCGAGGTTGAGAAGCTCTTGGGAATCGACGGCAAGGAGCAGATAGAGGAGTACGGACTGGAGCCATTTATCCAGAAATGTAAGGAGTCCGTATGGAAATACAAAGGCATGTGGGAAGAGTTCTCAGGCAAGGTTGGTTTCTGGGCTGATATGGACAACCCATATGTAACATACCATGATGACTTCATTGAGTCAGAGTGGTGGGCGCTGAAGAAGATCTGGGATCAGGGACTTCTGTACAAGGGCTTCAAGATCGTGCCTTACTGCCCAAGATGTGGAACACCTCTTTCAAGCCATGAGGTGGCACAGGGATACAAGACAGTCAAGGAGCGTTCAGCAGTAGTAAGATTCAAGGTTATCGGAGAGGATGCATATTTCCTCGCATGGACAACAACACCTTGGACACTTCCTTCAAACGTAGCACTCTGTGTAAATCCAGATGAGACATACGTGAAGGTTAAGGCAGCAGACGGCTACACATATTACCTTGCACAGGCGCTTGCAGACAAGGTTCTCGGCGGTCTTGCAAAGGAAGCTGCAGACGATCAGGCAGCAGTTCCTGCGTATGAGGTCCTTGAGACATATGTCGGTAAGGATCTTGAGTACAAGGAGTATGAGCCACTCTATGAGTGCGTAAAGCCTTTATGTGAGAAGCAGCACAAGAAGGGTCACTTCATCACATGTGACACTTATGTAACTATGACAGATGGTACAGGTATCGTTCATATCGCACCTGCATTTGGTGAGGACGATGCAAATGTTGGAAGAAACTACGATCTTCCATTTGTACAGTTTGTAGATGGCAAGGGTGATCTCACTGAGGAGACTCCATTTGCCGGAATGTTCGTAAAGGATGCAGACCCTGAGGTACTGAAGGATCTGGACGCAAGAGGACTTCTCTTCGATGCGCCTAAGTTCGAGCATGAGTATCCTCACTGCTGGAGATGTGACACACCACTTATCTACTATGCAAGAGATACATGGTTCATCAAGATGACAGCAGTCAGAGACAAGCTGGTTAAGAATAATGACACTGTAAACTGGATCCCGGAGAGCATCGGTAAGGGCCGTTTCGGCGACTGGCTGAAGAATGTTCAGGACTGGGGACTTTCAAGAAACCGTTACTGGGGTACTCCGCTGAACATCTGGGAGTGTGAGTGCGGATGCAGACATGCCATCGGATCAAAGGAAGAGCTCCGCTCAATGAGCGACAACTGCCCTGAGAATATCGAGCTTCACCGTCCGTTCATCGACGCTGTAACCATCAAGTGTCCTGAGTGTGGCAAGCAGATGCACAGAGTTACAGAGGTTATCGACTGCTGGTTCGATTCAGGATCAATGCCATTTGCACAGTGGCACTATCCGTTTGAGAATCAGGATATATTTGAGAAGCACTTCCCTGCTGATTTCATCAGTGAGGCTGTTGACCAGACAAGAGGATGGTTCTACTCACTTATGGCGATCTCAACACTGCTGTTCGACAAGGCTCCGTTTAAGAACGTAATCGTTCTCGGACATGTCCAGGATAAGGACGGACAGAAGATGAGTAAGTCCAAGGGAAATGCGGTAGATCCTATGGAGGCTCTGAACAAGTACGGTGCAGATGCCATCAGATGGTACTTCTACAGCAACTCAGCACCATGGCTTCCTAACAGATTCCATGAGGATGCGGTTGTTGAGTGTCAGAGAAAGTTCATGGGTACACTGTGGAACACATATGCGTTCTATGTACTCTATGCAAATATAGACAACTTCAATCCACTTGAGCATGAGCTGGAGTACGACAAGCTGTCACTTATGGACAAGTGGCTCCTGTCCAAGCTGAACTCAACAGTCAAGGCAGTTGACGCAAATCTTGGCGCATACAAGATCCCTGAGACAACAAGAGTTCTCGAGGAGTTTGTGGATGACATGAGTAACTGGTATGTCCGTCGTGGCCGTGAGAGATACTGGGCAAAGGGCATGGAGCAGGACAAGGTAAATGCTTACATGACACTTTACACAGCGCTCGTTACTATAGCACAGACAGTAGCTCCTATGCTCCCATTCATGGCAGAGGATATTTACCAGAATCTGGTTAGAAATATAGACAAGGATGCACCTCTCTCAGTTCATCTGTGCTCATTCCCTGAGGTGGATGAGAAGATGATCGATCCAGAGCTTGAGGTTGCTATGGACGAGATCCTGAAGATCGTTGTTCTGGGACGTGCAGCAAGAAATACAGCAAATATCAAGAACAGACAGCCGATCGGCAAGATGTATGTCAAGGCTGACAAGAAGCTTTTCGGCGAGGAGAAGGCTATCATCGAGGATGAGCTGAACGTGAAGAATGTTGAGTTCGATGATGATGTAAGCGCTTACACAACATACAGCTTCAAGCCACAGCTCCGTACAGTCGGACCTAAGTATGGTAAGCACCTTGGCAAGATCAAGGAGCATCTGTCAGCACTGGATGGCAACGCAGCCATGGCAGAGCTCAAGGCAGAGGGCGCTCTGAAGTTTGAGGCAGACGGAGAGGAGATCGTACTCACTGAGGCTGATCTTCTGATCGACATGGCTCAGATGGACGGTTTCGTATCTGAGGCAGACGGCGGTGTGACAGTAGTTATCGACACAAATCTGTCAGAGGAGCTTCTTGAGGAAGGATTTGTCCGTGAGATAGTATCCAAGGTTCAGACTATGAGAAAAGAGGCTGGATTCGAGGTTATGGACAAGATCACTGTATATGCTGACGGAAGCCAGAAGGCAAATGACATCATCGCAGCAAATGCGGATGCCATCATCGGCGACGTTATGGCAACAGAGATCATAACCGGCTCGGTTGACGGATACACCAAAGAGTGGAACATCAACGGCGAGAAGGTAACACTTGGAGTGAAGAAGAACGACTAAGGGATGCGATAGAAAATATAGCTCGGAAGATACAAATCTTATAGATTTTGTATCTTCCGGGTTATTTTTATGTAATTTAGGATGATTTTGTACATTAATTTTGGAAACAAACATACAAGCTAGGTACATCAGAGAAAATAGTTCCTCTATTGTTTTGAGACCTCATGTGATAATATAATAAGAGCAGAGTATATAAGTTGAGTACGGGGGTGCTATGTATGGGACTTTATTTTAATCCAAACAATAAAAAATTTATAAAAGATATAAGCAGTAGTATATATGTAGATAAAACAGGTTTAATAGAGAAATTAAATAAAATTCTGTGCACAAACGATAATTGTATTGCAGTAAGCCATGCCAGGAGATTTGGAAAATCCCAGGCGGCAAATCTTATCGAGGCATATTATAGTGTGGGGTGCGACTCAAAGGATATTTTTTCAAAGTACGAGATTGCACAGGCAGATGATTTTGAGAAGCATCTGAACAAATACAATGTAATCCATATTGATGTTTCATCGTTTTCAGATTATGCCGGGGCAGATGTAGTAGAAAGTATAATTCAAGCATTGATTGATGATTTTCAGGATTCATTCCCGGATATTGAATACGATGTACCTTTACACAGAATCATTTACAAAATATATCAAAGAACAAAAAATAGATTTGTAATAATCGTAGATGAGTGGGACTGTGTAATCAGAAACTATGCAGACCAGCCGGAACTTGTTCACAAGTATATGCAGTTTTTGCATTCTCTGTTTAAAAGTATGGAAGCAACAGAGTTCCTTGCTCTTGGATATGTGACCGGTATTCTGCCAATTAAGAAGATAAATGATGAATCGGCGCTCAATAACTTCCGTGAGCGAACCATGATGGACTCAAAAAACATTGCCAGATACTATGGATTCACAGAGGAAGAGGTCAAAGTCCTATGCGATGAATATGATATGCCGTTTGATGAGATAAAGAACTGGTATAACGGATATTTAATAAATGGACTCCATATGTACAATCCCAATTCTGTGTGCCAGGCGATGATGAATCATGACCTGTGTTCGTATTGGACAAATACATCAGCTTTTGGTGCTATAAATCAGTATATAACGCTGGGATTTGATGGACTTCAGGACGATATAATAAAGATACTTGCAGGTGAGGAAGTTGCGGTGAATACCGGAACCTTCAGCAATGACTTGAGCAATATTAATTCCAGAGATGAGGCTCTCACAGCATTGATACATCTTGGGTATCTTGGATTTAAAAAGCAAGGGGATAACAGGGGAATAGCATATGTACCTAATTATGAGGTGAGACAGGGGTTCAGGCAGGCATTGTCCACCGGACCCTGGAAAGAGATAGCAAAGTCAGTTCAAAAGTGTGAGGATCTGCTGGATGCCACGCTTAAGGCTGATGAAGAACAAGTGGCGCAGCTTTTGGAGCTATCCCACGAAGCATATGTATCAATAAACAAATACAACGACGAAAATTCACTCAGTTGTGCTATCACAATGGCGTATTTCACGGCAGCTGCTTATTATACTGTCATCAGGGAGCTGCCATCAGGAAAAGGCTTTGCGGATCTGGCGTTTATTCCGCTTCCGGGAAACAGTTCAAAACCTGCAATGATAGTGGAACTTAAATATGATAAATCAGCAGAAACCGCTATAGATCAGATAAAAAACAAGAGATATACTGGTGCACTTGCAGGATATATAGGGGATATCCTTCTCGTTGGGATAAATTATGATCCAAAGAGTAAGAAACATATGTGTAAGATAGAGAGGCACAAAAGATGATAGCAATTTTTATTGCGCCTTTTTACATAGCGTTAAATATATATTTGTTCTGGAGAATAAAGGGCTGGGTACAGGCATATTTTCCGAAACTCAAAGGCAAGAAGGGCTGGATAGTCCCGATAGTGCTATACGCATTTCTGGCGTCGGCGCTGGTGATCGCATTCTTCCTGCCACAGGGAAGGTTCAGACGTGGCATGAAGCTGGTGGGAAATTACTGGCTGGGTGTTCTGCTTTATATGATATTTTTCATAGTGATAGCCGAGCTTGGAAGATTCCTTCTGCTTCATGTATTCAGAGTGGGCAAAGATAAGATATGTGTGCCGCGGGTTCGCAGGATAGTAGGCTGTGTGTGCGCAACACTCATCATGTGTATATCATTCTGGGGAGTGGTAAATGCGAGACTTGTGCGGGTGACGCCTTATGATGTGACCATCAATAAGGAAGCACGGGATGAGAATGGTCAGAAGATGGATTCCATGAAGATAGTGCTGGTTGCAGATCTTCATCTTGGATACAACATAGGCGTCAGGCAGGTTCAAAGAATAGTGAATTCCATAAATAAGCAGGACGCAGATCTGGTGCTGATAGCGGGTGATATATTTGACAACGAATGGGAAGCCGTTGACCAGCCGAAGGAGCTTGAGAAAATACTCCGGGGGATCAAATCAAAGTATGGAGTGTATGCATGCTATGGCAACCACGATATACAGGAGCAGGTGCTTGCCGGATTTACATTTGGCGGACAGAAGGAGAAGACCAGCAGCCCGGAGATGGACGAGTTTATGGAGAAGGCGGGAATCACTCTTCTTCGCGACGAGGGAGTGCTGATAAACGATTCCATATACATCTATGGCCGCCGCGATGCACACAGACCGGGAAATGGAGTTACAGACAGAGCATCCGCGGACGAGATCACGGAAAATTTGGACAAATCAAAATCTATCATAGTTCTTGATCATGAACCGAAGGAGCTTGAGGAGCTGTCGTCGGCAGGTGTAGATATGGATCTGTGTGGACACACCCATGACGGACAAATGTTCCCAGGCAACATACTTGTGGCGATGATGTGGGAAAATTCCTGCGGTTATCTGAATGTTGACGGCATGCATAACATAGTGACATCCGGAGTCGGTGTGTTTGGCCCTGATATGCGGGTTGGAACCAAGGCGGAGATATGCCCGATAACGGTGCATTTTAAACTATAACTTGAATGATAAACTATATAAGCTATAATATAATGAATCCAATGGGAGACGTTCCATTGGATTTATTTTTTTTGAGACCTCAAAAGACCTAAAAAATTAAAAAAATAAAAAATATTGAGGCGATACATATGTATTGTGATGAGACATATCTGTATTATGACTGTTCGGATATAGATATGTATGAACCTAACATGGAAAATGATGTTTTTATCATAGTTGATAAGTGCTGCAGATTACCATTACAACTTATGGAGGAGAGTGCGGTGAATGATGAAACGGTGGATGATGAAAAGATCATGCATGATATACTGGAATATGTGACAGCCGTGAGGCAGGAGTTTCAGACTCTTCAAAAGAAGTATAATGATCTGATTGGAAGACTGGAAGAAATGCGTGCTGAAAGCATGGATATGGATGAGTTCTATAAGCAGTTTGTCAGCTTTGATAATGATAAGTATGAGGCTTTCAGTAGAGTATACAATAAGACATACCGTGAAAAAATCAGCCCGGTTGCTGATTTCTGGAATGACAAACTGAGTCAGTACGAAAGGTTTGATGATGGATGGGATATAGGCGAACCTAACGATGAACAGTCTGAAGGTACAGAGGAAGAGACGGTATTTGACATTAACGATCTGTAAAATATTTGCTTATATGGCTATATTAAAAACCTGATTTTGTTGGATAGAGATCTATCTTGGAATAGGGGACAAAGAGCGTTGCGCCGATCAGCTTTGGGAGTTCTTCCATGATAAGGGAACTCAGAAAGCAACTATCCCCGGAATGCACACTCCCAAAGTGGCATTCGAGAAGCAGTGTATAGAATTAGAACTGTATAAAGTTGCAGAAGAAATTGTTAACAGCAACTTCATTGAGGAATACAATAAAACCGTAAAGTTCTAATTGATGACGTTTATTTGCACTGAAAAGAGGTAGTCCCCTATCTTCTCTATACCATTTTTCTTCGCCATATCAATAAAACACCTTTGTTATAGTAATCACCTCGTAAATACTATAACACCTTTCTTTTAGATTTTAAATATCAGTAAAAAACTCTAGCAAGTGTTACCCTGCTAGAGCCAATTTATTTGCATTCTATACATAGAATCTACCACGTTTTATTGAACATGTTCCTTCAAAAACAATAAATTGGATTTTACAAAATCCCCATACTTATATTTGCTCAGGTCAACATCGAAATTGATAATATCTGCATAATTATCAATAACAGACAAAGCATAATCCTGTAACGAAATTTGCATTCCAAGATATTGAGCAGGCTGACAGATAAACTGGGGACCAGCTTCGAAAGCATGATCAAAATCCATGATTGGGGATATATTTATAATATTAAATTCATTGTCATAAATGATTCCCCAATTTTCGGAATGCTCATCAGAATTTCCTACAAGATAATCCGCTAGATTCATCATGTCAAAACGTAATTTATGCTTGTAGATTATATCAGCAAAATCGATATCATGATTCATACACCATATATCAACATACTTAGCTCTTGCAAAACAAACATCTTTAGATGTATAACAATCACATACTGAAACAAGTCTCGATTTAAATTTACTACTATGGTAGTTAACAACATCTATACCTATAGCCTGCAACATTTGTGAAGCTTCTACTTCTCTCCTTACTGAACCGTTCACATTGCCCTTCAGTAGTTCAAAACCAGAATCTGTTCTTCTCCATGCCTTAGGTGCTGCTCCGGCTGTAGAAATATCAGGAGACACGAGGCTCTGGTTTGTGATAGTAGGTGATATTCCAAATAATGCAACTTCCAGAACATGATTCTTCAAACTGTTATCAAATAAATTAACTTGAGACCAAGATATGTTCTCGCCAGATTTCTTAATCCAAAAACAATCATTTATAGATAAGCCACGTAATGCTATAACTATCGTTGCGCGTTCTTTATCAGAAAATGGCTGCGGTATACCAAGACAATTACATATCTCCTTAGCATACTTTCTGTCTAAACTTAGCATACGTTCAGAACACCATGAATTAAAGTTCTGTATATTATTAATACGATCGCTAAAATCATCAGATTCTTCTAAATAAATATCAAACGGTAGTTTATTTTTATTAAAAATATGAACAATTCCCTCGTTCCGATCTATGGAAAAAATTTCTTCATCCTGAAAACATACAACATACTCATGGCTCCCAAGATCAGCAGTTCCACCAAATAAACTCATAAATTCCACCTCAATCAAACCTCGCAATCATTTATAATACCATTTAGTTTATCGTAAGTGCTACGCGGTACGTTAGGTGCTTGATATACACCTGACAGCATAATAACATAATACAGCTAAAAACTCTAGCAAGTGTCACCCTGCTAGAGCCTGATGTGCAATACCATTTTATTGATACTATACCTAGTCTGTAGTACAATAAGAGAAACTACTGAAAGGAGGTAATGCAACATGCAAAAACCAAACTTAAAGGCAGTTTTAAATCTATTCCGAGGTCGAGCCGAATTGTAATTATACATTAGCTTTGGTGTAATGCCCTTCCTCAACGTATAAATTCTAGAAACTATACGCAAATATGCTATGCTTCGCCTCTGGATTTTAAGTATAGAACTTCGTCAAATCAGTTGGTAACAATAATTAACTCCAACAACCACTGACCAAGATTACTATGAATAAAGCAAACAAGACATACATATGGAATAGTCCCAAAGCATCAAGTGGCCACTTGATGCTTTTTATTCTGCCTAAAAAGTTCTAACAGCTTCTACACCGCTAGAACCTGATGCATTAACTTTTTGTAAGTTGTTTTTGTTCCTGTACACACTATATAATGTTTATAGTACCAACAACACACAACATAATGTGGGGGAATCAATATGCTTACAATAGATAGAAATTTACCATTAACATTTAACAAAACTTCTCTCGAAATCAATGAGCAAATAAATAGCTATACTTACCTAAAGTATGAACTTGGAAAAGAAGAAGCACTAGTACACTTTCTGAATTTGCGCAAGTTTGAACGCTTACATCACTGCTGCGAGGATATAGAATTCAAAAACAACACCTCCCAAGTACTGTTTCGCGTTCTTATGCCCATCATTCATAACAATAATGCTTACGTTAACTGCGAAAGTTTGATTGATACAGTCGAATCTTCTCGCTACACCAAATGCTATGCCCAATCTCGTGAAGAAATGCTACGTGACGCCTTAGATTTGCAATACCCTAGCAATACCTTCTTAAAGAAGATTCTTGCAGTTCTTCGAGTTGAATACACCAATAATTCAGTCGAACGACAGTTATTAACGCTGCTAATAACTCTTTGGTATACGCTTAACATCTTTAGCTATCCTTGTTGTCAAAAAGGTTACTCAAACTTAATGGATCATTATAGAACATTTTGCATTCCAACTGGATTCAGCCAGTACGAACTTATGTCTGATCCTATCATAAGTCGCATAAGTAATCTATCTACATTAATTAATGCAAAGCTGGATAAACCAGCGAAAAGCTCTAACAGCTTTGACACTGCTAAAGCCTAGTGTGCAAACATTAACTTTTTGTAAGTTGAACCAACCAAAGACACATAGTATATAACAAATAAAGCACACTACATATGGTGCCTAAGAAAGGAGGCTATCATCATGTTTTATTTCTATAATGTAGTTGAAGAAGAAAGTGAATTTCCACCTTTTGAGCGTGGTTATTCATACCAAAAAACGGACTGCCCAGATAATTGTGAAAATCTGAGCAGACGTTAATTAAAGAATCCTAGTTCTTTAATTAAAACCAGGCGGATTCGATGTAACAGTCGTTTCTGCTTTTAACCGAATCTCAAACATGATGATAACCAAGACCAGTTTTTACTGGTCTTTTGTTTGCACTGAAAAGAGGTAGTCCCGATTAAAGGACTACCTCCTGTTTTTTATTTTGTAGCACCACAAGTAGAACACTTCTGTCCTATTACCTTGGTAACTTCTTTGGTTGTGTACTCTGCATCGTGATGAACTGTATCCCAGCCGGAAACCCAGCTAGCACCCTCATATAACCACTTATGGAAATACTCATCGTAGTACTTCTCTCCACAATAAGTTATATGATCACTGCCAACCTCAGTGGCTCTAGCACCACAGTATGAACACTTGTAGTATTCTACTTCCTCGTCCCAGGCATCCTTGACCTTAACTCTTTCAGTTGTAGTTTCAGTAACATCAACCCAAGTATGCTGATGCTGTGTTGTAGGAGCTTCTGTTGGCGCCTGAGTAGGAGCCTCAGTTGGCGCCTGAGTAGGAGCTTCTGTTGCTGGAACTGGTGCTTCAGTATCCGGAACGTAAGGTGCTTCAGTTGGGTTATTCCAATCACCATTACCTGAGTTATCTGATGGAGCCTGTGTAGCTTTCTCTGTAGTTGCCTTTGTGTTGCTGTCATTCTTAGACTCTGTTGTGATACCACCGCTTACACTGGCTACCTTCTTAGCCTTCTTTGTCGTAGTCTTTTTAGCCTTTTCTGTGGTAGCCTTTTCAGTGGTAGCCTTTGTTGTTGCTTTGGCTAAAGTGGTAGCCTCGGTCGTAAGCTTATTTGTGAAAGCCTTCTTATCTCCTCTACCGGATGCACTTCCCTTTGTGCTACGGAATACTCCAATGGCTACGCCCGATCCGATTACTGCTATTAGCAGAATCGCTACTGCAATCACAATTACTGCAATCTTCTTTTTCTTGTTGTCGTTGTTCTTCATAATACTCCTCCCCGTGAATATTTTTATGTATCTGTCTAAAGTATATTAATTTGCTGATGTATGGATTCTGTTTCCCTCTGGCTAGTAGTGTAGCACGTAGAGAGTGAGAGGGCAATATTCTTTCTAAATCATGTCTCGTGTCATATTTGTCAGATTTCCTTTGCTTTGATGAATCATATCCGTTTGAAAAGGCGATGGATCTTGCGATAGACAGTTGTATAAAGAGTGACATTTTGACAGAATTTCTAAGCAGGAATAGAGTGGAGGTGTTGAGAACGAGTATATTTGAATATGATCAGGAAAAACACATAAAGCAGGAGAATGAGGAGTCCTGGGAAGAAGGACGGGCTCAAGGAATTGCTCAAGGAATCACTCAAGGTCGTACGGAGGGAATCCAAAAAATTTAAAAAACGCAGGTGGAACGTAAAATAAAAAAAGGACTTACCCTTGAGCGAATAGCGGAAGACCTAGAGTGTTCACAGGAAGAGATTGCTACTATAATACCGCATAATATTTCGCCAACCGCTCACATAACTTAATTAATAAAGGAAAATAACCATAACACCACAATACTCTGGACTTTGTGGCAAAAATACATTAAATTTACGGGTATATAAACTGATTCGGGACAAAAATGAGGGGAGTGCCGGGTCGGATGATATGGATAACCTGGAAAGAGGAGGCGGTTGTATGGAAAAGTTAAATGAGATCGTGTCGGCGGTGGATGGATTTGTTTGGGGACCGGTCATGCTGGTGCTTCTGGTTGGAACGGGAATATTTCTGACGATCAGAACAGGGTTCCTTCCCTGGAGGAATCTCGGTTATGCGCTGAAGAGTACACTTAGCAAGGAGGCAAGGACAAAGAGCAGAGGAACCGGAGACGTGTCACCATTTTCGGCACTGACCACTGCGCTTGCTGCAACCATAGGAACGGGAAATATCGTTGGTGTTGCAACGGCCATGGTATCGGGAGGTCCGGGAGCACTGGTGTGGATGTGGATATCCGCAGCATTTGGACTGACATCCAAGTTCTCAGAGTGTATGCTTGCTATCAAGTACCGTGAGGTGAATGCCAAGGGCGAGATGAGCGGCGGTCCTATGTACACTATGAAGAAAGCATTCAAGCATAAGAAGTTCGGCGCAGTGCTGGGCTGGCTGTTCGCACTCTTTGCAGTCATTGCTTCATTTGGAATAGGAAATATGACACAGGCCAATTCTATATCTGAATCTCTTAGCAGCACATTCAGCGTGCCTACATATGTGACAGGAATCATACTTACGGTTTTTGCCCTTCTTATAATAGTTGGAGGAATCAAGACTATATCTAAGGTGTCATCAGTTGTTGTTCCTTTGATGGCGATATTCTATGTTGTAGCCGGACTTATTGTGATAATCGTCAATATCCAGAATCTTCCGGCAGGAGTTGCCATGATATTCAAGATGGCATTCTCAGTCAAGGCAGTCGGTGGCGGTCTGTGTGGTACGATCACAGCAGCTATGATGAATGCCATGAGATTCGGTGTTGCCAGAGGAGTATTCTCAAATGAAGCTGGAATGGGCTCTGCGGCCATCACAGCGGCAGCTGCCACGACAGACAATCCTGTCCGTCAGGGTTACATCAATATGACAGGTACATTCTGGGATACTATAGTAGTCTGCACCATCACAGGTCTCTGTATTGCATCATCGGGTGTGCTTGGTATTACTGAGAACAGTACAAAGGGTAGCTATCAGGTGAGCGGAACGGCGGTTACTGTGGAGGCTGTTGATTCTGACAACAAGACTACCACGACGGATTATACATATGAATTTACAGATGACCAGCTCATTCTGACAGATACATCCAATTTGTCAAATACCCTGACGCTTTCAGTTCTTCCATCCGACGAACTCAACAAGGATGAGAATACAAAGCTTGCAAGTGAGCTTGTGGTGGAGGAGAGTCAGGCGGCCATAGGAAGTCTTACCGGTACATGGACTGATGCAGCCGGAAACCATTATACATTTGCTGAGGATGGAACATTTGCCTGCTCAACTGTTATAAAAGGTGCGGCTCTCACGATCCTGTCATTTGGCTCTGCACTTGGCAAGGTGGGAGGCTGGCTCGTAACTATAGGAATTGTGCTCTTCGCATTCTCCACGATTCTTGGATGGGAGTATCACGGAGAGAAGGCATTTGAGTATCTGTTCAAGTCACACAAGTACAATATGATATACAGGATAGTGTTCTCGCTCGTTGTATATGTAGGCGCGACGATATCACTGGATCTTGTATGGAACTTCTCAGATATAGCGAATGCACTCATGGCGATTCCGAACCTTATCTGTCTGCTGGCATTAAGCGGAGAGATCACAAAGGATATTAAGGAATTCCAGGCGGTTATCAAGGCAGAGAAAGCATCAAAGTAGAATATTAAGTCCGGGGACGGAGGGGTCAGAAACCTCCGTCCCCTTTTTTTATACTCTCTTAACCGAACTTTATACTTACTTTATTTTTTGTCCAAATTATGTTCATAAGTGATGATTATTATATACAATATATGGGGACGGAGGTGCCTGACCCCTCCGTCCCCATGAGTAGATTGGAATACCATTACAGAGAGGTTGACATATATGAGCAGAGTAGTAGGAATTGACCTGGGAACAACAAACAGCTGTGTGGCAGTGCTTGAGGGCGATCAGCCAACTGTCATACCGAATTCGGAGGGCGGCAGGACCACACCTTCCATAGTAGCCATCACAAAGAATGGAGAGAGACTGGTGGGTGAGGCTGCCAGGAGACAGATGACTGTGAATGTGGACAGAACTATCACATCCATCAAGAGAGCGATGGGAACAACATACAGAAAGAGGATAGACGGCAAGGACTATTCGCCGCAAGAGATATCCGCTATCATACTTGCAAAGCTGAAGAGCGATGCTGAGAGTTATCTGGGCGGACCGGTATCTGATGCAGTCATAACAGTTCCGGCTTATTTTGACGACAGCCAGAGACAGGCTACAAAGGACGCCGGAAGAATAGCGGGACTGAATGTGCTTCGAATCATAAATGAGCCTACATCGGCGGCTCTCGCCTATGGTCTTGACAATGGACAGGCGCAGAAGATACTTGTGTACGATCTGGGCGGAGGAACATTTGACGTGTCTGTTATAGAGATAGGGGACAGCGTCATAGAGGTTCTTGCTACCGCGGGAGACAATCATCTGGGTGGAGATGATTTTGATGAGAGGCTGCTGGACTACGTCATCAAGACCTTTAAAAAGGAGACAAAGGTCAATCTGGCGAAGGATATCACGGCATCCCAGAGAGTGAGGGAAGCCTGTGAGAATGCCAAGAAGGAGCTCTCATTTGCGCAGACTGCACACATCAATCTGCCATTTATATCGACAGTGAAGAATCAGCCGGTGCATCTGGATATGACGATAACAAGGGAACAGTTCAATGAGCTCACCTATGACCTGGTGGAGAGAACGGCGGGACCTGTAAACCAGGCATTATCCGATGCGGGCATAACGAGAAATCAGATAGACAAAGTGCTGCTGGTGGGTGGCTCAACCCGTATACCGGCGGTTGTGGATAAGGTACGTGCCATAACCGGCAGGGAGCCATCCAAGAATATGAACCCGGACGAGTGCGTTGCCATGGGTGCGGCGGTTCAGGGAAGCAAGCTCAGCGGCGAGCTCACCGTGTCGAACAAGGTGAATGACATTCTCCTCATGGACGTGACACCTCTTTCGCTGTCCATTGAGACCCTTGGAGGTGTGGCAAATGTCATCATTCCGAGAAATTCTGCCATTCCGACCAGGGCATCAAAGATATTTACCACGGCGGGCAATTTCCAGAGGGATGTCGAGATCAAGGTGTACCAGGGCGAGAGACATTTCACAAGGGACAACAAGCTGCTAGGCAACTTCAGACTCAGCGGTATCAAGAGAGCCATGGCGGGAGTTCCTCAGATCGAGGTCACATTTGACATGGATGCAAATGGTATTCTCAAGGTTTCAGCTAAGGATCTTGGCAGGGGCGTGGAACAGCAGATAGTGATCACATCCAGTACCAACCTTTCGGAGGAGGAGATCCGCAGAGCCAGGGAGGATGCGAAGAAGTACGAGGACGATGTGGCTGGAGCCAGGGAGTTCAAAGACATTATGAACGAGGCGGAAGGCTATGTATATAAGGTAGAGAATCTTCTTGAGGCAAAGGGCGCACAGCTTGACAAGAAGGAAATGAAACGGATCAAGAGCGACTGCGAGTATCTGAAGAAGCTTGTGACACGAACAGACATGAATCATGTAGATGACGTGGAGATGGGCAGGATGAAGGAAGCCTACAGACAGCTTCAGGAATCCGCAGAGAAACTGGAGACAATGTAAGAATTTGCGAGGAGAATGGTGATTATGAAAGACAAATTTATAAGATTTATGAGATCCAGGTACGGCAACGATCAGTTGTCATCATTTCTTACCTGGGGCGGATTGATATTTATGGTGCTGGATGCATTTATCAAGACAGGGATATTTTATTCCCTTGGACTTCTCATGTTCATATATGGATATGTCAGGATCATGTCCAAGAACTATGACAAGCGCGCGGCTCAGAACAGATGGTTTATGGAGCACACCGCGGGCGTGAGAAATATATTCAAGCGCGCGAAGAAACAGAAGGAAGCCGGCAAGGAATACAAGATATTTGTCTGCAGCAAATGTCAGCAGATGATCAGAGTCCCAAGGGGCAAGGGCAAGATAGAGATCAGATGCCCTAAGTGCGGCAACAGATTTGTGAAGAAGTCTTAGTAACAGCACAGACTGATAAAGTCGTATGTTGTAATACAGTGTGGAGATTGAGAGATGTTTGGATATATAGTAGTGAACCAGCCTGAGCTTAAGATGAAAGAATATGATGAATACCGTAAGTATTATTGCGGCCTGTGCAAATCGTTAAAGGACAGATATGGTGCCAGAGGACAGATCAGCCTCAGCTATGACATGACATTTCTGGTGCTTCTTTTGACGGGATTGTACGAACCGGAGAAGCACTCGGACAGCAGAAGATGTATCGCACACCCGACATCGAAGCATACTTATGTACAGAACGAGTACACAGATTATGTTGCTGATATGAACGTGATCCTTACCTATTATAAATGTATAGATGACTGGGATGATGAGCATATGTTTACCAGGAAGCTTTATGCAGATGTGTTGTTCGCCGGGAAAAATGGCAGGAGACTCAAGGAAGATTATCCACAGAAGATTCGCAGCATAGTGGAGAACCTCAAGGCGATAAGCGAGCTGGAGGATGCGGGATCTGACGATATGGATGCATTGTCAGGGCATTTCGGCAATATCATGGCAGAGATCTGTGCACCGGCTCATGACGAGTGGGAATCTTATCTCAGGACGATAGGCTATTATCTGGGCAAATTTGTCTACATTATGGACGCATATGACGATATAGAAAAGGATATAGGAGCAGGAAATTACAATCCGTTCGTATGCAGACTTGCACATGAGCTGGATGTTGATGTACAATCAGTGGGTGTGGATCATCCCATAGAACCGGGCAAATGGCAGGATCTTGCAGAGTGGACGAAGGATGTTCTGATGATGATGGTGGCTCCGCTTGCAAAGGAGTATGAGATGCTTCCTATTATTGAGAATGTAGGAATACTCAGGAACATAATATACTCGGGAATATGGGAAGCGTATTATGCGACCACAAACAGAAGATGTGGCTGCGCAGAAGATAAAAATTCAGAAGATAAAATGTAGAAGATGAAAGTGCAGAATATAAAAGTGCAGAATATGAAATTGTAGAAGATGAAATTGTTTAAGAGACAACAGAAAATTAAAATGTCATCAATATAAGATTATATGATATATAGCATCAGGTCTGGTCAAAGACGATTACAAATGGTCTGGTGAAAAGGATAGGGAACAGGTTATGAAAGATCCTTACGAGGTGCTGGGTCTCAAAAGAGGTGCCAGCGAGGAAGAAGTGAAAAAAGCATATAGAAGGCTGAGCCGCAAGTATCATCCGGATGCGAACATCAACAATCCTAACAAGGATGAGGCTGAGGAAAAGTTCAAGGAGATACAGCAGGCGTACAAGTCCATTGTGAGTGGTGAGGCTGATCGTGCAAGCTACGGCGGTGCTGGTGGGTATGGAACTGGAAACTCTCAGGGTTACGGCAGCAGTTATGGATCTGGCGGTTCTTATGGTGGTTCGTCAGGAGGATACGGACAGTACGATGACCCATTTGGCGGTTTCGGCGGATTTGGCGGATTCGGTCCGTTTGGCTTTGGCGGATATCAGAGACAGAATGATTACGATCCAAATGACAAGGATTCCAGATATTTTCAGGCTGCGAAGAGCTACATGAACAGCGGAAGCTATGAGGAGGCGAAGAACGTCCTCAATCAGATAGATGACCATGATGCCAGATGGCATTATTACAGTGGCGTGTGCAACGCCGGGCTTGGCAATCAGATCAGAGCCATGGAGATGCTGAAGCGTGCTATGGAACTTGAGCCGGGCAATCAGGAATACCGTCAGGCGTATGAGTCCATCAAGAGTGGACGTCAGTGGTATATGGACAGAGGTGCCGGATATGGAATGGATATGCCGACCGGCGGAATGTTCTGCAACAACCTTTGTACTATATGTACTCTCATGTCATGTTGCATGAGTGGAGTGCCTTGCGTGTGCTGTATGCCTGGTGGATATGGTAGAAGTTAGATAACATAAGAAGACAGACTTATTATGATATGTAATAAGTCTGTCTTTTTATGTGAAACAATCCAATTTAGAGAGATAGTAAAAAACAATCGTAGCAAGTATAATCGCCTACTATATTTGCAAATGGCTGGATAGTGACAAGTAGTCCTGGCAATCAGCATAAGGAATACGTCGCCTTGCCATAAAGACGGAGAACCCACTGGGAGTCGCCTCTCCTGGGGAGTTCATTTGTGCCTTATATAGCATAATGATAGATATAATATCTTTTGCCTGGCCACATTATAGCATATATACGTGATGCGTTTACAATATTCTAGTAATCAATGAATACTCATCCTAAAATTCATGTCAACCAATAAAATTCGATATTATCAGACTTTTATTGCTATTTAATGTGAAAAAACTGTAAAATTTATTAGACTACAGTCTAATTTTATAGTGTTATTTAACAAATTTTTTCTAACATATTGAGAAAAAAAAGGGTTGATGATAGAATGAAACAGTGAAAATGGAAATAAAATATATCTATTTATCCAAGGAGGGAATGAATCAGATGAAGATGTTAGCAGATTTCGATAAGGAAGGCTTCAAGAAGGAAGTTATTACTAACGTAAAAACTCTTTTCCGTAAGCCTATCGAGGAGGCTACCCCACAGCAGGTATTCCAGGCAGTCAGCTATGCAGTCAAGGATGACATAATTGACAGATGGATCGCTACACACAAGGCGTACGAGAAGAAGAACGTCAAGACAGTTTACTATCTGTCTATGGAGTTCCTCATGGGTAGAGCACTCGGTAACAATCTTATCAACTTAACCTACTACGATGCAGTTAAGGAAGCACTTGACGAGTTAGGATTTGACCTGAACTTTATAGAGGATCAGGAGCCTGATGCCGCTCTGGGTAATGGCGGTCTCGGACGTCTTGCAGCTTGTTTCCTTGATTCATTGGCAACACTTGGTTATCCTGCATACGGTTGTGGTATCAGATACAAGTATGGTATGTTCAAGCAGGGTATCAAGGATGGATATCAGGTTGAGATGCCGGATGACTGGCTCAAGGATGGCAACCCATTTGAGGTTAAGCGTTCGGAGTATGCTGTTGAGGTTAAGTTTGGTGGTTATGTAAGAGTTGAGAACAAGAATGGCAGAAACTACTTTATACAGGATGGATATCAGTCAGTTCGTGCCGTACCTTATGACCTTCCAGTCATCGGCTATGGCAACAACGTTGTAAATACACTCAGAATCTGGGATGCTGAAGCAATCCAGGAGTTCTGTCTTGACTCATTTGACAAGGGTGAGTATGAGAAGGCGGTAGAGCAGCAGAACCTTGCAAAGACTATCGTTGAGGTTCTCTATCCAAATGACAATCACTACGCAGGTAAGGAGCTCAGACTGAGACAGCAGTATTTCTTCATCTCAGCTTCAGTTCAGAGAGCTATCCTCAAGTTCAAGGAGCTCAACAAGGATATCCACAAGCTGCCAGAGAAGGTAACATTCCAGATGAATGATACACACCCAACAGTAGCAGTTGCCGAGCTCATGAGAATCCTCATGGATGAGGAAGGACTTGAGTGGGATGACGCTTGGGATATCACAACAAGAACTTGTGCATACACCAACCATACGATCATGGCAGAGGCACTTGAGAAGTGGCCTATTGAGCTGTTTTCAAGATTACTTCCACGTATCTACCAGATCGTTGAGGAGATCAACAGAAGATTCGTTCTCAAGATTCAGGAGATGTATCCGGGCAACCAGGATAAGGTTAAGAACATGGCAGTTCTTTATGATGGTCAGGTTAAGATGGCTCATCTTGCAATTGCAGGTTCTTACTCAGTAAACGGTGTTGCAGCTCTTCATACCAAGATCCTTGAGGAGAGAGAGCTTAAGGACTTCTATGAGATGAGACCAGAGCAGTTCAACAACAAGACAAATGGTATCACTCAGAGACGTTTCCTGCTTCATGCTAACCCACTTCTTGCAAACTGGATCACAGACAAGATCGGTGACGAGTGGATAACAAATCTTTCACACCTTAAGAAGCTCAAGGTATATGTGGATGATGAGAAGTGCCAGCAGGAGTTCATGAACATCAAGTATCAGAACAAGATCCGTCTTGCAAAGTACATCAAGGAGCACAACGGTGTGGATGTAGATCCTCGTTCAATCTTCGATGTACAGGTTAAGAGACTTCATGAGTACAAGAGACAGCTCCTGAACATCCTTCATGTTATGCATCTGTATAACAGACTGAAGACAGAGCCAGAATTCGATATGTACCCAAGAACATTCATCTTTGGAGCAAAGGCATCAGCAGGCTACAAGAGAGCTAAGCTTATCATCAAGCTCATCAACTCAGTTGCAGATGTTGTCAACAACGATGCTTCAATCGATGGCAAGATCAAGGTTGTATTTATAGAGAACTACAGAGTATCCAATGCCGAGATCATCTTCGCAGCAGCAGATGTATCAGAGCAGATCTCAACAGCTTCAAGAGAGGCTTCAGGTACAGGTAACATGAAGTTCATGCTGAACGGTGCACCTACACTTGGAACCATGGACGGAGCAAACGTAGAGATCGTTGAGGAAGTTGGCATCGAGAACGCATTTATCTTCGGTCTCTCAGCAGAAGAGGTTATGAAGTATGAGCGCGAGGGTGGCTATAACCCTATGGATATCTACAACAACAATCAGGCTGTAAGAAGAGTTCTCACACAGCTTATTGATGGCACTTATGCAAAGGATGATCCGGACAGATTCAGAGATCTCTACGATTCTCTCACAAAGGAAGATGTATACTTCATCCTCAAGGACTTCGATTCATATGCAGAGGCTCAGCAGAAGGTTGACAAGGCATACCAGGATGAGAAGAGCTGGGCAAAGATGGCTATGCTCAACACAGCATGCGCTGGAAAGTTCTCATCAGACAGAACTATCGAGGAGTATGCAAAGGAGATCTGGAAGCTTAAGAAGGTTAAGGTAACTCTGGATAGATAATTATATATCAGAATAGATATTGACATGTAGAATCCTTCTACATCCCAAAGGAGTCGGTGGACGAACCAGTTTTATCCTGTGGGGTGTGGGAGGATTTTTGAATATATTTTTTGCTTTATCCAGATAATCCAAAAGATTTTCAGAATTATTTGATTTTATAAAAGTGAAAAAGGGGGTACATACTTTATGAAAAGAAAGACAATATGGCGCAGGATCACTGCCATGCTCCTGGTATTTGCCATGGTGTTTATGGCTGTTGCGGTTCAGCCTGATGTGGACGCATTTGCTGCGGTCAAGACTCCGGTTGCCACGCATGGAAGGTTGTCAGTCAAGGGTACGAATCTTGTGGATGCGAAGGGGCAGAAGTTCCAGCTCAGGGGCGTAAGCACACATGGGATCAACTGGGACGTGGGATATCCTTATGTGAACAAGGCGGCATTCAGGACGCTGAGAGACGATTGGGGTGCAAATGCTGTCAGGCTTGCCATGTATACAGCAGAGTACAATGGATACTGTGCAGGCGGCGATCGCGCGGCACTCAGGAATCAGATACATAAGGGTGTCAAGTACGCCACAGAGCTTGGAATGTATGTCATTATCGACTGGCATATATTGAACGATGGCAACCCTATGACCCAGCTTGCACAGGCCAAGACATTCTTTGCGATCATGGCGAAGAGATACAAGGGACAGAAGAATATAATCTATGAGATCTGTAACGAGCCTAACGGCTGTCAGTGGTCAGCCATAAAGAGTTACGCAACACAGGTCATAAAGGTCATCAGAAATTATGACAAGAATGCTGTCATTGTGGTTGGAACTCCGACGTGGTCACAGCTCGGTTCTGATGGAACGCACAACGAGGTGGCAGACAGCCCGATCAGAGGATACAGGAATATCATGTACTCGCTGCATTTCTATGCAAATGAGTGGAGTCACAATCAGTATCTTCCGGCAAAGCTGACGTATGCAAGGAAGAAAGGACTGGCTGTGATGGTTACAGAATTTGGTATGTCAGCTGCAAGTGGAGGTGGCGGAATAAGTTATTCATCCACCAAGACGTGGCTGGACAGGCTGGACAAACTTGGTGTCAGCTATTTCTGTTGGAGTCTGTCAAACAAGAATGAATCCTGTTCGCTTCTCAAATCGTCAACCAGAAAAACAAGCGGCTGGACGACGAATGATCTCTCGTCAGCGGGAAGATATATCAGGGCGAGATACAGGATCAGAAAAAAGGCTCTTGGAAGCAGGGCGTGATGTGAACTGGAATATCCAGCGGATATATGATATAGGATATGCAATTGCAATAATTTTGAAAAAATAATCCCCATTGCACTATGGCAATGGGGATTATTCTGTAATATGTGATATAGGTTAATTAAGCTACTACTGTTACGTTAGTTGCTCTCTCCTTAGAAGCGTCCTTAGGATCAGCCTCTACATCAAATGTAACCTTCTGTCCCTCGTTAAGAGTCTTATATCCATCAGCAACGATTGCTGAAAAATGAACAAATACGTCCTTTCCTGTCTCATCATCTGAGATGAATCCATAACCCTTTTCTCCGTTGAACCACTTAACTGTACCGTTCTTCATTACGAGTACCTCCTAAAATATTGAAAATTTGTACCCAATGAAAACAACTACAATATACCTTATAGAGAATACTCCAAAGAAAAGCTTACCTTATATAGCAATCGAACCGTTAATCTTGAATACGCTATTATCATATTATGTCATGTTCCATTTGTCAATAAATGATGTTATGAAAAATTATTATATATTTGTTCGGATTTGGGTAATTTAAAACATAATTCTGAAATAAAATAAGGTAAGCTGCCATAAAAATGCTGATATATGTTTTGACCGACTTTCATATTATTGAAATACAGGTATATAGAAAAAAATTTTAAAATGGATCTGGAGTTCAATGTATATGGGAGGGAGAAAAATCTGAAAGTAAAATATATTTTTCTCGGGATTTTTGGGGCGTTCATGTTGACATATATAATTTCATATATGTATAACAGAACTGCTTCAGGGCAGATAACGGTTGCTGGTGAAAAAGAAAAAAGCGTATGTATTTATCAGGATGGCGCATATGAGATTGTGGACGTTGAGGAATATGTGCAGCAGGTGCTGACCGGGATGGCAGATGACAATTGGAATATGGAGATGCTGAGGACTGTCTCGGTCATCATCAGAACAGGAATATACTATCAGATGGATAAAAACTCAAAGAATGACTCAAAGAATGGAGGAAATGCAAATCTGATAAATGAAGCTGATCTCAGAGAGATAAGATACACTGAAGATGAGTTAAGAGAGATGTGGGGAAATGACTATAAGAAGATTATAAATATGACTGCGGAGGCTGTCTCTGATACAAGGGGCGTGATTATACGATATGATGGGAATGTGATTCTGCCTGTGTATCACTTGGTGAGTATAGGGCATACGATAAGTGCCGATGAGCTATTTGGAAGAGATGTGCCGTATCTTAGACAGGTGGCAAGTGATGCTGACAGAATGGCTGACGATTTCTCCTGCACAAAGATATACAGTGGGGACAGGCTGAGAAAGACATTTCAGAAATGGATAGGCGATGAGACGGATGCTGAGGTGAAAGTTACAAGGGCTACAGCTTCAGGTTATGCTCATGAGATAAGTGTGTTTGGAAATGCTGTAGATGCGGAGCTGTTTAAGGATCAGCTGGGACTCGCCTCCACAAATATACATATAGATTGTCAGGAAAATGAATACAGGATTATAACTGTTGGTGTTGGTGATTCTCTTGGACTGTCTCTGTATGGTGCGGGCATACTTGCTGCAAATGGGGAGAGCTATGAAGAGATATTGCGGTATTATTATACTGGAGTGACGGTGGGCAGATAAAAAAATAAGTATTTAATGGCCGAAAATTACACCGCATTGTATATTTTGTTTTGCAAAGGGACATGATACAGATGAGGTGATGAATATGAAGAAATTTTTTGGCGGCGTGAAAAAGAACATTTTTTACATCTCACTGATCACAGGTATGGCTGTGCTTGTGACGGTGCTTGGTCTTTATAACGCAAAAACAAATTCAAAGGAAAAACATATTGTGATCGGCCAGGATACACCATATGGAGATACATCTGAAAGCAATCAGGGAACCAAGGAAACACTCAGCGGAAATGCCCGGAACGGTGAAGGATCCATGGATAAGAATGTGGCGGGAGATACGGTGGATGATGCTAATGATACAGAATCTGGCGAGACAGATGCTGTCGGTATAGAGGACGATGACCAGGATACGGCTGCTGCAGGCGAGACGACAACTGGTGGAGCTGCAAAGGAGACGGGAGTTGATGGCAAAGAAGAGCTGCATTATGATCCTGAGAACAGCATATCATGGCCGATTGTTGGCAATGTGCTCATACCTTATAGCATGGACTCAACTGTGTATTTTGAGACATTAAATGAGTACAAGTGCAATCCTGCCATAATCATGGAGGCAAAACCGGGAGACGAAGTTAAGGCGGTATATGAGTGTGAGGTTAAGGAAGTTTCCAGCAGCCCGGAAATTGGCAACTATGTGAAACTTGATCTTGGAGATGGCTACACAGTTACACTTGGTCAGCTTCAGGATGTAAGTGTTGCTCTTGGAAGCCGTCTGGAGATGGGAGATGTGATTGGAACAGTAGGTGATCCGAGCCGGTTTTACAGCGATGAGGGCACTAACCTTTACTTTTCGATAGATAAGAATGGTCAACCTGTGGATCCTACGCTTCTTATACAGTAGAGAAAAATGGGATGGTTATTTTGCAGCATATATTTAGAAAAAGTAAAGCATGATTACAGAACCGTGATGGAATGAAAAAAACACCATATCGATTGGTTGAACCAATCGATATGGTGTTTTGTATGTTCTATGTGATCTGGTCTATATTAACCCATTACAACCTCTACAGTGTGAGTCTTGCCATCGCCAAATGCTGGAAGAACATTGCCATCGATGGCATTGCCATCAACTACTACGCTCTTAACGCCCTTGTTGATGTGATCTGGGTTAGAAACCTTGATGTCGTATGTAGCACCACGGAACTGACGAGTAGCTGTCATTCCATCCCATGCAGCAGGTATAGATGGATCGATCTTCAGACCATCGAAGTCTGCTGAGATACCAAGGATGTACTGTGATATAGCTACCATGTTCCATGCAGCTGTACCTGTCAGCCATGAGTTCTTGCCCTGACCGAAGTGGTTGCCTGGCTTGCCGATATCAGATCCGGCATCCTTACCACCGATCATCTGGCCGTATACATATGGCTCAGTCTTGTGTATATCTGATGTCTCCTCAGTGAAAGCAGGAGCTATCTCTGAGTAGTACTTAAATGCCTGATCGCCGGCACCTGCGTAAGCGGCAGCACAGATGATCCATGCATTGTTATGTGTGAAGATTCCGGCATTCTCCTTGTATCCACCTGGGTATGTAGAAATCTCACCATACTGGATGTAATACTTTGTGAATGCTGGGTTGTTGAGTACAAGTCCGTACTGTGTGTTGAGTCTCTCATCGATCGCAGCAAGAGTCTTCTTGTCGCAGCCCTGATCCTTACCAATATCTGACATGATAGCGAATCCCTGTGGCTCGATGAAGATCTGGCCTTCTTCGCACTCCTTAGATCCCATCTTCTCACCATTTGCATCGTAAGCTCTGAGGAACCAGTCGCCGTCCCATGCTGACTCCATGATGTTGGCCTTCATCTTGTCAATCTCAGCCTGGGCAGCATCAGCCTCAGCGTCCATTCCAAGGTGCTTGAGGATAGCAACGTAGTTAGGGCCTGCATATGTGAAGAGTGTAGCAACCATAACTGACTCAGCAACCTTTGAGTATCCGCCTTCAGCAGCGAACTTAGGGTTGGTGTATGTCTGGAAGCTCTCACCTGGTGTGTCTGAGAAGCATGAAAGGTTGATACAATCGTTCCAGTCAGCTCTCATTGCAAGTGGAAGACCGTGTGGTCCAAGGTTGTTCACTATCTTGTAGAATGAAACCTTGAGGTGGTCAAGCATAGGCTTTGCGATTGACATATCGTTGTCATATGGAACCATCTCGTCAAGGATGCCCCAGTCACCTGTCTCCTTGATGTAAGCTGATACTGAAAGGATCAGCCATAATGGATCATCTGAGAAGTCTCCACCGATATCTGCGTTACCCTTCTTGGTAAGTGGCTGGTACTGATGGTAGCATCCACCGTCTGGGAACTGTGTTGAAGCTATATCGATGATTCTCTCTCTTGCACGGTCAGGGATCTGATGAACAAATCCGAGTACATCCTGGTTGGAATCACGGAATCCCATACCACGGCCGATACCTGACTCGAAGTATGAAGCTGAACGTGAAAGATTGAATGTAACCATACACTGATACTGGTTCCAGATATTTACCATACGGTTTACCTTGTCATCAGGAGTGTTGACGTTGAGAATGCCTAAGAGTCTGTTCCAGTGCTCCTTGAGCTCTGAAAGACCTGCAGCAACCTTCTCAGGGGTGTTGTACTTCTCGATCATCTCGAGAGCCTTTACCTTGTTGATTGTCTTGCCGTCAGCCTCGAACTTCTGGTCAACAGGCATCTCAACATATCCAAGTATAAATACAAGAGTCTTTGTCTCGCCTGGAGCAAGAGTGATCTTCTTGTAGTGTGATGCGATAGGTGACCATCCATCGGCAAATGAATCATTAGCCTTGCCAGCCTCAACAGCCTGTGGGTTGTGGAAACCGTTGTAAAGTCCGATGAATGAATCTCTGTCTGTGTCGTAACCATCAATCTCGTCATTCACTGTGTAGAATGCGAAATGGTCACGTCTGTCTCTGTACTCTGTCTTGTGGTAGATAGTTGATCCGACAACCTCTACACGTCCAGTGCTGAAGTTTCTCTGGAAGTTGGTGCAGTCATCCTGTGCATCCCAGAGACACCACTCCTCAAATGAGAAGAATGAGAAAGTCTTCTCCTCTGAGCCTTCATTTGTAAGAACAACCTGCTGAACCTCTCCGGCATAGTTCTGAGGAACAAAGAAAGTAACCTCAGCCTTAAGATCGTTCTTCTTACCTGTAATGATTGTATATCCCATACCGTGACGGCACTGATACTCATCCAGTTCTGTCTTGACCGGTGACCAGCCCGGATTCCATATTGTACCATTGTCGTTGATATAGAAATAACGTCCACCCATATCTATAGGCACGTTGTTATAACGATATCTTGTGATTCTACGGAGACGTGCGTCCTTGTAGAAGCTGTAACCTCCCGCAGTGTTTGAGATCAGTGAAAAGAAATCCTGTGTTCCAAGGTAGTTGATCCAAGGATAAGGAGTTCTAGGAGATGTGATGACATACTCCTTGTTGGCATCATCAAAATAACCAAATTTCATGTAGCATATACCTTCCTTCCAATTGTATTATGTTCGCTTTCAGATAGCTCTCATAAGCCCCCTCTGAAGTCTTCTGTATCGGCTTGTGCTATATTCTCCCTTAAAAGTCAGCCATACAGTATGATTATATAATAAAAGACATTAAAAGACAACAAAGTTATAGTGGAAATTGCACAATTTAATCAGCGTATATGGCTTCCTTAAGCGGCACAATCACTGTTACTGAATAGATGCCGTCTGCGTAGTCTATGATGCAGAATCCACCGCATTCTTCTGCGGATCTTTTTACGTTTTTGAGTCCGTAACCGTGGATGAAGTCAAAATTATCGAAGGTGTCAGGCAGTTTTTCATCTGGCGCTGCATGGTAGGTGTTGGTGATATGTATGACAAATGAAGAATCAACTGTCTGTATGTCAAGATTAATCTTACCTCCGGTCTGTCCTGTACAGGCATTCATGGCATTGTCAAGCAGATTGCCGAGAATTATGGTCATATGATAATCGTCACATGGAATAAGATCTTTCTCGACCTTGAGTCTCGTGTTTATGCGTATTCCATTGCTGCCAGCCTGTAGAATAACGTTGCTGACAAATGAGTCTATGACGAGATTGCCTGTATTTATAGAGCAATACCGTGACTCCAGATCCGTCATGGTCTCCCGGGTATATGGTATTATGCGGTCATAGTGCTCTTCGTTTACGCACTGCTCAATATAGAACAGATGCTTCTTGGTATCGTGCATGAAGCCTCGAATATTCTTATATGCATCGCTGAGCTGCTGATATTTGTTTTTCTGGAACTGCATCTGCTGCTGCAGTAATCTGGATTCCTGCGTCAAAGCTTCTGCAGTCAGCACGTTCTGGAGAAGTATATAGTTTGAGATATTCATCGCCAGAAGAAAGACTACAAGTGTAAGGTATGCTGCCGGCTCGATGAAGTTCATCTTGAAGAAAGATGGCAGAAATGTAAGAACACATGACATTGCTGGGACGAACAGCAGGAGCAGCGTATATGTCTTTGATCTGATGCCATTTTTTAATTTAAGGAATAGATCCAATATCATTGTGAAAAGCACTATGATCAGATTGGATACAAGTGATATTGCAATAAATGCCGTGTATGGCAGAGTGTCCAGACCGGCAGAGAGCCCGGTGAAGTGGACTATGATAAAATAGGCCAGGTTCTCGCTTAGATTGATGAGGGCTATATAACTGAATACCACAAGTATCCTGTATGTTATGGTAGAACAGAAAAACATGGATATGGCGGCACTCAATATGACTGTGAGCGCAGATCTCAATATGGAAGCGCAGAAAGAAGATTCTCCTGTAACATGGGATGCAACTAACCAGTATATGAGATCTGACAACAGAAAGGAAAAGACCACAGCATATTTAGGTATGGATTCACGTTTTTTCTCAAACATTGTCTGATAAAAAATATATAATATGAAGTTGTCGAATAGCATACTGAGTGGTTCTATATATTTTATCATATACCTATTCCTTTCAATTGAGACTCCTTATAATTCTGTTTGCAAAAAGGCGCTGGAACTGGGAGAATTTTCTTCTGCTCACAGGGATCTTGTAGCCATTGCTCATATTCAGCTGAGATTTTGTGAAAGACACAACGTGTCTGATGTTCACAAGATAACCTCTGTGGGGAGAGAAAAAACCACATGACGCAAGTTCGTCTTCCCAGGTCTGCAGGACGCCTTTGCCTGTAAATGAATAGCTGGTCAGGACGTATTCAAGTATAGAATTGTCACTGTTGGAGGTTTTTATATAAAGTATATCGTTTATGATGGTGACTCTTCCGGTTCCCTGGTCATCCAGTATGACTCTAGATGTGTGCGATTTCGTATATTTGTGCATGATCGATGCAAACAGCTTGGATATGACGGAGGTGTTCACTGGTTTTGTGATGAACTGAAATGGCTGAACTTCAAAACTGTCGCGCATATATTCAGGGTATGATGTGACAAATATGATGAATACATCATCATTGCCGTCGTTTCTCAGATGTCTGGCGGTGGTTATTCCTGATTGCGCAGGCATCTCTATGTCCAGAAATATGATGTTGAACGGGCTTTTGTGGTGAGCCTGTACCAGGGCTGAACCTGAATCAAAATGTTCCATATCGAAGTGTATATCATATTTTTTGCCGTATTTCGTAATCTGATTTGAAAGTGTCATGATGTCTTCCGGCGAATCATCGCACAAAGCTACTCTGAAATGCATTTTTCTCTCCTGTTCTTTGCAAAACCAATATATAATCCCAATGCACTTTCCGCCATACACAAAGTGATAGCTCCATAAAATATAGTCTGTTTGGAAAGTACAAATATTAAATATAACACACTCATGATAGCACAAGTTTTAATGCAAAGGCGGAGAAGTTTAGATTTTTGTTCTGCATCCAGTCTTTTGTTCGGCGTGTCTACGGGCGCTATTGGAAGGATAAGTCCCCATAAGAGAATATATATGACAGCCCAATATGGATGTATATATGGCTCAAGTACTGGAGTGATGAGTATAGTTAGTATATATGAGCCGTATGACAGGATATTGCACATCCATGGTGTACTTGCATGAAAACCACCGGCAAAATGGCGCATAGGTATGGTCACTGCAAGGAAGCAGAGGGTTATGGCAAAACGCCCTGACACAACCCCTATGATGAGGACAACGGCGTCGAATATTAATTGTTCAATAATATAATCAAAGAGGTATGCGTATATATGTTTCTGACCAGATTCTATCTGGCTGTCTTCCGACAATGTACCTGCTATAAAAGACCCGATATGTTTCATGTTGTATGTCCTCCTTTTGGTTTGAATGTATATGCTGAGCATAAAAGTGACATCTTGTGTCCTGTATGCGGATAGCAAGACTATCACGCTGCTTGCTGTGGTGAAACGGCAGATTATATATTTTAAGTATAACGCATGGACGTCGGAAGGTGTAAATTCTGACGGCGAACGGTCGAAAATGGGGGGTGAATGGTCATGGGATACCACTCACCCCCCATTTTCGACCGTTCACCCTAAAAAAGGACAATCTTAAATATATTTATGATAGAATACAAAAAGATAGCCGGTTATTAATAGAACAGTAGATATTTTATTTTAAAGTGGGAGGAAACAGTATGAAGAGTACAATAATGAAGCTTATATGTAAGTATGGCGCAAGGCTGTGTGCAGTGGCACTGGCAGTAGCTCCACTTGCGTCAGAGGCATGCAAGATGAAGTATTACCAGCCGGAGGAGCCTGAAGGACTCAGAGAGTTTGCGATGAAGAGATAAGCAGGCACAGGTTTTATATGCGGCAGTAGCATCCGATTGCAGCGTACGGGTAAGATAAGATGGTACTGGTCTGATAATTTGTAAAGTGACATATGGCAGACGAGAGCTTCTGCCGTCAATATCGCGTTTTTTGAGGGGAGAATGAGATATATTGGGCAGCGATACCGCTGGTAAATGGGTGTCGCTGTTTTTTCTTTATACAAGGTTTTTTATATGTTATACTATGTAAATATATGATTAGACATAGTATAAGAGAGGAATCGGTATGAAGAAAGAAGATAAATACACCTATGTTGGTGGAGATAGTGCGGAACAGTTGAATCTTGATGATCGAGATATTCAGATTATTGAAGAGGCGGGAAAAGAGAAAAAGAAGAAGATCATAATAGCAGTTTCAGCTGCCGTGCTTGCGTTGATTGTAGTTGCTGTATACCTGGCTGTGACGATAGCCGGGGCAGGTGCTTCCAGAAGCAGAAAATTGGTTGAGACATATATGGCGGGACTGGCAGATGCAGATATTGCTAAGGTTAAGAGCGTGATGGATCCGGATACTCTTGCTAACCAGGCTACAGACAGCCTCATCCAGATATTTCAGACATATAAGGAAAGTGATGAATTTACTTATACTGTAGATTATTCCATGGGAGATGGATATAAAGCTGACAGCAGCAATCTGGAAGCTGTGAGCAATACATTATACAGCAAATCTGCAAAGAGTGCAGGTGTTGTCAAAGGGTATGTTATTCCTGTAAGCATAACTATGAATTTGTCTTACAAAGGAACTACAACTCCTAATTCGGTTAATTTGAATATCATCTGTTATGAGAAGGATGGCGAGTGGTATCTTGGCGGAACAATAGAGGGCGAGACAGATGGGGGTCAGTCCGAATAAGTTCTGAAAAACCGCAATGGTAACATAGAAATACTAACAAATAGGTTAAAAGCTCCGGTGATCACGTAATGTGTGCCTGTATATTCTGGCACATGTTATGTGTTCACCGGAGCTTTTGTTCTGATTCTGCCTTTTATAGTATTGCTTATGTCTATTTCTTGCGCATACCCGAGATGAGGATTATGGCAAATGAAATAAGTATTGTTGCAAGAACTGTTATGAGAATAACCAATTGGAGATTGTGTACCTTGTTCTTTGTCTTGTCCACAGATGAGTAGTTGCCTATATGCCTGCTGCTCTTTTCTGTGGTGACTTCTGTGGTGTTCTCGGAAGTTGAATGGGCTCTTGTTGTTATCTCTGCAAATGTTGTAGGTTCCGATGTTGTCGGTGCATATACATACCTTGTTGTGGTCTGAGTAGTCGCTTCTGTAGTTGTCTGCGTTGTGGCCTGTGTTGTGGTCTGCTGTGTTGTGACCATAGGTGCAGTTGTTGTTGAGTCTGCTTTGTCTACATAGAAGTCAGTTACGGCATCTCCTGTTGTAGATCTTATAATAAGGGAATGGTTTCCGATAGATAAGGTCTCGAGAAATGATGCTTTGATTTCTATGATGATGCTGCCCTCTTTTTTGGTGTAGTACGAAGAATCAAGTTCTTTGCCATCTACCAGAACGCATATAAAATCTTCATAATTGGCATTTGATCTGAATTTTACGGTGTCTTTGCTGGATTTCTTCCATCTGGATCCCTTGCCTCCTATGATGTCAGGAGATGACTTGCTGATCACTGTGTCGTCCTTGCTGATCTCTGTGGAGCATGCCTGGTCCTTGAAGTATTTACCGCAGGATGGACAGTACCAATATTCTATGTTGCCATCGCTTGATGCCGTAGCTTCCACGCGGTTAAATTTCTGAAGGCCGCTGTGATTGTTTGGGTTTAATGAACCGTATTCCGCACCGCATATAATACATTCTGCCTTCTTGCTGCAAGTAGCCTTTCCGCCGTAGCAGTCTTGGATGACTGTGTATCCGCATCCCGAATTCAGGCACTTCCTTGAGTGGGTGCTGCCGTTTCCATCGGTTTTCCATTTGCTGAGGTTGTGATTGTCCTTGGCAGCTTTGACTATAGCGTCACAATATTTGCAGTGAAGTGCGGTGGTACAGTTGCCGTCGTCGGCCTCCGGGGTATGCTTTTTATTTACCGTTACAGATATACTTGTGCTGTTGCCTGCCTTGTCAGTTGCCACGATGGTACGGGCGGTTCCTGTTGCAGCAAGTTTCAGCGAACCGTTTGCATCTGGTTTCTTGTCTGTGCCGTCTATTGTCACTTTTGATAAGTTTTCGTCGGTTACAGTCATGGTGGCAGTCTTGCAGTATACGCTGCCGTCATCTATGCCGCTGATCACAGGGGCTTCGCTGTCAATCACGATACCTGGAGTGGAAGCAAAGGTAGTCTTGTCGCCAAGAGTGAATCTTACATAGACTATGTATGAACCGTCACCGTCAAGGTCAAATGCTCCTGCGTACGCATTCATATCTGCACTTTTGAGTGCGTCCTCGGACATGGCTTGATCTGTCACAAGATATTCTATGGATGCATCAGGGTCAGAACATGATATATTTACTGTCTGATTCTTCTTGTAATATGTGTCAAATGATACATTTCCCTGAAGACCGTTCCAGCTCTTTTTGCCGATGCAGATCTTGCCGGAAGGTCCATTTTGCGAAGCCCATGAAGCATAGAATGTAATGTTTCTCTTGTCGGCGGAGCCATCTATATCGTCGTACTGTAGTCCGTTATCTTCGGCCTTTGTAAATGTACTTGTGTAGATGAGGTTCACAGGGGTTCCGGATCCGTCAGCTGATGTGCACCAGCCTTTGAAATCGTACCCTTCACGAACTGGTACATAGGCGTTAAGTGCCACTGCATAACCGTTTCCGGCCACTGCAAAATCATAGGTGCCAGCGTCCTGGTCGTTCAGTTTTCCTCCGTTTGCATTCAGGGTGAATGTGAGTCCGGAACCTGAATAATCATCCTTGGTGTATGTGGCAAGCAGTTTTATTCTGTTTGAGTCTGAAGTGAAATCGGAAGCACTTATGGAAGTCACTTCCTTTTTGCCGTTGTACCAGCCGGTAAATGTAAATCCGTCCTGTACAGGAGTGTAACTGCTTAGATCCACTGTATCGAAACTGTCTTTCGGTGCACTTATCTCGGTGATAGATTCTCCGTCTATCTGTCCTCCTGCACTGTCAAGCTCCAGATAGTATGTATCCGGGTCATCTTCTGCAAATGCTGTTATACAGGAAATGCATAGAATGACGGATATGGACAGAATAATGTGTAGTATTTTTTTCATGGAATCCCTCCTTTATGTTTTTAGGCAGAATATAAATAATTACATTAATTTTATTATATGCCCTCTTTAAAAACAATCGTATGTAGTAAAAATTAATAAGATGAAAGAACGGCTTTCAAAGTAACATGTATGAAAACACCATGTACTTTTGAAAGCCGTTCTATGAATAACTGACAGGGCTGTTATATTGTTATTGCTAGTATTTGTTATGCCAATGTAAAGATGCGCTCTTTCACGGTTTTTGACTCACCTGGTGCAAGCTCGGTGTAGCCGGTTACTGAAGGGTCACCGGAAAGATTTGGTGCATCTATGTTCCAGCTCATTGGCTCTGGACAGAAATATCCTTTGTCGCCGTGGTCATTCCACATGATCCAGAATTTCATTGTTTGATCGACTTCGTAGCATATCCTCTTGCCTGTAGCGGAGTCTGTGACGATCACTCCGTAGAATGGTTCGCCGTCCAGTGTGTTCATCTGGGCTGTGTACAGGTCATTGTCGATGTCCTTGAGAACAGGAACCATGGTGCCGTCTTTGTACTGCAGATCGTAATCTGTAATAGGAAGATTCTTCTCTGTAGGGATTGCGTGCTCGTCCAGCTCCCATTTGTCGCCTATAGGTACGCAGAGACGGACGTCCTCACCCTTGCCGTTGCTGGTGAAAGGTCCCTTAAATGCTATGTGGTTGCATACTCCATATGGCATCTGCTTATCTGAAAGATTTGTCAGTGTAAATTCATAGTTAAGTCCCTCAGGTGTGAGAATGAATGTGTAATCAGCTCTGAAGCTTACCGGGTAGGTCTGGAAAAAGGAGTCGTTCTCGTCATATGTATATGAAGTCTTTCCGATTGCTCTGTCGCCATCAACAGTTATCTCTTCTATATTATGATTTCTCAGATGAAGAAATCCGTGAAGATGGTTGCCAAGTGGATCGTTGCATGGAAAATGGTACATGGCATCTGAAGTCTTCAGGTTGCCGTGTGACAGCCTGTTAGGGAGATACAGAGTTGGCATTCCATATATCTCGGCTGATGCTTTGAGCTGGTCAGGTGTCATGGAAGGATCGTTTCTGAGAACATCGATATCCAGAGCTGTGTTCTCAAGCTTCATGACATTGCTTCCGTTAAATGGAGCTATGACAGCGTGGTAGTCACCGGATCTGAGGTCGATGCATGCTTCGCCTTTGTAATCAATTTTCTGTGCAGTTGTGTTCATATATTCTCTCCTCTTATAATTACATTATATTTTTACCTTTTTTCATAGTAACACTTCACAAATAATGTGTCTACTTAAAATAGACGCAATATCGTCAGAGTGTATGAGATTTATTTGAAAAAACACTGTGTTCTTGATTATTTTTTCACTAATTGTTATACTGTCACATGAAATTTACAATTTGAGTATTTTAATGTTGGTTATTTCGGAGGTCACAGTGACTAAGGATATCAATAACAGATATAGAAAAAAGATAATCAGACAGAGACATCACAGGCGTATGCAGTTGTTTGAGGGGACGGTCGGAGCTATAGTTGCCGTCATTTTTGTGTGTGCGCTTGGGCAGGGCAATCTCAGAAAGAATGTAAACGGCCAGGAGATAGACAGACCAGAAGGAGCAACCTCTGTTCAGATAAGTGAGATAGTGACGAATGAGGTGTCATCAGATACAGATGCGGTCATGAGGGCTTCGATGCAGTCCGATACAGATGCGGATGCTTCAAAACATGTGGTAGATGACAGCTATTTTTCATCATCACTGCTTGTAGGAGATTCCCGTGCGGAGACTCTGGGGCTTTACAGTGATATGCCATCCTGGAATGTATGTGCATCCAAGAATCTGAATGTGGAAAGCGTATCTACACTTAAGATGGTGAATTGTGGATCTGGACAGAAGTGTACAGTTTTGGAGATGCTTCAGGATCACACGTTCAGCACGATATATATATCGTTTGGCATAGAGGAGCTCAATTGGTATAATGCGAGATATATCAATGCATACAGAACGCTGCTGGACAATATCACAAAGATTCAACCAAACGCAAAGGTGTATGTGATGTCAACGATTCCGGTGTCAGCGGAGCTTTCTGCCAAAGATGGAGTGTATAACAATCCGGGTATAGATGGACTTAATCTGCTGGTGCGTGAATTGTGCGATGCATATGGCAATGTTACATATCTGGATGTGGCTGACGCTGTGTCAGAAAACGGTGTACTTCCAGATGGTGTTAGTACAGATGGAATCCATTACAATAAAGAATTCAGTCAGAAGATAATGGATTATATCAGGGCAAATGTTGACCTTTAAAAGTGGTGGGGAACTGCGCAGTTATGAGAAAAATATTTGTAGTGATGCTGGCATTGCTTCTTTTGGGATGCATCGCCGGATGTGGGCAGAAGAGTGATGATCATAAAGATGAGCCTGATGTGCATACGCTGGCGGATAAGCTGATGTCCGGATTGACATTTGAGGATTCTGTATCCGAAGTGCTGCCCGATGTGGCTTTGAAATATTATGGTATAGACAGCGCAGGGATAGTTGACTGCGATGTCCATATTTCTACAGGAGCTACCTCGGAGGAGGTGGCAGTATTTGAGGCTCAGACAGTGATAGATGCACAGAGTATTCTGGATGTTATGAAGACGAGGCAGGATACGCAGATAAAGACATATTTTGAGTATAATTCAAATGAGGTCTCCAGACTTGACGATGCGGTTGTAGAGGCTCATGGCAGATTTGTGGTGTATGTGGTGTCAAACGACAGTGCAAAGGCTGAAGAGATAATAAGAGGGTATCTGGAATGATAAGTTCCGGGTACCCTTTAGTGTCATAATTGATCTTATTACATAATATAGTAATAAATCCGCTGTCAATCAGGAAAGATAAATATCAGGGTGGAAGCTGGTTGTATTTTTCGGTTTTGCCATGTATTATGTACAATGTATACAATATACAAAATACAGATAATTGACAGCTTGTTATATCAGGGGCGGACAGAGGGATATTTTGTATGTCTGCCTCTGAAAAGAGAAAGAGTTAATAAGAACATATTGAAAGACGAGGTAAGTATATGTCAAAGCAGAATTGGAAACCGGGAAATATGTTGTATCCTGTGCCTGCAGTTATGGTAAGCTGCAAGAGACCGGGGGAGAAGGCAAATATAATTACTATTGCATGGGCCGGGACTATATGCAGTGATCCTGCCATGGTATCGATATCTGTCAGACCGGAGAGATATTCGTATGACATCATAAAGGAAACCGGAGAGTTCACTATAAATCTTGTGACAGAGAAGCTTGCGTTTGCAACAGATTACTGTGGAGTAAAGTCGGGACGTGATGTTGACAAGTTCAGTGAGATGAAGCTGCATACATGCCCAGGTGTGAATGTGGCCTGTCCTGGAATCGAGGAGAGCCCGGTGAACATAGAGTGCAGGGTGAAAGAGGTACTGCCACTTGGGTCACATAATATGTTTATTGCGGAGGTTGTAGGAGTTCAGATAAGTGACGAGTATATGGATAAGACTGGCAAGTTTAACCTGAACAGCACGGGGCTTGTGGCGTATTCCCACGGTGAGTATTTTGGACTTGGAGATAAGATCGGCAAATTTGGATATTCAGTGAGAAAGAAGTAGTTATAGCGTATACAGATAGGAGAAGTATGGAAATTACATTAAGAGCTTATGGGAAAGTTAATCTGGGCCTGGATGTGCTGAGAAAGCTGGAGAATGGTTATCATGAGGTGAAGATGATCATGCAGACGGTGGATCTGTATGACCTGCTGACGTTTGAGAAGATGGATGGGGCTGGAGTGGATATACATAGCAGCCGGCCTGATCTTCCGGTTGGTGAAGACAACATAATATATAAGGCGTGCAAGCTTATGATGAGTAAGTATGAGATCAAGGGCGGCGTGAAAGTGACTTTGGAGAAGAACATACCGGTTGCAGCCGGCATGGCAGGTGGAAGCACTGATGCTGCTGCAGCGCTGATTGCGATGAACAGTCTGTATGATCTGGGACTTACCCAGACAAAACTGATGGAACTCGGCGTTGAGATAGGGGCTGATGTGCCGTATTGCGTGATGCAGGGGACGGCATTGTCAGAGGGAATTGGTGAGAAGCTCACAGCCCTTGCACCTATGCCTGAGTGTACCATGGTCATAGCAAAGCCACCAGTAGGAGTATCTACGAAATGGGTATATCAGAATCTGAAGGTTTCACAGCTCTCCAGCCACCCTGACATTGATGGAATGGCAGAGGCACTTGAGAACGGAGACCTGGGAGGAATCGCAGATCGTATGGCAAACGTGCTTGAGACTGTTACGATACCCGCACACATGGAAATTGGCCAGATCAAGGATATGATGCTTGAGAATGGTGCCATGAATTCACTGATGAGCGGAAGCGGTCCTACTGTATTTGGAATATATGATGATGCTGATGCTGCTGAGAAGACAGCAGAAAAACTTAAGGAAAGCGGGCTGGCAGAGCAGGTGTATGTGACTTTGCCATATAATGGAAAGAGGTAGTACGATGGATCTGAAATTGAATATAGATGAGTATCTGCCTCTGAGAGAAGTGGTTTTTAATACGCTCAGGAGCGCTATCGTGCATGGGGAATTTGAGCCTGGAGAAAGGCTTATGGAGGTGACTTTGGCAAAGAGGCTTGGCGTGAGCAGAACCCCTGTCAGAGAGGCAATCCGTATGTTGGAACTGGAAGGCCTTGTTGTCATGATGCCAAGGCGCGGGGCTGAGGTTGCCCGTATAACAGAGAAAGATCTGAAGGATGCTCTTGAGATACGAATGGCTCTGGAGGAACTTGCGGCAGGTCTTGCCTGTAAGAGGATAGACGACGATGGAAGAAAGAGGCTTCGGGATGCCTGTGAGAGATTCCGGAAGGCGGTTGTCAAAAAGAATCTGAATGAGATAGTGGATGCTGATGTTGCATTTCACAATGTGATATATGAGGTTACGGATAACAAAAGACTTGTGAATATGTTCCAGAATCTTCGGGAACAGGTGTACAGATACAGAGTGGAATATCTGAAGGATGCCAGCTATCATATAAAGCTGGCAGAGGAGCATGAAGCTCTGACAGATGCGATCCTGCGTGGGGATGCTGATCTGGCAGAGGAAGTCACCAGAAAACATATATATGATCAGGAAAAAATCGTGATCGCAAATGCTGTAAAGAGCAGTGATGCATAACTTGCATCACTGCTTTTTTGTATGCTGCAACATTGCGTGAAAGAGATGCACTGAATTGATTATTGTTAATACGCATCTCTGATTTGAATGAATATTATGACCTGTGATGGAAAAAATAGAAGTATAAGATGCGCAATGTGTGTAAATATAAATCAAAGGTGATAAGGTGGAGATAAGCAAAAATCTGGATGAAAACATCACAGTAATTAAATCAAAATTTGATAAATGGGGCGATATAGTGGAGAAAAAGTTTGTCCTTAGTCGTCCCGGATGGAGTTTTGAAGAAGCTATATATGTTGTATATATTGATGGACTTTGTGATCATGAATTAATAGAAAATACAATAATAAAGCCCGTTACATGGGAGTGGAGAGACGCAGATGCCGAAGAGCTGTGGGACAGGATCACATCCTACGAGGGGCAGACTGCAGATTATACTACTGAAAATGATTTAAATAAGGTGATAAAATCTGTACTAAAGGGCGATACGGCAATATTTGTATCCGGGAGTGATGCGGCATTGGTTGTATCGTCAAAACGTTTTCCTGTGAGAGGAATTGAGGAGAGTTCATCTGAGGGTGGAATGCGGGGACCGCGGGACAGTTTCAATGAAAATTTCAGAACATCTACGGCTCTTATAAGGAGAAGGATAAAAGATACTGAATTAAAGCTTGAACAGAATACTATAGGAAGAAGATCAAGAACAGAATACGGGATAATGTATATAAAGGATATAGCAAGACCGGAACTGATCCAGAAGGTGAGAGAGACCTTAGACACATATGATATAGATGCTGTGTTTGACAGTGGAATGGCTGAGCATCTCATGGAGAAAAAATGGCAGGAGATATTCCCGACATATCAGTCGACAACCAGACCGGATAAAGCGGCGGCAGCTCTCGTTGACGGCAGGGTTGTTGTTGTGTTCGACAATTCTCCCGAGGTGGTGATTGCGCCAGCCACGATAAACACTTTTTTTCAGACAGCTGATGACTATTACAACAGATGGCCAGTTGCCACGTTTGCCAGAATTATACGTTACCTGGCGGCGTTTATTGCAGTGGGGCTGCCGGGACTTTATATAGCTATAACCTGTTATCACAGGGAAATCATACCGGATAAACTGCTCTATGCCATAGCAGATGCCAGGAGTCAGTTGTCTTTTCCGGTGGTTGTTGAGGTATTGATAATGGAACTGCTCTTCGAGCTTCTGCGGGAGGCGGGAATAAGGCTTCCAAGTCAGCTTGGCAACACAATTGGAGTTGTGGGAGGACTTATAGTAGGACAGTCTGCTGTGGAAGCGGGAATTGTCAGTACCATGGTTGTGATAGTTGTGGCTCTCACAGCCATAGCTTCATTTGCAATTCCGAATGAAGCTTTTGCATCTGTGTTCAGGCTGCTGAAATTTGTAACGATTATTTCAAGTGCCATATACGGGATACTCGGTTTTATACTGGCAATGCTTATGCTTGTGTTTCACCTTGCATCTCTTGAGAGTTTTGGAGTGCCATATATGTCTCCGGTTGTTACCTGTGGATACACTGGTGACAGTGCAAGAGATTTCATTGTGAAATCACCTATCAGGAAACTTGTAGACAGGCCTGGGTGGAGTCGGCTTTCACAACGCCGCAGGTTGACCAGAAAGAGATGATTCTATGTTTGATAAATATAATGTGACTTTTGGGGCTTTTTTTAAGGCTGTTCTCATACTGCTTCCTGCATCTCTTATATATGTAACCACAATAACTCCTGCATATCTTGGTAGAAACTGCCTGATTTTGTCACTTTTTTTGATGCTATGTCTTGCTTTTGCTTACGTGATACTACTATATGTTGTGATGTCGAAACTTGCGGCAAGAGTGGATATGAAATATAGAACGAGAAAAGACACCGCTATTGATTGGATTTACGGGACGAGAATGGCTGTTAAGTCCGGGATCATACTTTTTATACTGTCTGACATATCAAGAAGGCTTATGCTTAAAAAATATTCCGACATGGTGATTGCTATCCCGATATTGTTGGTTGCGGCGTACATGGGAAACAGGGGATTTAAAGGACTTATAAGGTTCTATGAGGCGGTCTTCTGGTTTTCTGTGGTATCTGGAATAATATTGTTTGTCTCTTCTGTAAAAAATCTGGATCTTGGGGAACTGCGGCAATGTGTGCAGATATATGGGGAAGGCAGTGTGGGAGATTCCATGCGGATGGTCATGGTCAAAGGCGGTGTGTTGTTTCTGGGATTTACAGTCATGGAGACAGTCATGATGATATATCTTGGTGTAAATAAACGCAGCAGGGGGATGCTTTTTTCTGCAGTCGGGATATCTGTGACAATAGGCATCATAGGTTCGATATTTGTGATTTCTACATTGGGAATGGGTGCATTGGAGACAGGAACAAAGGATATACTATATGTTGTTGGGGCTATGGAACTTCCAAATGGCATAAAGACAAGACCGTTGATGCTGGTGTGTTACCTTGTGCTGACCTGTGGAATATCACTGTTGACCCCGCAGGTGGTGTGTGGTTTTGGCGCTGTGACTGATCTTGGCAGAAGACGCCATTCGTCCTGGCTGAAATTTGCCTGGCTGACTTTGGTATTTGCCGTATGTGTATGGCTTTGGGATGTGCCCGCTCATGGGACTGCTATGAGACTTGCCGCTGGTTATATCATGCTGGTGGATGTACCTTTGTCATTGATACTTCCGGCGGTTGTGGTCATAGGACGAAAACCTTTGAAAAAGGCTACGCTTGTTATTATAGCATTCGCACTTACAGCTGTGCTGCCCGGCTGCGCTTACAACTCCGTGGAGAGTGTTGATTATGCGAATGTTCTGGTGATAGAGCCTGGGAAGCAGGATGGTATGTATAAATATACTCTGGTGATCACAGGCCTTTCCGGTGATGAAGATAAGACAACCGAGGAGAGAAAGTATACTGCATATGCCACGTCATTTTCTGATGTTCGTGCCAATTATGATAAAGAACATGCGAGACAGCTTGATGTAAGCCATGTTGAGTATCTGGCAGCGGATAATGAACAGGTTCTTAATGAAAATATTTTTGAGCTTGGACGTGAATTTGCGACAAGCTATGTAACGGTTGTGGTTGACAGGAATATATTGGAGAAATCGGGGGATAACAATACTAAAGATTATCTGAAAACCCATTACAGGGGACGATGCCTTGCAACGCTTGGCAGGCATGAAGGTGATTATAAATAGGAGGTATTGTTATGTGGAGATATGTTCGGGCAGGAATCTTGGGAATTCTTATAGGACTTGCGGGAGGTATGATATTTGGATATGTGTCATATGTAAAAAACTACAGGGACAAACTGCCGGATGAGATTATGTCAAATGCTGTGATGTATGACAGTTCTTCGGATAATGACAGGCTGATAAGGCTCAAGGTGGATTATGACGGCGATGTGGAGACAGATGATGACAGAAATGAGCTCGAAAGTTTTGTTGGCAATATGGTTATGAAGCAGGTTGGGAGCTGGCTTGGCAGTGATTATAGCGACAGATACAGCTATATTCAGATGAGACACAATCTTGTGATGGCACTGGATGATATAAATGCTGTCGCAAGCGAAGCTGCAGGCAGACTTGGGGTGGATGCGGATGTCACGTCAAGGATGGGGTATGAGTATTTTAACTCTGCCGGGGATGAGTGCCCGGCTGGATATTATGACGCTTTGTGTATCAATCTCGAGGATAGGTAAGATTGAAAAGTTAATTGGTAAGTGTTATACTTTGACCTGTGGTGTGCCCTTAGGTGCACCCGGGATTAAAGTATAAGGAGTACATATCATGGCTAAAGAAAATTTGGTAGTAATATTCGGTGGCAGGTCATCAGAACATGAGGTTTCATGTGTGTCTGTACAGACTGTTGCAAAGGCTGTTGATCTGGAGAGATATAATATGGTGTTGGTCGGAATCACCAAGGATGGAAGATGGCTGAAGGCTGACAGTATAGAGAGCATAGAGAATGGAAGCTGGAGAGACAGTAAAGTTACAGCGGTTATTTCTCCTGATACATCAAAGGAACTTCTTATCATGGAGGGGGACAAGGTTTGCAGACAGCATGTCGATGTGATATTCCCTGTTCTTCATGGAATGTACGGAGAGGATGGTACTATACAGGGGTTGTTTGAGATGGCAGACATACCTTATGTTGGATGTGGAGTTCTCGCATCTGCTGCGTCCATGGATAAGTTCTATACAAAGATCATAGTTGACAATATCGGTGTCAGACAGGCGAGATTTGTACCAGTGCTTGCGGAGGACTTTGTCGATCTGGACAGTGCTATGGACAGGGTTGAGGCAGAACTTACATATCCTGTTTTCGTAAAACCGTCAAAGGCTGGTTCATCCAAAGGCGTCAGCAAGGCCGTGGACAGAGCAGGGCTTGAGAGTGCACTGAAGGAGGCTGTGAAGTACGATAATAAGATCCTGGTGGAAGAGACCATTGTGGGTCGTGAGCTTGAGTGTGGTGTGCTGGGATACAAGGACAATACAAAGGCTTCTGGCGTGGGCGAGATATTGGCTGCTGCAGAGTTCTATGACTTTGATGCGAAGTACAACAATGCCGAGTCAAAGACGGTGATCGGAGCTGATATCCCTGCTGAGATAGAAGCAGAGATCAGAGAGGATGCAGTCAGGATATTCAGGGCACTTGATGGTTTTGGTCTTTCAAGGGTGGATTTCTTCCTTGAGAAAGGCACTAATAAGGTTGTATTTAACGAGATCAATACACTTCCTGGATTCACAAAGATAAGTATGTATCCTATGCTCTGGAAGGCTCAGGGATATGACATAAGGACTCTTGTGACAACCCTGATAGAGATGGCAAAGGAAAGATAGATTACGGATAGGATTGAAATATGATAAAGAACGTTACTGTGACGGTTATAGGAGAGCAGAGATCCAACAGGGACGAAGAACACGTAGAACCGATGGAGCTTGTGACCCGGGGAACACTTCATGAAAAAGACGGTGTATTTTATCTCAAGTATGATGAGTATTACGAGGACATTGAGAAACCGGCAAAGAATCTTTTGAAGTTTGATGATAAAGGCCTTGACCTCACAAAGAAGGGTGCGGTCAGTGCAGTCATGTCATTTCGCGTAGGTGAGACAAGGGAAGCATTCTATGCTACTCCTATGGGAACCATGGATATAAGTATTCTAACTGAGGCGTATGAGATGGTGAGGACAGACGAGGGGATGGCTATCGTCCTTGTTTATATCATGGATTATGGACACAACTGTCTGTCTTTCAACGTGCTGAGGGTATCCGTATCTGAAGAATAGATTGCAGCAGCTGGGAGAAGACGGATTTAATGTACTGATGTTCAATAGTGGGGTAGATGTATGAAGGGTGAGAAAGCATTTGATGATTTTCTGTCGATAGATACAATGGAATGTACGCAGGCCCAAAAGCTCATTGGGGAGAATAATGCATATCAGGCTACATATTACAGGGATCTTGTAACTATATTTAATGCGGTTCCTATGGAACCGGAGGATACTCTGGTGGATTTTGGCTGTGGCCTTGGCCGGGTGTTGTTTTACGGCAACTCCAGGCATTATTGCAGGACAACGGGAATTGAGGCGGACAGCCAGATATACGACAGGCTTATGACGAATGCTGCGGGTTACCAGAAGAGATTTTATGATCAGGAAGATCGTATGAAATTTTATAACATCCAGGCTCAGGATTATCAGGTGGATGATGAAGACAATTATTTTTATTTCTTCAATCCGTTTTCGCCTGATATATTTGAGAAAGTTCTGGGAAATATAACCGAGTCTGTCAGACTGTGTCCGCGGGATATATATCTGATGCTCTATTATCCTACGTTTGAATATCAGCGGGTGATGAGGGGGAACAAGTTCTTTGTTCTCAAGAATATAGTGAAACTGTCCGGGTATGAAGAAGATCCGGATGAGAAACTTTATGTGTACCACATGTCAAGATATTTTGTCTGATGATGGCTGCTTATGTTTCTTATGTGATCTGCGGATGACTAGATATATAAAAGTGATACAGACTGCCGCAACTATGGCAGATAAGATGATGGTTGATAAGCAAAACCATGTGGCTGGGATATAGTCCATCACATATGATGATACATTTATGGTTATGTGTAGCAGCATGGAAAGTACAAGTGATGAAGACCATACTGTGATTATTGCAAGGATGATTCCCACAGGAAATGCATAACAGAACTGGACGGTATTGCCGTGGGCGAGACCAAATAACAGTGCAGACAATATCACAGCGAGGATGTCGGATTTTCTCCACATGAGTGCGCTTCTTGCAGCACCGAGTGATATGCCTCTGAATACGAGCTCCTCTGCTATGGGAGCCATGAACATGACGGTGAATACACGGACAGAGCCATTTGACATGGAGAATGAACGAGAGATCAGGTCATGATAATTCTCAAGAAGCTCTGGGTGGCATCTGTCTATGATGTTCAGGATTCCGGTTGACAATACCTGCAGACATATGCCGGTTGCGATTATCAATATAACAACAATAAAACCGCACAGGATAGAATGGTTTATTTTTCCTGTGCGGTTTTTAATTATTTCTTCATCAGCCATATACAGATGACGCTGAAACAGATATATGTATCCGAAGAACAGAATGGTAACGGTGTATGACACCAGAGAATATGGGACTATCTGGGTAATGCCTGTAAGTGATACCACTGCATATGTAATATTCTGGATCAGCAGCATAGCTGCAGGAGCTACCACGGCAATTCCTAATTTCCTGAAGTTTATATGGGAATTATTCATATTGTAAGTCCTCTCCTGAATGCTGATATGCCTTATATACCATACTTATGTGTGATATATAAGGCATAGTTGTGATTTATAATGTGATGATTACATTTTCTGGATCTTGTTGGCTCTTTCTTTTTCAGCCTTTGCCTTTGCTTTGGCTGCAGCTTTCTCCTCTTTGCTCAAGTTTGATTTAGACATATCCTCATCGTACATCTTCTGATATTTTTTCTGCTTGTCGCGAAGCTTCTGGCTGAATGTCTTCTTGGCAGGCTTTTCTTCCATCTTGCCTCTCACTACTTTGACGCTGACGATATATATGCCGCTGACCATGGCTTTTACCTCACCACGTACAGGCATCTGGTCATATATTCCGTCGTCACAGATAAGATTGGTGATCTGTGGACCTACCTTTGCTTTGACGATAGGAAGCTTGGCTTTCTGATATCGCTTAGGTGTCTGCTGCATGACTATCTTTGGAAGTCCTGCGTCCTTCATAGGAAGCATCTTCTTGTCTATGACCATCATCGTGACGGGCTGGGCGCCCTCTCTCATCATCTCTTTCTGCGCAGACTGTTTTTTCTGGAGCCTATTGCCGACAATGTATAAGGCGACAAGAACTCCGATAAGGATAACTGTTATAATTATAACCCATATCCACCATGCCATATTTATTTCCTCCTGAATATGTGATTGTTGTATCGATCAACTATTATAAGCTGATTACTTTTTCGTTGCAAGGGGGAGATTTTTAACTCTGGCCTCCTGGATAAGCTCTGGTATGGTGTCCAGAACTTCCTTGCGCTCCTTTGGTTTCAGTCCGTTTATGTCGATCGGATCCAGAAATTCTATGACGACCCTGTGACTACGGATGAAATTGTGCTTGTTGGCTTCCATGATATTGTCTGTTCCGCATATGGATACAGGTACGATAGGGCAGCCGGCTTTCTGGGCAATCTTGTAAGCTCCGTCTTTGAAAGGAAGAAGATCCTCTCCGTCGTTTCTGTGCCCCTCCGGAAATACCATCATGGAGTGACCGGACTTGACTATGTCTGCTGACTGCATGATAGTCTCAAGACCTTTTTTAAGATCTGACCTGTCAAGGAATGTACATCCGATATCCTTCATGTACCATGGGAGGATTGGAACTTTTAGTATTCCGTCCTTGGACATGAAACCAAGCGGTCTGTTTATAGCATTATGGCAGCACAGAATGTCGAAGAAGCTTCGGTGGTTGCCAACAAATAGTATTGGCTGATCGTCAGGTACACGTTCGAGACCAATGACTGTTCTTCTGCAGCCACAGATAAACAGGACTATCCCAAAAAATCCTTTGACCAGCTTCTGTGCTCTTTTGTAGGCTTTCTCCTGATCCTTCTTTGCCAGAAGGTACAGATATAGGTGATAAGGTGTGCACAGGAGTATGCCAATGAAAGCAAATATATATGCCAATATAGTTCTCAATTTAATTCTCCTTCTTTTCTGGAACAGGTGTGTATCTTCCATATAACTTTGCCGTCTCAAGAAGTCTGTCTGAAATCTCTTTTGTGAGATCGCGGCTCTGGAATCTCCATGCCCAGTTGCCTTCGCCAACACCAGGAGTATTCATTCTTGCCCATGAATCAAGTTTTAATACGTCCTGCATAGGAACTATAGCCATGTTCGCAACCGATGAGAAGCAGGCCCTGATCATAACCCAGCAGATATCGCTGGCATCAGTGCTGTAGTATCTTCTGAGTTTATCCTTTGATGCCTCAAATGCCTTGGTGTACCAGCCGAGAGTCGTGTCGTTGTCATGTGTTCCGGTGTAACATACGCAGTTCCTTGTGTAGTTGTGAGGAAGAAAATCGTTCTCGTCCGGGTTCTCAAATGCGAACTGAAGTATCTTCATTCCTGGAAGTCCGAATTTATCTCTGAGTTCGATTACAGGCTCGTCTATCTCTCCGAGGTCTTCTGCTATGATAGGAAGATGATAACCAAGGTTTGCCTCCAGCTGTGTGAAGAAGTTCAGTCCGGGAGCTGGTTTCCACTCTCCGTTTATGGCTGTTTCCTCTCCGTAAGGTACTGCCCAATATTTGTCAAAGCCTCTGAAGTGGTCAATCCTCAGAAAATCGGTGAGCGTGAGCTGATATTTGATTCGCTTTATCCACCATGTATATCCGGTTTCAGTGTGTTTCTTCCAGTTGTAAAGTGGGTTGCCCCAGAGCTGGCCTGTTGCTGAGAAATAATCTGGCGGAACGCCTGCAACTTCTATAGGATAACCCTTGGAATCCAGCATGAACAGATCCTGATTCGACCATACATCTGCGCTGTCCCATGCAAGGAATATAGGAGTATCGCCGACTATGCTGATGCCAAGATCGTTTGCATAGGTCTTGAGTGACTGCCATTGCTTTGAGAAGAGAAACTGTATGAAGTTGTAGTAGCCAACTTCCGGTGCAAGTTTTTTTCTCCATGTGGTCTTCTGTCTTGCTGTAGGATTCTTCAGGGAATCCTCCCACATATACCATGGCATACCCTGATGAGTGTCCTTGCCGGCCATGAACAGGGAGTAATCTGCGAGCCATTCTGTATTCTTGATGAATGAATTGTATTCTTTCATCAGCTCCGCGTCAGATGACATGTCATCGCTATAGTCTTCGTCTGTAAATCTCTCGTATGCTTTTTTCAGAAGCCCGGTCTTGAATTCGATCAGATCGCCGTATTCTATCTTCTGTGGATCCCATTTGGGCATATCCTCAAAGTCTTCATCTATGAGAAGCTTTTTTTCCCTGAGATCATCGATATCGATGATAAGTGGCTGTCCCGCAAATGCTGAAAATGGCTGGTAAGGTGAATCTCCAAAACCGGTGTGTCCAAGTGGAAGCACCTGCCATACATTCATGCCTGAGGCAGCGAGAAAATCGATGAACTGGTATGCACCCGGACCCAGATCGCCAATTCCGTAAGGACTTGGAAATGATGTTGGGTGAGCAAGAATACCAGCATATTTCTTAGGCTTTTTTTCACAGTTCTGCTCTAACATATATATTACCCTCTTTTCATAGTATGGAATCAGAGCCGCCTGACCACTTGATGTCTGTTGGACAAAAAGGCTCTGAACTATACTATTATACAATAGATGGATGGTGTGAGCCAAGTAAAATATAATAAATCTAAATACTAAAATTAAAGAAAGTGTTGAAGCAATTGTGCTTGACATGAGGGCTTGCGCTAACTTATTATTAGTGGAAGTATTAAGATGGCGGATTAATAAAAGAAAGAAGAGTAAAAATGGATAGAATTATTACAAGCCTGCTTGAGACGGACATGTACAAATTCAGTATGGGTCAGGCTATATATCATCAATTCAGTGACTACAAGACAACATGGTCATTCAAGTGCAGAAACACTGGTGTAGTTTTCACTAAAGAGATGGTTGATGAGATCAAGAGGCAGATACAGCTCTACTGTGAACTCAGATTTACGGAGGAGGAACTGGAGTATCTTCACAATATCAAGTGGATAAAGGGGTCATATGTGGATTTTCTCAGACTCTGGAAGGCAAGATATGAGGATTTTGAGATATCGGATGATGCGGAGTGCGGCCTTGCTATAGAGGCAAGAGGCACATGGCTTAATACTTCAATGTATGAAATTCCTACGCTGGCTATCGTGAATGAAGTGTATTTCAGAATGAATGATGACTATGACAAGCTTATTTCATCATTCAAAGAGAAGCTTGAAGAAAAGGTTCGCAAGGTCGAGACGGGTGTATATAATCTTGGCGCATTTAGTGAGTTTGGACTCAGGAGAAGGCTTTCTGCCGAGGCGCAGGAGCTTGCTGTGAAGGAACTCAGTGAGCACAAGTATCCGGGTTCGGTATTTGTTGGTACAAGCAATGTATATCTGGCAAAGAAGTACGATCTGGTTCCGGTTGGAACTATGGCGCATGAGTGGATCATGTGCGTAGGTCAGGGAAATCACAAACACAATCCGGCGTATTCCAATTGGTATGCCCTGGATGCCTGGGTTAAGGAGTATGGGGTTTTGAATGGAACAGCCCTTACGGATGCCATCACCACGGATTGTTTTCTTAAGGATTTCCAGCTCACATATGCAACTCTTTTCAGCGGGGTGAGACACGACAGTGGCGATCCGTATGCGTGGGGAGAGAAGATGATTAATCACTACGAGAATCTTGGACTTGATCCAAAGACAAAGACTCTTCTGTTCAGCGACAGTCTTGATTTTGAGAGAGCAGATAAGCTCAACAGCTGCTTCAAAGACAGGATTAAGGTTGCATTTGGAATAGGAACATATATTTCCAACGATACATGTGATGAGCCACTCAACATAGTTATGAAGACTACCGCATGTAACGGAATGGATGTTGCCAAGATATCTGATGATAAGGGTAAGGGAATGTGCAAGAATCCGGATTATGTCCACTATCTCAACAGATGTATCAAGTGGCGCATGGAGAATGATAAGTAAAATTTCGTAAGGAGGGACCGAGGATTCCTTGCGAAGCACGCAGACGCCGCGCGCAGCGCATTTCATGCGTCTGCTCATTATTAATATAATGGAGTTTATGGATTATGGGAAAAACAATTATAATGACTGATTCTGCCAGCGATATATCCGAGAAAGAAGAGAAAGACCTTGGCATAAAGATTCTTCCTTTTCCAGTTGTTATCGGCGGTAAATCGTATCTGAGCAGAGTTGATTTTGACAATGAGGGTTTTTATAAACTCTTGGCAGAAAATGATGATCTTCCAAAGACGTCGCAGATCACAGCTTACCAGTTCGGTGAGGTGTATAAGGAGCTGGCGGATCAGGGCTATACAGATATTATATATGTAAGCATCAACAAGGATGGTTCAGCATCTTTTGCAAATGCGCAGATGGCAGCAGATCAGTTCGAGGATGAATATCCTGAGTGCGCCGGAAAGTGCAATATCTATGTATTTGATGGAATAGGTTATAGCGGACAGTATGGATATCCAGTTGTGGTTGCTGCCAGAATGGTACAGGAAGGCAGAGACGCAAAGGATATTGTGATGTATCTCAGGGAAGAACTCCCGAAGAGAAGAATATACTTTGGAATATATGGCCTTAAGTATGCAGCAAAATCAGGAAGAATTCCAAGTGCGGCAGCTCTTGTTGGAGATGCACTCGGAGTGAAGCCTATCATGAAGATCTGGGCGAATGAGATCGTGACGGCCATCAAGTGCCGTGGTGAGAAGAAGCTCATGGCAAAGATGGTGGATGTCACAGCTCTTGAGATGGATCCGGGCTCAGAATATCAGATAGTGTATGGAAGTGATGAGACTGTGAGAGATGAACTTACGACCCGTATGACAGAGAAGGTGGGATATGGACCTTCGGATTACTTCCAGATCGGGGCTGCTGTCGCATCAAACTCAGGCCCTAAGGTTGTTGGAACGATCTTCAACGTGAAGAAAGAGCTTATGTAACAGCTGTGATATCTATTTGGTAGATTTACAATAAGTGCAAAAAATTATCTCTTTTTTAGGGAGAAATCCTAAAAAGCACACAAAACATGGAAGTCTTGTGTGCTTTTAGTCTTTTTTCTTTAAAAAAGAGATAATTTTTTGGCTTTTTTATAAAAAATCCGCAATTAGTGAAAAATCCTTAGGGACAAGCGGTTCTAGGGACAAGCTTCCTTAGAAGCTAACTTCTCTATCTCGTGATAGACTCTTGCCAGCGGCAGGCCGACAACGTTGTTGTAGTCGCCGTTTATCTCCTTTACGAACAAACCGCCTTTGCTCTGAATTCCATAGCTTCCGGCTTTGTCAAATGGTTCATTTGTTGCGAGGTATTGGATTATCTCGTCATGTGATACCGGGTAGAAGGTGACATCTGTCTTCTCATAAAATGAGCTTGATGTCTTGGCTCTTCCGCTCACATATATCAGACATACGCCGGTGTACACCTGATGTGTCTGACCAGACAGGCTGTTCAAAGTGTTGTATGCATCGTCGTAGTCATATGGTTTTCCAAGAATCCTTCCGTTAAGTGCCACAACGGTGTCTGCACCGAGAACAACAAAGCGTTCAGGAAGCTTCTTAACGCGCCTTCCTACGTCCTGAGCGATGATCCTGTTGCACACTTCATCAGCTTTTTTCTTTGCCAGAAGCATTACATATTCTGATGGCGTCATCGGTTCAAGATCTTCATCGGAAAGACTTGGGCACACATCGAAGTCATACCCTGCCTGGGCTAGAAGCTCTTTTCTTCTGGGAGATCCCGAGGCGAGAATTATCTTTATGTTAGTCATATGTTATCTCTTTATACTTTCTATAAAAATTTTATAACCTAAAATCTGCATAAGCATAATTTGCAGAAACAATATATGCACAACCAAAATCTGCATAGACAGAATATGTAAAAAGGTTTATACAAATAAAATCTACACAAAGAAAGGTCTACACAAATAACAACAGCAGTTAAAACAAAAATTTATTTGCAACTACTATTATTTGCACATCTTAATAGCCTTCTCAAACAGAGGCAGTGAACGTTCAACCATATCTGTTGTCGTGCAGTAAGCCAGTCTCATATGTCCCGGGCACATGAAGCTGTCTCCTGGAACAAGGATCAGATCAAGTTCGTGGGCTGTCATGTTGCAGAACGCATTTGCATCGGCAATAGGAGTCTTAGGGAACATGTAGAAGGTTCCGCCCGGCTCAACACACTCATATCCCATAGCTGTCAGCTCTTTGTACAGGATGTTCTTGTTCTTCTCATAGATTGACAGATCGGATGTCTCGTCGAGCACCTTTGCAACCCCGAGCTGTATCAGAGATGAAGGACAGTTGTGTCCTGTGAAACGTGATACCTGTCCGCACATATTGATTATGAGCTCTGCATCCTTACATTTAGGATTTACAGCCACGTAACCGATACGCTCTCCGGGAAGTGACAGAGACTTGCTGAATGAGTAGCAGCAGATCGTGTTGTCGTAAAACTTTGATATGAACGGTGAATCAGTTCCTTCAAAAACAATCTCTCTGTAAGGCTCATCTGATATAAGGTAAATGTCGTGTCCGTACTCCTCCTGTTTCTCTGTGAGGATCTGGGCAAGACGTGTTATGGTCTCTGTTGAGTAAACGATTCCTGATGGGTTGTTCGGAGAGTTGATGAGAATAGCCTGAACATTCGGATTCATCATCTCAAGGAATGCGTCGAAGTTGATCTGGAATGATGTTATGTCGGCTGGAACGACATTGAGTACCGCACCAGTTCCGTCAACGTATGGCACGTACTCAGGGAAGTATGGCGCAAATGTGATGACCTCATCGCCAGGTTCTGTGACACATCTGATGGCATGTGCCAGAGCTCCGGCAGCACCTGATGTCATGAAGATGTCTTCAGGAACATACTCCATGCCGAAACGGCGGTTCAGCGAATCTGCGACAGCTTTCCTTACAGAATATATAGTGAGCGTTGGGCTATAGCCGTGAAGTGCCAGTGAATCCTCGTTCTGGATAAGGTCAATAAGTCCTCTGTTGAAGTCATCTGTGGTAGGCACAGATGGGTTGCCTATAGTATAGTTGAACACATTCTCAGCACCGATCTCAGCGGCACGCTTTGAAGCGTACTGTGCAAATTCCCTGATGATGGAAGTGTTGTTAAGCATTGCTGAATATTTCTTTGATATCATGGAAGTCCTCCTGTTATATTAAGATCATTTTTATGCATAAAATCCGGCTGCTTATAAACAGGCAGCAATCTGATTTTATAATCTGTGGTATCTGTCAGATACCATTATTAAATATACAGTTATGGACACAAAAAAACAAGAGGTAACAGACCGGGGAGATCTGCTGCCTCTTGTAAAAAAATGAGGGGAGAGAGGATTCAAATAAATGAAAAACTCTTTACGATGTTTAGTATATCCATGAATTGTGAACAAAATGTGTTTAATTATTAATCTATTTATAAAGTTTAATAAGTAACCATAAACAAATAATAAAACGTTCACAAACTGATAGGATTTTTGTATAATACAGCGTGACGATATATACGAATAAAAAATAAGTATGGATAAGAAAAACATATGCGGATAAAAAACGTATGGGTAAGAAAAATATATACGTATAAAAATATGTCTGGAAAAGGGAAGCGTATACGTATAAAAACAGATACATAAAAAACATGTACGTATAAGAAAATGCATATACAGTATACTTGTTTTCAAATTATATATTTACAGGAAGGTTGAAGAGATGATATTTGAAACACATGGTCATTATGACGACACCCAGTTCGACGAGGACAGGGAGCAGCTCATAGAAGAATTTTTGAAGAAAGATATAGATAAGGTAATGAATGTGGGGGCGGATATGCAGTCATCGAGGAATTCGGTGGAGCTTGCAGAAAAGTATCCGCATTTCTATGCAGCGGTTGGCGTGCATCCAAGTGAGGTTGGTGAGCTGACGGAGGCAGATATACAGGAGCTTAAGAGCATGGTGCTGGATAATCCAAAGGTTAGAGCCATAGGAGAGATAGGCCTTGATTATCATTTTGATGACGACCCTCCAAGGGATGTTCAGAAAAAATGGTTTCTCAGACAGCTTGAGCTGGCACAGGAACTGGCCATGCCGGTCATTATACACAGCAGGGATGCGGCATCGGACACAATGGAGATACTGAAAAGAATGGATGGCGGCAGGAATGGCGGTGTGATACACTGTTATTCATACAGCGTAGAGCAGGCCAGAGAATACATTAAGATGGGATTTAATATAGGTGTTGGCGGAGTGGTAACCTTCAAGAACAGCCGTAAGCTTCAGGAAGTCGTAGAAGACATCCCTCTGGAAAGGATCGTCCTTGAGACAGACTCACCATACATGGCCCCCGTTCCATTTAGGGGCAAAAGAAACTCAGCCCTCAACATTCCATACATAGCTGAGAAGGTAGCCGAGATCAAGGGCGTTTCAGTTCAGAAGGTGTATGAAACCACCTACGCAAATGCTCTGGATATGTATAGAATACAATAGTTGATTTAAGCGTTATGCTGTAGCAACAGAAATTGAAAATTACCTTAATATCAAAAACTTAGATTACAGGCAATGGAGGTTTCGTAATATGAATTGAGACCAGGACTTTGTGGTATGCCTGTCAGGGGAATACGAGGTCGCCGGTCCTTAGGTGACGCCTTAAGCGGCACCTTAGTACCGCTGCAGACCGAGTTAAGCGGGAGCGACCCCAGACAGGCATACCACAAAGTCCTGGTCGTGGCACAAATCTTGATGAAACCTCCATTGCCTGGACACAGGAAAGGACAAACATGGAAAAGTTAAGCAATCCACAGGTCACAATAGAGACCATAAAGAAATATGAATTTGCGTTTCAGAAGAAATTTGGACAAAATTTCCTGATCGACGCCCATGTCATAAACAAGATAATCAGTGCGGCAGACATAACAAAGGATGACTGTGTGCTTGAAATTGGTCCTGGAATAGGAACCATGACACAGTATCTAGCAGAGAGCGCAGGGCAGGTTGTAGCGGTTGAGATCGACAAGAATCTGATACCAATTCTGGACGAGACTCTGGCGGAGTATGATAACGTAACGGTCATCAATGATGACATACTCAAGGTGGATATAAATAAGATCGTGGAGGAACGAAATGGAGGAAGACCGATCAAGGTGGTGGCGAATCTCCCGTATTACATAACGACCCCGATTATCATGGGCCTGTTTGAAAAACACGTTCCGCTGCTCTCGGTCACTGTTATGGTGCAGAAAGAAGTTGCGGATCGTATGCAGGTGGGGCCGGGAACAAAGGACTACGGTGCGCTGTCGCTGGCTGTTCAGTACTATGCAGAGCCGTATATAGTGGCAAATGTTCCGCCTAACTGTTTTATCCCGAGACCGGGAGTTGGTTCCGCGGTCATCAGGCTCACCAGATACCAGGAGCCTCCTGTTAATGTGAAGGACGAACAACTGATGTTCAGGCTTATAAGGGCATCATTTAACCAGAGAAGAAAAACTTTGCAGAACGGTATTGCGAACAGCGGAGAACTCTCATTTACAAAGGATCAGATTGCAAATGCGCTGGAATCTCTTGGAATATCAGCAAATATCCGTGGAGAAAGTTTGAGCCTGCCGGAATTTGCAGCTTTGAGTGATATTCTTTCGGACAGATAAGAGAATAGCCGGATGTCATATAGCATAGATAATATATAAATCCCGGGGCATATAGACAGTGCCTGACAGGAAGAAAAGAAACCACTATCTGGAGTGGTCTATGTTCTACGAGGAGGATTATCTATGGTATATTGGAACAGATTCATATCGTATATTTACAGGTATCATGAGGGTCATAAATGTGAAAATTCAGGATTCGCAAAGGTGGCGAAGTCCGGCGGTGCCGGCAAGGTCACTATAGGCCTCAGAAACGGAATGAACAACCGGGAAGAGATATACGGTGTGTATATTTATAGAGAGACTTTGCAGGAGTCCGGCGGGATTCCTGAGGTACAGGGAGATGTTCCCATGATCCCTCTGCCGGTGCTGATCGGTAAAATGAAACTCAGGGGTGGCCGTGGGGAAGAGTGCTTTTCGTTTGACTGGAACAACGTTGGTGAAAGCGGCAAACCGATAACTGCATTTGCTGGCATTGTGATACGAAAGCTTCAGGACAAAAGTGAGAGCGGGAGAGGCTATTATGGGAGCGATATTTTTTGTTCTTCATGGACTGACAGTATCGTGGATTATTCCAGAATGTGGCATGGAGATAATCAGGTTGTTGAGCGGGATGTTCTCGAAGAGGCGGTTCGCGAGGTATCTACCACCGATACTCTGACCGTGGCTGGTGATACTGATATGGAAAGCGGTGAGAGACCAGAGGCAGAGGATAGCACAGGTAAAGAATGTATAGATGTGAACGGAATTACCTATTCTCCGTCGGATACAAGGACTGCCGTGGACGATATGTTTGATAAGTATGAGAGACTTCCGCTTCTTCCGGGGAATGCTCTGGATGATGGACTTAGCAGTGTCATAGAGAGTGTCAAGATCAGTCCGAATGACATAGGACTTCTTGATATGTGTAACTGGAAGCTCGGAGTGAACAGTTTTCTTACCCATGGATATTATAGTTATAAATATCTTATGCTTGGGAAGGTGATGTTTTTGCCTGAGAGCGACAGCGTGAGCTATATTCTTGGGGTTCCCGGGGTGTATTCGTCGAGAGAGAAATATCTTGCAGGTATATTCGGATTTGACAGATTTGTGCCTGAGAAGGAGACTCATGTGAAGACAGGAAGCTTTGGATATTGGATAGTGGATATAAGATAGATGTTCAAAAGCCTGCCGCCTGCCAAAAAACTTGGGAGGATTGGCAGATATAGAAAGAGGATAAAAAGATGGAAGATACAAATATTTCGGATACAGATATAGATGGCGGCTGCATCGCGGAATTGCCGCCGGAGGAACTGGCTATACATAACAAATACATGGAAAAGGCTATAGCACAGGCAAGGAGAGCTTATGCAAATGGGGATGTCCCGATAGGCTGTGTGATAGTTCATGACGGCAGGATAATTGCCAGAGGCTTCAATAAGAGAAATCTCAAGAAGACAACACTGGCTCATGCTGAGATACTTGCTATAGAACAGGCATCCAGAAAACTCGGCGACTGGCGGCTTGAGGAATGCACCATGTATGTGACATTAGAACCGTGCCAGATGTGTGCCGGGGCAATAGTGCAGGCGAGAATCCCTAAAGTGGTTATAGGCTGCATGAATCCCAAGGCGGGGTGTGCAGGTTCCATCATCAATCTTCTGGATATGAAGCAATTTAACCATCAGGTAAGTGTGCTAAAGGGTGTCATGCAACGTGAGTGCAGTGATATGATGAAGCAGTTTTTTCGGGAACTGAGGCTTGGAAAAGCGAAGAATGCTTGACGGCGGGCTGTCTGTCAGATATAATGAAACCCGCAGTGCAATGTGCACGATGAATATGTTTTAAAGTTTCCATGCAACCGGGGAGGTAGCGGCGCCCTGTACCTGCAATCCGCTATAGCAGGGGTGATGGTCTTCCAGAGGGGTGGCCGCTGTAGGGCTGCCCTCAGTAAGTGGTGTTGATGTCTGGGTCTCGCGCAACAGGAATCTTCGAACCGTGTCAGGTCGGAGACGAAGCAGCACTAAGGGGAATCTCCTGTGTGCCGTGAGGGCGCCTGGGCTGAGCTAACTGCTGAGGTAACGTCTATGGTGACGCTTCGAAGGAAGACCGCATGGATTTTTTGTTGCAAAATTTATTAAAAGTTTAAAAAAATATAGCAAAACATTACAAAAGATGTTATCATCAAATATGATACTTCTACGAGATGACAAATTTAGTAGAATAGTGATTTCCAAGGGGCGAAAACTTATATGAATTACGCTGAAGTAATTGATTTTGTAAAGGAACAGACCGCAGTGAATGGCCGGCCGCCTAATTATCCGTTCAGAAGCAGATTTGAGCACACCATGAGAGTATACAGATGGGCTATAAAGCTTCAGTCGAAATTGGGAGGAGACCTTGATATTATAGTGCTTGCTGCTCTTCTTCATGATGTTGGCTGGGATGGAGTCAGACCACATGGTGAGGTTGGCGCTGAGATAGCGGTCAATTATTTGGACAGTCTGGGTGTTGATCCAGTAAAGATAGCCAAGATCGGTGAGATAATCATGATTCATGAGGAGAAGGATACCGATGCAGATCTGTCGTTGGAGTGCCGGATAGTTATGGATGCTGACCTTCTTGATGAGGTTGGTGCTATCAGTGTGCTTTGGGATTCGATGGCTACGGCTATAGAGGATGAGGCAAGTTATAAGAGAGCATATTACAGGATCAAGAATTTTTACAAGCTCAATAAACCAAAGATTAAGAGGTGCAAGACTGAAGCTGGACGTATGGAGTACAGTAAACGTATGCAGCTTTTGGAGGATTTTATCTTCCAATTGGAGAAAGAATTATTTTAATTTATGTTTTGGTGAGTAAGAATAGGAGAGATAATTATGAAGACATTTTTTAAAATATTGATTGCAATTATAGTTGTAGCAGCACTTTGTGGCGGTGTGTACCTGGTACTTCCGGAGACAGCACAGATTTTTGTTAAGGGATATTTTCAGTACAAGACTGACGATGCTGCAAAGGAAAAGATTGACAGCCTGAAGAAGAACGAGATCAAATATGCAGAAGTCCAGAAGTCAGGCGTTGAGAAAACTGTTAATACAGGGGTTACATATGGAGACGCCCTTACAAAGAAGGCTAAGACTTCTGTATGGTACTATGAGGAGTCAACGAATGGCGGCTTTACTATCACATATTATGGTACAAAGGTCAGCATGGATCTTGCAAAATTTGGATCTGATGGAACATACATTGACAAGACTTTGAAAATCGTATTTGCATTCCCTGCAGAGGGCAAGAGTACGGTTACTATATACATAGGAGATAAGGTGTGTGATGATGCTACAAAGTCGGCAGCACTTCAGGCACTTGCGTACTAGGATATTTAAGTATAAAAAAGATAATACGGGAGCACCCGAAAGGGTGCTCCCGTATTTTTGCATGTGCGTTTTGAATCTCGCATTTCCTGGGGCTTTGAACTCATCAGTCGTTACTGTTCACAAGCTCCTCTATCATATTTACGATGATGCCGGTGGAATCTGTCAGGTTACTGGATTCCATGGCCTTAATATATTTATCTTTGTTGTCGTATACTTCACGTATGGCCTTGAACAGTGATTCTGTATTCAGTTCTTCCTCTTCTATGACGTAACTGTAGCCACTTTTCTCAAATGACTGAGCGTTCAGTATCTGATCTCCTCTGGAAGCTGCCTTTGAGAGTGGGATCAGGATGTTCGGTTTTCTGAGCGCAAGAAGTTCACATATGGCGTTTGCTCCTGCTCTGGAGATTATGATGTCACAGAGTGCAAGCATGCTTGCGAGTTCTTTTTTGACGTATTCAAACTGTACATAACCTGCCTTTTCCCTGAGACTTTCGTCGAGATTGTCTTTTCCACAGAGGTGGATGACATTGAATGTCTCAAGAAGTTTGTCGAGATTGTCTCTTATGGCGTTGTTTATTATCACACTGCCTGAACTTCCTCCGACTATCAGAAGGACGGGTTTGTTATCTGTGAATCCGCAGTAGCTATAAGCAAATGCTGAATCTCCGTTAAAGAGTTCTTCTCTTATAGGGGTTCCTGTGACAACTGCCTTGCCCTCAGGAAACAGATCTTTTGTCTCGGGGAAATTACAGCATACCTTTGTCGCTTTTGGAAGTGCAAGTTTATTTGCAAGTCCAGGGGTCATATCTGATTCATGGATGATGACGGGAATGCCGGCAGAGTGTGCTGCAAATACTACTGGGACAGTTACAAAACCACCCTTTGAAAACACTATGTCAGGATGCAGTTCCTTCATAAGTTTCCTGGCTTCTGAGATGCCCTTCAGAACTTTAAATGGATCGGAAAAGTTTTTCATGGAGAAGTATCTTCTGAGCTTGCCGGATGATATTCCGTGGTATGGAATTCCCATGTCCTCTATAAGTTTTTTCTCCATTCCATCGTATGATCCGATGTATTGGATGTCATAACCATGTTTCTTAAGTTCAGGCATCAGAGCCATGTTAGGGGTGACATGTCCTGCTGTACCGCCGCCGGTCAGTATAATTCTCTTCATAATAATTGTTAATCCTCCTGATTCTATGCTGTAGCCAGATACTGCTTAAGAGCCTGAGCGAGCTGATCTGGGCAGGATGTAGGTTTGAACCCGCAGGTTGTGCCCTCGAGTCTTGCTATGACATCTTCTGGCTTCATGCCTTCAACAAGAGCACCTATACCTTTGAGATTGCCGTTGCATCCTCCTGTAAATTTTACGTTGTGGAGCCTTCCGTCTATAACATCAAAAGAAATCTCAACGGAGCAGGTCCCTCTAGTCTTATAAACCATAACTATACCTCTTTTCTTATTGTACTTTATCAATCATTTTAATATTCGCATGCCGTGTGCAGTGCGTTTAGATTTCATCTGAGGCTTAGTATATCATAACTGAAAAACTTGTAAAACCCAAATATTTGTCGAGCGAAAATAATTGTACGGAGGCAAAAGGTGTTCATATAATACTACCATCCGGACCGGCCAAACGGATAAGATAGATAATTGTGACAAAAATAATCGAATGTGTTGAAGAGAGGTAAAACTATGTTTGAAAATTTATTTAGTCAGAATGTGTGCGTGTATGTGATCGTTATGTGCGGACTGTTTGGAGTTGTGGGACGAGCAGTCATGGGCGGCTATCTTAAAAGCCTGATAAAGGGAAGCGATAGAATGGGGCGTACAAAGAAGAAGGCGCTGCTGGAGATAAGAAAAAGATATGAAGATATAGCGTCGCTGGATGTGGATATACAGGATTTGAGTTCGTTTGTGGATAAGTACATAGACAGACTGAGGATAGGAGTTATCCCGGTGAATGCGTGGAACGGATTTATAAAAAATATGGGGGCGATCGCCGCAGGGACAGGCATATTTGCGGCGGTGTATCAATATTATGTAGTAGGTGATAATGGCGAGGCTGTCAAGATGGCGCTATGTTCGCTGGCGGTGTGTCTCGTGCTTTATATGGCGGGAAACCAATGGGATCCGGCTTGGTACATGATGACGCTCAGGGACAATGTGAGAAGTTATCTTGGCAACAGTCTGTCCAACAGGATAAAGAAAAATGACAGAAAACAGGCAGCAGCGACGGTTGATGGCATGGTGGAACAAAGCAGTGATGTGGAACCGGCGAAGAACGATAAAAAAAATAAAGGCTGCAAGGCAGATAATGGTTCATATGATGAACTCCTGGATAAGATGATGCAGAAGATACTTGCGGATGGATAGGTGAGTCAATAAATTCAGGATGGTAGATGTTGAAGAAGATATGTGTAACTGTGGGCTTGTGTGCCCTGTGCGTGATCGCGGTGCTCCTTGGAGGGTGTTCAATATATGAAAAGGAGGATCTGGCGAAGATGGTGGCGACGCCTGGTGATGCGCATTCAGGAGATGGTGAAGGATCGCAGAAAGGGAAAGGTGGTAAGGGAGAAAGATCAGACGGTGAACAGGATGTTGATGGGAAGGAAGATGCAGATTCCGATGATGGGGATATGTCAGAGGATATGACGAAACTGAGGGATTACAGCAAGATTCCCACAAAGAAATATTCGTGGTACATAGTCAGAAACAAGGAGCATGGTGCAAGTGGCTGTGATGACAGCTTTCCGCTGGAACAGTATGATGCATATTATATTGACAGGGAAAGCTCAGATAAAGGAGAGAAGGTGATGTATCTAACATTTGACTGTGGGTATGACAACGGATACACAGAGCAGATGCTGGATGTGCTGAAAAAGCATGATGCAAAGGGATGCTTTTTCGTGACTATGACATATATAAGAGACAATCCTGATATAGTAAAAAGGATGAAAGAAGAAGGGCATCAGGTGGGAAATCACACTGTGCATCATCCGTGTCTGCCGGAAATAAGTGTGGAAGAACAAAAAAAGGAGTTGGAAGAATGCGCTGATTTCATGGAGGAAGAGACGGGATATCCGATGGATAAGTATTTTAGACCGCCGTGCGGTGAGTATAGTGAGCAGGTTTTGCAGCTGGCTAAGGATATGGGGTACAGGACCATCTTCTGGAGTATGGCTTACCTTGATTATGATGTGAACAATCAGCCAGGTGCAGACTATGTCATAGAACATTTCGCAAAATACTATCATCCCGGAGCTGTACCTCTCATTCATAACGTATCATCGTCAAATGCACAGGCTCTTGATACGGTTCTCACAAACCTGGAGAAGGAGGGATATAAATTTAGGTCTTTGGATGAGATGGATTATGAATAGTAATATTGAAAAAAGCTCTCCTGTGCGGATCGTGGTGATCTGCATGGGGAGCTTTTTGTATGTAAGGATTTTTCATAAGACGATATGAATTATATGTATCAGTTATAAGGAAGAATCAGTGGTCAGAGACTGGACTGGCAGGGCAATCTGGGTGATATAGGCGTTCTTATTTGCACCGTGGGTTGGAGGGCCTTCCATAAATGCATTGCGAAAATAACCGCAGGCTGTAAGGCCGTTTTCTTTTGCATAGTTAATCAGTTTATCCTGGACAGTATGGAAGTTCTCGTAGGGACCACGATAGTATATGCATATAGCTGAAACCTGTGGAATATCCTTTATATGTGTATCAATGACGCCGGCAGCTGTAGCTACAGGTATCATGTACATTCCGTTTGAAGTAGATCCGATGGAAACTTCTATGCACATTTTGCACATGGAGTCTAATGTATATATTTTGGTCGCCTCGATAAAAGCCTGTCGCAGACCATTGGTTTTTTGAGCCAGATCAGAGTCTCTAAATTCCTGGCAGTATGCAGTGAATGCTGGCAGAGTGGTATGAATAATCTCAAAGTCTGCCGTTTGGGACTGGCGGAGCTGAAGCTGTGCTATGCACAGGTCAAGCTGGGAACGCAGAGAAATCATACGTTCAATAACATCATCAAGGTTTTCGGTATTGTTGAAATATCTGCTGATTTCTGACAGTGATAATCCAAGTTTCTGAAGTGTTTTTATGATCCGTACGTGTGCAATGTTGTCGGCAGAGTAGTAGCGGAAGCCGCTGCTCTTATTTTTGTATGCGGGTGTCAGAAGCCCAAGATCTTCGTAGTTTAGCAGCATTCTTCTTGTCACACCAAGTTTTTTTGTGACTTCACCAATTTGAAACAGGTCTTTATTTGCAGAACTCATAATAGCGAATCCCCCCTCTTTAACATCAGCACTTCAAAATCCCCATTTTGCAAGGCTGATACCACCATAAATATTCACAAAACAATTTGTAAAAAATGCATAATAGCTATTGACTCGCACATTGATGTGCGAATTATAATTATCATAAATATTTCGAGGAAAAGAGTCAATAATTATCGCAAGATAATCATTTTTTTGGCGTAAAATCCTTGAAATAAGCGGTTTTTATAAATGAGAAGGGGGATTTGGACATTTCCCTGAAAAGAAAGAGAGGTAGAATATGAGAGGACGAACAGCAGTAAAAAAACTGGCCGCCAGAAGCGTGGCATTTCTGATGGCTATGTTCATGACCCTGACATGCATTCTGGTCATGCCGGGTGGATCGACCGCATATGCAGCGGCGATGGAGAATTTGAGGATAAGCAGCTTTACCTTGAGTAGTGATGGGTATCTGACACAGGTTGGATGGTCGTGGACATCTAGTGGTGGTTATGCATCTGCACCATGTAAGCTTGCTATACAGGAGACGGAATTCACATCCGGCCAGCTTACTGACTATGGAAGTTATGCCAGATCACATAGATATAGTAGTTGGGCAAGTGCTTCTACACCATCTGGCTGTGGATTTGCAGGATGGATCACAGAGTCGGCGTTCACACGTAGTTCTGGTGGTTCAAGGAAGGACACCGTATCAGGAAATGGAATAAAGCTTGATCCAGGCAAGAAGTATTATCTGTATGTATGGACTTTATATGGTTCTGTATATCCTGACATATATGTCGGAAGTGTAGATATGACAACAGGTATCGTTAAGGATGCCAGCGGCAATACTTTAGGAACTGGGCAGACTGGCGTAAACAAATGGATCACTGCTCCATCTATAACAGGATGGACATATGGTGATGCGGCTAATCAGCCCGTATACAAGTCAAGATATGGCACAGCGACTGTTACATATTATATGAAGGATGGCACATCCGCTGACAAGAAGGTGGAGACTCCTGTCAAGGCCGGCGATTATACCGCTGTGTTTGAAGTTGCCAAGACAGATGATTATAACGGTCTTTCAAAGTCTGTGGACTTTACTATAGAGAAGAAAACGGTTCAGCTTGTGTGGTCGAACACAACCTTGAAATATACGGGAAGCGAACAGATACCGGATGTCAAGGTTGACAGCAGCAGCCTTGTAGGATCTGATGTGTGTGGTGTGACAATCACAGGCGCAGCGGTGGATGTAGGAAAATACACAGCCACAGCTACAGCACTTGACAATAAGAACTATCAGCTTCCTGCGAACAATACAGCCACGTTCACTATCCAGGATGATGGCCCTGTCACATTTATGAATGATGGATACCCATATGGAAAGGCCATGGGATCATCAACCATAACTTTGGTTGCTGATACTCTCGGCTCTCCATCATCATATCAGTGGCAGAGTTCAGACAGCAAGAGAGGAACATTTGAGGATATAGACGGTGCAACAGAGAAGACATATACGTTTACACCAGTTCACGGCAGATGGTACAGATGTGTTGTGGATGGCATTGTCAGCAGACCTGTCAAAGCAGTTAAGCCTGGCTCTGACAGCGTGTTATGGACAAAACCATACAGCAGCTGGTACATAAGCAATGGAACCATGGCATACATGGTTGACTCAGACTACAGATTTGATGTGGTTGGTCATTACAGCAAAAACGGCAAGGATTATATGATGGGTACAAGCTACTCCAGATATTGGAGAGCTTACGGCAACAGTGATGCGGAGCCGTCAGCAGGAAATGCAACATCTGCAAGCCTTGATGCATTCAGGGTAGCATTTGACCCTACAGATCCTTACAATATGATTTTTGATATAGATATGGCGAGCGGACAGAGAGCATTTGCCATAAGCAGTGATACAATGATCGGTAACAGCAGTACAAGCGGTAATTACTCAGATGGTGCTGCTCTTATGGCTTCGGTTCAGAATGGCGTTGTACAGCAGGTATCCCTGGTTGGCGCCGCAACTGCAGCACAGATAGTTGATGATAATCCATCATTTGTCTTAAAGCCAGCAACCCCTGCTGATTATTTCTGGATCGGATATTACAATTCCAGAAAGACATATGCATATAACACATCGACGGAATCAACTATAAAGAAATATGCAGATATCGGTGGTTCGAAGGTCGCAACTCTGGTTGAGGGTGTAGATTCCGGAATCACAATGTCCTGGACAAATCTCCCAAGCGGCGGACACGTATACTTCAACTTCGGTGTAGGCAGAGTGATAGATATAGGTGTTGTCAGCGGACAGGTAGATTACACTGCTGAGAACATATGGGATCTCGGAGAGGATATTGAGTATCAGGTTACAGCAGACGGCGTGACATATGATATTACAAGCAACATGGACGGCAAGATCCCACTTGCGGGTACTGACGAGAACGGAAAGAGCTATGACTTTATAGGAAAGAACATAACTATTGCAAAGAAGGACAGCGAGGATACACCGGCGGTTATGGATATTGCGGCAAGACCTGATACACCGGCTGCTCCTTCAGAACTGAATGACAAGACAGGGCTTACACCTGCTGATGTAGAGCAGATACAGAACACAGGCAGTCTTGATGGTATAGAGATCGTAGATGTGACTTCAACATCGATAAAGATAAATCCTGTTGACGGACAGCAGTATCAGTATTCTGTTGACGGACGCAACTGGACTACTCTTACAAATACAAATATAGCAGGCAACTATGTGATATCAGGAATCACAGAGGGACAGGCTGTACAGATCCGTACAAGGATCACTGCAAAGAGTACAAAACCTGCATCGCTCTGGTCTGAGCCAAAGACAGTAAAGACCGCTTCAAAGATTGGTGTAACTACAGAAGGCTGGGAAGGTGTATATGATGGACAGCAGCACAGCGCATCTGTTATTCCTGCAGCTGGTGTAAGTGGTGCGGTAGTTTTATATTCAGCTTCATCAGATGAGGCGTACTCAAGCGAAATGCCTGTATTCAAGAATGCAGGAGAGCACACGGTATATTATCTTGTATACGCAGATGGTTATGCTCCTTCGTATGGTACAGAGACAGTAAAGATCGACAAGAAGGTTATCAGAGCAGAAAAGGTGCTTGTTGAAGATGATTATACTATTCAGGGAATCGAGTTCTCAGGGCTCCTTGATGGCGATGAGCTGGTATATGATGACGATTACATTGTAGTTTTTTGGGGCACAACACCTGGAATAGAGAGGGTTGTATCCACATACAGATTTGCACTTGGAGATACAGCGAATACAGCAAATTATACACTTGAGACTAAGTCACTGGATATGGTACATATCCACAACTGGACATATGAGCTCAAAGAAGGACGAAATGACAGGATAATCGCATACTGCAGCGAGACTGAGTTCCCTGTACACTGCGCATATCAGGGCAGAGACGAGGCTGCCAGCTGCACTGTATCTGCGGAGAGCAGAGAGTACGATGGAACAGTGTATGCAGATGCAGCTGTTAAGAACTGGATAACAGAAAAGACCGGCGTGGAAGCTGTGCTCTCATATGAGGGAACAGGTGATACGGTTTACCCGGCAAGCAATATCGCTCCGACAAATGCAGGTACTTACAAAGCAGTTGTAAATATGGCTGGTGTAGAAGCATTTGCAGAGTTTGAGATCCAGAAACTTGACCAGACAGTTGAGCTTAATATGAGTGATTACACATACGGAGATGACATAGATGTACCGGTTGTATCAGGTGCACAGGAAGATCCTGAGATCGAGTATTATTACACAACTGAGAACCAGAACACAGATGGCACGCTGTGGGAGAACTCCACATCAGCGGAACCTGGTACATATTATATGTACGCAAAGGTGAATGCAACTGACAACTACAACGAGTATGTGACAGAACCTGTTGCATTTTCTGTATCAGCAAGAAGCACTTCTTCAGAGATAAGCGCGGCTGATGTTGTAAAGACATACGATGGGAATGCTTACGGAATAACATTGACAGGAGACATTCCTGAGAATGCAGTTGTCACATATGGTACTTCAGAGGATGCATGTGATGAGACCGAGAGTCCAAAGTACAGTCAGGCATCAGATGAGCCTTACACAGTATATTATAAGGTTGCAGCCAGAGGATATAATACTGTGACAGGACATGCGACAATCACTATCAATAAGAGAGCACTTGCAATATCTGGCATTAAGGCTGAGTCAAAGGCTTACGACGGAGGAGATGCAGCAGTTCTCGATTACTCAGACGTAATCTACGATGGCATAGTAAGCGGAGAGAAGCTTGAGATCACAGCTACAGGAACATTTGAAGATGCAAATGCCGGAACAGACAAGACAGTCAGCATAACAGATGTAACGGTTACAGGAAAGACAGTATCAAATTATGTGATAGCAGATGGCGACATCCAGAGCACAGCCAAGGCTGACATAACTAAGGCTGGAACAACGCTCACTGTAGCCAGGGTGGCAGCAAAGACATATGGAGGAGCACCGTTCGCACTCACAGTTAAGTGCAACAGAACTGACAAGCAGACATTTACAAGCAGCAACACAAAGGTTGTCAAGGTAGACAGCACAGGAAAGGTGACAATAGTTGGTGCAGGAACCGCTACTGTGACAGTTTCAGTTGCAGGAAACACAAACTACAAGGCAGCAACAGCCAAGGCAGCTATCACAGTAAACAGGAAAGCAATCAGAGTAACTGCAAATGATGCGTCAAAGTATGAGGGCAAGGCTGATCCTAAGTTCTCATATACAGCAGCAGGTCTTGTTGGAAAAGACAAGCTTACAGGAATCATAATCAAGAGAACTGCAGGTGAGAAGTCAGGAACATATACGATCAAGGTTAGCCAGAAGGCTGGATCAAATCCTAACTACAAGATCACATTTGCGATAGGAAGACTTGTCATAAAGAAGGCACCATGGGTGGAGCCAAGCGGATCACAGCTTTACAGAATGAACCTTCCATTCTTCGTGATGAAGGGCAAGGGTATCAGTGGCAAGGTAAAACAGTCATGGCAGAAGGTGGCAGGTGCTACAGGCTATGATGTATACTGGTCATACTGCAACGGCAAGAATAACTACAATAAACTTGCAAGCGCAGGAAAGGCACTTACATACACGGACAAGAATCTCAATAACAAGAGAGAGTACAAGTACTTCACTGTTGCATACAAGAAGGTTGGCGGCAAGAAGGTATACATCGGCAGGACAAATGTCATACATGTATCGATGCCGAATGCCACATGCACAAATGCTGTATCAGTTACAGTCAACAAGAAGTCAGTCGTACTTACCAAGGGCAAGACGTTCAAGATCACATATAAGCAAAAGCTGGAGAATGCCAAGAAGAAACCTCTTAATCATCTGATCAGCACAGAGAAGTATAGAACCAGCAATGCAAAGGTTGTAACCATCTCCAGAACGGGCGTGATCAAAGCCAAGGCTAAGGGTACATGTACTGTATATGTAATGGCAGACAACGGTGTAAATGCGACTATCAAGGTAACAGTAAAATAGCAATATAATTTTATGATGTAGTTGTTAATCATAACAGACGATCCTCCGCCGGGCTATGTGTTATATACGGCCCGCGGAGGATTTTTAATATTATGGTTGATTATGGAATGTCTATTTGCTAAAATTGACTCAGTGTGAAAAAATTAATACAAGTAAGGAGAGTAATCAAATGGCACAGACAGTAAGTTTCGATTTTAAGAATGCAAAAGCCATGGCTACAGATGCTGATATAGCAGCAATAAAAGATCAGGTTGTAGCTGCAAAGGCAACACTTGTAAACAAGACCGGTGAGGGAAATGATTTCCTTGGATGGATCGATCTTCCAGTAGACTATGATAAGGAAGAGTTTGCCAGAATCAAGAAGGCAGCAGCCAAGATACAGGCAGATTCAGACGTGCTCGTAGTAATCGGTATCGGTGGTTCTTACCTGGGTGCAAGAGCAGCCATCGAAGCTTTAAGACACAGCTTTTACAATTCCGTTGACAAGTCAATCCGTAAGACTCCTGAGATCTACTATGCAGGATCAAACATCAGCAGCACATACATGGCTCACCTGCTCCAGGTGATCGGTGACAGAGATTTCTCTATCAACATCATCTCAAAGTCAGGTACAACAACAGAGCCAGGCATCGCTTCAAGAATCTTCAAGAAGAAGCTTGTTGAGAAGTATGGCAAGGAAGGTGCGGCTAAGAGAATTTATGCCACAACAGACAAGGCAAAGGGAGCTTTAAAGACACTTGCAACAGAGGAAGGCTATGAGACATTTGTAGTTCCTGATGATGTAGGAGGACGTTTCTCAGTTCTCACAGCAGTTGGTCTTCTGCCAATCGCAGTAAGCGGTGCTGATATAGATAAGCTTATGGAAGGTGCAGCTTCAGCAAGAAAGGATTGTCTTGCACAGGACTTCGACGATTCAGATGCTATGAAGTATGCAGCAGTAAGAAATGTACTGTACAATAAGGGCAAGTCAATCGAGATCCTTGCTAACTTTGAGCCGGCACTCCATTATGTATCAGAGTGGTGGAAGCAGCTCTACGGCGAGAGCGAGGGCAAGGATGGCAAGGGACTTTTCCCAACAGCTACAGACTTTACAACAGACCTTCACTCACTTGGACAGTTCATCCAGCAGGGTTCACAGAATCATTTCGAGACAGTTATCAATGTTGTAAATCCAACATGTGAGATCGTTATGGAGGCTGAGGACTCAGATCTTGACGGACTTAACTATCTTGCAGGCAAGACTGTTGATTTCGCAAACAAGAGTGCTATGAACGGAACTATCCTTGCACATGCAGACGGCGGAATACCTATCATCCAGATCAACATTGACAAGATCGATGAGTTTACTCTCGGTGAGCTGTTCTACACATTTGAGTTCGCATGTGGTGTAAGTGGATACACACTCGGTGTAAACCCATTCAACCAGCCAGGTGTGGAGAGCTACAAGAAGAACATGTTCGCTCTTCTCGGCAAGCCTGGAAACGAGGAGCTTGGCAAAGAGCTGCTTGCAAGGATCAACGGCTAATCAATACAGAGCCGGGGAAACCTGCAGATGTGTGCATGGTGCATGCAATATGTGATATATAGAATATAAATACGTAATATAAAAATACAGGTGTATACGCAGATGGTGGAGCCGGTTCAGGCTTTTACCTTGATAAGCGTATCACCTGTATTTTTTTGCAATTCTATATGTAACTGTATTTTTTGCAATTCTATATTTCTTGTAATCGGATTGGCACAATGTTATACTTATGAAGTGTGTAGGCTCGATGGGAGCACGACACTTAAATTGTTGATGTAAGGATTAGAAAGGCAGTGACATATGAACGAGATGAGAGATGTAGAGGGGCTGTATAACCGATACAGACAGGTTCCGTTGTATCTGATAGGAATGTTCTGTCTGATGACAGTGTTTATGTACTTTGCAGGCATAGGCGCAGGAGTTATGGCTACTGTGTTTACAATTATATATAGTACGATATCCATCATAGTCTACCTGCGAATGATTTCTCTATCCAAAGATCGTTATGTGGAATTTGCCATGGAACATGGCAAGATGCAGAAGGAGCTGATAAAGGAGTTTCCGGTTCCTTATGCGCTCCTTGATGAGGATGGAAAGGTAGTGTGGGTGAATGATGAATTTTCCCGCATCACGGAGACCAGCAAGAGAAAGCTGATGAAGCTTAACATAGTACAGGTGTTTGAGGAAGTTACAGAAGAGAGTCTTCCATATCAGGAGAATGTAACAGAGGGAGAGATTGCGTTTAGTGGCCATCAGTATCGGTATGAGATACGCAGGGTGCAGGTAAATAAAATCGAGTCTGATCCTGAGGAAGCCGATGAAGGTGAGAAGAAAGGTGATGGAGATGGGTTAAAGACTGATGATGGCATCAAGGCTGATTCTGCCCACGGCGTACGACATCATGGCAAGACGGACACTTTCCTTGCTTTTTATATGTTTGATACCACAGTCGTAAAACAGCTCGCACAGGAAAACCATGACCAGAAGCTGGTTGCAGGTCTTATATATATAGACAATTATGACGAGATATTTGAATCTCTTGAGGAGGTACGGCATTCCCTTCTGGTTGCCCTTGTCGACAGAAAGATCAACAAGTATATGGCGAATGTGGATGCGATAGTCAAGAACCTGGAGAAGGACAAGTATATGTTCGTTATGCCGCAGAAGTACCTTGACCAGCTGAGGGAGAACAAATTCGCTTTGTTAGATGAGGTAAAGGCCATCAACATAGGAAATGATCTTCCGCTTACCTTAAGTATAAGTCTGGGTACGGATTACAAGAGTTTTATAGAGAACTTTGAGGCTGCGAGATCGGCTATGGAGCTGGCTCTTGGAAGAGGCGGCGACCAGGCTGTTATCAAATCTGCCGACAGGATAACTTATTTTGGTGGCAAAAGCCAGGGAACTGAGAAGTCTACAAGGGTTAAGGCGAGGGTCAAGACGCTTGCCTTTATGGAGCTTCTTGAGACCAAGGAGAAGGTTATCATCATGGCGCACAAGAACCCGGATATGGATGCATTTGGTTCAGGCATAGGTATTTACAAGATGGTGACAGCCATGGGCAAGAAAGCTCATATTGTTGTAAATGAGGTCTCATCGGCAATCAGTCCTATATACGGCAACTTTACTACAAGCAGCATTTACCCGGATGATATGATCATCAATAACGACCAGGCGCTTGGTCTGGTGGATGACGATACTGTTGTAGTTGTTACGGATGTGAACAATCCTACACTTACCGAATGTGAGGAACTGCTTTCCTATGCGAAGAGCATTGTTGTATTTGACCATCACAGGCAGACAAGGGATGTCATTGCAAATGCTACACTTTCTTATATAGAGCCATTTGCGTCGTCGGCATGTGAGATGATCGCAGAGATGCTGCAATACATGGATGAGAAGATCAAGCTCAGACCAACTGAGGCGGATGCCATGTATGCTGGAATATTGATAGATACAGATAATTTCCTGAGCAAGACAGGCGTGAGGACTTTTGAGGCTGCGGCATTCCTCAAGAGAAGCGGCGCTGATGTCATGCGTGTCAGAAAGATGTTCAGAACAGATATTGAGACATACAGGCAGAAAGCAGCCGGGGTCAGTCATGCCGAGATGGTGCTTGATTCATTTGCAATATCAATCATCACACCGGAGAAGGGACCTGAATCTCCGCTGGTACTCACTGCAAAGATTGCAAATGAGATGCTTGACATAGCAGGTGTCAGAGCGTCATTTGTCATAGCCCAGATGGGATCCGATGTAAAGATAAGTGCGAGAGCCATAGATGATGTGAATGTACAGATCATCATGGAGCGCATGGGTGGTGGCGGCCATGCGAATGTTGCAGCTGCCCAGTTTGCAAATGCAAACGCTGAGGATATAAAGAAAGAGCTTGTGGAGCTGCTCAATGAGATGTACAAGGAAGGAGACATATAGAACATGAAAGTTATATTATTACAGGATGTAAAGAGCCTTGGCAAGAAAGACGCTATGGTTGAGGTGAATGAGGGATATGCAAGGAATTTCATCATTCCAAAGAAGCTGGGAATTGAGGCTACACCTAAGAATCTCAATGATTTCAAACTGAAGAAGGCACATGATGAGAAAGTAGCTGCTGAAAATCTTGCGGAGGCAAAGTCACTTGCTGCTGAGCTTGAGAAGTCATCAGTAACAGTGAAGATCAAGGTCGGCGAAGGAGGAAGATCATTTGGATCTGTGTCGACAAAGGAGATTTCAGATGCGCTTAAGAATCAGCTTGGAAAGGATATAGACAAGAAGAAGATAGTTATGAAGGATTCCATCAAGGCGGTCGGAAGTTTCACGGTTAAGATCAAGCTTCATCCGGAGGTTCAGGCAGAACTCAGCGTAAAGGTTGAGGAGGCTTAACTGCCATGGAAGACGCATTTGTAAAGAGAAAACTTCCCTACAATCTCGATGCTGAGAAGTCGGTCATCGGTTCCATGCTTATGGACAGAGATGCTATAGTGGATGCGGCGGATATGCTTGTGAGCGACGACTTCTTCAATCGGCAGTATGGAATACTGTTTGAGAATATGGTGGAGCTTTTCAAAGAGGGCAAAGCAGTAGATCTTGTCACGCTTAAGAATAAGCTCGATGAGAACAATGTACCTGATGAGGTCATAAGTTCCAAGGTAATAGCAGAGATACTGGACACTGTACCAACGTCTGTGAATGCAAAGCATTATGCACAGATCGTTGCTGACAAGTCTGTTTTGCGTAAGACCATAAAGTTGTGCGAGACAGTGGAGAAGGATTGTTATCTTGACTCGGAGGGAGTCGAGGTGCTTTTGGAACGTGCAGAGAGCGGCGTGTTCAACATCATCAAGGAACGAAACGGTGCAAATGATTTCGTGCCGATCGACAAGGTCGTCATGAATGTCATAGATCAGATAGAGGCGGCATCGAGAAAGAACACCAGGGTAACTGGTATTCCTACGGGATTTATAGATCTGGACAATATGCTTACCGGTCTGCATGGATCGGAGTTCATACTTGTTGCGGCGAGACCTGCCATGGGTAAGACCGCATTTGTTCTGAATATTGCCCATCATGTGGCGGTGAGAAAGAAGATCCCTACAGTTATATTTAACCTGGAGATGGACAAAGAACAGCTTGTAACACGTATGATAGCCATGGATGCGCTGGTGGACTCACAGAAGGTGCAGACAGGACAGCTTGCTGAGGATGATTGGGATCAGGTGCTTGCAAGCTCTGAGAGTATAGCGGCATCACCTCTGTTTATAGAAGATACATCAGCTCTGACCATATCTGAGTTGAGATCAAAATGCAGAAAGCTTAAGAATAAGAATGGCCTTGGACTGATAATCATCGACTACCTGCAGCTGATGAGTACCACGGGAAGAGTGGAGTCGAGACAGCAGTTCGTATCTGATATGTCCAGATCGTTGAAGATGTTGGCCAGAGAGCTGGATGTTCCGGTTATAGCACTTTCACAGCTTAACCGAGATGTTGACCGTAGACCGGATCACAGACCTGTGCTTGCGGATCTCCGTGAGTCAGGATCTATAGAGCAGGATGCCGATGTGGTTATGTTCATTTACAGAGATGACTATTATAATCCGGATACGGACAAGAAGGGTATATCGGAGATAATCATAGCCAAGCAGAGAAAAGGTGCCACAGGATCTGTGGATCTGGTATGGCTGCAGGAATATACCAAGTTTGCCAACAAGGAGCACTAGAAAATATATTATGTTTTATAAGGAGAATTTGAGATGGTAGTTGAACCAAGAGTAAAGGATTTTATATGTACAACAGCTCATCCTGTCGGATGCGCACAGAACGTGAAGAACCAGATTGAGTATGTAAAGTCAAAGGGAGCAGCAAAGAGCGGGGAAGCACCTAAGAAGGTTCTTGTGATCGGCTCATCAACAGGCTATGGACTTGCTTCACGTATCGCAGCAGCATTTGGCTATGGTGCAGATACCCTCGGAGTTATGTTCGAGAAGGAGTCGAATGGTCGCCGTACAGCGACTGCAGGTTTCTACAACAACAGAGCATTTGAGGAGGAGGCTCATAAGGCTGGTCTCTATGCTAAGTCTATAAATGGCGATGCCTTCTCAGTGGAGATCAAGGAGCAGGTGATTGAGACCATAAAGGCAGACATGGGCAAGATTGATATGATCGTATACAGCCTTGCAGCGCCTAGAAGAACTACACCTGATGGAACAAAGTACACATCAGTTCTCAAGACAGTTGGCGATGAATACACCAACAAGACTCTTGTACTCAAGGACAACACAATCACAGAGGCGCATATCACAGCGGCAAATGAGGACGAGATCAAAGCAACCATCAAGGTCATGGGCGGCGAGGACTGGATCGACTGGATGCAGGCACTCTCTGATGCGGGAGTTTTAGCTGACAATGTGATCACAGTTGCGTATTCATATATAGGACCAAAGATCACATTCCCGATTTATGCTGAGGGATCTATCGGACAGGCAAAGAAGGATCTGTACAAGTCAGCAGATATCATAAATGAGAGATTCCCTAACATAAAGGCAAAGATAGCAATCAACAAAGCTCTTGTAACTCAGTCAAGTGCGGCAATTCCTATCGTTCCTCTGTACATCACACTTCTCTACAAAGTTATGAAGGAGAAAGGTCTCCATGAGGGTTGTATAGAGCAGATGCAGAGACTGTTTATGGACAAGATTCTGGACGACACCCAGGTTGATGATAACGGATTTATCCGTATGGATGATTGGGAGATGAGAGATGATGTTCAGGCGGTTGTTGCAGAGCACTGGGATACAGTAAACAATGACAATGTAAAAGATATCGCCGATATTGATGGATACTGGGAGGACTTCTACAACATGTTCGGTTTCAAGATCGACGGTGTGGACTACTCTGCAGACGTAGATATCGTGTAATTTCATAATATATAAAAAGACTACCCCACAGATTCATGGAATTTGCGGGGTGTTCTTGTGAAGACGCACTTATTTGCAAAGCTGCAGGTTTTCAAGTATACAATTTTACAAGGAGGACGTATGTACAGATATTTGTTGTTTGATCTGGATGGCACTATCACTAAGTCAGAGGAAGGAATATTTAATTGTATAAAATATGCACTGGATTGGGCGGGCATTCCGTACCCGGAGCAGCCAGTGTTCAGAAGTTTTATAGGACCTTCACTGTATGATTCTTTCGTGAGAGAGTTCGGCATGGATGATGCGAAAGCAAAGGAGATGGTTGCGAAGTATAGAGAGAGATACAACGTGGTGGGTCTCTTCGAGGCAGAGGTGTATGATGAAGTGGAAGATACCCTTCGTTCTCTAAAGGAGAGAGGGTGCGTACTCTCGGTGGCAACCAGTAAACCGACTGAGCCGACGCTTCGAATACTTGAAAAATTTGATGTGAGAAAATACTTTGATGTTGTTGTTGGAAGCAATCCAGACGGAACTGGATCAGACAAGAAGAATATCATATCCCAGGTGCTTGAAAGCCTTAAAAAAGATCACGATTTGACAGAAGAAATGATCCAGGACGGACAGGCTGTAATGATAGGCGACAGACGCTACGACATAGAAGGCGGTAAAGCCTGCGGTCTCCAGACTATAGGTGTCCTCTATGGCTATGGCAGCAGGGAAGAATTTGAGGCTGCCGGAGCTGACCACATAGTAGAAACTCCGGATGAAATATTAGAGTTATAGAAAGAAATATATAGATAATACTGTCTGTCATTATATCTGACAGAGATATAAAGTAGAGCCTGTGTATATGTAAGTCGGGTGTGATTACATATGCACAGGCTCTGTCTTGATTCTGATTTGTAATGGGTTATATGTATGACAAATAAGATCATCTTCTGATATTCGCTATATATCCAAAGAACGCTCCTATAATACCTCCTATTATATGGGTGATATTGGAGACATTGTCCTTTATAAATACTCCATCGACAACCTGGCCGCCTATATACAATACGGCAACAAGAATAAATGTGAGTGGTATAGATCCATCCTTAATACATGCAAATGATGACAGAAGAATGTAAGCGAATACTACTCCGCTTGCCCCCAGCAGTGCCGTTCCCGGGAAAAAGATGAAGTGGACAAGTCCTGTCATAAATGCTGTTGTAATGGTGACTACGAGCATGTCAGCTGATCCGTATTTTTCTTCAAGCAGCGGGCCGATTACCAGAAGCAGAGTCATGTTGTTGATGAGATGACTCCAGCTTGCGTGTCCAAATACATGTGTGAACATTCTGATGTATGTAAGCGGGTCGGTCAGGGGCGCTCTATATACCTCAAATAAAAGGATGTTGCTCCTGCCGCTTGTCAGGCAGTTCAGCAGATATGCTCCCAGACAAATAAGGGCAAATCCCAGAACTACCGGTGAGTTGAAGGATATCTTCAGTATTGTTTTCTGTTTGGTTTTCGCCATAAACTCCTAGTCTCCATCTAATCGTCGTAATCAGGCATATCATTGAAGTACATCTTGAGGAAGTTTGTGCTGTTCTCAAGAATTCTCATGGTTGATGGCAGAGGTACTGCAATGAGGTCATTAAAGACATATTCGCCTGCGGCAGAGTCTATTTCGCGTCCCATCTGAGATTCGTTGTGTGTATAGTCGGCGTTGAAACCGCCATATTTGTTGCCTCTTGCATCAAGTCTGATCCATTTCTTAAGATCAGGGTGATATACGGCATTCAGTGCATGCATGGCAAGCTTGCCGCCTTTGTGCTTGAGACGTACATAACAAAAGCCGGTGTAAAAGTTATTGGCACGGAGAAGTGCAGCCAGCAGGTTTGCTTTTGAGTAGCTGATTCCTGTGCGCGCTTCAAGAACGTCCGAGGCGCTGATCGTAATAACTGTAAAATTGCTATCATATGTGTGAGAAATCTCATCGCGGACAAAATAGTAACATGCCTGTATGATCTCGTCGCTGCTCTTGCACTTATCTGCCAGTTCTTTTGCTTTTGCGGCGACGATAGGATTGTCATAATCAACATACTTGTCGTATTGTAAATATGCAGAGTCCTTATTTCTCTGTATTAGTTGCATTGTGTCATCTCTCCTTTATTACTTGAAATATGTAGAACTTCAGATAATAAGATTCATCTGCAGCCCACAAAATCGGGTGGTCAGGAGCCTGTGTCCGGAATTCAACCTGACGAAGCCTAACGTGCGAATTCGTGGCAGCCTGTCTGATGGTTTTGGTGAACAGCTCAAAATCCATGAAATGTGAACATGAACATGTTGCGAGAAATCCCCCATCTCTTACAAGCTTCATTGCGCGCAGGTTTATCTCTCGATACCCCTTGACAGCGTTCTTTATTGAGTTCCTTGACTTTGTGAATGCGGGTGGATCCAGAATGACTACGTCAAACTGCTCCCCTTTAGATTCTAATTCTGGAAGAAGGTCAAAGACATCTCTGCACTGGAATGTGACTGTGTCTTCGAGTCCGTTTAGTTTTGCATTTTCACGTGCCTGTGCTATCGCCAGTTCTGATGCGTCTACTCCCACAACGCTTCTAGCCCCGGCTATACCGGCATTGAGTGCAAATGATCCTGTGTGCGTAAAGCAGTCAAGAACCTTTGCGTCTTTGCATATCCGTTGAATGGCAAGACGATTATACTTCTGATCCAGGAAGAATCCGGTCTTCTGACCGTCTTTCACATCGACAATATATCGAACGCCATTTTCATTTATCTGAACATCGGTGTCAAACTCGTCACCGATAAATCCCTTATAAGGATCCATCCCCTCATGTTTTCTCACTTTCGCATCGCTGCGTTCATAAACACCCTGAATTATTATACCATCATTTTTAAGTATATTTTTTAAAATATTTATTAACAAATTTTTAACTTTATCAATGCCGAGAGCAAGAGATTCTACAACGAGAACATTTTCAAATTTGTCAATGACGATTCCGGGCAGAAAATCAGCTTCTCCAAATACAATTCGGCAGCTGCTGGTATCGACAGTCTTCTTTCTGTAGTCCCAGGCATCCTGTAGTCTCTTTGTAAAGAATTCTTCATTAATATCGGTATTCACATCCCTGGTGAGCATACGGATGATGATCTTGGAGTTCGTATTAATGAATCCTTTGCCGAGATGATATCCGTCAAAGTCGTTCACTATAATGATATCACCGTTTTCGAAGTTCCCTGTTATAGAGTCCACCTCGTTGTCAAATATCCATGCGCCGCCTGATTTCAAGAGACGGCCCTCCCCTTTTTTTAATGTAACAATAGCACTCATTATATGTTCCTTTCTACTGATCTGCATCAGTTCATTGTCTAATCTGCATTTTATCATAGAAGATGGACAATTCACAACAATGATATATGTAACAGAATTGTAACAAAAAATCCCTAAAAAAGTTATACTTGTAAAAAACATGTAACACGTGTATACTACGAGCTGTATCATAAGGGGGAACCGCGAAGCGGGGGATGCCTTATGATAATGCAGGCGCCGCACGAAGTGCTATGGAATGCGCCTGCTCAATTAATCATAAGGAGGGCATAAGAATGTCTAAGAAGAGAGATAATGCGGAGAGCCGCACGGACATGAAGAAGATTATAGTCAGTGTGATAGCTGTTGTCCTTACTGTGGCGGTTATCTTTTCGGCAAATGTGATCACCCGGGCTGATGAGGCTGACGTGGCAGTGATTGCAACTTCTACAGATGCAGATAAGGCAGGAATTATCCTGGATAGCGACGGATACTTCAGATATTATAAAGAAGGTGTTGCGTATACAACGCCAGGCTGGATAAGTGTGAATGATGAGGATCTGCGCATAAGCAAGGCTGGTCATGTGACAGAGTCATATAACACAACTACGAAGGTGCTGAGCCTGTACAGAAGCGGCAGGAAGACAAAGGCAAGCAATCTCGCATTTGTGCTTAAGGACGGATATGTATATGTGTTTGATGCAAATGGTGTGCAGGTAAGCAAAGAGGGATGGTATGTAACTGATTCAGCAAATAAATATTATGTGTCAAAGAACAGCAGGGTTACAAAGAAATTTGTGCGCTCAGGAAGTATCATCAACATGTACAGTTATCAGAAAAACGGACTTATGTGGAAGAAGTATACTAACTCATGGCAGACTGTAGACAATAAGGATTACTATTTCAACAAATATGGAATATGTACAACTGTATATGACAGAACGACAAGAAAGGCATCTGTGTTAAACAGCAGCAAGAAATTTGTGCCAGCAAGAAACCAGATGGTTACCTTGAGAGATGGAAAGAATTATTATTTCAATCTGCAGTCAAAAAAGACTACTAAAAAGGGCTGGTATAGTCCTCAAGATGGCATATATATGTATGTTGGAACAAACGGAACGGTGATAAGGAAGGTTTACAGATCAAACAAGCTGTATGTTGCCTCTGCTTACAATGCATCCAAAAAGTTGTGGGTGTCAAGCAAGAATATGTGGATAAATACAGGAAGTAAGCTGATATATATCAACAAATACGGTGTAGGAACTAAGGTATATAATATTTCATCAAGGACATTATATACGTATTCAGCAAAGACGAAGGGATATGTAAAGGTCAGGAACAAGCTTGATAAACTGAATGGAAAAAAGTATTATTTCTACAATAAAGATGGTGTAAGAGCCTTGGCAAATGGATGGAAGAAGGCATCATCAACAGAATATTATTATGTAAGCAGATCGGGATATGTGACAGCTAAGTACATAAGTAAAAATGGAATAAAGACTTATTTTGATCTGAACTACAGTAAGAACAGTTGGGTTCAGAGAAAACAGGTGTGGAAGAATGTTGGAGACACAAAGTATTATTTTAACAACCGCGGAATAGCGACTATATGTTACGATTCTTCAACAAAAAGAGGTTACACATTCCAGAGTGGAAAATGGAAGGCTATAACCAGAACAATAAGAAAGATAGATAAATCCAGCTACTATTTTGATGGACATGGAAGAAGAGTGACAAAAGCCGGCGTGTATAAGACATCAAATGGATATCTTGCATATGTGAATGGCTATGGCATTGTCTATAAGAAGGAGTATGATCTGTCAGTAAAGAGAAATTACAGCATAGATCTTGGCAATGGAAGAACTACAAGCGTATATGGATATTATGAGCTGGAAGAGGCGCAGGCTTTGATGCAGGAAGTAAATCAGTATCGTATAGACAATGGCCTTTCACCGCTCAAGATATCAACATCACTGACGGAGACAGCAACAACCAGAGCCAAGGAGATAAGCAATACATATGACCACACAAGACCAAATGGAACGCTGTGTACAAAGTCTATGTACGAGCTTTTTGGTGAGAATCTGGCGTGCGGGTTCAGTTCAGGAGATCTGGCATTTAGAGCATGGACAAAATCTACAGCCCACGACAGAAATATGCTCAGTACATCATACAAGACGATAGGTGCTGCTGTATTTATTGCTCTGGATAATGATAAAGAGGGCTTCGTAAGATATTATGTGCTGACATTTGGACAATAAAAATGTCTTGTAAAGATGATTTATTATTGTTTAAATAAATTGAATTATGTGTGAAAATAGAGTACCATACATAGTATAAAGCAATTGGTCGGATAGTATGTGAAAACTGGCTAGTTTGGAAATGGAGATTGTGTGTGGGTTACATATATTCGTCGTTAGATAGGGGCGCTGATGAAGATCAGTTTACATATGATAACAGAATAATAAAGATGCTGCCCATGACAGCGGGCAGAGCGTATTTCGATCTGCGCAATTACAATGCGCAGACTGGAGAATTCTATGTATATATTGAATGGGATGAGGATATCAACAGGAGGCTTGCGTATCCTCTTACATCAGGGGGATATTTTGTCAAAACCACGATATCCCAGGCTTACATATTTCACAGACTTGAATGTGGACTTCCAGTATATATGAAGTTTGTTTCAAGAGGCAGCGGGTTGTATCCGTACAGAACATTTACTATGCTGGATGGAAGGCCATACAGCGTGGAATTTGGCGGTGGCGAGCTTAGACCGTTTGAAGACCGGTATGAGGAGTTAGGTTGTAAGCAGCATCCAGATGGCAGAGATGAGACTGTGGGAAGCCGTACAGGTTCGTCGGTATCATCGGCCGGAAGTGGAAGATTTGTATGGAGTGGAAGCCGTATGAGAGAGTTGTTTGGCAGCCAGGGCGGATTTCGGATGCTTTTCGGAAGTCAGAGAGGTCTGCGCCTGCTTTCGGGCAGTCAGAGATATATGTCTGGTGGCAGCGGTATGAGAATGCTTTCCGGCAGTCAGAGAGGCTTGCGCCTGCTTTCGGGCAGCCAGAGATATATGTCTGGAGGCAGCGGCATGAGAATGCTTTCCGGCAGCCAGATAAGAGGCGTTTTTGATATGTCACACAGGATTCCTGAATTGCAGTCTGAAGAAGATCTTTCTATCGGCCAAAAGCCTGTAATATACGAAGCATTTCCTGCACAGTGGCAGCTCATAAACAGGCACAGGAGACCGACCAGAAGGATTGGCGGTAATGCGGCATTTGGATATGGACTTGATCTTATCTGATGTGCTATATGATGTTAGATGGAGGATTTATGGCGGAGATAAAAGGGTTTCACACATTGTGGACTGCCCCGTTTTTTCAGAATAATGATAGAGACACATATGATATGCAGGATTATGAACTACTTACCATGATTTTGTCAGCTCTTATGTGGAGAAAGAATAATGGCCCTGTCACCATGTACGGTGATTCAAGGGCCATTGATTTTATAGAAGAAAAAGGAATTGCGGATATATGGAATGGTGGATTAAAGGAAATTCACGTGCCGGGCAGTGTGCCGCCCCGGGTGTTCTGGGCGGCGGGGAAACTGTATGCATTGAAGCTTGTGGATATGCCTTCTGTTATGGTGGATATGGATCTGATCGTATGGAAAAATGTATCCGGGTACATAGATGGCGCAGATGTATGCGCAATACATAGAGAAGGATTGTATCCGGACGTGTATCCTGATAAGAGTTTTTTTAATATGAATGATTCTTACAGCTTTGATTCGGACTGGGACTGGGATGAGCCGGCAGTAAATACTTGCATGTTATATATCCGTGATAATGAGTTTAAGAATTATTATGTGGACAAAGCTGTTGATTTTATGGAGAATTGCCTGGAGAAAGATGAGAATCTGTGTCACATGGTATTTGCGGAACAGCGGATGCTGGCTTTGTGTGCACGGCAGAAAGGGATAGAAGTGTCATCTTTTTTTCCTGAGGCCGCGGATATTGAGAGACAGGACATGTTCACACATATATGGGGATATAAGAATATATTGAAATTCAACTATCAGAAGAGAGTTGAGTTCAACAGAAAACTGTGTGATCGTATAGAGAGAGAGTTTACTGAGTATGCCGGGCTGGTGGCAGAGCTTGATGTAGCCAGATGATGCCGGCGGGGCATGTTTTGACCGGTTAGCTGCTGAACATGAGAGGATGACAGGGTGAGAGGGCGTCGTATGTTTTTGATCGACAAAATGAAAAAAATCCCTAAGGAGATATATATTTATATCATGTGGGGGGTAGTTGTTGGAATTGTAAATCTGGGCTCCGCCTGGATCTTCATGTACAAATGCGGGATAGATCCGGTAAGGGCGAATTTTCTGGCATGGATATTGTATAATTTTGTGTCGTTTGTCACAAACAGAAAATCTGTGTTTCATACGGTGTCCGAGACTGCTGGGGAGTTTGTCAGGGAGCTTATATCGTTTTATGTGAGCAGAGTATTTACGCTTATAGTTGAGGAAGCACTGATATTCCTGCTGGCAGATGTATTGAAGCTCTGGGCCATGGGAGTCAAGGCGTTTACATCAGTTTTGGTAATAGTCCTCAACTATTACATAAGTAAGAAATTTATATTTAAAACCATGAAAGAAAAACTCTGAAATGGGAGTCTTTATCGAATTTTAATAAAAAAACATGGTTACTATTACTTCCAAACAAGAAATAGTTGGAGTATAATAAAAAAAGTTGTAAAAACGCATAGGGTATTACTATGCCTTTTGAGGCAGTATATACAAGGCGTACTTTCACAATATTAACAGAAAAATGTAGTGCAAGGAGATAAGTATGAAAAAGAGAGTTGTAATTACAGGTATAGGAGCTATAACCCCGGTCGGCAATACAGTTGATGAATACTGGAATTCGCTGAAGGAAGGCAGACATGGCTTTGGACCTATCACTCAGTTTGATGCTTCCGCATATAAGTGTAAACTTGTAGGTGAGGTTAAGAATTTTGTGGCAAAGGATTATATAGATCCCAAGTCAGCAAGACGTATGGCAAGATTCACACAGTTTGCAGTTAAGGCTACTCAGGAAGCAATGGCAGATTCGGGAATAGATATGGCTAATGAGGACGCATACAGAGTTGGAACATGTATCGGCTCTGGTGTAGGTTCGCTTCAGGAGCTTGAGAATGCGTATGGAACTATTCTTACAAAAGGACCTCTCCGTGTCAGTCCATTTGTTGTGCCTATGATGATCAGCAATATTGCAGCAGGTAACGTTGCAATCCAGTTTGGACTTAAAGGCAAGAGCATAGATGTTGTAACAGCGTGTGCTTCAGGTACCAACAGCATCGGTGAGGCGTTCAGAACAATCCAGTACGGAGATGCTGATGTCATGGTAGCCGGTGGATGCGAGGCAGCAGTTTCACCAATCGGTATATCTACCTTTGATTCACTGACAGCGCTTACATCATCTACAGATCCAGACAGATGTTCTATTCCATTTGATAAGGACAGAAGCGGATTTGTTCTCGGTGAGGGTGCAGGTATAGTTATTCTTGAGGAGCTTGAGCATGCAAAGGCAAGAGGTGCAAAGATCTATGCTGAACTTTCAGGATATGGATGTTCAAGCGATGCACATCACATCACAGCACCTGAGGAGTCAGGTGAGGGACCTGCAGTGGCAATGAAGAATGCTGTTAATGATGCCGGACTTCCACTTGATGCAGTTCAGTATATCAATGCACATGGTACAAGCACACATCTGAACGATCTCGTTGAGACACGCGCGATCAAGAAGGCATTTGGGGATCATGCAAAGGATATCAAGATCAATTCAACAAAGTCTATGACAGGACATCTTCTCGGTGCAGCCGGTGCCATCGAGGCTATAGCCTGTGTCAAGAGTATAGAGGAAGGTTATATTCACAGAACAAGAGGACTCATCGAGAGTGAGGAGGAATTAGATCTGGATTATTGTAAGGAGCCATGCGAGATGGATGTTGATGTTGCGATAAGCAATTCACTTGGATTCGGTGGCCACAATGCATGTATCGTTTTGCAGAAGTATAAGGAGCAGTAAATATCATGTTATTTATCAAGAAGAAAGCAAAGGACGCAGAGATGGTTGCAGCTAAGGCTGCAGAGGAGGCGAAGGCAGCTGAGGAAGTTACTGATGCGCCAAAGATAGAGCTTGTAAAGTGTCCTAAGTGTGGAAAAGAAGTCGATAAGGAAAGAGTAAAGAACGCAAAGTATATCTGTTATGAGTGCGGTTCTTATTTCAGAGTAAAGACAAAGAATAGAATCCGTATGGTTACGGATCCCAAGTCATTTGAGCCTTGGTTTGAGGATATGCCAAGTTCAAATCCGCTTGGAACAGAGGGCTATGAGGATAAGGTTGCCGCAGCACAGGCAAAGACAAACCTCAAGGAAGCAGTTACCATTGGAAAGGCAACCATCAATGGTGAGCCTGCTGTGATCGGTGTGTGCGATGCCAGATTCCTTATGAGCAGCATGGGATATGTTGTGGGTGAGAAGATAGCCAGAGCGGTTGAGAAGGCTACAGAGGAGAAACTTCCGGTATTCATGTTCTGTTGTTCAGGCGGTGCGCGTATGCAGGAGGGAATCATATCCCTGATGCAGATGGCAAAGACATCTGCTGCGTTCAAGAAGCATTCGGATGCAGGACTTCTGTATGTGTCCATACTTACAGATCCTACAACAGGTGGTGTGACAGCAAGCTTTGCAATGCTCGGTGATATCATTCTCGGTGAGCCGGGTGCGCTTGTAGGATTTGCCGGACCAAGAGTTATCAAGCAGACTATAGGACAGGAGCTCCCAGAGGGCTTCCAGAGATCAGAGTTTCTTGTTGAGCATGGCATCATAGATGGTATAATCACCAGAGATAAGATGAAAGACACTATGTATGATCTTATCGTGACACATAAGCAGAGACAGGGATATGCAAACTTTGACAAAGATGTTGTGGACGAAAAGTTTGATATAAGCGAGATACTGAAGGAGAGACTTAAGGATGATGAGCCGAAGAGCCCATGGGAGAAACTTAAGGGCGCGCGTCAGATGACCAGACCTTCAGGATTTGACTATGTAAAATATATATGTGATGATTTCCGTGAGATGCACGGAGACAGGACTATGAACGATGACAGAGCCATCGTGGGTGGTATAGGTCATATAGATGGACAGCCTGTAACTGTTATATCACAGGTTAAAGGTGCTTCTATTGCAGAGTGTATGGAGAGAAACTTTGGTATGCCGCTTCCTGACGGATATAGAAAGGCTCTTCGTCTGATGAAGCAGGCAGAAAAGTTTGGAAGACCAATAATCACATTTGTAAATACTCCTGGAGCATTCTGTGGACTTGAGGCTGAGGAGCGAGGAATGGGTGAGGCAATAGCGAGAAACCTCTATGAGATGTCATCGCTCAAGGTTCCTGTACTCTGTATTCTCATAGGAGAAGGCGGCAGCGGTGGAGCTCTTGCTCTCGCGGTGGGCAATGAAGTGTGGATGCTTGAGAATGCCACATATTCAATCCTTTCTCCAGAGGGATATGCTTCTATTCTCTGGAAAGATAGCAACAGAGCAGAGGAAGCTGCGGAGGTTATGCAGATAACCGCACAGGATTTGAAGAGGCTTAACGTTATCGAGCAGGTAGTTCCTGAGTATGGCGGAGCAGATGAGGAGTCTGTGCCATATATAGGCAAATATCTGAAGATGAATATAAAAGAGTTTCTGAAGAAGTACAGTGAGATGTCTTCTGATGAGATAGCTCAGGACAGATACAGCAGATTCAGAAATCTGTAAGACATATATATGGATTGAGTGCAGACAGCTGTGGTGTGATCGTTGATTGCTCCGCAGCTGTCTGTACTTTGTATTGAAGATATCTATATTTTTTGGTACACTTTATGTATGAACGGCTTGAGACAGGCTGATGTTCGACGACTTGGAGGAGCATATATGAAGAGACAGCTAAGAATCATCTTAATAGTTATAATAGCGGCTGTAGCAGCGACGGCGGTTATATTTGCTGTGAAGTATATAAAGAACGGAGGAGAATTCCTTACACCGGTTGGTACAAGAGCAGAGTTTATCGGTGATACAAAGAAATATCCTTCTGAACTTTTGACAAAGGGAAACGCAATATATGATTCTGACGGTGAGAAGGTCATGCTCAGAGGTGTGGAAGTTCCGGAATCGCATGAACTCTATAAAGAAAAACGGTTTAAAGAAGATTTTTATGATGGAGTGTTCAAATTGGGCGGTAACGCCATCAGGGTTCCTGTGTCACCGGCAGAATATAAGAGAGATGATTATTATCTGTGGAGATATCTTGACCGCATAGTGGCCTGGGCAGGAGAGAATGGCAATTACGTGATTATTGATTGGGACTACACCGGCAATCCGATAGATGGTACGGGAGATGAGATGCCGGATATAAAGGATAATCCCCTGGATTATTCCGCTGAATTCTGGAAAGCTGTTGCGACCTATTTCAAGAATGTGCCAAATGTAATATATGAGATATACAATGAACCTGTGGGCATGAGCGATTCAGAGTGGAAGAGATGTGCTGACAGCCTTGTGAGTGTCATCAGAGATGCCGGATCAAAGCAGCTCATAATCGTAGGCAGTCCAGATTATTGTTATGATCTTGGCTGGCTTGATGAGCTTGGAGTCGACGATGACAATATCGCATTTTCTATGCATGTGTATCCTGACAGGGTATTCTGGCAGAAGTATATGCCGGAATATGTGTCGAGTTACCCTGTTATAGTGACTGAATGGGGATATGCAGATGATGATGTAGAGGCAGAGAATGAAAAGATGAATGGTACAAAGAATGTGTTTGGAATAAAGTTTTCTCACTTTATGGACAAGCATGAATCCAGTTGGATAGCAAGCTCGTATAACTATAAAGGCGATACCCCGATGTTTGAAAAGAATTTTAAGGGCAAGACAAAGTGGGGAGAATTCGTTTCAGAATTACTTGAATAAAATACTAAGGGAGAATTTACAGATATGGCAGTAAGAATATTGGGAACAGGAAGTTGTCTGGCAGATAAAGAGGTTACAAATGATGAATTGGCAAAATATGTTGATACGTCTGATGAATGGATATCCTCAAGAACGGGAATAAAGAGAAGGAGAATAGCCACGACCGAGACAACTACCAGCATGGCGTCTGAGGCGGCTCTGAGAGCTCTGGATATGGCAGGAAAAGCTGCAGAGGATGTGGAACTTATAATTCTTGCAACTGTTACTCCAGACTATTATACACCGAGTGGAGCGTGCCAGGTGCAGGCAGCCATCGGTGCAGACAAGGCTATAGCCTTTGATGTGAATGCGGCATGCTCAGGATTTGTGTTTGCGTTAAATATTGCAAAGATGTACATTGAGACGGGATTTGTGAAGAATGCTCTTGTGATTGGGGCGGAGACTTTGTCCAAGATAATAGACTGGGAGGACAGGGGAACCTGTGTATTGTTCGGTGATGGAGCAGGTGCAGCATATCTGGAGGAATCAGATACAGGAATCATAAGCATCGTACAGGGCTCTATAGGCAAGAAAGGAATGGTTCTCGCCTGTGAGAGCAGGAAGACGAACAATATATTTGTTCCGGATGAAGTGACACCGGACTATCTCTATATGGATGGACAGGAAGTATACAAGTTTGCAGTCAGACAGTGCCCTAAGTGCCTTCAGGAGGCCATGGATAAAGCAGGAATTACAGCAGACGATGTGGATTACTTTGTACTTCATCAGGCAAATGTCAGGATTATTGAGTCGGTTGCGAAGAGGCTCAAGGCTCCTATGGAGAAGTTCCCTACAACGCTTGATTATACTGGCAATATGTCGGCTGCAAGTGTGCCGGTACTTCTGGATCAGCTGGTCAGGGAGCATGGACTTAAGAGAGGTGACAAGATTGCCATGTCTGCATTTGGTGCAGGATTGACATATGGTGCGGTTGTCATGGAGTGGTAGGAAGCTGGTGAAGCGTTCCGGCTATTGTTAAGATAAGAGTATAATTATTATATGGCAAAAAAATAAGAGACTGTCAGACGAATAGAGGTGATTTACTTTGTGATTTCGTTTGGCAGTTTCTTATTTTTATTTCTAAATTAGAATTTTAAATTACAAGCAATATGTTCAGAAATATATTGGAGAATATCTGAGAAAAATCATAGCCTGTATTCTCTTAGCCTGGACCTCAGATTTCTGTAGTCTGGAAGGATTTCTTCCACCTCTTTCCAGAATAGCGGTGAGTGGTTCATCTGTTTTCTATGGCATAGTTCGTGTACCACAACATAATCTATAAGCTCCGGTGAAGTTGCCATGAGCATACAGTTGAAGTTTAAATTGCCTGATGAACTGCAGCTTCCCCACCTGGTCTTCTGATGCCTGATGGTTATCTGCCCATATGTTACGCCTATGATTTTGGCGAAATATTTTACTCTTTCCGGAATGATAATGCGCGCTTCTTCTGTCATATGACGCAGTTCTTTGTCGGATATGACACCTGCAGGAATTGGGTCATGAGCCTGGCGGTCTTGCATGATGGCCAGATGTTTCAGTATCCATGTCTGCTTAGATTCAACGAATTCTCTGATTCTGACATCTGAAAGGTGATATGGTGCACGCACTGTAATCTGGAGATCCGGGCTGATCTCCAGTCCAATGGTTTTTCTTCTGGTTTTGATTATCCTGTAATCTGGTATGTCGTTCATTGCTTTTGCCTGATGGATTATCTCTTATCTATAGGTACGTATTCCTTTGGTTCTACAAGGCTTGGATATGCAGGACGCATAATTTTGTAGCTGTTGATGAGCTCTTCCATACGGTGGGCACTCCAGCCGACAACTCTGCCTATTGCAAACAGAGGTGTGTACAGTGCGTAAGGTATCTTGAGCATCTTGTAGAGCAGTCCACAGTAGTAGTCAATGTTGATGCAGACTCCTTTGTAAATCTTGCGTTCCTCGGCGATAACCTCAGGTGCGACTCTTTCTATGAGCTCATAAAGCTTGAATTCGTCCTTTTCATGTTTTTCTTCGGCGAGCTTTTCTACATATTCTTTTATGATGACAGCTCTTGGATCTGACAGAGAGTAAACCGGCTGTCCCATTCCATATACAATTCCGCTTTTGTCAAATGCTTCTCCACGCACAATCTTGCGGATGTATTCACGTACCTGATGTTCGTCTGTGACATCTTCAACGTTGGTGTGGATGTTTTTGATCATCTCCATAACCTTCAGATCACCGCCGCCGTTGAGAGGCCCCTTGAGTGAACAGAGAGCTGCAGCTATTGTTGCGTATGTGTCTGATCCGGATGAAGTAACTACACGTGTGGTAAATGTAGAATTGCTACCACCGCCGTGCTCCATGTGAAGAACAAGTGCAAGATCCAGGACTTTTGCCTCAAGCTGGGTATACTTTCTGTCAGAACGGAGCATACTCAGGATATTTTCAGCAAATGAGAGCTCGGGATCAGGTTTGTGTATGTAGCAGCTTTTTCCGAGTTCGTAGTGTCTGTAACCCTGAAACGAATACACAGCGAGTCTTGGAAATACACTTATGATCATAAGGCATTGCTGGAGGACGTTGTCGAGAGATATGTCTGTCTCTGATTTGTCGTATGAACCAAGTGCCAATATGCTCTTTGTCATGTTTGAAATGATATCCTTTGTAGGATTTTTCATTATGACATCCTGGATAAAGTTATGTGGAAGGTCATAGGCCAGATTGAGCACCTGCTTGAATTTGGCAAGCTCAGTCTCATCAGGAAGTTTTCCAAAAAGGAGCAGGTATGTGCATTCCTCAAATCCGAATCTATTCTCTGATATGAAGCCGTCTATGAGCTGCCTTATTTCGTAGCCTCTATAGTAAAGCTCGCCGTCCGCAGGTGTGTGTACACCATTCTCCAGTTTGTGGGCCTTGCTTAGAGATATATTTGTTATTCCTGCATTTATTCCGATTCCGTTCAGATCGCGAAGTCCACGTTTTACACCATATTCTTCGTAAAGATTGCTTGCTATGGTGTCATTCTCAATACAGAGTCCGAGGCGTTCCTTCGTGAATGAACCAAGATTATTAATTGACATAAATAAACTCCTTTCAAGTAGCTTTCCTGTGAATTATCTCACTTATTCGCAACTATTGCAATGTGAAATGATTGTGTGTCTGCAAAATATTATGTATAATGTATATGTTTGCGGGATGAAGCAAGTGCAGTATCCGGATGCGATTTGGGAAGATGGGATTTGGAATAACTGGAATATTGTTCATAGGGAGGTACATACATTTGGAAGATAAAGATAAAGTAAAGAAAACTAATGGTACGGTGAAGGCGTCAAAAGCGATGGTGAGCAAGGCGTCGATTGGCGGAGAAAGAAGACCGACAGACGGTAGTAAGACGCCTAGCGGAAGCCGTCCATCAGGTGGGAGCCGTCCGGCAAGTGGCAGCCGCCCGGCAAGTGGCAGCCGCCCGGCAAGTGGGAGCCGTCCATCAGGTGGCAGCCGCCCGACAAGTGGGAGTCGTCCATCAGGCGGCGGAAAAGCTGCAAAAAGCCGCCCGAAGAGTGCAACAGAGCAGGAGAGAAGCCGTACAAGTACGGGGCGTCCTCTGGCAGGCAGCGCAGATACACGGAGCAGGACAAAGGACAGTACAAGGCAAGCATCAAAGTCAAATAAGTCAGGCGCATCCTCAGCGGACTTACATAGAAAGAAAAAAAAGCAGACACCAAGGCTCAATGCGAAAAGGGTGCTGTTTGCAGCACTTATAGTTGGAATATTCCTTTCGGTTATCGTGACTGTAATCATGAGAGCGAATATGCTCAAGGTTAAGCAGATAGAGATGAAATACAACATAGGGGATAGCTTTGATATAAGCAATTACTTTGAAGCGGACAGCAATGATGCGAAGCTGATATTTGACAACGACTCGTTCAATCCTACTGAACTTGGCGAATATACACTGAAGTTTACAGTCCAGAGAGGCAAGCTGAAAATGACAAAAAAGGGCACGATCAATGTTGTCGATGAGGTGAATCCATATATTGAAGGACCGGATGATATAGATGTTGCTGTAGGACAGGAGATAAACTGGGGAGACTACTTCAATGTCACAGACAATGATCCTGATATACAGAGTAAACTGAAGCCGGTAAAGGAAGTGGATACAAGCACTGCCAGACCAGTGAGCGTTACGCTCACAGTTACAGACTGGGCAGGAAATTCATCATTGAAAAAGATAACTGTCAATGTGCTTAAGGATAATTTCTCCGAGTAGATTTCTGATAACAGATTTATGGACAGTTTCTGGCAAGGTAAAATATCATGTGAAAATAAAAACTTCATCGATGTGATTTGCAGTGAATCATATCGATGAAGTTTTTGTTGTATGTATTATGAGATAGGCGGTTTTCTGAGCTGCTCGTCAAGCTCTGAATTATCAACCACAACTGTCTTTGCTTTTTTAACTTTCTCTTTCTTCTTTGTTGCATGCCTCTTGTGTATACGCTTTATAAGCGTAACTATTAAAAGCATGATCACACCGACGCTGATGAGAACTACTGACAGACCGTATCGGTCGAGGATCTTGTCTAAGATGTTGTAGCTCGAATTCTCCCACAATCCATCTGCCTTCAGATCTCCCTGTACCTTTTCCAGACAGTATTCTGTGCCGGTGCACTGGGGAATATTGGGAAGTCTTGATGTGATGGCGGTGAGGTTTGATGCCTGTTCGTCTGTCACGTTGAAGTATTTGTAGGAAAGTGCCTCTTTTCCTGTAGTCGTGACAGGATCGTCAAGACCTACATTGATCAGATACCATTCTCCTCCAAGGTATACAGCGTTCCAGGCGCAGTTGTTAATGCTGCCTTCATCCTTTAATTTTTTCTGTGTCTCCATGGAATCATCCAGAAGATCGGAGTTCTGACCTTCAATATATATACATGGGACATCGATGGAATCCATGATGGCCTTGAAAGCCTTTGCGTATCCGTAGGATACCGCCGTCTGATACTTGGAGTTAAAGACTCCGTCTGCTGTGAAGGCGTATATGTTATCCTGATTTCTGGATGTTATGTCTGATGAATAATATACCTTGTTGATCATTGCGTTGTGGATGAGGTACACTTTCTCATAATCCTTTGCGCTCTCATCAAGTGTTGCAACGTAGTTTCGTATAGTCATATCCAGATTGTTCTTGTAGATAGAACGGATATCGCCGTTGGCATAAAGCGAGTAACACTCTACGGTGAGTGAAGTGAATTTCAGTTCCCCGGATGACTCCTGATGATATTCGTAGTTATCTGACATCCAGAAATACTCTGGATGATCGGCAAGCACAGCGTTCACAACCTGTTTGAGACCATCCTCCCCGAGGACTTCCCAGTCCTTGTTGCTTACTGACAGTGTAAATGCTGTGTAGTATCCACCGTCCTGATACTGTGCAGTCTGCGTTGAATTGTGAAAGCTTGTGGCAGCATCATTGATCTGTTTGTATACAGTGCGGTATGCGCTGTTGTCAAATTGATCATAGAAATAAGTCTTGCCATTTACTTTGTCTGCATCGTTGCTGCTCCCTGAAGCATCGTCAGAGGCAAATGCTGAGATTGACATAGCAAGTGTCATGACCATTGCCAGCAATAGTGCAGTTATTCTCTTTTTCATACTGGAAACACTCTCCTTTTTTTGCATAAGCAAATCCCTTAGTATACTTCATATAATAATAACACATCGCATAGAAATTTGCTACAAATAAAAGTGGTTGTGTTTTGTAGAAACGAAAGTGTATAATCGTATAAAAAGTATACGAAGGGAGGAGATTTATGGCTTCCAATTGCGATATGTGTGCACACTATGTGTACGATGAAGAAGATGATTTTTATGAGTGCCTGGTAAATATGGATGAAGATGACTTTGCCAGATTTATAGCAAGGGGGTACGACAACTGTCCATATTTTCAGCTTGATGATGAATACAAAGTTGTCAGACACCAGATGTAATGTTATTTTTCAAATGATTCTGCCAGCTCTGTGAGGTAGACATATCTGTCAAGCAGATGATCCAGTTCTTCTTCAAGCTTTTCCTTACGAGCGGTTAGCTCGTTTAATTTGATGAAATCCGAGGCGGAGACGTTAATAGCGTCTTCAGTCTCAGCTATTTCTTTTTCTTTGACTGCAATGTCATCCTCAATCGTTTCATATTCCCTTTGTTCATTATATGAGAATTTTTTCTTTGGCGAAGCCGAAGGTTTCTTCTTCTCTTTTTCTCTGCTGATCTGCAATTCGGATTTGACCGGGGCTGCAGTTGAAACTGCGCTGTTTGCAAATGATCCGTGGGTTATATAGTAATCGGTATAGCCGCCCTCAAATTGTGAGATGTGTCCATGCCCGTCAAATACAAGAAGTTTGCGGACAACTCTGTCGAGAAAATATCTGTCGTGGGAAACTGCTATAAGGATTCCCTGGAATGAGTCCAGATAGTCCTCCAATATACAGAGCGTGGATATATCCAGATCATTTGTCGGCTCATCAAGGATAAGAACATTCGGCGATGAGACCAGCACTTTCAGCAGATACAGACGACGCTTTTCACCTCCTGAAAGTTTTTCTATGCGCTGATGCTGCAAAGTTCCGTCGAACAGAAATCTCTCGCACATGGTTGATGCTGACATGAGTCCTTCGGTTGTCTGTATATATTCTGCAGTTTCTTTGACGTAGTCCAGAACCTTCATGTTCGGATCAAGCGCTTCGTTCTCCTGTGAGAAATAACCAATCTTTACGGTATCACCTATATCGAGATATCCGCTGTCTGGCTTCGTGATTCCCGTGATGAGTTTCATGAGGGTGGTCTTGCCACATCCGTTGGGTCCCACGACCCCTATCCTGTCGGTGCGGAGAAAATTATATGAAAAATCTTTGATGACTGGTTCGTGGCGGTTAGGCCATGTTTTTGTAACGCCATGAATCTCAACAGTTTTATTGCCGAGACGGCTTGCGATGGAGCTCATGGTGACGGATTGGGTCTCTTTGATAAGTTCCTCACTTGCAAGCTTTTCATATCTCTGTATGTGCGCCTTCTGTTTTGTACTTCTTGCCCGGGCGCCTCTCTGCATCCATGCGATTTCTTTTCTGAGTATGTTCTGGTGTTTGCTCTGGGTTGCCAGAGCAATATTCTCCCGCTCTGCCTTGAGCATGAGATAACCCTCATAGTTGGTGTTGTAGCTGTAGGTTTTTCCCTTGTCGATCTCTACTATGCGGTTGCACACTTTGTCGAGAAAATATCTGTCGTGTGTGACCATGACAAGGGCGCCCCTGTAATTGTTCAGATAATCTTCCAGATACTCAGTCATGTCGTTGTCAAGATGATTTGTTGGCTCGTCGAGTATCAGTATGTCACAGCTTGATAAAAGAGCTGCAGCCAGAGCCACCTTCTTGCGCTGACCGCCTGACAAAGTGTTTACCATCAGACTTGTATCATCAAAACCGAGCCTGTGGAGAAATGACTTGGCATCTCCTTCTATACTCCATTTGTTTTCTTCGTTGGAGTTGGCAGTGATAACATAGTCGTATATGCTGACTGTATCACTGAAATCCGGGGTCTGGGGAAGATAGCGGATGACTACGTTGGTACCCTTGGATACCTGTCCTTCGTCACATTCATCGATACCTGAGATTATCTTGAGCAGTGTCGATTTGCCGGTTCCATTGACTCCGATCACCCCGATCTTGTCACCTGAGTTTACGGAGAAGTCCGCCTTGTCGAACAACACCTTGTCTGTATAAGCTTTTGAAAAATTTTTAATTGTGAGTAAGTTCATATATGATATGCGTTATTGGCAATCCTTTCGTATATTTGTAGTCTATTTTAAATGCAGTAAACAGGTGAGTCAAGGCGCATAAAATAATAAAAAAACTGACAAAAATTACTTGGAAGTTTACAACACACTCTTTGAATAAATGCAAAAAATAAATGTAAAATTTGGTAAGTATAGCTAAAAAAACATCTGAAACACCTGTTTTACTTAATAAAAACAGGCTGATTGCACAAAAAGGTTTACAATTTTAAAGTTTTGTAATTTGCAATTTATACTGGAAAGTAGTATAAATTGAACATTGATGACGTTCAGAGAAGAACTGTATTCAATGAATGGAGGTAAAAGTATGATGGAATCAACAGATATCAAAGTAAAGCTTAATTCAGTAGATCAGGTTAGGCAGTTTGTAGAAACCATGAGAAAGTATGAAGGTGATGTAGATGTATATTCCACAAACCAGAATTACCTTGTAGACGGAAAATCTATCCTTGGCGTATTCAGCCTTGGCCTTGATCAGGAACTTACAGTCAAATTCTACGATGGTGCATCTGAGTCGTTCATAAGTACATTACAGCCTTTTATGCTGGCGGCTTAATATTGTATATAAAATGTAGATAAATAGAATATATTCCCAGCGAATTTTGGTGGGTGGTATGCATTGACACACCGAACCGGAGAGTGTTAGAATATCTTTATAAGTGAGCAGATATCTGGATTGTCTGACTGAGATGTCAGCCGTGGTATCTGTAATATAAAAGAGATATTAGGGGGCGCAGCCAATGCAGATTACAGAGATGAAAGCTAAAGTGAACACTATGGATGACATCAAGAAGTTTGTATCATACCTGAATCAGTTTCCTAACGATGTTGATGTCTCATCAGCTCAGTATGTTGTAGATGGAAAGTCTATTTTAGGTGTGTTCAGTCTTGATCTTGAAAGACCACTCACAGTTAAGTTTCACGGCGAAGTGGCACCAGAGCTTCAGGAGAAACTTGACGAGTTCAAGTGCTGATCATGTCGGTTACATAAGAAAACAAATGAAAGCAGGCTGCAGATTTTTCTGCGGCCTGCTTTCGTTTGTTCTTTGTAAAATGCTGTCAGATGGCTTGCGAAGAACAGAGTGAAACAGGAGGTTTGTAATTATGGTTTATGAGTCAGATCAGGGGTTGGAGTACCATATAAAAGTGAATGGAGACATGATAGGGAAGTATGTTATCATGCCCGGAGATCCTAAGCGGTGTGCACTTATAGCACAGTATCTTGATGATGCAAAACTGGTGGCGGACAGCCGTGAGTTTGTTACGTATACAGGTTATCTGGATGGAGAGAAAGTCAGTGTGACGTCAACCGGAATTGGTGGTCCTTCGGCGGCGATAGCGCTTCAGGAACTGGCGCACTGCGGTGCGCATACATTTGTGAGAATTGGAACATGCGGCGGAATGCAGACAGATGTGATCGGCGGTGATGTGGTGGTCGCAACAGGTGCTGTCAGGATGGAGGGAACGTCGAGGGAATATGCCCCGATAGAATATCCGGCTATTGCAGATCTGGATGTGGTGAATGCCCTTGTGACGGTGGCAAAGGATATGAACATCAGTGTACATACTGGAGTTGTTCAGAGCAAGGATTCTTTCTATGGACAGCATTCTCCACTGAGTATGCCTGTGGGATATGAACTTGAGAATAAATGGGAAGCGTGGAAACGCATGGGGTGTAAGGCGTCTGAGATGGAATCAGCGGCACTTTTTATAGTGGGATCATATCTCAGGGTACGTGTGGGCGCCTGCTTCCTTGTGGTTGCAAATCAGGAACGAGAGGCACAGGGGCTGGAAAACCCTGAGGTACATGATACCGATATGGCTATAAGGGTTGCGGTTGAAGCCATAAGAATGCTTATAAAGGGCTAGAATTTGAATACTCTGCCTATGTCTGTTTTGTAGTTTTCGATGTAATCAAGGATAGCATCGGCGTTGTCCATGACGGTGTATATCTCATTGGTGACAGGGGTCATGAAGCCTTTGTCAGCTGTTGCTTTCATCATGGCCAGGAGATGGTCATAGAAACCGTTCTGGTTATATATGACTATCGCCTTACCGTGGCGTCCAAGCTGCTTCAGGGTCAGTATCTCAAAGAATTCCTCAAGGGTGCCTATACCTCCCGGAGTCACGATGAAGGCATCTGCCCTGTCCTCCATGATCTGCTTTCTCTCTCTCATAGTTTCTGTTGTTATGAGTTCGGTCACGTCTTCAAACAGAATTCCATCTACATTGAAGAAAGATGGTGTCACACCTATGATGGAGCCGTTTTCGGAGTGTACACCACGGGCGACAGCCCCCATAAGTCCGTTGGCTCCTGCTCCGTATACAAGGGTGTGTCCCCTTTTTGCAAGTTGTCTTCCGAGATATTCAGTTTGTTCTATATAGGAGTGATCTATTGTGTTGCTTGATGCTCCGTATACACATATATTCATATAAACCTCCGAATTGATGCGTTTACATCATAATATTATCATTTTGAGCAATTTAGTATCTAGTATAAAGAAAAAGTATATATTGTTAAAGCAGTATTTTGTAAAAAAACGTAAAAGTTTGGCTTAACAAAAAAACACGGCGGTGAACCAGTCTGCAATGCAACTGGTCATCGCCGTGTAGTTATGTTGTACAGATTATAAAAGGTCAACTACCTGCTGAAGAATTGCTATCTCCTTCTCCTTGGCTCCCATGAGATACTTCTCAAATCGATCCATACAGTCAACATTGCCTGTGATGGATATCTTTATGAGAAGATTTCTTGCGGTGAGCATCAGATTCTCAACCTCCATGTAAGCATCAAGAAGTTCGCCATTGAACTCGAGATATCCGTTGTCCATCATGTACTTCAGTCTCTCCATCATAAGGACTTTGTGGTCATAGAGAATGTGAAGCGCACGTATATCAAAATCAGGATCCTCGGCAGATAACTGCTTGCCGATCTGCTTGAGAACTGCGTCGTATACGCTTACACCAAATACTGTGTCGTTGAAGCGGTTTCGCATCATACGGAAGTGGTTCTTACTGTCCTTGGACTCCAAGTACTCGATGAGAGTATCTTTGATATATTTGGTGTCCAGTTCGTAATATGTCTCAGCCAGATTCTTCTGGATGACATATATTCCTCTGCGGCCTTTGTAATCGTCCTTGAAGATGTGATCCTCTGCGGCTGTGATGGTGTTGTAGCCGTTTCTTACATCGGAATATGATACAGTTGAATATGAATAGTGCTCGCCGAATGTGAAGTCACCTACATTGAATTCCTGCTTCTCATCATCGTATCCGTATATGAAGAGCTCATGAGGGAATTTGTAGTCGGCACCCGAATCACAGAGGATCTTGGCTTCGTCAAATACTCCGTATACATATCCGCCCAGGTTGATGGTCTTTTTGATAAATGTAAGAATATCTCCGCAATAGCTCTCAACCTGCTCCTTGGTCAAGAGAGAGAAAAGCAGATAAGGACATTCCTTAAGTGAACTGCTTCCAGGCATCATGTCTGCGAGCAGCATCTCATCTCCGGTAAAGATCTCTTCGATGTTATAACATCTTAACTGTATATAATTGCTGAATATCCAATTCTTGGCTTTCTCTTCATCCCCTATGATAGAGAAAAGAGTGGCATGCCACTGCCATGATGTAATCATTGGATAGCTTATTGGCAAAACTTTTTTACTCATGTTATATTACCTCCATTTCGTTGTTAGACTGCGTAGCTTTCCCCATTCGTCAGATCTTTGCCTGCACTGCCTTGATCATGTCATTCATGTCGTAGTACAGTCCGAGAGCCAGTTCTGAATCGTCAAATTCGATGTTGAACTCTTTCTCAAGTCCTACGATAAACTGGATGATCGATACTGAGTTCACACCGTAAGTTGTGGTGAGTGGCGCTGTAAGATCCAGCTTGTTCGCATCTATCTCTGGAAGAACATCAGAAAAAACCTCCAATATTTTTGCTGTTAACGCTTCTTTGTCCATTTCAAACCTCCCATTCGTAATGATTTGTAGTTTGTTACTAATGCACGTTACTTATATTTTAATAGCTTTTATAAGATATTTCAATAAAATTATTCAAGTCGTACAGATTAATTTGTGCAAATTTGTGTTAAATGTTAGAATAACAGTAAATTTACTGATGAAAATATGGTATAGTTGAATAAAATAATTTGATTGTTTTTTGCGAAATGACATAATGACTGACTAAAGATAAAGGTATGGTGATGCAAAATGAAGATAGTTGTGCTTGACGGCTGTGCAGCGAATTGTGGAGATATAAGCTGGGAAAGTATTGCGAAGTTTGGAGAACTGAAGGTGTATGACAGGACCAACAGATCTGAGGTTGTCTCAAGGATAGGGGATGCGGAGATCATAACAACGAATAAGACTGTGATAGACCGGGATGTTATAGAGGCCTGTCCAAAGCTCAGATATATAGGAGTTCTTGCCACTGGTTATAATGTGGTCGATGTTGAGGCTGCAGCAGAGCATGGAATAGTGGTGACAAATGTTCCTGCTTACAGTACGGATGCGGTAGCGCAGTTTACATTTGCGCTGTTGCTGGAGCTGGCAAACAGGGTGGGAGATCATGATCGGTCTGTTAAGGATGGCGGCTGGATCCGAAGTAAGGATTTTTCATATAGTGTTGCTCCCACGATGGAGCTTGCGGGAAAGACTCTTGGTATCATAGGATATGGAAGTATTGGACGAAAAGTTGCGGAGATCGCTCATGCATTTGGAATGAAGGTTTTGGTGAACAGTCGTACAAAAAAGAAGCTTCCAGAAGGAGACTGGATCAGATGGACAGATCGTGATGAACTTTTTGCCGTGTCGGACGTGATCAGCATACATTGTCCTCTGTTTCCTGAAACTGCTGAGTTGATAAACAGAGAGACAATAGCACTTATGAAGAAGAGTGCTTTGATAATCAATACTGCCAGGGGCGGCTGCATCAATGAGAGAGAGCTGGCGGAGGCCCTTGACGATGGACGTATAGCAGGTGCAGCTGTGGACGTGATATCCGTTGAGCCAATGGCAAAAGACAACCCACTTCTTCACGCGAAGAATGTGATCATAACTCCGCATATAGCATGGGCTCCGCGGGAAGTGCGAAGAAGACTTCTCGATATAGCAGGAGAGAATATAGGTGCTTTTCTTGATGGAAAGCCGATAAATGTGGTAGGGAGATAGATGTGTTATGGAGAGTAGTTCATTTGAGGAAGTAAACAAACTTGTCAGAACAGAACTGTATGAGCATATGGATCCGGAATTTGGCAAATATCTTGCTATGAATCTGCCTGGATGCGGCAATATCATAGGCGTGCGGCTGGATGCGCTGAAAGAGATCGCACAGGAGATTGCAGGGATTAACTGGAAAGAATATCTGAAGCATGCCCAGGACGACACACTTGAAGATGTGGTGCTGCAGGGGCTGGTTCTCGGATATGCGCAGGGAAAACTTGAAGAGATACTTGCCTATGCGGATGAATTTGTGCCGAGAATTGATAACTGGTGGGTGTGCGATTCATTCTGTGCTAATTTCAAAGCGGCGTCCATGTATCCGGAGATTGTGTGGGATTTTATCATGAAGTATATGGGCGATTCTGAACTCAATCCTGCCTGGAGAAAAAAACAGGATGAGGCAGAGGTGCCTGATGGACAGGGCGGAGTCGTGGTCGGAACCTGGCAGGATATGTCAGATGACTTCAGACTCAGGTTTGTAGCTATCATGCTGAAGTGCTATTTTGTGAATGATAAGTATATAGACAAATGCCTGTATGCGTTTGAACATATGCAGGATGGCGGCTATTATGCGAAGGATGGCGTGGCATTTGGCCTGGCTGAGAGTTATTATGTATTTCCAGATAAAACTATGGAATACATAAAGGGTGCGAAGTTTGACAGACAGATACTTGAGATGGCGAAGAACAAGATAGAGAAGATATACAGACTGTCGGAGACGGATGTAATCAGTTTTGCGGAAGTTATAAATTGGTGAAATTTGAATTAGTCGGAATTTTACAAAGGCTGTTTGTTGTATAACAGAGTAATGAATATAAAAAATAAGAGAAGGACATTATATTTACAAGATGAATTCTTATGAAGAATGGGATTGTGAGTATAAATGTCCTTTTTGCTTTGTATGGAACGAGTGATGTGGAACAGGAGGCTGGAATCGAAAATGAAAGAGTGCTTAAGAAAGTGTATGTGTATGTTAAAGGTGGTGATGTGTGCATATCTGATATATGTGGCGTATATGACATGGCAGACAGAGGTATCGGCAGCTGTGCGATTCGAGCCTCCAGGAGATAAATCTGCACGCCATTTGACTGCAAGGGTGGATATAATACGGCCGGAGAAGGAGAAACGGAGTGTGTGACAGAGAAAAGGTACAGAATGCACTTTAGTCTGTTGGGTTGCGTGAAAAAATATCCGGATGGAACTATCATTCTCTTGTCGCACGCTCGATGATTCCTGCCAGTGTATCGATGACTTTGGCTGTATTCTGATCCTTGTATTTGAGGAAGGTGTATGCACAGCCCTGTACAAACATGGATACTTCTACGTTCTTAGCCAGATCGTCCCTGAATTCCGGACGGGCGTCGTATATCTTTTCTTTGATGAGCGCATCAAGCTTGTTGGTAAGGACTCCGTAGCTTCTGTTGTCATCTGGGAACAGGATGGAAAACAGATGACCCTGATTGATGAATGCACTGCAGAGCTGCCGGCTTGCCTCTGCCGGGTTGGTCAGCATATATTCCGGATTTGGGATATCTCCTATGAGAGACTGGAGGGCATCATTTTCCAAATATTCGGACAGATCATAGATGTCCTGAAAGTGCAGGTAGAAGGTCTGCTTGCTTATGTCTGCTCTTTCGGTCAGTTCTTTTATAGTGATCTTTTCGATTGGCTTTGAGGCCCGGAGTTCAATAAAAGCACTAAACAGGCTGCTGCGTGTTTTTTGTATTCTTCTGTCCATGAGATCTCCTTTCAGTTTCTGGTCGTTTTCCATTTTCATATGCTTTTTAAATAATACACTACATTGATAAAATAGTCAAAGATGGGGAGATTGTACAAATAATTGCCAATTGCTGGACTGTGGTCAAATACTTTACCTTTGTCAAAAAGTGTTTCTTTATGTTGGAGAAAAGAGAGAATATAATAAAACTAATTTACTATAGTCAAATACATAATAATGTGTTTGGCTGCGGAACAATTATTGGGAGGAATACATTATGGATCTTTATGAATTTTATTCTGGCAGGAGTTTTGATGCCTATAAGGAACTGGGAGCCCATGTGGTGAAAGAGATATCAGGAAAGAATAGAAGGAAGGTTGTGGTTGGGGTTGATTTTATCACATATGCGCCGAATGCGGAGTCTGTGTCTGTGACAGGAGAATTCAATGGTTGGGGGGAAACTCAGATGGAACGGTGCTACGATGGGGGATTCTTCAAGTGCTTTGTGCCGGGAGCAAAGGTGGGACAGATGTACAAATACAAGATATACCAGAGAGATGGCCGATGCGTAGATCACTGTGATCCTTATGGTTTCGGGATGGAACTGAGACCTGCATTTGCATCTGTTATAAGGGATATGGATGCGTATAGTTTTGGCGACGGCAGATGGATGAAGAGCAGGGATGAGCGTAAGGGAAGCCCGCTGAATATATATGAGATGCATCTCGGTTCGTGGCATTGTAAGCCTGTGTATGATGAGAGTGGAAGACAGCTTACACCGGAGGAGGTCATAGAGGCAGACAGAGTATCGGAGGGCTGGTATACATATAGAGAGATTGCTCCCCTGCTGGTGGAATATCTGAAGGAACAGGGATATAACTATGTTGAATTTATGCCACTTTCGGAGCATCCGTGTGATGAGTCCTGGGGATATCAGAACACAGGATTTTTCAGCCCAACTGCCAGATATGGCACTGCGGACGATCTGAAGTTTCTGATAGATACGCTCCACAAGAATGGAATAGGCGCGATCATGGATTATGTGCCTGTTCACTTTGCACTTGACGGTTATGGGCTTGCAAAATACGATGGTACGACTCTGTACGAGCATCCGTCTGATGATGTGGGGTATAGCGAGTGGGGCAGCAAGAATTTTATCCACTCCAAGGGTGAGGTTCAGACATTCTTAAAGAGTGCAGCAAATTATTGGCTCACAGAATATCATTTTGATGGGCTCAGGATGGATGCTATAAGCCGGATCATTTATTGGATGGGCGATGAGTCCAGAGGCGTAAATGACAGAGCTGTGGAGTTCATAAAGGGCCTGAACCAGGGACTCAAGGACAGACACCCGTCCTGTATTCTGTGCGCTGAGGATTCCACAGACTATAAGGGAATTACAAAAGAAGTGAAGTACGGCGGTCTTGGATTTGACTATAAGTGGGATATGGGTTGGATGAATGATACACTCAATTTTTTCAGGACTCTGCCTTTCTGCAGGGGAGACCAGTATCACAAACTGTCATTTTCCATGATGTATTTTTACAACGAGAGGTATTTACTTCCGCTTTCACATGACGAGGTAGTTCATGGCAAGGCGACTATCGCACAGAAGATGGCCGGATCATACGAGGAGAAGTTCCCAAATGCAAAGGCTCTCTATGCTTACATGTACGCGCATCCGGGAAAAAAACTGAACTTTATGGGCAACGAGATAGCTCAGCTCAGAGAGTGGGATGAGAAGCGGGAGCAGGATTGGGATTTACTGAAGTATCCTAACCACGATTCATTCAACAGATATATAAAGGATTTGAACAAGCTTTATATGAAGGAGGCTGCACTGTCTGAGTGGGACGACGATCCACACGGTTTTGATTGGATACTCTGCGGCAAAGAGCAGGATGTGGTATATATATTCCAGAGAGTTGTGAATGATAACAAAATAGTTGTGGTGCTCAACCTCTCAGGCAATACATATAAAGATTATCATTTCAGATACGGTGAGGGTAATTCTATGAAGGTTCTCATGAATACAGACTGGAACAAATACGGCGGAAGTACAAAAGACACTATGAAGAGTATCAAGGGCGTATGCGGCGACTTCGGCTTTGATCTGCCTGCGCTGTCGGCAATGTACTTAAAGCCGGTGGACTAGTGGAAAGACAAAATAAGTAGTTGCCTGATATATACAATCCATGTTATAAGTGAACAACAGAAATTAAATGGAATTTAAGTAAAATTACTACAAAGACAGGCACTTCATCCGCATAGGAGTGAGTTGTATCCGGGTATATGCCAAATCGGTAGTGAAGCCGCCTGAGCTTCGTTTCGCTTCTGTGCTAAGGCGGAGCGGGCAAACGCCCTTATCGCCCGCGCAGCCGCATACACGATGGAAGCGGGACGAAGTTCGGGAAGGCAAACGTGATTTGGCATATACCCGGATACAAACTCGCCCGCGCGGATGAAGTGCCGTCCGTCAGACGAGGAGAGTTTATGATATTAGATGTGAATGGTCTCAGCCATGGATTTGGCGACAGAGCAATATTTGAAAATGTGTCATTCAGGCTTCTGGCAGGCGAGCACATAGGACTTGTCGGCGCAAATGGTGAAGGCAAATCAACCTTCATGAATATAGTGACGGGCAGCCTCATGCCGGACGAAGGCACAGTGACCTGGGCGAAGAATGTGAAAGTCGGCTATCTGGATCAGCATACCGTTCTTGAGCCTGGTATGACTATAGGAGGAGTGCTGAGGGACGCGTTCTCCAGATTGTTTGATATGGAGAAGAGGATAAATGAGATATGTGACAAGCTGGCAGAGGTTGCTGACGAGGATGAGATGAATTCTCTTCTTGAGGAGATGGGACTTCTTCAGGATCTTCTGGACAGCCATGACTTCTATATAATAGATTCAAAAGTTGAGGAGGTTGCCAGGGCATTTGACCTGCTGCAGCTCGGTCTTGACAAGGATGTGACGGAGCTGTCGGGCGGACAGAGAACCAAGGTTCTTCTGGCAAAGCTTTTGCTTGAGAAGCCGGAGATACTTCTGCTTGACGAGCCTACGAATTACCTTGATGCACACCATATAGAGTGGCTGAAGAGATACCTTCAGGAATACGAGAATGCGTTTATACTTATATCCCATGATATTCCGTTCCTGAATTCGGTTGTCAATATTATATACCATATGGAGAATTGCCAGCTTAACAGATATGTAGGCGACTATGACAAGTTCCAGGAGGTGTATGCGGTGAAGAAATCCCAGCTTGAGGCTGCGTACAGAAAGCAGCAGCAGGAGATATCCGAGCTGAAGGATTTCGTTGCGAGGAATAAAGCCAGGGTTGCCACAAGAAATATGGCGATGTCCAGACAGAAGAAACTTGACAAGATGGATGTCATTCAGCTTGAGCGTGAGAAACCGAAGCCTGAGTTCAACTTCAAGGAGGCGAGAACCTCGGGTAAGGTTATATTTGAAACTGACGATCTGGTGATCGGATACAGCAAGGATAAGCCGCTCTCCAAACCAATGAATCTCCGCATGGAGCGTGGAGATAAGATTGCCATCACGGGAACAAACGGTATAGGAAAGACGACATTCCTGAAGAGTGTGCTGGGACTTATCCCTGCGATATCCGGCAAGGCACAGCTTGGAGACTATCTGCACATCGGATACTTTGAGCAGGAGGTCAAGCCGAGTGAAAACACGTGTCTGCAGGAGATCTGGGAGGAATTTCCGGGATATACCCAGTACGAGGTGCGTGCGGCTCTTGCCAAATGCGGACTTACCACCAAGCATATAGAGAGCAAGGTGAAGGTCCTCTCGGGTGGCGAGCAGGCGAAGGTGAGACTGTGCAAGCTCATCAACACGGATACAAATGTGCTGTTGCTTGACGAGCCGACAAACCACCTTGATGTGGATGCCAAGGACGAGCTTAAGCGTGCACTTTCCGAGTATAAGGGTTCTATACTTCTGGTGTGCCATGAGCCTGAGTTTTATGACGGCCTTGTGACAGATGTGTGGAATCTGGAGCAGTATACGCTTCTGCAATGAGATAAACAGGCTCTGCTTTGATTATTGTCAAGCGAGCCTGTTTTTAATCTGTTTAAGCACTAATTCCTCAATGCTGTAATGGGAACAACGAATACACCATCAGACCTTTGATATGCTGCATTGGATAATCCACATATAACACATAATGAATCCGGACCCATTCCGCCGTTGGATTCAATTGATTTTTTTATTTTTATAAGATTTTCGGCAGCGGCATCTATTTGGTTTGCACCCAGTTTTATTTCAAATCCACACCATTTCCCGTCTGGCAGTGCGATAACTGCATCCATCTCGTTGTTATTATAATCCTGATAATGATATAATTCTGCATCAAAGGATTCTGCATATATTTTTAAATCTCTTTCACATAATGCTTCGAATAAGAATCCTAGTGTATTCAAATCATTCAATAGCATTTCAGGGGTTGCATTTAACAATGCAGCTGCTAAGGATGGGTCTGACAAATGTCTCTTTTCAGCCTGTTTGATGCGGATAGGTGATCGAAGCTTTGCTTCAAAAGGCTTTTGATTATCGGTTAGGAAGAGTCTGTGAAAAACATCCAGATAGGCGGCAACGGTTTCTACATCAATATCTTCGTTGTCGATTTCTTTAATATCATTTTTAAGTTTTTTGTTTGTTACAGTTGTAGCCTCATTCCTTGCAAGTGAGCGGAGAAGTAATTCCATTTTGTGCTTATCTCTTTTTATTTCATCTATTCGATATACATCATCATCCAATACAGCCCGGATATATTGCTTAGGAAGATATGCTGCCTGTTTTAATGGTGTATCCTGGTTTGCAGGCCAGCCGCCTCTTATAATAAAATCGATAAGGCTTGACAGATTAACCTCACCTAATATTTGAGGTTCTATCTTGTTATTACATATATCTTTAAGCGAGACGTTTCCACTGGAATTGCCACTTTCAAATAATGACATTGGCCGCATTCTTAATTTTGCAATCCTTCCAGCACCACTATGCAATATTCCTTTGTGATTTGGAGTTGCAGATCCTGTCAATATAAATTGTCCTTTATTGCCGTTTTGATCAACCTTAAATCTGACAGCGTCCCATAGCTGTGGAACTTCCTGCCATTCATCGATCAATCTTGGCGTTTCGCCTTCCAAAACCAGTGATGGACTTAGCTGTGCCAATTGTCTGTTTTGAAAATTTCCATCTGGATTGCCAATCGTTATCTCGCTTTTGCAATGGTATGACGATGTCCATGTTTTCCCGCACCATTTGGGACCTTCTACGCATACTGCGCCAAATGCTTCTAAGTAATTATCGATTATATTGTCTAAAAGTCTTGGCTTGTAATCTTTTCTTTTCATATGCTATATGCTCTCCGTTCTTATATGTCACAAATATTATTGACCTAAATAGATATATATATTTATAAAATATGATAATATAATGCGAAGGATTTTGCAATCTCAACCCGATAGATTCTATAATTTTAATCCGATAAAATTTATAAATTTAATCCGACAGATTCTATAATCTCAATCCGATAGATTTACAATCTCAATCTTGTAATAATTGACTAAGAGGATGTATTATATTATTCTATGTAGGATGGTTCACTAGTGTAAAGCAATAAAGACGAGAGAGTGGACCGGGCTTGCGGTTCCGGCCCAGTATCTTGATGTGAAACAGCTTGAGGAACTTGACGAGGAGAGAAGAGCGGTAAATTTATAGAATTGATACGGCTGTGTATAGTACGCTGCGTAAGTATGCGGATTTAGACGTGGTTAAAAAATAATACTAGGATGGAGATGTTAGATGAATATACTTGAGAGTTTAAAGGATAAATTACTTGTTGCAGACGGAGCGTTTGGAACCTGTTATGTGGGAATGTACGGAGAGCAGGGAACTGTGGCTCCGGAGCTTGCAAACATACGCCATCCTGAGCGGGTGCTTGAGATACATAAGGAGTACGTGAAGGCGGGAGCCGGACTTATAAGGACCAACACATTTGCGGCAAATACAGCGAGCCTTGATGCAGATATGGATTATGTCGTTTCAAATGTGCGTGCAGCGGTAAAGCTTGCAAAGTGTGTGGCAGAAGAAGCTGCGGAGGCAGGCTGCATCAGGACGAATGATGCAGTTGTGACAGAATCCGGTGAATCTGGAATGAATCGAAAAAAGGTGTATATTGCCGGAGATATAGGCCCGATCCCTGCGGATGCGGGACTTACAATGAATGAGAGAATTTCACAGTACAAGCTGCTTGGCGAGACCATGCAGGATCTGGGAGTGGACATCATCTGGTTTGAGACATTTCCTGAGTTCAATGTACTTGAGCCTGTGCTTAAGTATCTGAAGACCAGAAAAGATACACCTGTCATGGTATCGTTCTGTGTGAATCAGTTCGGATACAGTAACTGCGGATTCTCTGCAAGGGCACTGCTTTCACAGGCTGCAGGGGATCCTGATGTGGATTGTGTTGGTTTTAACTGCGGAGTTGGTCCATATCATATGCTCCAGCTTTTGAAAAAACTGGACGTGGACTGCGGAAAGCCGGTATCTGTCATGCCAAATGCTGGATATCCGAAGTTTACACAGAGCAGACTTGTGTTCAATGACAACAAAGAGGGCTTCATCGACAAGATCCAGGATATTGTGGCACTTGGCGCAGATATCATAGGCGGATGCTGCGGAACAAATCCCGAGTACATACATCAGATTACAGAGCGGGTAAAAAACGGAGATATTGTGAAGACTGCCAAGGTTCATGTGGAAAAAAAGCAGTCTGACAATGCGCCAAAGGATAATTTTCTCAAAGGCCGCCTGGAGCGTGGCGGGGCAGACGTGAAGAATGCTGGCGGACACAAGTTGATCGCTGTGGAGCTGGCACCGCCGGTGGATGTCAACGATCAGAAGCTTCTTGATGCAGCCCATATACTTAAGCAGTCACAAGTGGATGTGGTGACATTTCCTGATTCTCCATCTGGAAGAACCAGAGCGGATTCGATACTTATGGCGGAGAAGGTACATAAGGAGACGGGGCTTCGTGTTATGCCTCATCTGTGCTGCCGTGATAAGAATGCCATAGCCATAAGGGGAAGTGTGCTTGGTGCACAGCTCAACGGCATAAAGGATTTCCTTGTCATAACAGGAGATCCGGTTCCGGTTATGTTCAGACAGACCACCAGGAGTGTGTTCAATTTTGATTCGGTGGGAATGATGAGGCTTCTCCAGTCTATGAATGAAGAGGTGTTTGGCAAAGATAAGATCACCTACGGCGGAGCAATCAACCAGAACAGAATGAACACGAAGTTTGAGGTGGATAGAATAAAGAGAAAGATGGAAGCCGGGGCAGAATTCTTCCTGACCCAGCCTGTGTTCTCCAGAGAGCAGGCACAGATTCTCAGAAACATGAAAGCTGAGACGGGCGCAACTATACTTGTGGGCGTCATGCCGCTTGTCAGCAGGAGAAATGCCTTGTTCATGAAGAATGAGATGGCGGGCATAGAGATACCGGATGAGATTATAGAGAGATACGGTGAAAATGCGACTAGACAGGAAGGCGAGGACTGCGGTATACAGATCGCCAGAGAGATACTTGAGTACACTGAGGATTTCGCAGATGGATATTACTTCTCGTTCCCATTTAACAGGGTGCATATGCTGGCACATATCGTTGACTAAAATGTGAGTCAAGGTTATTATGGAGTAAGTGGTGTTGTATGGGAAAATAGGGATCCTGAGCAGCATGTAGGAGAAGCGCTGCGAAATAACGCAGTGGATAAGATAAAATATTGGATGCGCAGATGCGCAGAAAGGAACAGACATGGATTACAATAGTTTAAGTCTTAAGATGCATGAGGAGCACAAGGGTAAGGTAGAGGTAGTGTCCAAGGTGGCAGTGAAGAACAGAGATGACTTAAGCACAGCTTACACACCGGGCGTTGCAGAACCTTGCAGAAAGATCCGTGACAATAAGGCTGACGTATATAAATATACATGCAAGGGTAACATGGTTGCTGTAGTATCAGATGGAACAGCGGTTCTGGGACTTGGTGATATAGGCCCTGAGGCAGCTATCCCTGTTATGGAAGGCAAATCCATACTCTTTAAGGAGTTTGGAGGTGTGGATGCATTCCCTATCTGCCTTGATACAAAGGATGTGGACGAGATTGTTGAGACTGTAAAACGCATCGCTCCTGTATTTGGCGGAATAAATCTGGAGGACATATCAGCTCCAAGATGTTTTGAGATAGAGAGAAGACTCAAGGAGGAACTTGATATCCCTGTGTTCCATGACGATCAGCACGGAACAGCTATCGTTGTATCGGCGGGGCTTATCAATGCATTGAAGCTTGTCGGCAAGCCATTTGATAAGGCAAATGTGGTTATCAACGGAGCAGGTTCAGCAGGTATATCGATATGTAAGCTTCTGCTTCAGCTCGGTATAGGCAACGTGGTTCTCGTGGACAGGCAGGGTGCTCTGTGTCCTGGACAGGACTGGATGAATCCGGCACAGGCAGATATGGCAGAGATTACAAATAAGGACAGACAGACAGGACCTCTTGCCGAGATCATGAAGGGCAAGGATGTATTTGTCGGAGTTTCAGCACCGAATATCGTGACAGCAGAGATGGTTGCTTCCATGGCAGCAGATCCTATAGTATTTGCCATGGCAAACCCTACACCTGAGATCATGCCTGAGGAAGCTGCAAAGGGCGGAGTCAGAGTAATGGCAACGGGACGTTCTGACTATCCAAACCAGATCAATAACGTTCTCGTGTTCCCTGGAATATTCAGAGGGGCGCTTGATGCCAAGGCAACAGGCATAACTGAAGAGATGAAGATGGCAGCAGCCAAGGCTATCGCATCCATTGTCACAGATGAGGAGCTTAAGGAGGATTACATCATTCCTGGAGCATTTGACGAGAGGGTTGCAAAGGTCGTTGCGAAAGCTGTGGCTGATGAGGCAATAAAGCTTGGCATCACAAAATAAATATTAAATATACGATAAGTAAAAAAGTTTACTAAAAACCGCATTTTATGTCGAAAGTCGTCATGGGATGCGGTTTTCTGCTGTCTTAATATGTTGTAAAGTTAAGAGGATGTTCGAGGGGAACAGATGAAACCAGAAGGTGTCAACTGAGAGGGAGGAGAAAAATGAATAGTATAATTATTGGGCAGCATATAAGGGATGCCCGGAAAGCGAAAGAACTCACACAGGAGGAACTGGGGCAGATGGTGTATGCCGATGGGAAGTACATAAGCCGCCTTGAGAATGGAAAGAGTATGCCAAGTCTCAAAAGACTGGTCAGCATAGCCCGAATATTGGGGGTTACATGTGACTATTTTGTCTGGGATATCGATCTGTCTGAAGCTGATAAATATGGAGACAGGGATTCTGGAGAGCGTTGCAGAGGCATACTGCAGGAATGGAGGGAGTATGCTTAAAGCAGCGGTATACTGTTCAAATTCATATGTAGCAGGGATGATTAGGAGATATATGGCTGAGCTTGACAGGATCCATGGTATGCAGTGCAGGACGGATTATTATGACCACAGAGACCAGCTCATCTGGGCGGTGGACACTCCGGGAACATATGACGTAGTGATAGTTTACAGAGAGTGGGATGTGGCGTATATCCTCAGAGAGAGAACTGAGTATATAAATCTGGTTATGATAGCTCCGGGTGTAAACAAGAAATTGTATGATGTCCAGCCGTGTTATCAGATATACGAACCGTTAAATTTGGAAAATTTTTATAAGGTCATCAGATCTGCTGTAGGTGATTACGACAGATGTCCGGGATTGTCTTTTCAGTTTGGAAAGGTCAGATATATGCTTAATCCTCATGAGATATTATATTTTGAAAATGACAGACGCAGGATAGATGTTGTATTGAAGACCAGAAGGTATTCATTCTATGGATGCATGACTGATCTGGAAAAGCGCATTAGACTTGTGAGCAGAGATTTTGTGAGAATACAGGAATCTTACATAGTTAATCTTGAATATGTAAGGGAATACTCGGGTTCATGGGTGTGCATGATAGATGACAGACAGATAAATATCAGCGCGGGAAGACGCGCTGATATGAAATCTAGGTATGAAGAGTATATGTGTGAGAGGACTATACATACTTTAGAAGATCTATGTTGAGCCTGCCCTTTCTTGTGACTGATCCCGTACCGGTAAATTCGTATTTGCCATACCCGCGGATGGAGAAGATGTCTCCTGGCTTTAACTGATAGCTGCTGTTTTCATAGAGCCTGTTATTTAGAGAAATCTTTTTTTCACTGAATAGCAGAGAAGTGCTGCTCCTGGAAAGGCCGGTTATCGCTGCTATCACGGCGTCAGCTCTGGCTGATGCGGCAATAATATGCAACTGATCTTTTTTGATTTCCACAGCGTCAATATCGTCTGCTTTGCAAAGACGGCATTTCATATTCGTGTGTTTTATTTTGGTGATATTGTCAATGATATAATTGGCGACAGTGTCTACACAAAATACATATGCTGAACAATGTTTCCCGGTTGATCCGGATTCAGTTACAAGAATATCCCCTATCATCTCACGTTCTATTCCAAGATTCATGAGGGCACCAAGAAAATCCCTATGGTTCAGATCGTCTGAAAATTTGTCTATAGCTGCGGCTATCTTTATCATTGATATGGGAAATTCGGCGGTGTACCCCATGTCACTTTCCCTGCCGAAGGCGATCATGACTCTGTCACAGGATTCCATTCCGCCAAATATCTGATATCCGGCAAAGCTTAGGTCATCGACATTGCTGAAAAATACCTCCATGTCGGCGGCACTCATAAAGTTAGTGTATGTATATCGGTTTTGTCTGTATGACATATTGGCAAGGTCTTTGAGCCTGCCCTTAAGAACATCGTTTTCGTTCATGAAAATCTCCCATTTAATAAAATAATTATCTGTAAACATAAATATAATATAACATGTCTGGTTTATCAGCAATGGGATTGGGGGGGTAAAAAAATTTGAAAAAACGGGTGGACATATTTGCCAGAATTATAGTGTTTTTAGCTGAAAAAGTAACTAAAATGACGAATAAAGCAATCAATCAGAATTAAAACAATCATTTTACATTCAAAAACATAAAAATTAACATTGAAATGTTCAACCGTTGATAAATTGCAACAAAAAAACGCTTTCGTTTTATAAAAAATTGCGTATTTACAATTTTGAGGTGTTTTGATAGTATATGTGCATACCAAGGAGTTAATAAAATAACTTCTGGTAGATGAGAAAAGATAATCACAATATTTTGATATATGGAGGGTTCCCTTAGCACGAAATTCGTAGAAATCCCTTTATACGATGTAATGTAACCCCATAACCCCAAACCCCAAAACATTAGGAATCCTCCACTCCCCCCTTCTGAAATCCCTATCGCTTATGCGATAGGGATTTTTTTGACTCTTCCATAATTTTGACTTTTTATAATTCCCCGTTGTTGGCGTTCAGGTGTCTGTATAGTTCAAATAGACTCTCTGTAAAAAGTGCATACAGACATACGTGGTCAGAAGCACAGATTTTCCTGTCTGATCCTGGAATAAGTTCATATACGTAATTACACGCATGGATGATCTGGTCGGGTTGTATATGATCGTGTTTGTTGTTGAACAGCATATCCCTGAAATTTATAAAGAAAGAATATGCACTGAGATCGGCATCTGTGCCATTCTGTGCATGTATCATGTCGATGAGAAAAGTAATGCAGTATATTGCGTTGTCTATGGACATTGAATTGCCCGTACTTGTGTACAGGGGCGTCTCTGGAACAAAAAACACCGGATGCGTGTGTTTAAGCGGGCTGTGGTTCTGCTCAGTTTTCTTTGTGATTGGAGGGTTAAAAGAAAAATGGTTTTTGTATTGTTCGAGAAGAGCCATAGTTTCTGTACAGTTATTTTGGATAATTATGCTTATTCTTTCACTTAGATACAGTTTGAGTTCCAATAAGAGAAAGTACACATCCGGTGGGGTGAGATTTTGCAGATTGTTAAGATGGGTTTGGTTGTGGGTCATTGTACTGAAAAAATTGTCTGCCTCAGTGTAGCTGCCCAATATCCTGGTGGCTTCTGACATATTGAAGCGCTCGATAAAATCCCTGGTTGCAGGCTGATATCTTGTTTCGGAGTCTATGAGTGAGATATAGTTTCTTATAAAGTCAAATTTCTCATCGTTTGTCATGGCGATTCCGTTTAGATTGCAAAAATTCTGGTTTATGGGTATGCTTTTCGTCACTCGGGGGCATAAGAGAGGGTCGGTCATATAAAGTTCTCCTTTTGATTTATCATGACAAAATGGTAGCACTTTAACGCACTAAGTGGTAGGATAATTGTATATTTAAAATTGTACATATAGTATAATAAATATTTAGTTATGTTTTGTTTGCGTTTGCATTATTAAGTTTTTGGAGATATGAGGGGAGAGAAAATATGAAGAAAGATGAAGGGCAATGCAGCCAGTGTGAAAGGTCAGATTCGATAGGATATAATATGCGTGATATACGGAGAAACAGCAGGTCGTCAAAATATACAGTCAGATATGTTGTTTCGGAGATAAACAGGAGTCTGCCAGACAGACTCAGGATCACAGAAGGGCTTTATTACAAATGGGAGAGCGAGGAACGTATGCCTACCGCCAGACATATCCCGGCCATAGCAAATGCGCTTGGTGTGTCAGAAGCTGCCCTGTTTCATTGGCAGGATAGGAAAAAACGGCTGCGAGACGATAATATTGAGAAGCTATTTGAGGGAATCCTGGCTCTTGGAGATGACAAGATTGCGGATGTGTCCTGGCTTGTGAGTGGCTGGGGTGGGGATTTGAGAGCTCTTGTAGAATTTGATATATTGTATGCCAGCATGTCGGAGGAGGATAGAAGGGATGTGGCATCTCTTGGAATACGCATGTATGATGTGTGCAGGAAAGAGGGCAGGCTTGAGGGCGATGCGCCGGCGGCTGATTTTCCATATCTGGAGCAGGCTCTGAGGGATCTGTGGGTTAGAAAGGAAAAATAGCATGAGAAATATGTGCACAATTACACAGTTTATATATGTGTAATCATACAAAAATGAACTGAGGGCGCCTGTTGATGGAAAAAATATCTTGACTATCATGTAAAAAAGGCTATCATGTACTTATAGAACAACCGTTTGCGCAGAAGGCGTTGCGCAACAGGCAGAAGACTTGGATAAGGAGAAAATTATGGAGAAGATGGAGCCAGAACAGCAGACTGTTACAATTAAAGATGGGGATAATACAGGGGAAGCTGCTGAGAAGAGCAAGATGACTATATCAGATGTGGCAGAAGCTCTCAATATATCAAAGACAACGGTGTCCAGAGCTATTTCTGGAAAAGGAAGGATAGGTGCCGAGACGAGGCGCAGAGTTCTGGAATATATAGAGGAACATAATTACAAGCCAAGCGTTATAGCAAAGGGGTTAGCGCAGTCCAAGTCGTATAATATTGGCTGGGTAATGCCGAGTGATTACTGTGTGGTGGATCTGCCTTTCTTCCAGAAGTGCTTGATGGGGCTTCTGGAGATGGCGGCGCCTGTGGACTATGATGTGCTTGTGTGTACAGTTGCGCCGGATGACATGAGTCAGCTGGAGAGAATTGTGGAGAATCACAAGGTTGATGGGGTGGTTCTTGGACGTACACTTGTCAATGATGCCCCGGCTGAGTATCTGAAATCAAAGAATATACCATTTGTGGTGGTTGGAAGCATGGATGACGATAGTGTCATTCAGGTTGATCACGATCACAGAAGTGCGTGCCGCGAGTTGACATCCATTCTGCTGGCTAAGGGGATGACAAAGGTTGCCCTCATGGGTGGCAACAAGAACCATGTGGTAACTCTCAACAGATATAGGGGATATCTGGATGCTATGGAGGACATGGATGTTCCGATTGACAACAGCATTATTTTCTTTGACATTGATAATTCTGTGCTGTGTGAGCATGCTGTGGATGAGGTTATGAAGCAGAATGCAGAATGCATACTTTGCATGGATGATGGGATATGCCAGAACGTGCTCAATGCACTTGACAAGAAGAAAGTTAAGGTCCCAGATGATGTAAAGGTTGCTTCATTCTATAATAGTTCGCTTTTGAATAATTATCAGCCGGCTATAACATCGCTGCAGTTTGACCCGAGGGAACTTGGCATGGTTGCCTGCAAACTGCTTGTGGATTATATAGAGGGAAATGAGGTCAAGAAGAAGACCCATCTGGGATATGAACTCAGATTAAAAGAGTCAACAAAATAGGTGGTGCCTGTATGCCTGGGAAATGAAGACAAGAGGATATCTGGATGAGAATTCGGACATCCTCTTTTTTGATGTTGAGGTGTATTAAATAGGTGACTGTTGCGCAAAAAAAGCGCAATTGTAAAGCTTGGAATAGACTGAGTAAAGAAATAAATTATCACATTATCTGATTTGCTGCGCTTTAAATTGCATAAAGACGCATCTTTGATATGTAATTTAGGCAAGAAGCAGTGGTAAAAATAGCGGTTAGTATATAAAAAGTATATGAAATATTGACATAATTGCATAAAAAATACAACATATTGCAGCGTGAACAAACGGGTGCGCAGAAAATACAAGGCGTATACTTTTGCCAAATACAACATATTGTGCAAAATGTATAATTTTTCATTTTAAAAGTTATCTCAATTAGTAGTTGACAACAATAATAAGAACTGATAATATATAAGCATAAAGAACAACCGATTGCGCACGGGAAACACAAAAAGAACAACAAAAAACACACAATATTTCTTATTATTTTTTAGAGGAGGACATAAGAATGAGGAAGAAAGTATTATCATTTACACTTGCTGCTGCAATGATGGCAGGATGCCTTGCAGGATGCGGCAATGCAGATTCAAAGAATGAAGGAACAACAGCAGCTGCTGGTGACAGCACAACACAGGCTGCAGCTGCATCAGATGATGCTATTCAGAACTTAATTGATGCAACAACAGGAACTGTAGATCTTTCAGTATGGGCTTCTGAGGAAGATCAGGACCTCACAACACAGGTTATTGAAGATTTCAAGAAAAAGTATCCAGACGTTGACTTCAACATCACACTCGGAGCTGAGTCAGAGTCAAAGGCAAAGGACGATATCCTGGTAGACGTTGAGGCTGCTCCTGATGTATTCGCATTTGCTGATGACCAGATCAATGAGCTGGTTAAGGCTGGAGCTCTTCAGCCGGTACAGGCTACATATACTTTTGATGTTGCAAAAGAGAATGTGGCAGCTTCTATAGAGGCGGCTTCTGTAGATGGAACATTATATGCATATCCAATGACAGCGGACAACGGATACTTCATGTTCTATGATTCATCAGTATTCACAGAGGATGATGTTCAGTCGATGGATGCCATGATCGAGGCAGCAAAGAAGGCAAACAAGAAGATCGCTATGAACGTATCAGATGCCTGGTATGTATACTCATTCTTCCAGGGCGCAGGTCTTGACCTTACTCTTAACGATGACGGACTTACAAATACATGTAACTGGAATCAGGCAGGTGGTACAGATGTAGCTCAGGCAATCCTTGATCTTTTCAAGACCGGTGTATTTGTAGATATGGATGATCCTACACAGGCAACAGCAATCGCTGAGGGTACGATCTGTGCAGCAGTTAACGGAACATGGAGAGCAGCAGACGCTGAGGCAGCATGGGGCGAGAACTATGCAGCAGCTAAGCTTCCTACATACACAGTTGCAGGCAAGCAGGTTCAGATGGCTTCATTCTCAGGATGCAAGCTTATCGGTGTAAATCCACATTCAAAGAATGTAGGTTGGTCAATGCTCCTTGCTGAGTACCTTACATCAGAGGATACACAGGTTACAAGATTTAAGCAGAGAGGTCTTGGCCCTTCAAACATCAATGCTTCAGAGTCAGAGGAAGTGAAGGCTGATCCAGCTATATCAGCTCTTGCAGCTCAGGCAGCATACGCAACACCACAGCGTGTAGGCGGTAACTACTGGACACCAGCTGAGACACTTGGTTCAATCCTTTCTCAGGGCAATCCGGACGGAACAGATCTTCAGACACTTCTCGACAATGCTGTAGAAGGAATTGAGGCACCTGTATCACAGGAGTAATGACAGACAATTCTCCAATCGGGGAAAAAGTATATTGTATATACAAAATAAAAAATATAGGTAATTTATGGATGCCTCATATGTCATTCGTGGCATATGGGGCATTTTATCGGAGAGGAGCTTTTTCATGAAGAAAATATCAGGATTCTTTAAAGCCATAGGAAGATACTTCAAGAATTTTGGTGTTGCTTTTGCAAAAGGTGATATATGGGTTAAACTCTCAGCGGTTATCATGGGTGCAGGGTACTTCGCAAGGAAGCAGATCATCAATGGAATAATCATGCTGCTTGTGGAAGCTGCGTTCATTGTAATGTGTATAGGCTATGCGGCACCAAACCTTGCCAAGTTCGGAACTCTTGGAACTGTAAAGTTTGAGCAGGTATTTGATCCACTCACCATGCAGACAACGACAAATAACTATGATAATTCATTCCAGATCCTTCTCAATTCGGTTGTAGCGCTGTTTATCATGCTGGTGTTTGTTCTTTTCTACATTCACAATATCAAGACAGTGTACAAGCTTCAGCAGATGAAGGAAAATGGAGAACATATAAATACGTTTAAGGAAGATGTGAAGGCACTCTTCAACGAGAAGTTCCACATAACACTTCTCACACTTCCGACAATCGGTGTAGTCATAATGAATATTCTGCCGATACTTATTCTTATAGCGGTGGCGTTTACCAATTATGACCAGCAGCACCTTCCGCCAAACTCACTGTTCACTTGGGTGGGCTTCAAAAATTTCGCAAGCCTGTTCTCAAACAGCATGACAGTCACATTTGGATATTCATTCAGAAAGGTTCTTGGCTGGACACTTGTGTGGGCGGTCATGGCCACAGTTACCACATTTATCGGCGGAATCCTTCTTGCCAAGGCAATCAATTCCAAGACAACCAAGATGCCAAAGATGTGGAGAACACTCTTTATCATATCAATAGCAGTTCCACAGTTCGTAACACTGCTTTTGGTTAGAAACTTCTTCGCTGATTCCGGTATTGTGAACACTATCTGCTCAAATATCGGTATCACAGACCTGCTTAAGCATGCAGGGCTTGTCGGTGAACATCTTACATATATACCGTTCCTGACCGATCCTCACTGGGCAAAGGTAATGATCATTCTCATCAATATCTGGGTCGGTGTTCCATACCAGATGCTGATCGCAACAGGTGTTCTGATGAATATACCTACAGATCAGATTGAGAGTGCAAAGATTGATGGGGCAACAAATTTCCAGGTATTCTGGAAGATCACAATGCCATATATTCTGTTTATACAGGGTCCGGCACTTATAACAGACTTTGTAAAGAATATCAACAACTTCAACGTAATCTACCTGCTCACACAGGATGTATTCGTTACACAGAATCAGGCTCTTGCCAATTCACATGCGAAGGAAGTTGACCTTCTTGTTACATGGCTGTTCAGACTTACAAATGAATACTACGACTATAAGATGGCATCTGTTATCGGTATCATAGTATTTATCATATGTGCAGCATTTACACTTATATCATTCTCAAGAATGATTGCAGGAGATAAAGAGGAGGAGTACCAGTAATGAAGAAAACAATAGGTTCAATCGTTAAACATATCGTATTACTTGTCCTCGCGGTTATCTGGCTGGTTCCGATCATCTGGCTGGTTGTCACTTCATTCAGCGGATATAAGGGAATCAATACAGCGCATTTCTTCCCAACGAGCTGGTCTATGGACAACTTTGTTCAGCTGCTTACAAGACCTGACTCGGTTGTGCAGTATGTGTCATGGTTCAAGAATACACTTATCATTGCTGTATTTACATGTATCATCTCTACTATATTTGTAGTAATGGTCAGCTATGCGATGAGCTGCCTTAGATTCAACGGCAGAAAACAGATCATGAGTGCGTCACTGATACTGAATATGTTCCCTGGCCCACTTCTCATGATAGCAATTTACTTTATCTTGAAGATGCTGGGACTTACTAACAGCCATTTTGGTATGATCATAGTTTACTCAGCAGGATCAGGACTTGGATTCCTCATCATGAAGGGATTCATGGACACAATACCTATGTCACTTAAGGAGGCTGCCAGACTTGAGGGTGCTTCAGAGGCAACGATATTTACGAAGGTCATCCTTCCTCTGTGTAAGCCGATCGTAGTGTATCAGGTCATCAGTTCATTCCTTATTCCTTGGGGCGATTTCGTATTCGCAAAGCTTATGCTCAACTCAGGAGTTTCAAAGGACTGGACAGTAGCTATAGGTCTTTACAACATGCTTGAGAAATCACTGGTCAACAAATACTTCTCAGTATTCTGTGCCGGTGGTATCGTGGTAGCTATCCCTATCTCAATACTGTTCGTCATCATGCAGAAGTACTATGTAGAGGGCGTGACTGGCGGTTCTGTAAAGGGTTAAGGCGGACGGACGCCGCTTGGAAAGGACGGACGCCACAGTGGAGTTGTCCTGATATATTCAGAGGTCGTTCGCACTTGACTTCGGACGTAGCGGACACTAAGCTCAGGCTTAGGCCTTCGCTAAGTGCCGACGTCCTCGTATTCCTCTGAATACATGCAGGACACTCCGCTGTGGCTGAGACTGGCAGAATTTACAGGCGGCGGTCCGGGAGAAATGAGAAAATTTATTTTGAGCAGGTGTCTGCGTCACCGGATGGGCCACAGATGGATGGTGGTGTGGATGCCTGCTATAATTAGCCCTAAAATAGGGCAGACAGGATGAAAAATGAGGATATTGTCGCTTATTTGGGGACGATTATCTTTAGATCAAAAGGTTACAACATATACGAAATAGGAGATTTTAAGATATGGAGAATACATTTATTGTAAACATTATCCACCGTCCTGAGATGGTTCCTGAGTATGCCGAGAAGGTTACAGGCCATGGTCAGGCAGAGGATATCGGAAGAAAAGCTCTCCTCACAGAGTCACTGGACATTTTCAAGTTCCAGCAGGAGACAGCACACAAGAACGGACTCAAGACTACTATTCAGATGACATATGCCAGCCTTTTTAACGAGGAGGCTGTATCACTTGCCAAGGAGCATCATGAGAAGTATGGAGATGAGATAGCACTTTCACTTCTCGGACTTCCTTGCACAGAGTTCAGAGAGAAGTACAAGACCAAGGACTTCTGTATCTGGATGTTCTCAATGGAGGACAAGAAGAATATCGTCGATGACGTATTTGGAAAGTTCCATGATATATTTGGTTTCTATCCGGTATCAACAGGTTCATACTATATGGATGCTGAGCTCACAAACTACATCAAGGAGAAGTATCCATCAGTCAAGTGTGCGGTTGCAACATGCTGGGAGGAGGGCCCTAAGGCTTACCATACATGTAACAACTCATGGTACACACTGTTTGATGGTGGTCCATGGAATCCGTGGATACCTTCAAAGCAGAACACACATGCACCTGCAGCAAATGAGGCTGAGGACAGCGGAATCGTTGCAATCCCTCATCTTTCAAGAGACCTGCTGGCATGTTACGATGGAAATGGTTCTAACTTTGGTACACATCCACAGAACGTTCTCCGTGGAATGATCTATGACAGCAAGACATGGGAGTACCCATATCTGTACAACCTTATCGACCAGTATCGTCATCTGGCTAAGTTCAACAATGGATATTCATACAACATGATGTTCGTTGGACCGGGCTGGCTGAATAAGATGGGACGCTGGGAGGCTCCATATGAACTGCTCAAGAAGAGCTATGAGGACGGAATGAAGTACTATGGTGATCTGAAGAAGGAAGGCAAATGCATTGACATGACAATGGCTGAATTCGCTGACTTCTACAGAGAGAACAAGACGTACGAGGAGCCTGAGTGTGCTCTTTGGAAGGATATACTGTATGGATCAGATAAGCAGATCTTCTGGTACTGCGATCCATATATGAGAGCCCAGATCAACATGGATCAGGGCGGTGCGATCGTTGACCTCAGACCATATGCAGCAAAGCTTAACTGGCCTGTAGGTATTGGAACTCCACACGTTCAGGATGCATCATATCCATTCCTGATCCAGGAGAAGTACAGAGCGGGATATTTCACACACTATGCTGGAGAAGGTACTGTGAGAAGTGCCAAGATCAGCTATAATGGTGAGGAGGTCGATCTCTGTCTATGCAGAACAAAGGCAACATTCTCACAGGAGGGCAGCACAAGGATCCTTACACTTGACCCGGTTGACATCGAGTTCTACGATCTGACAGTTAAACTTCAGACAAAGATATATTTTGAGGAGGGTTCATCCAAGATAAGACATGAGAGAACTATACTCGAGATGAGCAACCCTGATGCAGAGGTTGAGATCAATGAGTACATGGTGGCATGCTACGGTACAACAGAGTATCCTGAGGACATGACAGGAATCACTCTCACAGCAAAGAATGCTTCAGAGAGCAAGTCACTCACATATGAGTACAAGTGCAGAGAAGAGGATCTTGCAGGTGCCGATGAGGTGTCAGCAGTTATCCCTGCAATCGAGACAAAGGCTGCCATGGGAGCATCAGGCAGCGACGCAACAGGATATTTCAAAGAGGGATATGCGTTCTCGCCAATGTTCACTCTCGGGTTTACAAAGACACTTAAGGATAAGGAGGTATTTTCAACATGGCTCAGTCTGGAAAAGGCAAATTAAATTACAGATGTCCAATGTGTTTCATGAGAGATCTGGATATAGATATGTTCTATGATAAGGACAAGAAGGAATACTACTGCATCCGTTGTCAGTATGTTGGACCAGAGGAGGACGTTCTGGCAAAGAACGAACTTATCAGAATAAAATACGGAAGAATGTATGACAGGATTACATTTGACGACTAGGTGACAGATGTCATCTTGATAGAAGGCCGCCGACAGATGAAGATGAACTGGTACATCAGGAGTATGCAGAACATTTTTCTTCGGCGGCTGTTCTTGGTTATAACGGGCAGTAAAATAAATGCAGGTGAAGGAGACAAAAATATGGCAGATTATATAAAGGGCGTGGATCTCTCCGCTGTTGCCGAGGTTGAAGAGCTGGGTGCGAAATACTATGACAATGGTGTGCAGGGAGATATATTTGACATACTGAAGAATTATGGTGTGAATTCTGTGAGACTTCGTCTGTGGAATGATCCGTACACGGAGGACGGCGTACCTTATGGCGCGGGCACAAATGACCTTGAGGTATACAAAAAACTCGCGAAGCGCGCTATGGATCATGGAATGAGCATTCTGCTTGATTATCACTACAGTGATTTCTGGGCTGACCCGGGCAAGCAGAGGGTGCCGAAGGCGTGGAGAGGCATGGATGCGGATCAGCTTGAGCAGGCTGTGTACGACTACACAAGGGAGACTCTTTTAGAGATGAAGGATGCGGGAGTTTTACCTCAGCTTGTTCAGGTTGGAAATGAGCTTACAAACGGGCTGATGTGGCCTCTGGGACAGAAACCAGAGTATGACAATATCGCAAAGTTTGTGAGCGTCGGAATAAGGGCGGTCAGATCGGTTGACTCTGATATTCCGGTCATGATACATCTCGACAATGGCGGCAACAATCCTATGTATGTGGACTGGTTTGACCACTACATGGAAAGAGGAGAAGATTTTGATATAATTGGAATGTCGTATTATCCGTTCTGGCATGGAACCATGAAGGAGCTGGAGGCAAATATGCGGGATATGGCAGATAGATACGGCAAAAAGATAGTTATCGCTGAGGTTTCCATGGGATTTACCATGGATGACTACGCGGAATATGAGAAACTGGGACCTGACGATAGAAAGGGCTATGCCACAAAACCTTCACTGGTGGAGAATCTTGACTACCCTATGACACCTGAGGGACAGGCGGATTTCATGAACGACATAATGAAATTGATAGATGATGTTCCAGGCGGTGATGGATTCTATTACTGGGAAGCTGGGTGGATACCGGTACCTGGAAGCGGCTGGGCTACGGAAGGAGCGCTGTCATACATAGAGGAGTCTGGACCATGCGGAAATGAATGGGCAAATCAAGCGCTTTTTGACTATGACGGACATGCTCTGCCGGCACTTAAAACCATACGCGATTACAAGCCTGCGCATGACGACTATCCGCTCAAATAAAGGATGTTGGAGTAATATCTGGGACGGAGGGGGTTGGCACCTCAGTCCCGTGGTTTCTGATAGTAAAGTACATGTTTTTGATACATTTGGATATGTTTTGGATGGGCGGGTCTGTGTATAATATATACAGACGCGCCTTTTTAATATATTTGGCAAATTTACAGATGGGGACAGAATGGGTTGCTCTGATTGAGCAGGAGGTAAGGTATGAAAAAAGTAGCATTGTTCATGGATGGCTGGAAGAGGTATTTCACCTATGCCTGGCCGCTGGGATTTATGCAGAAGATAAAGGAAGCCAGGGCTGATGTGAATCTGTACATATTCAACAGCAATGGTAATTGGAACAGGGACGACGGTTACAGCTATGGAGAGTACAATATATATAATCTTCCGGAGCTGACAGACTTTGATGGGATCATAATATCTGTCAACAATATCAAATATCCGGAAGTCACGGCGGAACTGCTGGACAGGATAAGAAAGAGCGGAGTTCCGGCTATAAGCCTTGAGACTGCTTTTGACGGTCTGCATTTTGTGGGAATAGACAATTACGATGCCATGTATGACATGACTCGGCATATGATAGAGAAACATGGTGCGAAGAAGGTATGGTATCTTGCCGGACCAAAGGACAACTATGAGGCTCAGGAGAGATGCCGTGCATTCAGGGACTGTATGGATGAATATGGTCTGCCTGTGGATGATGAGGATGTCCTGTTTGGAGATTTTGGTTTCAATGACGGTGTGACGGGCCTTGAGGAGCTGCTTAGAGCACATGGACATATGTGTATAAAACACGAGAAGGATGGACCTGATTACGGCGGCCCTGCGGAGGTGTACGGTGAGATAACCAGTGGCAGTTTTGCGGATTCTGCTCCGGATGCCGAGGCTTCGAATAATGAGGAGATGGATGATAGAAGGCTGGAAGAACGAGAGATAGTGAGGAAGATCCTTCCAGATGCAATAATCTGTGCAAATGACAACCTGGCTGTGGGTGTGTGCAACAGAGCTGAAGCACTTGGACTTTCAGTGCCAAATGATTTTAAGGTTACAGGATTCGACAACTTTGATAAAGCAGCGTACTATACGCCGCGTATAACAACGGTGAGCAGGATCCGTGAGGAGATCGGAGCTGCGGCTGCAGAGATCATGCTGAATATCTGGGCGGGAAACAATCCGGATACCAGCTCTTATATAGATTATAATTGTATATTCACGGAGAGCTGTGGCTGTGGCGCGGATGCTATGCTGAACGGCAGACAGTACCTGAAGAATTATATAATGGGAGTCGTTGAGCGTGAGGAGATAGATGAGAGCACTCTGGATTTCACTCATTTGCTCAGCAAATGTGGTGATTACAGTGGTCTTTATCCCTGTGTTCAGACGGCATATTCACAGGCGGAGTGTAAGAAATGCGTTATGGTTGTCGACAGATCTCTTGTAGAGATGGGAGGGGCTGGTCCGACTCTCTCAGCGGCGTATGATGAGGATGTATTTGCTGTGAAGGGGTATCCTCAGAGAATGCAGATTGTGTACAGGCAGGGCGTAGCGTATGGCGATAGCGATACATACCACAGTATGTTTCCACTTTTGGATGATGAGACTGGTGGCAATATATTTTTATTTGCGCCATTTCATTTCGGAGAAAAGGCAGTTGGGTTCTGTTGTGTCGAAAATGGATATTACCTCATGGATAAGCAGCTTTGGTCAACTGTAATGAGCGAAGTGAATGTAGCTATGATAAATCTGTTCAATAAATGGAGGCTGGAGCAGATCAATCAGGAGCTTACGGCAATATCCATAAAGGATCCACTTACCCAGATATACAACAGGGAGGGTATGAGACAGATCGCCGCAAAGGCATTTGACAAGGCTGCGGGCCAGGGCAGGGCACTTCTCATAATGTTTGCAGACATGGACAGGCTCAAATATATAAACGATACATACGGTCATGAGTTTGGCGATAAGGCTATAAGAAATGCGGCCAGAGCTGTGGCCGGAGGCGGTGGAATAAGCAGTATTCCGGTTAGATACGGCGGAGATGAATTTGTATCCATATCTATATACGATGAGGATGAGACTCCTGAGGAAAGAAAGACGGCAATACTTGAGAAGGCCAGGGAGATAGTGGCGCAGGAGAAGCTTCCATTTGATCTGGAGTTCAGCATAGGTTATGTGATCACTGATCCGGAGTGCGATAAGACTTTGGAGGATTATGTGAGGGAGGCTGACCATATCATGTATCAGGAAAAGATGCAGAAGAAAGTGAGCCGGATATAATAATGAAAAGAGGATCAGTTTTGCTGATCCTCTTTTGTCTGACTTGAGCTTGAAACAGGCATTCAGGTTAAATTGAATGGTTCTAATACGAAAGCCCTTATGTTATAATAAGACGGCAATAAATTGCTGTAAAAATGTATGCAAGGCGCTGTTTTATATGCAGCCTGAAGAATGAGATTATATTTACGAGGAGGATAAAGGCATGTTGAAGAAAGTAACAGATTCAGTATTTTACGTAGGTGTGGATGACAAGGACATAGACCTTTTTGAGAACCAGTATATAGTTCCAAACGGAATAGCATACAATTCTTATGTCATCATGGACGAGAAGATAGCCATCATGGATATGGTAGACGCAAAGTGCGCAGACCAGTGGTTTGCAAATGTGGCAGAGGTGCTTGGAGATAGACAGCCAGATTACCTCATCATATCACATCTTGAGCCGGATCACTCAGCCAACCTTGGCGATGTGCTTGCGAAGTACCCGGATATCAAGATCGTATCAAATGCGAAGCTTTTCGGAATGCTTCCAAACTTCTTCGAGGTTCCTGTGGCTGACAGAAGTGTGACTGTTGCAGAGGGACAGACACTCTCACTTGGAAGCCATACACTTCAGTTCTTCATGGCTCCTATGGTTCACTGGCCTGAGGTCATGGTCACATATGAGCAGAGCGAGAAAATACTCTTCTCAGCGGATGCATTTGGCAAGTTCGGAACTCTGGATACTGATGAGGACTGGGCATGTGAAGCGAGAAGATACTACTTCAATATAGTAGGAAAGTATGGAATGCCTGCACAGGCACTTCTCAGGAAGGCTGCAGGTCTTGATATTCAGAAGATATGCGCACTTCATGGACCTATACTCACAGAGAATCTGGAATACTACATAGGCAAATATCAGCTGTGGTCCACCTACACACCTGAGGATGAGGGAATCTTCATCGCATACTGCAGTCTCCACGGCAACACAGAGAAGGCTGCAAAGAAGCTGGCGGAGATCCTTGAGGAGAAGGGCGCACCAAAGGTTGCTATATCAGACCTCTCAAGGGATGACATGGCGGAGTGCATAGAGGACGCTTTCAGGTACGACAGGCTTGTGCTAGCAGCACCTACGTACGATGGAGGCGTGATGCCTGTCATGGCAGACTTCATCAACCACCTGAAGATGAAGGCGTACCAGAAGAGAAAAGTGGCATTCATTGAGAATGGTTCGTGGGCTCCAATGGCAGCCAAGCTCATGAAGGAACAGATGTCATCGATGAAGGATATAGAGATCGTGGACGAGCATGTGACCATAAGGTCTGCGTTCAAGCAGTCAGATGTGGCAGCGCTTGAGGTGCTGGCAGACAAGCTTTTATAAAAGATACGGATAATAAATATAAAGTAAGTCTGGAATCGATTTACATACGTAGTTATTATTCATCTAACAGGTGAGTTGCCACAATAAAGTTGTTACACAGAGTTGCTATACATATTGTGAGCAGGGAATTTGAGCCTGCCGGTCCTTAGGTGGCGCTGTGAGGCGGCACCTTAGTACCGCTGCAGGGTGAAATAAGCGGGAGCGACCCAGCGAATGATATGTATAGCAACTCTGTTTTCAAAGAAAAAATTGGCAGCTCACCGTCCTATCAATAATGTAAGGAAGGTGTAAGACATGGCTAAGTCCATGGTTTCCGGTAAGCCCCTCAGTCTGATGCTGCAGTTTGCCACCCCGCTCTTGCTCGGCAATCTGCTCCAGCAGACGTACAACATAATAGATGCGGCTATTGTGGGGCAGATACTGGGTGATAAGGCTCTGGCGGGAGTCGGAGCAAGCAGCAGTATACAGTTCCTGGTTCTGGGATTCTGTATGGGCTGCTGCACAGGATTTGGTGTTCCTGTTGCAAAATATTTTGGCGCAAATGATATGCACAAGATGAGAAAATATATATTTAATGGTGCGGTTCTGACGGGCATCATAGCGCTTATCGTTACATCGGTGTGCGCTATATGCTGTAATCAGATACTGCACCTTCTGTCCGTTCCGCAGGATATATTTGATAAGGCATACTCCTATCTTATAGTTATATTCCTGGGAATCCCATTTACACTTATGTACAACTATCTGTCGAGTGTGCTCAGATCCCTGGGAGACAGCAGAACGCCATTCATGTTTCTGGCGTTCTCGGCGATACTCAACATATTCCTTGATCTGTTCTGCATACTGGTGCTCAAGTGGGGCTGTGCCGGTGCGGCTATAGCAACCATCACGGCACAGGCGGTAAGCGGAATATTGTGTCTTGTGTATATCTTCAAGAAAGTTCAGATCATGCATCTTGAGGCGCAGGACAGGGAGATGGAGGGCTCTGCAGTGAAGGAACTCCTCGTCATGGGCATTCCGACAGGCCTGCAGTTTTCAATAACTGCCATAGGAAGTATGGTTATGCAGTCTGCAAATAACAAGCTGGGAAGTGTGTACGTGTCGGGCTTCACAGCCGGTATGAGAATAAAGCAGTTCACTATGTGTCCGTTTGACGCATTTGCAACGGCGGCTTCAGTGTTCTGCAGTCAGAATCTTGGAGCTGGACAGGCGAAACGTATAAAACAGGGATTGTGGCAGGCGATAGCTGTTGCAGTGGGATATGGATTGATAGCAGGACTTATCATGATATTCTTTGGCAGACCGCTTTCCATGATATTTGTCAAGAAGAGTGCAGTGGATGTCCTTGATGCCTCTGCGAAATACCTCAGATGTATGGGATTCTTCTACTGGAGTCTCGGTATACTCAATGTGTCCCGTATGGTGACTCAGGGACTTGGATACTCTGGCAGAGCTATATTTTCAGGTGTGACTGAGATGGCGGCCAGGATCGTAGTGAGCCTGGGATTTGTCGGAGCATTTGGGTTCACGGCCATCTGTTTTGCTGACCAGACGGCATGGGTTACAGCGACCATTTATATATTGCCGACATGCCTTTATTGTGTGAAGAAGTCCACGGCGAAGATTGCTGCAGGAATACAGTGATATTGTTATGGCGAAAGTAAGAAAACCACCTCAGCTTTGGGTATATCCTGAGGATTAGTTGCTTACGTATTTTACCGTCACTGGCTATCATTTGAATAGGGGGACAAATTGTACCTCAGTTATCTGCTAATTCTGGGTTACTAGAACGTAACCATTTTACATACTTTGACATATCAATCCATTCATTATAAAATTAACCTGATTTTAATCTTTCTCATATTTTAGATTAATTATCGATTGGTATAGTAACAACATCAGTTGATGATATCAGCAACAAACAATCAGAAAGATGACAGATTATCGGAAGATGATGAACTAAGATAAAGAGAAAGGGTGTAAAGATTATGGATAAACTTGAAAAAGTAGAAAAGTTAAGAGAAAAAACCGGAGTAAGTTACGAGGATGCGAAGAGTGCACTTGAGGCATGTGATTATGACGTACTGGATGCGATCATATATCTGGAGAAGCTTGGCAAGGTGAAATCCCCGGAGATGGGAAGTTTTACTACAGGCGGGGAGCAGCAGACCTCAACAGAATTTGAACAGGCACAGAAAGTTTACACAAATGACTGCAATAAAGCAACATTTGGACAGATGGTTGACAGATTTTTCAAATGGTGCGGCAGGATCCTGAAGAAGAGTGTGGACAGTAGCTTCATAGTGGAGAGAAGAGGCCAGAGCATGATGAATGTTCCAGTTCTGGTTCTGGTGATCGCACTCATATTTGCCTTCTGGGTAGTCATTCCACTCCTTGTGGTAGGACTCTTCTGTGAGTGCAGATATCATTTTGAAGGAATCGGAGATATAAACGTAAACCTCAATGATGCATGTGACAAAGTAGCCGACTCAGTAGACAACCTCAAGTCCGACGTCAATAACAAGTAAAAAATGAAAAACAGAATATCTTTTACAGATATTCTGTTAATTACCAGCTGACATCGTTTGTTGCGAAGATAGGTAGTGTCTGTTGGACACGTCCTTGCAATGGGTAGCCGTGGCGACTGAGCTTTGGTGCTTCTTGCCGAGATAGAGACCGTAAATGTCCTTATCGCGGTCGGCGTCGAGTGCAGATAGAAGCAAACCAAAGCGAGGGAAGATAGGCGTAATTGCAGGGATGTGTCCAACAAGACTCCCTTTCGCAACAAACGATGTCGGCGTCCGGAAGCCAAAAGAAAGGAAAAAGATATGGCACAGAAGATTCTTATTGTGGAGGATGAAGAGAAGATTGCAAGATTCGTTGAGCTGGAGCTGCTGCACGAGGGATACGAGGCAGAGAAGGCATTTGACGGAAGAACAGGGCTGGACAAAGCTCTGACCGGTGACTTCGACCTTGTGGTGCTGGATGTGATGCTTCCGGGACTCAATGGTTTGGAGGTGCTTCGAAGAATCCGCAAGGAGAGTGTTGTGCCGGTTATCATGCTGACTGCAAGGGATGCAGTCATGGACAAGGTGTCAGGGCTTGATGCCGGTGCTGACGATTATCTCACCAAGCCATTTGCCATAGAGGAGCTGCTTGCCAGGATAAGGGTTGCGCTGAAGAGGCGTGGAACTGCGGAGGTTCACACTCACAGGATAGAGATCCGCGGGGTGTGTATGGACACTGACAGACATGAGGTCACAGTGGGCGGCGAGATAGTGGAGCTGACAAACAGGGAATTTGAGCTGCTGAGAACACTCATGGAGAACAAGGACATCGTTATGGACAGGGAAAAGCTGCTGAATGCGGTGTGCGGATATGATTATCTGGGAGAGACTAATATCATAGATGTGTATGTGAGGTATCTGAGAACAAAGATAGATGATAGATTTGGAGTTAAGCTGATCACCACCGTCAGAGGTGTCGGATATGTTATCAGAGAATGACCATTTTGGATGCCAGGATAGAGCAGATAGATATGTGACAAGCCAGCGCCGCATGACACGGATACGCATAGATAGAGAGAAAATACATGGGAAAGAAAACTAACGAAAACAAAAGAATGTCATCGATAGCCAGAAGGATCAACATGAGCTTCTGGCTCAAAGAACTGGGCAATGTGATACTTATAGATATCGTCATTGCCTTTCTTATTGTAAGTGTATTTGCTGTGTGGGGCAGGAAACAGCTGCCACAGGGCGTGGGCGGAATGAGATATTACGTTGAGAAAAATGAAGATGGCGGAGCGTATGAATATATAATAGAAGGGTCAGATGAGAAGAAGTACAGATATGACGTTAAGATCCTTTGGGATATCATAGAGATTCCGGGCGTTATATTGCTGGGGATGGAGACTATAGTGTTGTTTGTTGCGTTGTTCAGGACAGCGGATGTCAGGAGAAGATTGAAACCGCTGAATGATCTGGCGGTGACGGCGGAAAAACTCAGCAAGGAGCCTATGGATCACAACAAGATAGACGATCTGGAGAAAGCCATATCCCATCTGTCCGCGGATGACGACGAGCAGGTTATACATACCGGAGACAAGGATCTTCAGAGTATAGAGATCGCGCTCAACAATCTGCTCAGGAATATGAAGGAGAATGAGAAACGTCAGATGAGATTTGTGTCGGATGCTTCCCACGAGCTCAGGACGCCTATCGCGGTGATCCAGGGATATGTGAACATGCTCGACCGTTGGGGGAAGGAGGATGAACAGGTTCTGGGAGAGTCCATAGAAGCACTCAAAAATGAATCCCAGCACATGAAGGAGCTTGTGGAACAGCTGTTATTCCTTGCAAGGGGCGACAGTGGAAGGCAGCATCTGAACATTGAGAAAACCGACCTCAACCAGATGGTAAGTGAGGTGTGGGAGGAGTCCATGATGATAGACGAGAGCCACAGATATGAGTTCCGGGGCACTGAGAATGAGGCGTGTGTGCTCGGCGATGTGGCGATGATCAAGCAGTCCGTCAGAATATTTGTCCAGAATGCGGCGAAGTATTCTGAATCTGGCACCACCATAATACTCGGTGTGAAAGAGGAACCCGGTTATGTTAGTTATATGATAGAGGACGAGGGAGCCGGAATGAATCCAGGTGATCTGGCCCATATATTTGACAGATTCTACCGCTCGGACGAGGCACGGAATAATGAGACTGGGGGCTCGGGCCTTGGCCTGTCCATCGCCAAATGGATCGTGGATGCCCACGGAGGCACCATACAAGTCATATCCAGAGCGGATATAGGATCAAGATTTGTTGTGAGATTCCCTAAAATTGCTTAAAAAGAGAGGTTGCATATATTTATTGGTAATCTGAGTATCTGTGGTTGCTGAACAATCCCAGAATCCAGCCTGCACTTCCTAAAATTATGTATTCTTTCATAAAAGAGGCGAGAGTCTTAAATGAGTGAACATAAATATACCATGGTATGATAGCATTAAAGAGATTTCCTCCGCTAAGAGACAGGATGATCAGTGTAAATGATAAAATGATGGCTATGGTGGTGTTCTTCGCTGTATATACTGTGCCGTAATATAAACCGCAGAAGCAATATGACAGGATAATGACTGTGTGTGATACATATGAGGAAGAATTAAAAAGCAAATATGTTGTTTCAAAAACAGGAAACCTTGTTATAGATACATTTGTGAACAGTACGTATACATTTGCCCAAAACAATGGCGTGGAATTTCATACGGATTTTAAGTTCGATAAAAATTCAATAATTGTCTCTGACTATGATATGTGTATAATGATAGGGAATCTGCTGGATAACAGTATCAATGCATGTAAGAAACAGAAGGAAAAAGAGGGGGTATATATAAAGCTGGCAATAGTGCAGACAGATCGGCATTGGGTAATAGATGTGAAAAATAGTAGTACACAGTCTGACGTGGGCGGCAGTAAGGATATGACTCATGGATATGGTATACAAAATGTGAAAAATACCGTGGACAAGTACAATGGAATAATGGAGATAAAGAATACATATGGGGAGTATGAAACACTTGTGCTGATCCCCATAAATCAGGATTAAATTTACATAAACTGGCTGTCCCCGCATAGACTGTATAAACAGAATATGCGGGGGCTTTTTCTTTGAAGGGATACATAGAAGAACGGGCAGTTGAAGCAGCAAATTATATCATTGATACCAGAGCAACGGTCAGGCAGACAGCGGAAAGGATGGGTATAAGCAAATCCACGGTACACAAGGATATAACAGAGCGGCTGGTGCGTATCAGACCCATGCTTGCTGCACAGACCAGAGTCATTCTGGATGCAAATAAGGCAGAGCGTCATATCAGAGGAGGCATGGCTACGAGAGAAAAGTATCTGCATGAACATGAAGTGGACAGAGAGGGGAGGTGATTACATAAAGATTTAATACCTCGTGTGTTGTATTTTTCATTGATTTGGGTTACACTTTTGTTGATTGCGTAGTAATGCTATGTATATTAATATAGAGGCTGTGTCGGGATTTTGATTGGAAACCTGACATGAGATGTAACACAGATCAGAGGGAAAATATATGAGATTTATACATGTTTCGGACGTTCATCTTGGCATAACTCCTGATAAAGGAAAGCCGTGGAGCGATGTCCGCGCAAAAGAGATAGAAGACACATTTGACAGGGTTCTTGCTGTCGCTGAGGAGAGAAAGGTTGACCTGCTCCTCATCGCCGGAGATTTGTTTCATCAGTCGCCCGGGGATACAGAGCTTGACAGGCTGGACAACAAGCTTGCAAAACTCACGAATACCAGAACAATCATTGTTGCCGGAAGCCGGGATCATATTGAGAAGGATTCTCCATCTGAGACTTATGAGTTCAAGTCGAATACGGTGATACTCCCTGCGGACGAATTCAGTAATGCGTATTTTGAGGATATAGATACGTGTGTGACGGGATTCAGCTATGGGCGTGATGAGTACACTGAGAATTTTTCAAAGGATGTAACAGTGCAGCGAGAGGGTTCTACGAATATACTGCTTATGTACGGCGGTGATTCAAAGCACGGCGCATTTGACTTCAAGAAACTCGCCGGAGCCGGATTTGACTATGTTGCGCTGGGCAGTCTTAGGAAGCCTAAGCACATGGTAAAGAATAGGATGGCTTACCCGGGATCACCGGAGCCGGTGTCTCACCTCGATACGGGAAAGCATGGGTATATATATGGTCAGATTATTCATGGAGAGACAAGAATAAAGTGGGAGCCTGTGGCATGCAGGGAGTATATCAATCTCGGACTTGAGGTTAAGCCTGAATATACGGCCAGACAGATCGAGGGGGCTATCAGGAAACAGATTGACAAGATGGGCACTCAGAACATATATAAGATTATACTCAAAGGGGAGAAAGGCAAAGGCGTGAAGCCGGTATTTGATAATTTACCTGAAGAGTATATGATATATAGCGTTGTGGATAACACGATGTTCAATTATAATGCTGACAGCCTTATGAAAGACAATGAACACAATGTGCTTGGACGTTTTATAAGCGGGCTTTCCGGCAAGAATGATGCGGTGAGCAAAAAGGCGCTTGAGTATGGACTTGAAGCTATTGTAGCTACTGGAGAAAAGTAATGTATATTAATAAACTGTTTTTGAAGGAATTTGGTAAATTCAACAATAGAGAGATAAAACTTGATTCAGGCCTTAACGTGGTGTACGGAGAGCCGGGAGCCGGCAAGAGTACATTTAGGGATTTTGTTACCGGCATTCTGTTTGGTATGGACAAATACAAGGGAATCGGTTCTAAGAGTGATAACTATGCCAGAAGAAAGCCAAAGAGTGCAAATGGATATTCCGGCAAGGCGAATGTGGTTCAGAATGGAAAAAGTTATCTGCTTGAACGCAACTTTAACATGACTACAGATGGTGCAAGCCTCACGGATGTGGAGAGCGGCAAGGAGCAGAGACTTAAGATCAAGAATTCATATAAGGATGTGCTTTTTGACATGGACAAGAGTACATTTGCAGATGTGATGAGCATCGAGCCTGCGGCAGAGTCCGGGGATGATGACAAGGCGGTATGCGACAGACTTGAGAGATACCTCATGAATATGCGGGAGACTGGATGCAGCGGAATCAATAAGGCAGAAGCCATCGCTTATCTTGAAAATGAGAGAAAGAAATATGACAATCAGAAGGAACTCAGACAGATAGAAGAGCTTGAGGCTCAGATGGATGAGCTGGGAGATGTAGACAAGGATCTGGAGGACATAAGAAAGGCTAGAAGAGAAGAACTGGATGCCTACAATATGGAGATTGCCAGATTGAAGAGAGAGGCCAGACAGCTGGTAAATGAGAAGGATGCGGATATCCCTGACGAGGATGAAGACAGGGAGCGAAGCAGGATATTCCTGGAAGTCGAAGCTATAGATGACGAGGACGACAAGAAGGAAAAGAAGAAGCAGGAGAAAAAGGATAAGAAGCTGACAGACAATATATTTGTCATAATGGCTGTTGGAATCCTTGTGGTGGCCATTGTTATGGTGGCAGTGCGTCTGGTAGGTTTCCAGAAATCCATACAGCAGCTTTTTACGATATGTACTATAGCATTTGTGGCGATAACGATCATAGATGGATTGTTCAGGAAGGGAACATTTGACGGTGATAAGCTGCCGTCTGAGGAGGAGTACCGCAGAACCATATATGAGATGGGAAGGGCTACAGAGTCCAGAACAGTCAGGGTTGAGATCGATAGAGTGTTCCAGGAGGAACACGATAAGAAGCTTGACATGTTCAAGTTCCAGGAACATGACGCCATAGAAAAGCGAGATGCATATTATGAGCTCAAAGAAAAACGAGATGCTATATTTGTAGGTTATGATGCTCTTGAGACTGAGAAGAAAGCCATTGATAAGGCGATAGAGATGATCGAGGCTTTGTCCGGTGATTTTGCAGCTAAGTTTGAGAATATTGATCAGCATATATCATTTAATCTTGGATTGATTTCGGGAGGTGCATATACAGAGGTAAAGCTTGATGAGAATATGCACGTTGCTGTGAAGAAGGATGGACATTTCTTCAGGGCAGAATTTCTTGGCTCTGATGTGGTCAGACAGATTTATCTGGCGGTGAGACTTGCGGTTGCACAGGTTCTTGATACGGAGAATATGCCTCTTGTTCTGGATGATGTAGTATCTGCCACAGACGAGAAACAGCTATCAGGCATTCTTGATGTGATAAAGGGAGTGGGTACAGATCAGACGATATTGCTTACTTCGGACAAGGCTCTGCTCAAAAAACTTGACGATATGCATATAACATGTAATGTGGTGACATTGTAGATATGACATTATGAAGTTGATGTTACAATATGTGATATGATTAGTTAGACATAATATTAGACCTGTAGGTCGTACAAAAAACCTCCGGTATTCGGTGCTTATGCATCCGGATATCGGAGGTTTTTTATTTACGCGAGCAACGAGCCAAAGTCCGTGCTTGCACGAGACCTTGGCGACTGCCGCGATAACTTGAGAAACTCGCGAAGCGAGTTTCTCATAGTTACATGTCCTCTGCGGACTGTACGCTAATATTTTTTTTAAAAGTTTTTATTGATACTTCAAGTGGTTCATCTTTTAGTAGTTCTCATAGTTGTCTGAGATGGTATGTTTTTCCTTGTACTCTGCAATTCTTGCATTGATTCTCTCTGATGGATCAAGAAGATCGCTGAGAGACGCATCGTGATTGAGATGGTCAATTATGAGAGCGATATACTTGCTCATGTCTGCAGATACATACCAGTCACGCTGTGAAAGTTCAGGAAGCTGGTATGTAAGGTTTGTTGTGATGACCTTCTCGATGAGCCCTTCTTCATGGCATTTGTCAAATACTTCAAGACCCTTTGTGAAGAGACCAAATGTAGCAAGAGCGTATACTCTCTTTGCCTTTCTAGCCTTGAGCTGCTTTGCCACATCGATCATACTCTCGCCGGATGCGATCATATCATCGATGATGATGACATCCTTGCCCTCAACTGAATCACCGAGGAATTCGTGGGCAACAATAGGATTACGTCCGTCTACTACTCTTGAGTAATCTCTTCTCTTGTAGAACATACCTACATCTACGCCGAGAAGGTTTGCAAAGTAGATGGCTCTGTGCATAGCACCCTCGTCAGGAGATATGACCATCATATGGTTGTTGTTGATCTCAAGGTCAGGTGTTGATCTGAGAAGGGCCTTCACGAACTGGTAAGTTGGTTTCACATTCTCAAAACCACTCTTTGGTATAGCGTTTACGACACGCGGGTCGTGGGCATCAAAAGTTACGATGTTGTCAACACCATACTGCTTAAGTTCCTGGAGCATAACGGCACAGTCGAGAGACTCGCGTCCTGATCTCTTGTGCTGACGGCTCTCATAGAGGAAAGGCATGATGACAGTGAGCTTTCTTGGCTTGTCTGTCATGGCTGAGATGATTCTCTTGAGGTCAGCATAGTGATCATCAGGGGACATTCTCTGTGTCTGACCTGCCATAGTGTATGTGCAGCTATAATTTCCTACATCCAGCATGATATATATATCTTTACCACGAACTGATTCGTTGACAATTCCCTTGGCCTCACCTGATCCAAATCTTGGACAGTCTGTGCTGATGAGATAAGAATCTTTCTCATATCCGTGGAATACGATGCTTGACTTGTTCTCGTTCTGGCGGTTCTTTCTCCATTTAACAATGTAAGAATCAACTTTCTTACCAAGAGGCACAATGCTCTTGTGTGCGATGATTCCTAAGCTTCCTACGGGTATTGTCTCCAATTTGCTCTCGTCTGGCATAATAAAAATCCTCCTAATTTGATTTCGTTCATATTGATACCTGCGCAAATAGATGTGAGATCTATCTGTTGCCTGTTATGTGGCGCATACGCTTCACATAGCGGATGTTATCTCCGTAGAGATTGAATATGAGATAGCTATCAACAATTCGGGACATAATCCTCTCTGTATACCTGTTTTTGAACTCCTGGAGATCAAGATTGGTCGATATGAGAGTCGACAGTCCTTTGATAGTTCTCGTATTTATAATCTCAAATAATTGGGAAAGGACAAATGAATTGGTATATTCAGTGCCCAGATCATCAATTATAAGAAAATCACAATTATATATGTAGTCATACAGCATCTGGTCGTGATACTCATGACTACCATTTATTATAATATCCTGTAAGATATTATCAAATAAATTGATTGCAGACAAGTATAAAACAGTATATCCTTTGTCAAGCAGCTCCTTAGCGATACAATTTGTCAAGAATGTCTTGCCTGTACCGGTCTCTCCGTAGAGAAGGACACCGGGACGTTCATTCTGGAACCCTTCTGTGAACTGTCTGGCAGCACCTAGAATGTTCTTCATGTTCTGGTAAGGTGTGTAGCTCCGGCCGTTCACTGGCTCATCTTTGTAGTAGTCCAGGCTGAAGTGGTCGAAATTCTCGGTCTCGAGCACTTTTTCAATGGTGGACTGCTGGTAGAGCTGGCTTATGATCATCCGTCTGAGACATGCACATGGTCTGCCTTCGACATATCCGGTGTCTTTACACAGATGACAGTTGTATATGGGTGCGAGATAATCTGGTGGATATCCTGCACCATCCATAATGGATTTTTTCTCCGCTTTGAGGTCGGCTATGCAGGCTGCAAGCGCATCTTCATCCACAGGCTGTCTGCGGATTCTTTTTCTTGAGGCTTCTATGGAAGTGTGTGCTATAGTGTTGTCTATCTCCTGAATCCTTGGAAAACGTCCGTATATCTCTGATTTTCTATTGTCATGTGTTCTCAGGTTGTCCTGTCTTATTCTGGACAATCTGGATAATATATCATCATAGTTGATATTGTTCATGTTATGTTACCTGTATTAACTGCTTTTCTTGTTGAGATTCAGCTCGTCCGCAAGCATCTGCTCAAGCTGACCCAGCTGGTCAGACATGTCAGTCTGCTTGAAATTGGCAAAGCCGTTAGGGTTCCTTGCAGCAGCGGTCTGGTTTTTGACGGTGTTGTCAGTTTTCTTCTTCATAAAATCAAGATCAAGCTGCTGTACATCCCTGAGAGATTTTACACCATTCTTGTGCCAGTTTTCAAGGATGCCGTTGACGTAAGCAAAATTTGCTGACTGAGGTTTGGACAATATGGCCTTTTGACATGCAAGAAGTATCAGATCCTCGGAGAAATTCATCTCGTTTGACCATGCGTCTATGTATGCACTCTCTATGCTGGTTGGATTGCCCCTTCTGATTCCAAGTTCAGAAAATACTTTTCTGTAAAAAGGATTGTAAGCATTGCTGTCGGACTTGGCTTTTTCAACAGTGTCGATACCCTTCTCATACCATGATGCGGCAACGGTTTCCGCATAGCGGAAGCTTGCTTTGCCCATGGTGAGACAATATTCGATGAGGTATTCAATGAGTTCCTGTGAAAAATCAAGCTGGTCATATATGTATATAAGGCTCTCTGTCTCCGGCATGGACAGTGGTCTGCCGAAGTAAGCCTCCGTTTCAAAAATAAGGTCAGAGAGGATCCCATCCTCCTGCTTCTTTCTCAATATCTCCGGTGTCACAGCGGCCTTGAGCGGCAAAGCGTGTGCCGGGACTGCTGATATATCTGTAGCTGCTGATATGTTCTGAGTGTCTGCCTGTACTGGTGCTGTCTGAGCTGAAGCTGCCTGTGTTGTTGCTGATGCAGCGATAGCCGCCGGTGAATTATCTTCCACCATGTAATCCATGCTGAGAAGAGAGAGACCATCCATGGAATCGCTTTTCTGATGGCTCTTATCCTGGAGTGGGAGAAGAGTAATCCCAACTGGCTCCTTCTTGTCGTTGTAATTTAGACGCATAACATCCTGGCTTATCCAATACTTTATGGCTCTGCAGATGTCTTTCTCAGTAAGATTGAAGTGATCAGCAATTTCTGCTACAGATATCGGCTCTCTGGATGACAGCTGTCTGACCAGATATAGATATACTTTAACAAACTCTCCGCTTGCGGAAGTCATGTAATAGTCAATGAAAAAGTTTGATATGGAGGAATATGTCTCGTTTTTTTCTGTTGTGATAGTTATGTAGCTCATGTGTAAAACTCCTTGTCATATTCCTAAAATAATACTGTTATTATCAGGTCCTGACCTGATGACCGCCTCATTATAGCATGAACTTTTTCGATTGCAAATAGAACATACAGTCGGTTCTGAAAAAGAGGGTGGATGTTGATAGTGTTGATAATGTGGATGGTTAATCGACATAATTTTGCCAAAAATCAAAAAGCTTTATTTTAGTGGGTTTCTGTAAAAGAAATTTAAAAATTATGTCAACGCATAAAAATAAACAAGGTGGGACAACTTTCCCACCTTGTTTTGTGGATAATGTGGATAACTATTTTTTTATGAGGTCATTTCCAATGGAATAGACGTTTCCGGCACCCATAGTTATCAACAAATCATTTTTTTTGCAATTTTTTAAAAGATAGTTCTCAATATCGTCGAAAGAAGGGAGATAGAAGGCATCTGTGCCGAGTTCTGCGATTCTGTCGGCAAGCTGGCTTGCGGATACGAGACCGGTATCTTTCTCACGTGCTGCGTAGATATCTGCCACGATAACATGGTCACATACCTTGAGTGCCTGTGCGAAATCCTCGAACAGGGCATATGTCCTAGTGTATGTGTGTGGCTGGAATACGCACCATAGCTCATGGTAATCAGTGTTCTTTGCAGCCTTAAGTGTTGCGGATATCTCTGTTGGATGATGTGCGTAGTCGTCCATGATCCTTACGTTGTCGAGAATCGTGCCCTTATATTCAAATCGTCTCTCTGCACCGACACATTCTGAGAGTCCCTGCTTGATCACGTCTATGGAGATTCCGAGCTCACGTGCTGCAGCTATTGCTGACAAAGAGTTGTATACGTTGTGTTCACCGAATACCTTGAGGGTGATGTCGGTTACTTCCTGTCCGTCAACCACAAGGGTGTATGTAGGATGTCCGAATTCGTCAAATCTGATATTGTGGGCTGAGTATTTGTTCTGTGCTCCCTTTCCAAATGTCACAACACGGCACTCCAGATCCCTGACCACTGTGTCGTAGTATTTCATATCACCATTTACAATGACCAGACCTTCCTTAGGTGTCTTGGTTGCAAATGTGTGGAATGACTCAGCTATCTCATCGATGTCTTTGAAGAAATCAAGATGATCCGCATCTACGTTGAGTATAATGCTGATAAATGGCTTGAAAGCATGGTAGCTGTTCGTATATTCACATGCCTCTGTAACAAAATATTCTGATTTGCCGACTCTTATATTGCCGCCGATGCTGTCAAGGATACCTCCAACTGAGATGGTTGGATCGGTGTCAGCATCTATCAGGATGTATGACAGCATGGATGTTGTTGTAGTCTTTCCGTGGGTACCGGAAACGGCGATGGAATACTTGTAGTTCTCCATGATCTGGCCAAGGAGCTGTGCTCTGGTCAGCATCGGTATGCCCTTTTCCACGGCTGCTTTGAACTCCTCATTGTCAGGGTGGATTGCTGCTGTGTAAACTACAAGATCTATATTGTCTGAAATGTTGGAGGCACACTGACCTATATTGATGAGAGCTCCCATATCAGCAAGCTGATCTGTAATCTCTGATGCCTTCATATCAGATCCTGTTACTTTGAATCCTGCCTTCAGGAGAATCTCTGCCAGACCACTCATACTTATGCCGCCTATTCCCATGAAGTGAACGTTGATTGGCTTTGAAAAGTTGATTTTGTACATTTGCATATCGCCTTCCTTATATAAAGATTTCATTATCTATCTTTTGTTCCGTAGTAGTATAACATAATACGGTTTAAATTAAAATATTTCATGCGAAAAGCACAAAGGATTAATGTTTCATTTCATAATAAGATTAAGTTGAGTTGAGAACAATAGAATTATGGATGCTAGATCCGAGCAGAACAGGTGATGGAAATGTTTGATAATTATTTTACTTATTGGAATGATTTGCCGGAACAAGATGCTTTTTCAGTATTTGGTCCGGTTCATATGATATGGCTGATAGCTGAGGCTGCTCTCATATGTGTGGGTGTGTATATATATAGAAAAAAAGATTTATGCAAGAGGCGGGCAATGAGACGAGGAATAGCTGCGGCAATGCTGGTTATGGAGGTGTATAAAGATCTGGTTCTGATAGTCACAGGCCATATGCATGTTCAATATCTTCCGCTGCAGCTATGCGGACTCGCGATCCTGGTGGAGGTATTATATGCTTTTGCGCCATGCGCTTTCCTTGGAGAAGTAATGTGTGTGCTGTGTATGCCGGGGGCTGTGGCGGCTCTGATATTTCCAGACTGGACCAGATATCCGGTGGTGAATTTCATGAACCTTCACAGCTTCATAGTGCACGGCCTTCTGGTGCTTATGCCGTGTATGGTTCTGGCATCCGGTGAGTATGTGCCGAAGATCCGCCGGGCATATATGGTGTTCGCATTTTTGATTGGGGCGGCATTTGTCGACTGGTGTGTAAATGCACTTGCAGACTGCAATTTTATGTTCCTCAGGTGGCCGTCTGCAAACTCACCGTTTATGGGAATGTATCAGACTTATGGATATGGAGTTTATATGGCAGTGTATGCCTCGGTTGTGTGTCTGGCAATATTTGCCTTATATGGAGTGATTGATATAGTCAGTAAAATAGACATGGGAACAAGACAAGTGGAACATGATTAAACAAGACAGTTATCTATAGTGGTAAAATACCAATAAACTATGTTTAATGTATATTTTAGGATTTTTATGAAACCCTGAAATGCAGCAGCGGCTTATATTGAGCTGATAATCAAGGAAGGAGAAACATTATGAAAAAGACGGGTAAGGTAAAAATTTACAGAGCAGTCAGGTATCTGATGGCGGTCATATGTATTATGATTTGTGGAATTATGGTACAGAAACCGGAAAAGGCTGTGGCTGCAAGCTCAGGTGGCAGATTTGAATACCGAAATGTATTTGAAGATACCACACGTGAGGGCGAGGTAGTACGGTGCGGAGGTTATTATTTCAAATATTACAACAGAACGTGGCCTGTGTGTGATGTGTATATCTCGACAAGATCCAACAGTGGATATAGAAAAATCCCTAATTGTAGGACGAATAAGATAGGATTCAATGGAGCTGCTGTATATTTTGCAAATAATACATATGTCAGCGGATATACAAATGGATATCAGAACATGGCACACGTTTTATACAAGTATACTCCGAACACAAACAAAACATACAGGATGAAGGTGCTGCCAGGCAAGGTGGATTCATGTACAGGAGATTTCAGATATAATGTTAGTTATGTGTATGGATGCAGGGTGTTCCTGACAATCAGTGATGAGTGGCCGGATGCGACATATGTATATAATGCAGCTACTAAAAAAATAGCAAAAATGATAAGTAAAAGCGGAACAAGTGGTACCATAGAATTGACACATGGAAAGTATTTTGTTACCAAGGACAATTATCATTCTGATGTGACACCTTCATCGTTTTCAATCTGGAAAATTACGTCTAAGGGAGCTGTAAGGATCACTACTTTAACAAAATATGGATTTTCGGGAAGATTTTTCTTTCATGGGAATGCATTGTATTATGCGAGAAGCACAAACTCAAGCGGAAAAGATTTGATACTCTGTAAGTATGATCTCAATACGCATGCGAAAAAACGGCTTGCTACGTTCAGAACTAATGAGGCTTATAGGATTGGTGTTGATGATGTGACATCTACATATTTTAAATATAGTAAATATAATTATAGCGATGGCATGTTTTATCGTTATAAATACGTATATTCAACAAAGAGATCAATATTGTATTCACGTGGTGAATGATTGTAAAAGACAATGAAGATAGAGCTAAATGAAAACCGGGAGGAAACTTCCGGTTTTTATTTAGATGTAAATACACATCATTACATTGTTATTGAACGAAAATTATGTTATAAATGGAAGTGGCGTGGCTGCTTCTGACGAATATTTATCATTGCGTGGTCATGCAGTGAATATGCGGGTGCGTAAAGACCCGGTGAGGTGATGGAGGCGGAGGAGAAGACCGCAAAGCTCATGAGGATAGTTGAGGGCGCTGAGGAAGTCTAGAAGATGGATGCATTGCTCAGTCTTGCGATAACCGGCGGAGACTATAATTGGATTTAGATGCTTAGAGAGAAAATTAACACAAAACAGTAACGGAGTTGAGGTAGAGACATGATTACAAATGACGCTACATTATTAAAAGTAAAACATGAGGTGCTGTATGAGGTGGCAAAGCTTGCTTACGATGGCAAGCTTAACGATGAGAGGGATAATCTGCCATACAAGATGGTTCCCGGACCTCAGCCATTTTTCAGATGTTGTATATATAGAGAGAGGGAGGTCATCAGACAGAGGGTCAGGCTTGCTGAGGGCAAAGCACCTGGTGCGGAAGATGATGGCAATGTGGTACAGATCATCAATTCTGCCTGTGAAGGATGTCCGATCTCACGTTATGTAGTAACTGACAACTGTCAGAAGTGTATGGGAAGAGCCTGTCAGCAGGCATGCCGTTTCGGTGCGATCAGCATGGGCCGTGACAAGTCATACATAGATCCATCAAAATGTAAAGAGTGTGGACAGTGTGCCAAAGCATGTCCGTACAATGCCATTGCAGATCTGATGAGACCTTGTATCAAAAGCTGTCCCGTGGGAGCGATATCCGTTGCTGAGAATGGAACAGGTATAGCGGTCATAGACAAGGACAAATGTATAGATTGTGGTTCATGTATTCACAAGTGCCCATTTGGCGCAATAGGATCAAAATCTTATATAGTAGATATAATAAACGACATGAGAGCCGGCAAGAAGGTATTTGCCATGTTCGCACCTGCTACATATGGTCAGTTTGGTGCGGATATCACCATGGCGAGCTGGAGAACGGCCATGAAGAAGATTGGTTTCTATGATGCTGTTGATGTGGGACTTGGTGCCGATATGACAGCCATGGCGGAGGCGAAGGAGTGGCTGGAGGCAAAGGCTGAAGGCAAGAAGAAGACCACATCATGCTGTCCTGCATTCAAGCTCCTGGTTGAGAAGCATTTTCCTGAGCTGGCGGACAGGATATCTGAGACTGTGTCTCCTATGTGTGCTGTTTCAAGATATATCAAGGAGAATTATGAGGATGCGGTGACAGTGTTCATCGGACCTTGCATAGGCAAGAAGGCTGAGAGCGCTGCCGGAGAAAAGGAGTCTGCTGATTATGCGCTGACATATGGTGAGATCAGGGCTATGCTGAGGGCGAAGGATGTCAAGCTCGAGCCAGAGGCTGAGGACAACGATCAGTCGACATTGTTTGGCAAGAAGTTTGCAAATGCAGGCGGAGTAACAGCGGCAGTCATAGAGAGTATGAAGGAGCTTGGTTGTGAGGATGAGGTAAAGGTGTGCAAATGTGATGGCATAGATGCATGCAAGAAGGCACTGACCCTCATGAAGTTCAACAGATTTCAGGATGACTTCATGGAAGGTATGGCGTGCGAGGGCGGCTGTGTGGGCGGCCCTTCAAGACACAGGGATCCGAACATGGCAATGCGTGACAGAAAGACTGCACTGGATCAGTCAACAGATATCAATATCACTGAGAATCTTGAGAAACAGGGTGCAGATAAGATCGATATGTTGAGAGATTAAAAAGATCAAATAATGGATGTGTCAGCTCTTGATCAGGACAGCCCCCTGGGATGGCTGATGCCCATTTACAGGAGGACAGCAACATGACAACAGGCATGATATTTGTGATATGTGTGCTGATATTCGTGGGCGTGTCGGTTCTCACAGCGATATTTGTATACAAATCACAGATGCGCAAGAAGAGAATGCAGCAGAGTCAGGATCAGGTTCAGGGACATGACTCACAGCAGAACGTCAGGTAACGAATAAACAGAATTATAATATATAAAGTATTAGGCGTATGTCAGGTGGTGCTTGCCGGAATTCCGGGGACACCCTCTGGCATATGCCTTTTTGACGTCGCGGACGTAAGCCGTGCCAAAGGGGTCAGGCCCCTTTGGGCAGAGGTGCCAGGCACTTTTGCAGAGTCGAGGGGGTCAGGCCCCTTTGAATGTAGGTGCCAGGCGGTTTAACGGTAGCAGAGGGGTCAGGCCCCTTTGGAGGAAGGTGCCAGGGCCTTTTGCGGCTGGGGGTGCCTGACCCCAATTTTCGGAGGTGCCTGACCCCTTTTTGGAGGGGCAGGCAAAATGGTGGGGGGATATGTGAAAATAGATTAAAATATTTAATTTTATGTTGACATGGCAAAGAGATATGATAATATATGGATGTAGTAATCAAAACTATGTGTAAAGTTAATGAAAAACTTAAATCAAAGTAATGCTTATGCTGATTGCTAGATAAAATTACGAACTTAGAAGACTTTTTATACTAAGTTGAGATAGAAGACGGCAGGTATCGCCGATGTTATAAGGCGGAAAAGTCGTTTTACCATATATATTATCAGAACTTATAGTTTATGGAGGAAATAAGAATGTCAACAGAAATGAGACCAGAGCAGGGAATAGCAGGAAAGTTTGTGAGGTCAGCCCTCGATGAGAATGGAGTTCTCAGCAAGATTGAGTTCACCAACAGCGAGAATTTCAACTTCGCATACGACGTAATGGATGCTCTGGCAGATAAGGAGCCTGATCAGACAGCGCTCATCTATGTATCAAAGGATAGAACGATCGAGAAGAAATTCACATTCCAGGATATCAAGGATTATTCAAACAGAGCAGCAAACTACTTTAAGAGTCTGGGTATAAAGAAGGGTGACAAGGTAATGCTTGTGTTAAAGAGACATTACCAGTACTGGTTCACCATGATGGCACTCCACAAGATCGGAGCTATCGCAATACCTGCGACAAATATATTGAAAGCTACTGATTATCAGTACAGAATCGAGGCAGCAGATGTCTCAGCAGTTGTATGTACATCAGATGATGGAATTACAGCGGCTATAGATACATTTGCGGATGAAAAGCTGACAAAGATCGTTGTGAACCATCCTGCAGATGGATGGAACTTCTTTGATGAGGGAATCATGGAGTGCAGCACTGAGTTTCCAAGACCTACAGGTGAGGATGCCGTAGGAGGAAAGGATGATATACTGTTCGTCATGTTCACATCGGGAACAACAGAGCATCCAAAGATGGTTGCACACAATCATCTGTATCCACTTGGACATTACATTACAGCAAAGTACTGGCACTGCAATAAGCCGGGTGAGGTTCATCTCACAGTTTCAGATACAGGTTGGGGCAAGGCACTCTGGGGCAAGCTCTACGGACAGTGGCTGTGCGAGGCGTGCGTATTCGTATTTGACTTTGACACATTCAGTGCAGATACAATATTCAAGCTTATAGAGAAGTACAATATCTCAACATTCTGTGCACCTCCGACACTGTACAGAATCCTTATCCGTATGGATATGAGCAAATACAACCTTTCATCCCTCAGATACTGTACAACAGCAGGTGAGGCGCTTAACCCTGAGGTATTTGACGTATTCAAGGAGAAGACAGGATTCACTATATATGAAGGATTTGGTCAGACAGAGACGACTCTTACCATTGGAAACCTTGAGAATACTACTCCAAGACCGGGATCAATGGGTAAGGCAAGTCCGATGTATGATGTGAGAATCATGAAGACAGATGGAACATTTGCTGCTCCTGGTGAGACAGGCGAGATTGTCATCAATATCGCAGACGGTGCGCCGGACGGACTGTTCATGGAGTACTACAAGGATCCACAGAGAACAGCCGAGGTTATGCATGACGGCTTCTATCACACAGGTGATACAGCTTACCAGGACGAGGATGGATACTTCTGGTTCGTCGGCCGTGTGGATGATATCATCAAGGTTGCAGGCTATAGAGTAGGACCTTTCGAGATAGAGAATGAGATCATGAGGATCCCTTATGTTCTTGAGTGTGCAGTTACATCAGTTCCTGACAGCACAAGAGGCCAGGCAATCAAGGCAACCATCGTTCTCACAGAGGGTACGGTTGGCGATGAGAATCTCAAGAAGGAGCTCAAGAGATACTTCAAGGAGAACATCGCAAGCTACAAGAGACCTAGAGTTATCGAGTTCGTTGATGAGATGCCAAAGACTATCAGCGGCAAGGTAAGACGTGTTGAGATCAAAGAGAAGGACTGGAAGTAAGTCAGAAATCAGGTGAAGAAAATGACAGATATAAATATGGATAATATCAAGCCGTATGAGAGATCGGTTTATTATTATGAGACGGACAGAATGCAGATAGTACACCACTCCAATTACATCAGATGGATCGAGGAAGCAAGGCTTGACTGGATGAAGCAGATAGGCTGGGATTACAAATCTATAGAGGATGACGGATATATAATTCCTGTGCTCGGTGTAACTGCTGAATACAAGAGTATGTGCCACTTCGGAGACGACGTGCTGATTCATGTAAGCTTGTCTGAGTACACGGGTGTCCGCATTGGATTCTCTTATGAGATAGTTGACAAAAAGACAGGAGAACTCAGAACGCTGTGTACAAGTTCACATTGCCTGCTGGATGGCAAAAACAAGCTTGTGTTTATTAGAAAGGCATATCCTGAGTATGATATGCTGTTCAAAAAGCTTCTTGCGGATTATAAAGATGCGCATAAATAGAATATAGAATTAACAAGGGTCAGTAAGAAAATGTGTTACAGCATTTTTTTACCGACCTTTTTAAATGTAAATTTAGCTAAATAATATGTGTTTATGTAAAATCATCTTTTTAAAATGTGGCTGAAATGCTATAATGAAAGCGGTTGCGTAAAATAAACCACGGATTAAAACTGCAAGGAGGGGTTCTTTGAGAGAGTCATCACTTGAAAATATAGATTATAAAAATAAAATACAGAACATTCTGTATGACAATTATATAAAACTTGCACTCGTTAATTTGGATACAGGGGAATATGTGAGCATTATCAATGTTGACGGCAATGCGGATGATTATGACAATATTGAGGATGTTTCTTCGTATTTTGCAAAAAACAGAGGCTTGGAATGCTGCCATCCTGATGAGGTTGGGGAGTTCGCATATATGTGTGATATGAAGAATGTGAAGGCACTCGTTGAATCCGGAGCAAGGACAATTGTGCGTAACTTCAGATTCCGTATGATGACAGATGCGGATTATGAGTGGGTTGCCATGGATATAGAGGCAGAGAATGAGCCGAGGGCTGATGGACAGTGGGTTGTATTTGGCATGAAGATTGTGTGCCCTGACACTCTGGTTTTGGAGGACAGCATACGGACGCTTACGAGAGCGTATAGACGGATATTTAGAATAGATGTGACCCACAACATTTGTGAGACGCTCAGAGGAGGATATATCAGAAATAAAGATGAGGTTAAGAGAAACTCTCTCAATGACTATATGAGTAATCTGGTGATTGGAGGAGAGATATTTCCGGATGATGTAGATAAGGTGAAAAAATGCCTGTCACCTGAGAGTCTGACAAAGTATTTTGCCAATGGACATGACAGATTTACGATACGCTATAAGAGAAAGTTGGACATGGCGTTCAGGTGGGTGATGACTGAGGTTATTCCTACTGCTGATTACAGAGAGGATAATAAGGTGTTCTATCTGTACACAAGAGATATACATGAGGAATATATGGAGAGCATAGAGAGACAGGAACTGCTGGAGTTTTATAGTTATAAGGATGCTCTTACCCATCTCGGAAACCGTAATTCATTTAATATACTGTGCGATGCGTATGCAGTCAGAGCTGATAAGCCGCCTGTTGGATTTATATTTAATGACGTGAACAAGCTGAAGTATGTGAATGATCATTTCGGTCACAAGGAGGGGGATTTATATCTTCAGAGAGTATCCCAGATGCTTGCTCAGCAATTTGGCGAGAATGCCTGTTATAGGATAAGCGGAGATGAGTTTGTGGTTGTGATCATGGATGTGAGTGAGCAGACATTCAATTCAATCGTAGCCAGATACAGGAATCTTATAGATGAGCAGGATGAGGCACCGGTGGCTTTTGGGGCAGTGTGGAAGGCTGAACCTGATACTATTGATCAGATTATGAATGAGGCTGAGCGCAGGATGTATGAAGACAAGAAGAGGTTCTACGCAAAGCATCCTGAGGTTAAAAGACGAGAAAACGTGGAGAAAGAAGCAGGGATTGCCGTGGGACACGCTGATGGAGAAGTGCCACATTACAGGAATCTCGGCAAGACAGACAGGATATTTGATGCACTTGCTGCGACAACCATAAGAAATTATATATTTATGAGTGATCTGGAAACGAATGTGACGAAGTGGTCTGCCAGCGCAGTTGACTATTTCGGACTTCCGGGACAGTATATATATGATACGAAGAGTGTGTGGGAATCTCTCATACATCCTGAGGACAGAGCCGCATTTGAGCAGGATATAGATGCTGTATTTGCAGGCCGTAAGAAGTATCACGATGTAGAATACAGAATGCGCAACAAGAAAGGTGAGTATGTGGTATGTACGTGCCGGGGATTTATCACGAAGAAGGAAAACGGTGATCCGGAGTTCTTTGTAGGAACAGTTATCAATCACGGGGTAATCGACGGAGTTGATCCTGTGACCAATCTTCATAACCAGCAGGAGTACACCAAGTATATAACGCACCATCTAAGCAATAAACAGACCATGAGCATAATGATTATAGGCATATCTATGTTCAACAGCATCAATATGATGTACGGATATGCATATGGCAATTCTGTGCTCAGGGATTTTGCGGTAAAACTCAAGAATATAGTCGGGGGAAGAGGATTGATATTTCGTCTGGATGGAGCAAAATTTGCTATCTGTTCCAATGCATATACCAGGCAGGAGATGCAGGATGTATACAGACATATTCAGAATGTTGCGCTGGAAAATATAGGACCGATTGGCACATCAATACCACTCAAGCTGTATGCCGGTGCTTTAGTATATGACCATCTTGGAGCAAATACAGATGTGATAAAGAGCAGCGTTGAATATGCAATGGAGAGATCTAAGGAGGATAACCACGGAGATCTTGTATTCTTCAATGAGCAGATTAAAGATAATGACAGGCTGAGGCTCAAAATGTACAGCACAATACACAAATGTGTGATGAACAATATGGAAGGATTCTTCATGTGCTATCAGCCTATAGCAAACTCAAAAACAGGGCAGATTGTTGGAATGGAAGCACTCCTCAGATGGAAGCACAGGGATTTTGGTGAGGTGCCTCCAGGAGTGTTCATACCGTGGCTTGAGATGGAACCGTGTTTCTTTGAACTTGGCAACTGGATCATAGAAAGATCGCTGCTGGATGCCATGGAGATCCGAAAGACGAGACCAGATTTTGTAGTAAATGTGAATATATCGGCAACCCAGCTTGAAAATCACGGATTCAGGCAGACTGTGACAGATATATTGAACAGGACAAAATTTCCTCCAGAGTATCTGTGTATGGAACTTACAGAGAGATGCAAGAACATGGATATTGAATTTCTGAAAAGTGAACTCGATTTTTTCAGAAAACTCGGAATTAAGATCGCCATAGATGATTTTGGTACCGGAAATGCAACACTTAATCTTTTGACTGAACTTCCTATAGATGAGCTTAAGGTTGACATGTCGTTTGTCAGAGGAATACAGGAGAGCAAGCCAAATCAGGTGCTTGTGCAGGCAGTTGTGTCATGTGCCAACCAGCTTGGTTACAAGAGCTGTATAGAAGGTGTTGAGGACAAGGCGCTCTTCGAGTACCTGCACAGATACGGATCAACTTATTATCAGGGATATCATTTCTCCAAGCCGGTAACGCTGGATGAGTTTAAAAAACTGTTGTGATAAAATAAAGCCCGCATAGCAATATATGCGCAGATGCGCCTGATGTATATATTGTTATGCGGGTTTTGTGCTATACACAGGAGAAATAGAAAATACTAGGAAGCGCTTGTTTGCAGCGCGGCAAGGATGATCCATGGTAGAAAATGCCGAATTTCTTCTTATACTATTGTTGACATGTGAAGCCCTGGTTGTTAAGATTGCTTTGGTGTGGCCTGAGACCACATCAGATATATAGTCCCGGAGATGTTCCGGCGAATGGATTATGGTGCAGCCAGAAAAGCTGTGGCCGTGTTCAATGAGAAGGGAAGTGCGGTGAGAATCCGTCGCAACAGCCATTACTGTATGCAGGGCAATGACCCTGTCAAGTCAGATCGCTTGCTATATATCTAATTCTTCGAGAGAAGGGTATTTTGAAGCTTGTGATCTGAAATGTGGCGATGCGTGTCAGAAATGTACAGAGCCGTGGCAGGACACAAAGAATTCAATATGCCTTTCTGGAAAAATTGAAAGGAGATACGTTTATGAGAAGAAGAATTCTTGCGGCATGTATGGCGATGTGCATGGCGGCAGCAACGGTTGTCACAAGCCCATGGGGCGGTGGCATGACAGCGTATGCAGCAGAAGACACCAGGACGATCACGGTTTCTGCATACGATTATACGGCAGTGGAAGCCGGAGTGGAGGGCGCTTCAAAGACAGGCGTCATCATGGAGCAGAAGGTTACAGTGGACAAAGATGCCACAACACAGCAGATTGTGCAGAAGGCATTTGACGAGGCTGGGATATCAGTGACAATGCAGAATGGATATAGCCTGTATGTGGACAGTATCAATGGCCTTGGCGCAGGACAGGGTTTTTCAGGATGGAACCTTGCATACAACAACGATGACTATTCCAATAATGGCCTTGGCAGCCTTACACTCGCAGATGGCGATAGTCTGAGATTCGATTATACAAACAATGTCGATACAGTGACAGATGATATAGGAAATGGAATGTATGGCAACCCATATGTCAAGAGCCTGACAGTTGCCGGCCAGACTATGACCATGTCTAAGAAGACAGAGGTCGATGCGAACTGGAACATGACAAATACATTCTATATAAATGGTGAGGAGACAAAGGCGGCAGGTACAGAGGAGGATCCTTATGTATTTGAGGTTACTCTTCCAGCAAATGAGGCTCAGGCCGCATACATCACCATGGATACAAGTCTCAACAGCCACTACGCAGTTATAGATGGCTGGTCAGTTTCAAAAGAGTCTTATGATATAACAAATGGTCTTGATTTCTCAGTTTCTTCACTGGGTGGAAAGCACAAGTCATATTTCACCATCAAGACAGATCTTACAGCAAACAACACATCTGATTCATATAAGGAGATGCTTGACAGCTCGATCAAGTATATCAGAAATACAATAACAGAGGCTGAGGTCGGTTCTGTAGGTGGAGAGTGGGCTGTTTTGGCTCTTGCCAGATATGGATATGAGGATCCTGAGTGGTATACAGCATATTACAACAATGTTGTAAAGTATGTTCAGAATATAGGAAGCAACAAGCTTCACTCACGTAAGCTCACAGACAACTCACGAGTTATCATTGGCCTTACAGCGATCGGTGCAGATCCTACAAATGTAGGTGGCTACAACCTTCTTGAGCCACTTGCGAATCTTGATGATGTTGTATGGCAGGGAATAAATGGTCCTATATATGCTCTTATCGCTCTTGACACAGGAGATTATGAGATCCCTGAGCTGCCAGATGACAGCACAGCAACACAGACGACAAGGGAAGGACTTATCCAGTACATACTTGACAAGGAGCTCGAAGGCAATGGTGGATGGGCTTTATGGGGCTCAAAGGCTGATCCTGACATCACAACAATGGCTGTTCAGGCTCTTGCACCTTATTACAATACAAATGCCGATGTAAAGGCTGCAGTTGACCGTGGTATGAAGGCTATATCTGATCAGCAGTTAGCAAACGGCGGCATGGGCTCATGGGGAACTGTAAACTCAGAGAGCTGCGCTCAGACAGTATGTGCGCTTTCTGATCTTGGAAGAGATGCCGACACAGATCCACAGTATGTAAAGAACATGAATTCTATCTTGGATGCAATGCTTTCCTTCTATATCGATGGAGGCGGATTTGCACATGCAGCACAAAATGGAAAACTTTCAGTAAATATGATGGCTACAGAGCAGGCAACATATGCTCTTGTATCATATGACAGATTTAAGACAGGAAAGACAACTCTCTACAACATGAGCGACAGAAAGAAGCTCTATACAGAAAGCGCAGAGAAGAAGTCAGTTGAGAAGGCAAATGTAACAGTTGCTGATTTTGGTCTTGTTTATGACGGAACAGCAAAGGAGCCTGAGGTCACAGTTAAGTATGGTGACATTCTCCTCACAGAGGGCGTTGACTATACAAAGAAATTCAGCAACAATGTAGAGGCTGGAAACACAGCAAAGGTAACTATCACCGGTATGGGTGATTATGAGGGACAGGTAGAGAAGACATTCTCGATCTACTCAGCAGAGATAGAGGCAGCAGATGTTGCCGTCGACCAGACAGTATTTGTCGCAGATGGAAAGGTTAAGAAACCAAATGTGACAGTTACGCACGCAGGCGAGACACTTAAGGTAAATACAGATTACACACTTGCATTTGCAAAAAATGTACTTCCTGGCAGGGCAACAATTACAGTCACAGGTAAGGGCAAGTATACAGGCAAGGTTGTAAAGTATTACACATTAAATGCAACACATATTTCAAAGGCAGACATCACAGTTTCAGCAGCGGAATATGTGACAGACGGTACAGAGAAGAAGCCGGCAGTCAGTGTAGCATACAATGGCAAGACACTTAAAGCTGGCACAGACTATTCAGTAAGCTACATCGACAATGTAAACGCAGGAACAGCAAGCGTAAAGATCACAGGACTCAAGTATTACTCAGGCTCAGTCGAGTATACATTTGAGATCAAGGCGATTGAGCTGACTGATGCAGTTGTGACAGTTGACACAGACGATATTGTTGCAGACGGCAGCAAGAAGACCCCTACAGTAAATGTCACACTTGGAGATACAGTTCTTGAGTCTGGCAAGGACTTCACAGTTTCATACTTCAACAACGTGAAGGTTGGAACAGCAAAGGCTACAGTAACAGGAATTGGAAATTATACAGGAAAGATTAAGCAGGCATTTGAGATCAAGGATGGTAAGACAGAGATAACAGCAGCAACACTTGAGGATGGTGTTGTATCACTTGAGTGGAAGGCTGCAAGTGCAGCTGATTCATATGCTGTATACAGAAAGGCTGAGAGCGAGAGCGAATTTGCAAAGATTGCAGAGACAACTGAGATCAGCTACAGCGATAATACAGCAAAGGCCGGAGTATCATACGAGTATGAGGTGAGACCTGTTGTAGGAAAGTCATTTGGAAGCTCAGAGGCAGTCAAGGTAGCAGTGCCTGCAGTACCTGCAGTAAAGCTTACAAACACAAAGGCTGGTATCGAGGTAACATGGAATGCATCAGCAGATGCTGACAGCTATGTGGTATTTAGAAAGGCTGGAACATCAGACACATGGGAGAAGATAGCAGACACTGCTAAGACAGCTTATGTGGACAAGAATGTAACAGAAAAGACAGTTTACACATACACAGTACAGGCTGTATCGGAGGCTGGAACCTCAGCATATACAGGCAAGACTGTGACAAGAAAGACCCCAATCACAACACTTGATGCGCCGGTAGTTACACTCAGCAATGCAAATTCAGGACTGACACTGAGATGGAACAAGATAACAGGTGCTAAAAAGTATGTGGTTTACAAAAAGACCGGAAATGCTAAGGCATGGACAAAGGTTGCTACAGTGAAGACACTTTCATACGTTGACCGTCAGGTAAAGACTGGAGTTAAGTACACATATGCGGTTAAGGCAACTGGAGATTATGCATTATCTTCATACAAGGCAAAGGCTCTTTACAGAGTAGATGGACAGGATATAAACTACTACTGTTCACCTGAGAGGGCCAGGATAGAAGTAATAGTAAATAAGGATACAGCTGCAACAGGATACCAGGTACAGTACGCAAGAAGCGGTGCTTTCAAGGGTGCAAAGACTGTCACATTTGTGGGAGCAAAGAAGAATACTCTCATAGTTAAGACAGCCGGAGCAGGAACAAAGTACTATGTTCGTGTGAGAAGCTACAAGAAGGTTGGAAAGACTGTATATTATGGAGCTTGGAGCAGCAGCGAAAGCGTTGTGACTGAGAAGTATTAATTTATATAGTTTATGGATAAAATAAAAAAGTTTATCGCAAAATATAAAAAACAGATTATTGGATCCTGCGTTATGCTTCTGATCCTGGTATGGGCTTTCTGGTACGGGGGAAATTCTCCAGATGCCAGAGGGTTCCGTATAGACAGGGCAGACCAGGGGGCAACCACTGAAAGCCAGGCCGGTGACGTTACAGACACCGGCTCAGGCTCCAGCGGTGACAGACAGGTGGCTGTGAGTACAGAAGATAGCAGCACAGAGAGGGTTGCTCAGAGTGGCGACTCATCGACGGCGGACACTTCTGTTAAGACAGAACAGAACAGTTCTGAGACTACAGGCAGCGGCACTTCTGACGGAGTAACGGAGAACACCTCTGATCCGGGAAAAGGTGGAGGTAATGGGGATGGTAAAAAGCCATCTGATGGAAAGCCGGGCAATGTAACTACAGAGAGCACCCGCACGACTGAGAGCACCAGGACTACAGAGAGCACCCGCACGACTGAGAGTACCCGTACAACGGAAAGCACCCGCACAACAGAGAGTACCCGTACAACAGAGAGTACCCGTACAACGGAAAGCACTCGCACAACAGAGAGCACTCGTACAACGGAAACCACCCAGACGACAGGGGACACTCGTACAACAGAGAGCACCCATACAACAGTGGCGACAACGGCCACAGAGAAGGCCACCGATAAAACAACTGAGGCAACGACCGAGAGTTCAAATGGAGAGACTTACCACTGTACGATATATATAAGCTGCTATACCATCCTCGATAACTGGGATTGGCTCAAGGAAGAAAAACAGGATTTTGTACCTTCTGGCGGCGAGATACTTAGTACGGTCAGTGTGGCATTTACGGATGGAGATACAGTGTTTGATGTGCTGAAGGCTGTGTGCAGAGATTATGGAATACAGCTTGAATACAGCTGGACTCCGGCATATGGAAGTTATTACATAGAGGGAATCCACAATCTTTATGAATTTGACTGTGGAGGACTGTCTGGATGGATGTATTCTGTAAATGGCTGGTTCCCAAATTATGGTTGTTCAAAGTACAGGCTTAAAGATGGGGATTCAATAAAATGGCTATATACATGCAAAGGCCTTGGCAGCGATGTCGGAGGCGGCATGTAATATAATTTGGTTTGATTGATTGGAGAATATACAGAAAATGAACAGATATGATTCATTTTCCGGCTATCATCCGATAGTAAACCTGATGTACTTTATATGTGCTATAGGATATGCCCTGGCATTCACCAATCCGGTATGCCTGGGCATATCGTTTATAGGCGCATTTGTGTACTCGGTAATACTTCGGGGACGGCGTGGATTTATAACAAATTTGAAATACATGATTCCGCTTATCGTGCTGACGGCACTTTTTAATCCGGCATTCAGCCACCAGGGCGTGACGATACTTGCATACCTGCCATCAGGCAATCCGCTCACTCTTGAGTCCATAGCATATGGTGTTATGGCTGCTTTTATGCTGGTGTGTGTACTTTGTTGGTTCTCATGTTTTAACGTGGTCATAAGCTCTGATAAGATGGTTTATCTGTTTGGAAAGCTGGCACCGATATTGTCGCTGGTGTTGTCAATGACCTTGAAGTTCATACCGGAGCTTACAGCGCAGTTTGGAAAGGTGTACAGGGCGCAGAAGGCTTCCGGTTATAACATAGAAGGCAGATATTTTAAGAGAGTGAGGATGGGATGTCATGTTCTGTCATCGGTCGTGACATGGTCTCTTGAGAGGGCACTGATCACGGCGGACAGCATGAAGGCCCGCGGTTATGGTCTGCCGGGAAGAACGGCATATTCACTGTTCCGGTTTCATAAGAGGGATGTAAGGGCGATTGTGTATATGCTGGCATGCGGAGGTTACGTTCTTTGGGGAAGTATGCAGGGCGGATTTGAGTTCTGGTATTATCCGGCGGTAAGAGGTGATCTCACAGGCCCTTTGACGGTGAGTATGTATATAGTGTATACGTGTCTGATTGGGATTCCGATATTTATGCACGCAAGAGATGGTATAAGGCAGAGTCGTACGAGGACGGCGGATGCTGCTGCGGCTTGTGCTGATGGACAAGGCCTTAGGTAAAAATCCCAATATAATAGTCATGTTTCGTGAGATAAGATATGAATACAGGCAGGTTGATATTTGATAAAAGAGGATATAAGGTTGAATATTTATAAGAATATTTTTGATATAGAAAAATTTAGTTTTGCATATCCGGATGGGAATGATGAGAGCGGCAGGACGTATCTTCCGGATGCATTAAGGGATGCGGAGCTGCATGTCAGGCAGGGAGAGTTTGTAGTCATACTCGGCAGATCCGGATGTGGCAAGACCACTCTTCTCAGGCATTTGAAGCCATCTGTTACTCCGGTTGGCAAGAAGAAGGGACAGATATTTTTTGATGGCAAAGACATATGCAGTCTTGATGACAGGGCGGCTGCATCTCAGATCGGTTATGTGTGGCAGGATGTGAATGCGCAGCTTGTGACAGACAAGGTGTGGCATGAGCTGGCATTTGGCCTTGAAAGTCTTGGGTATGACAATGGATATGTCAGGAGGCGGGTTGCGGAGATGGGGTCGTTCTTCGGCCTTGGGGATATATTCCACCGAAAAGTGATGGAGCTGTCCGGTGGACAGAAACAGCTTGTAAACCTGGCATCGGTCATGGCGATGTCGCCTAAGGTGCTGATTCTGGACGAGCCTACGAGCCAGCTTGATCCTATAGCTGCAAATGATTTCATTAACAGCCTTGTGAGGATAAACAGAGAACTTGGAACCACTATCATTATGACGGAGCACCGCCTGGAGGATGTGCTTCCTGTGTGCAGCAGGTCGGTGGTCATGGAGGGGGGCAGGATCATATATGACGGTGATGTAAGAGGATTTGCTGAGAACATCAGAGCGCAGAAGATAGACAGGGGGCTTTATCTGTCCATGCCCGCTTCGATTCAGATTTATATGGGGCTTGAGAAAGATACGTGTAATCAGCTTCCGCTTACTGTGCCGGATGCCAGGGGCTGGCTTTCGGATTATGACAGAAAATTCAGAGAAGATGGTGGAAATCCTGTGGTGCCGAAGATACAAAACAGAGGTGCTGATGAAGACGTGAACGGTTCCGGAAACCAAGCTGACAAGGCTGTGGCTTGCAAATGTGACAAGGATCAGGGAGCTGCAATTAGTCAGGAATATGTCGGATGCAAAGTGGAACATCCTGTGGTGTGCAGCCTGGATGAGGTCAGTTTCAGGTACGAGAGGAACACAGGGGATGTACTCAGACAGGTAAGCCTTGACATATATGAGAACGAGATTCTCATGATAAATGGAAGCAATGGCTGCGGCAAGTCGACGATGCTGTCACTGATCGCAAATGTGTACAGGCCGTATAGCGGAAAACTTCGCATAGCCAAAGGTCTCAGGACCGGAATGCTTCCTCAGAACCCAGAACTTTTGTTTACAAGGCGTTCGGTGAGGGATGAGCTTATAGATGCGAAGGACAGACAGCAGCTTGCGGATATAGTCAGATTTTGCAGGTTGGAGGATCTTCTGGATAGACATCCTCATGATCTGTCAGGAGGAGAGAAACAGAGACTTGCACTGGCAAAGGTTCTCATAGCTGATCCGGATATACTGCTCATGGATGAGCCGACAAAGGGGCTTGACAATGAGTTTAAGATGCAGCTGTCCGGCATGCTTCGGAAACTGCAGAGCAGAGGAAAGACGATAGTTGTTGTCAGCCATGACATAGAGTTCTGTGCGGTGGCAGGCGACAGGGCTGCGTTGCTGTTTGACGGAGAGGTGGCAACGGTCAGCGATGTGAGAAGCTATATGTCAGACAACAATTTTTTCACCACGGCGGCATCCAGGATCTCCAGAAATGTTTTGGATTGTGCGGTGACAGTCCAGGACGTGCTGGCGGCATATGGTGCGGATCTGGATGTGACTGGCGCGGCTGGAAGTGGAAGTGACGATCATGGCGGCGAAAGCGATACAGGGAAAACAGACAATTTGGAAAGTGTAAAAAAGTCAGAGACTGGTATATCAGATGACAAACTGGCCGACATAATCCTGAGTAAGGACAGGAAGGTTGAAAATCTCAGCATCTGGCAGATAGTGACCATTGCGGTCACAACGGTTATAATAATATTTGGATTCTGGAATACCATGTCTGTATCAGATCTGTCCGGGCTTGTGCAGCAGATGACGGTTACGGCTGAGGGATGGAAGTATTTGGTGTTATATGGAGTTATGATCGCTGCGATATTTGGACTTCTTGTAGCTATACGTCCTATAACAAAGAAGAAAAATGAAGAGATAGTTATGGATTCGGCCGGGCGTGGATTTGGAAAGAGGACAGTGGTCAGTATTGTGGCTGTGCTTGTTCTGATACCAGCGACCATATGGTTTGGAGTTGCGAGACTTGGCGACAAGAAGTATTTCTTTATATCACTGCTTGTTCTGCTTGAGGCTATGCTTCCATTCTTCGTATCATTTGAGGACAGAAAGCCGAAGGTTAGAGATATAGTGACGCTGGCGGTCATGTGTGCGCTGGCGGTGACGGGAAGGACTGCGTTCTTCATGCTGCCGAACTTCACGCCTGTCATGGCGATCGTTATCATTGCCGGGGTGGCATTTGGATGCGAGGGCGGATTTATCACCGGTGCAATGACCATGTTCGTGTCAAATTTCATCATGGGACAGGGACCGTGGACTCCGTGGCAGATGTTTGCCATGGGACTTGTCGGATTCCTTGCCGGGCTGTTCTTTGCGGGCAGCAGCGTGAGAACGAGAAATATGACAAAGCTTGGACTGTGTATATTTGGTGCACTTATATGTATAGTGGTGTACGGAGGAATCATGAATCCGGCATCTGTCATCATGTGGCAGCCAAATGTGAATTTCAGCATGATCATGGCGTCCTATGTGACGGGATTTCCATTTGACCTTGCGCAGGCGACTGCGACTGTCATTGCATTGTGGCTTGTTGCCAGACCATTTCTGGAGAAACTAGACAGGGTCAGGATTAAGTTTGGCGTGTTATAGAGATTTAAATAGAATGCGGTTTATTAAGTAGTTAGATATGCTCATGCTTTGTAGGGCATGCCTATTATGATGAGAATAAAATGATTGAGGATTACGGCTATGATAAGAAATGAGAAATTGGAAGATATCTCAGATGGAAGAATGTACGATGCAAATGATATGGTGAAGGCGTACTGTAATGAGTGCAAGGGGTGTCATGCATGTTGCACTGGGATGGGAAGTTCCATCATTCTTGATCCACTGGATGTGATGAGGCTTTGCAGGGAGACCGGGAAGAACTTTACGCAGCTGCTTGAAAAAGAGCTAGAGGTCAATGTGGTGGATGGCCTGGTGCTGCCGAATATAAGGATGACGGCGGATAAATGTCCGTTCTTAAACGACGAGGGCAGGTGCAGCATCCACAGCGCGAGACCGGGATTTTGCAGGCTCTTTCCGCTTGGCAGATATTACACCGATGACGGATTCAAATATATTCTGCAGATACACGAGTGTGAGCGTGCTGGCAGGACTAAGGTCAAGGTGTCAAAATGGATAGATACCGAGGAACTTCCGAGGTATACGAAGTACATAAATGACTGGCATAAGTTCCAGAAGGACATGCAGAAAAATCTTATCGAGTATATGCGTTCCGGTGAGGATGAGACTGCGAGAAATCAGACCATGCTGGTGCTGCAGGTCATGTATGTGGGAATGTATGATGCGGAGAAGGATTTCTATGAGCAGTTTGATGCCAGGCTTGCGCACATACGGGGGCTGCTGTGTATGACGGAGTAGGATGAGAGTATTTGGACGGAACTTGGCTTACCATATTTAGAACGCTTCCGCCCGTCTAGGCTTGCAGTGGCGCTAAGGCTCGCCTCTCGATTATAAAGAGTTATAAATGTAAAAACAGGGTATAGAGTTTATATGGGAAAAGTTAGAGATATCATAGATAAGACATTTGAATATGGACAGGGCAGAGGTGAACTGCCGGGAGTCGATGAGCTGGCTGAAGTTATAGAAGTGATGTCCCGGACAGTGGATGTTACGGCTGCGTCAAATGTAAAAATGAAGATAATGGATGGGCGAAGCCTGGATGAATCCCCCCAGAATGTGAAGATGTCAGGTGATTCCAGTGACCTTCAGAACGACATTAGTGACTTTGAGTATCTCAGAAGGAAGGCCTACGACCTGGCTCACCAGAGGTTTGGAAACCGCATATATATAAGAGGACTTATCGAGTTTACGAACATTTGCAAGAATGATTGCTATTACTGCGGCATCAGGAAGAGCAACAGCCATGTGGACAGATACCGTCTGACAAAGGATCAGATTCTGGCTTGCGCCGATGAGGGATATGTGCTGGGATTTCGTACATTTGTGCTTCAGGGAGGCGAGGACGGAGGCTTCTCGGATGAGGCTATAGCTGATATAGTGAGGTGCATCAAGGAGAGACATCCGGACTGTGCTGTCACACTGTCATTTGGTGAGCATCCATTTGAGACTTACAGGCTGTGGCGGATGGCCGGGGCGGACAGATATCTTCTGCGGCATGAGACCGCGAACAGGGCGCATTATGAAAGACTACATCCAGATGAGATGAGCTATGACAACAGAGTCAGATGCCTGTATGATCTTAAGAGTCTTGGGTATCAGGTGGGAAGTGGATTTATGGTTGGATCGCCGTATCAGACGACGGTGAATCTGGCCGAGGATCTGCATTTCCTTGTGAAGCTGCAGCCACAGATGATAGGAATCGGGCCGTATGTTCCTCACAAGGAGACACCATTTGCGAAGATGGAGCAGGGAACGGTCAGGCAGACTCTCGTGATGATAAGCCTGCTGAGACTGATGTTCCCGAAGGCGCTCATACCATCCACCACATCACTCGGTACGATAGCGGCGGATGGCAGAGAGCGTGGGTTTATGCACGGCGCAAATGTGGTCATGCCGAATCTGTCTCCTGTGTCAGTTCGGAAGAAATACGAGCTCTACGACAACAAGATATGCACGGGGGAGGAATCCGCCCAGTGCCGCGGCTGCCTTGACAGGCGCGCGGAGGCGTTCGGATTTCAGATTGTTGTCGATAGAGGAGATTATATATCATAAGGAGGACCCGCGAGAGCGGGAGATTCCTTGTGATGTACGCAGACGCCGCGCGAAGCGCCTTTCATGCGTCTGCTCCTTTTTTATTCTCTCTCTTCCTTGATGAACATGAACAGGAAACTCACGAACAGCAGGCAGCAGGAGAACCAGATGGTCCTCATGTCAAATATACGGATGAAGTGACCGCCCACAGCAGCGCCTATTCCGAACAGCAGGATGATTGCCCAGTAGCACAGGGATTTGAACAGTGTGTTCCTGTCCTTTGTTCTGAAGTATGCACACAGGGCATCTGTGCCGCTTCGGATATTTCCAATGCACATGGTGCTGGCAAATGCGTAGCCGTTGACCTTCCTGAATGCCTGAACCTGCATGGCACATGAAAATGAAACCATGGCATTTGCGAGAAGATTGAGTTTTATGGGAAGAAATCCCACGATAAGAAGCAGAAAAATCTCACACAATACAACGATTTGTCTCCAGTGAAACTGCTGCATATTCTGAAATTTCTGTTTTATACACTCGGCAGCAGCAATTCCAAGCGCAAAAAATAATAGAGGAACGGCATAGTGCACACACATTTTCCAGTTTCGGTCTACAAGGTTCTGACCGAGAAGAACTATGTTGCCTGTCTGTGCATTTGCAAATACCTTTCCTCTGAATATATAGGTATATGCATCCTGCAGACCTCCTGATACTGACAGGAAGGCCGCGGTGATGAAAGATTCTGACATTTGTCTATGTGGATAAAACTTCATGGTTTATATACTCCTTGATTATAGATTCCTTAGCACTTAGGGGTCAGACCCCATTGGAACGGAGGTGCCAGACCCCTTTTGAAATGAAGGGGTCTGACCCTATTTCTTTTTGGGATTAGGTGCAGTACCTGAAGGTTTTGTCTGTCAGGATTCTTGCGAATATCAGTCCAAGTGGCAGGGCTATGATGATCATGATGGCAGCTGCAAACCAGGACACGGCATCGGAAAGTGACATGATTCCAAAGTTGTATATTGCCCGGTAAAGATAAAGTCCTGGAACCATGATGACTATGGATGGGACTGTCAGTGAGATTCGCGGATAACCGTTGGTGCTTTTGATGAATGAAGCGAGCAGTCCGGCCGTGAGAGCTCCGGCAAATGCGGCGGCAGCTGCAGGGATGCCGGCAAGATCTACCAGTTCAAGACGGAGAGTGTTGGCTATGGCACCGATGGCAGCGGCTGTGGCGGCCATGTGTATGGAGCTGTTGAACATGATGGAGAATCCGAACACACCACAGAAGCTGGCGATCAATCTGAATACCAGATGAAGTCCTGGTGTTATGTCGAGTGCTACAAAATCCTGTGGGTGGAGCTTCAGCAGAAGCGCCATGATCCATGCGAACATCGTTGCCACAAGCACAATGATGATCGAGTATGTAAGTCTCTCAAGTCCGGATCTCAGATCCAGCTTTGCAAGGTCTATACCGCTGGTGATGAATGGAAATCCCGGTATGATGAACAGCATTGAGCAGATATATCCGGCTTCGTGGAAAGCGGGTATATGAAATGCCAGCTCGGCGGCCTTTAGCAGCAGTGTGTACACAAGACAAGCGGCTGACACGGATACAGCTATGTTCATATATAAAGTAAAATGGTGTTTGATAAGCTTTGTCCTTATGAGGTTTCCGATTCCGGCTGCGACAAATGCCAGCATCATTTCTACAGGCCCGCCGCCTAGAAGAAATGTGAAGGCACAGCAGGCAAGAGCAGAGGCAAGTCCAAGACGGAGAGGAGAATACAAGGTATGTATTTTTTCTATCTCATCAAGTCTCTGATGGATTTCCTCGCCGGTCAAATGCGCCTCTTCATTTGGAAAATTGTCAACAAACTGCTCCATTCTATATAGCTTTGAGGTGTTTACACCTGTATTGGCGATGCACAGGGACTGTGATACACAGTCGTGACCGTCAAAACAGTTGAATTCTATGGACATGAGTCCGACATCGACGGTACACGTGACGCCCAGTTCCTTGGAAAGCCTGTTCATGGAGGTACGGACACGCCATGCACCTGTTCCACATGAGAGCATGATAAGTCCGACTCTGCCTATGACAGAAGCCTTTTCAATCAGACCTGCCCTGCATATGAGTACATTGCTGTCGGCACTGGCGTAGTCATGCCATGGAATCTCCATGTGATTTTTTTCCATGATGTCTATGTATGATCCAGCATTTGCGTTTTTTGCATTCTTATTTTTCCGCATATATGATCGCCTCGGCTTTCATGGCGTGTTTTTCCAGATTCTTCATGAGCAGTGAATCCGGCAGGAATATTCCAAGCTCGTCATATCGCATGCCTTGTTTGTCCAAAGTATCCTGACCGTAGAATACAAATGCCATGGGAAGATTCTTCTCCAATTCAACCATGATATCCCACACTGCGCAGTATGCCTCAGCTTCGGTCTCCTTGAGCTTTACCGTGTCCGGCAGCTCTCTGATGAGCAGTACTCCGGTGCACTCTTCAAGGATCTTCTGTTCGACTTCCATGTTGTCAGAAGTGTATTCATGGCTGTATCTGTATGCCTTTGCAAGATACATATTTTCATTGTGGCTCATATGGGTGTATATGTCATGAAAATGCTGATAATCCTTTTCTCTTACGGAGTTTCTGAATTCTGGCAGAAGCTCGCCGTGCTCACCGGTCATGATGACAGGATTGGTCTTGCCATCGGCGTTGAATCGGTAAGGGATAAGATAGGAATTTCGGAGAAGATCGAACATTGTATTGTTGCAGATCGACATCAAGAATGCAGACATATCTCTGTCCAGATAAGCGGCGAGAAGTGATTTTGCAAATTCTTCCGGTGACAGATTGCAGTCAAAGTCATCATTGCAGAACAGATAATTGCAAAATGTATCCATAAGCTTTTCACATGCCCAGGGATCCCTGAGAATCTTTTCAAATAATATTTCCGATTTTTCTTCCCTTGGGAAAATGGTCTTTTCTTCCATAGATATGCGCATCCTTTCATATGATAAATGCTGTCTTGTCTTTTTAATCTGGTTAGATTATACTATCGGAGTAGCAATAAGTGAAAATCATAATTGATATGACAGCGATAATAAAATGATATGTCAGGGATTGCTGCATAGTGAATAATTTTACGGGAGGAAAATATAGCGGACAGTATAGTAATGAGGCTAAGAATATAATAATTGTTTATTTTCATAAAGCTTCAGATGTGTTATACGGTCTGCTGTAAAAATATTTATGAACGTTAATTTCGAGTATTATAAGATATTTTATTATGTGGCAAGGTACCATAATTTTACCAAGGCGGCAAAGGTCCTCGGAAACAGCCAGCCAAATGTGACCAGGGCGATGAACTGCCTGGAGCAGCAGCTTGGAAGGATACTATTTGTCAGGACAAACAGGGGTGTACAGCTCACAAGAGACGGGGAACAGCTCTATTCATATGTGGAGGCTGCGATGTCACAGCTCCTGACGGCAGAGGACGAACTGGCTGACGGCGAGAATCTCACGCACGGAAGTATAGCGATAGGAGTCAGTGAGACGGCACTCAACATTTATCTTCTGGACAGACTGCGTGCATTTCACATGGCGTATCCAGGGATAAATCTCAAGATATATAACCACTCTACGCCACAGGCGGTGGAGGAGGTGAAGAATGGCAGCATAGATTTTGCGGTGGTCACAACTCCCGCAGATGTGGAGGCCCCACTCAAGAAGATCATGCTGCAGTCTTACCATGAGATACTTATCGGAGGAACGACATTTTCCTCTCTGAGAAAACAGAAATTGTCCATAGCGGATATAAGGAATTATCCGATGATCTGCCTGGGCAGGGAGACCATGACATTTAGATTTTACGACAGGATATTCATGGAGCATGGCGTGGAGCTTGCACCGGACACGGAGGCGGCCACCACGGATCAGATACTGCCACTTGTGAAGTGTGAGCTTGGACTTGCATTTATACCAGAGCCAATGGCTAGGGAGGCAGTAAAGAACAAAGAGGTCGTAAAGATTTCGCTCGAAGAGAAGCTTCCGGACAGAAATGTATGTCTTGTGTATGACTGCCTGCATCCACTGAATGAGGCGGCAAAGCAGTTTAAGAAAATAATACTCAATAACTAGAAGGCAGGTGAAAAACATGACACTTCAACAGCTTAGATACGTGGTGATGGTTGCGGACACGGGCACGATCACTGAGGCGGCGAACCGGCTGTATATATCCCAGCCAAGCCTGACAAATGCCATCCATGAGCTGGAAAAAGAGATGGGGATAAATATATTCAACAGATCAAATAAGGGAATAAGTCCGTCCATAGAGGGCGAGGTCTTCCTCGGCTATGCGAGACAGGTGCTTGAGCAGGCGAAGGTTCTTGAGGACAAATACAAGGGGGACGATGGCGGCAAGAAGTGCTTCTGCGTGTCCACCCAGCATTATTCATTTGCGGTAAATGCATTTGTCGACCTGATAAAGAGGTATGGCCAGGACGAGTATGATTTCAGCATAAGGGAGACACAGACCTATGAGATCATAGATGATGTCGCCAGGATGAGAAGCGAGATCGGAATATTGTTCATGAATGACTTCAATGAGAAGGTGCTGAACAAGATCCTCAGAGCAAATGATCTGGAATTTCATGAGCTGTTTGTGGCAAAGCCTCACGTGTTCATAAGCAGAAAGCATCCACTGGCGAAGAACGATATCATAACAAATGAAGAGCTGGAGGCTTATCCATACTTGTCATTTGAGCAGGGTGAGCACAACTCTTTTTACTTCTCGGAGGAAATATTCTCTACGACGGAGCGAAAGAAGAATATAAGAGTCAGGGACAGAGCGACACTGTTCAATCTGCTGATAGGCCTGAATGGATATACTGTGTGCAGCGGTGTCATAGATGAAAAGCTGAACGGCAAGGACATAATCTCGGTGCCGCTGGCAGATGAGAGCGATATGAGGATAGGGTATATCGTCCACAGGAAGGCGATCCTCAGCAGACTTGGAAATACTTACCTCGGTGCGCTGGCGAACTATCTCGCAGCAGGTGAGACAAATGATATAAAGCAGACAGTACTGACGACGAAAGAGGCTGGTGCGGCTGGTTGCGACGAGCCGGAAGATTCAGTAAAAATTCCTCAGAGAAAGCTCCAGCACAGGGGGCGCTTCAACGAGATGAGGAATGACGGAGAGCCTGCCTGCGGAGATGTGAGGGAGAAGGCGGCGGAACATATGAGAAGGGTTAAAGCCACTAGCTGACATAGAATAAAAGACATAGAAATAGCGTGGATATAGCATAAAGCTATATCCACGTTATATTTTTATGTATTATACAAGCGAACCAGAGCTTCATATAATGTCAACAACAAACAAGAAAATAACACTGGTCTATGAGATATGCCAGTGAGTGAGCAGGAGGATATGATGAAGACATCGGTTATAGGATTCCCAAGGGTGGGAACATTAAGAGAGTTAAAATTTGCATCTGAAAAATATTTCAGACATGAGATAACGGCGCAGGAGCTTACAGAAACGGCAGCGGATCTCAGGCACAGACATTGGATGACACAGGTGGCAGCAGGGATAGGCTTTATTCCATGCAACGACTTTTCATTTTACGATATAGTGCTTGACACAGCAGTTCTTCTCGGAATCGTGCCAAAGAGATACAGAGAGCTAAATGTCTCAAAGCTCGACACGTACTTTGCCATGGCAAGGGGATATCAGGGCGAGTCAGGTGATGTGAAGGCACTTGCGATGAAGAAGTGGTTCAACACGAACTATCACTACATAGTTCCAGAGATAGAGGATGACACAGTGATAAGCCTAGACAGCGAGAAGCTTATAGGTGAATATGAGGAGGCCAGGGAACTGGGGATCAAGACAAAGCCTATGGTTACAGGACCGTACACAATGCTTAAGCTCTGCAGATATGTGGGATCAAAGAATGCAGAAGATTTTGCTGATGAAGTGGCAGAGGCCTACAGACAGCTCATCGCCGAGTGCGATGAAGAGAATGTGGAGTGGCTGCAATTTGATGAACCATCATTGGTGAGAGATATGGATGACGATGATAAGGCACATTTCCATAGAGTGTATGACAGGATATTTGCAGATCGTGCAGACTGTAAGATACTTCTCCAGACATACTTCGGTGATGTGAGGGATGTGTATGAAGATATCATAAATATGCCATTTGCCGGAATAGGCCTTGATTTTATAGAGGGCAGACAGACCGGTCAGCTTATAGACGGATACGGCTTCCCTGGGGATAAGGTACTTTTTGCCGGCCTGGTAAATGGCAAAAATATATGGAGAAATCATTACGACAAGACTCTCAAGATAGTAGGGCAGCTCCGCGATAAGAAGATAAATGTGGTTCTGTCCACATCATGCTCACTGCTCCATGTGCCATACACACTTAAGCATGAGACAAAGCTGTCACAGGACTATCTGAGGTTTTTTGCATTTGCGGATGAAAAGCTTACTGAACTCTCGGAGCTTGCGGCACTTGCCGAGAGTTATAACTATACAGAGCTTGAGGCATACCACAAGAACCAGGAGTTATTTGCGGGAACAAGAGACTGCAACAGCGACGAGGTGAGACAGAGACTTGCGGCAGTGACTGAGGCAGATTATTTAAGACTTCCAAAGAGAAGTGAGAGACAGGCTCTCCAGAAGAAGGAGTTTGGACTTCCAGAACTTCCGACCACCACTATAGGTTCATTCCCACAGACCAAGGATGTAAAGTTGCAGAGAGCACAGCTTAGAAAGGGAGAGATAACTGAGCAGGAGTATGTGGACTTTGTGAAGGGCAAAATAAAGGAATGTGTAAAGTGGCAGGAGGATATCGGGCTTGACGTACTTGTACATGGTGAGTATGAGAGAAATGACATGGTAGAGTATTTCGGCGAGTCTCTTGGAGGTTTCCTGTTAACTGAGAAAGCGTGGGTGCAGTCATACGGAACAAGGTGTGTGAAACCACCAGTGATATGGGGTGACGTATACCGTAAAAAACCGATCACGGTGGACTGGTCTGCATATGCGCAGTCGCTCACAGACAAGATCATGAAGGGAATGTTGACGGGTCCGGTGACGATACTCAACTGGTCGTTCCCAAGAGAGGATATCTCCATAAAGGACTCTATATCACAGATAGCGCTTGCGATCAGAGATGAGGTGCTGGATCTGGAGGCGCATGGAATCAGGATGATACAGATAGATGAGGCGGCACTTAGAGAGAAGCTTCCACTCAGAAAATCCGATTGGTATACGGAGTACCTTGATTTCGCGATACCTGCATTCCGTCTGACACACAGCGGAGTGAAGGCTGAGACGCAGATACATACACATATGTGCTACAGTGAATTTAAAGATATCATACCTGCCATAGATGATATGGACGCGGATGTAATCACATTTGAGGCGTCAAGGTCTGATCTGCAGATCCTGGATTCTCTCAGGGAGAACAACTTCGAGACAGAGGTGGGCCCTGGAGTGTATGATATTCACTCCCCGAGAGTTCCGTCTGTGGCAGAGATCGTGAAGGCGGTAAATGTCATGCTCACAAAGATTGACAGAGACAAGCTCTGGATCAATCCTGACTGTGGTCTTAAGACGAGAGGCGTGCCTGAGACTGATGCCAGCCTCAGAAATATGGTTGAGGCTGCCAGACAGGTGAGAAAATAGAATAAGAAATTATAATTGTAACCACCGGCTTAGCCGGTGGTTATGATCAAATATTTCTCGAGAGCAGCCAGTCGATCAGGTTGATGGATTTTATACCATCATAGGAAGAGTCCATTCCGGTATCCAGAGAAAGAATAATTTTCTCGTAATTGTCATTAATTTTTTGAAGAGGTGCAAGCTCTCTTTTACGAACATCTTCACTTGTCATTGATTCTGTGACCTGAACATAGATTTTGTCATCTGCCTTTGTCGCTATAAAATCAACCTCGGAGTTATCTATTTTACCGATAGAAACATCGAATCCTCGGCGCAACAGTTCAAAGTAAACAACATTTTCTATAGCGTGACCATTGTCGCGATCTCTGAAACCGAGCAGATAGTTTCTAAGCCCTATGTCCACAATGTAATATTTTCCCAGGGTTCGTAAGAATTCCTTCCCTTTAATATCAAATCTTTTAATATCGTAGAAGAAATATGATTCCAGCAGTGCATTTATATAGGCTTGAACAGTATGAGCACTAGGAGTACCTTTTCGCTTTCCGTTCTCAAGAATCCCTTCGTTTGTCAGAACATTACCTATAGAGGAGACGGATATATTACTTCCTATGTTGTCAGCAAGAAACATGATGATCTTCTTAAGGAGAACAGGATCTGTGATCTTTTTTTGACCTCTGCGATTTTCACGTTCAAGGATATCACGCATAATTACGGTTGAGTAGATGCCTTCAAGCAGCATAAGCGCTTTTTCCTGGTCTAATCCTACGTCAGCAATTCCAGGCATGCCTCCAAAACGCATGTATGCATCAAAAACTTCGCGTAGTTCATAATGATTACCAGATTTATCAAATATTTGTTTGCGGGTATTTCCTAAAGCACTTTTTGTCTCTCTGATTTCAAAATCGTGAAAAGTAAGAAATTCAGAAAAAGACAACGGAAGCATTTTTATCTCTATGCATCTGCCGGATAGGTAAGTTGCATATTCAGACGAGAGCATATAGGCGTTGGATCCGGTGACATAAATATCACAGTTAAAATCTACACGAAAAGCGTTGACTGCATCTTCCCAGTCAGGAACACGCTGAACTTCATCGAAGAAAAGATACATTCTTTTGTCCGGTATTATATGTTGTTTCACATATTCATAGAAAGAGTCGCTGTTCATATTTCTGAATGAGTACGACTCAAAGTTCATTTCAAGAATCTGATCATCAGAAATGCCCATTTCTTTCAGGTGGAGGGTCATTAGTTTTAGCAGGCTGGATTTGCCACATCTTCGAATTCCAGTAACAACCTTGACAGGTTCGGTATCCTGGAAAGCAATAATTTTATTCAAATATAAATCTCTTTTTTTGAGTTCGTGGGTATCGATCATTTGACATTCCTCCTTGCTATATATTCTGAAAAAAGTATAGCATAAACTATAAAAAAAATAAAGTTTCTGCACTCAGATGCAAAAACTTTTAAAAATCGACATTTTTTGCATTTGAAATACAAAAGGTTTTATGTCCAAATGGATTACTCATGTCTGTTTTGGTATGGATATGAGCGCCCTGCCGTGATATTATACGAAAAGGTTAGTTAGAACTAACGCAAAGGAGACTATATATAGTGAAAGTAAATGATATTGCACAGCTTGGAAGCAACGTGAAGACCATAGTGAGAAATGAGAACTGTTCGGTACTCATGCTGTCCGATGCCACGGGAGAGGGTGTCATGACGGTATATCAGGTCATGCCTGGAGTGATGATCTGTTTCTCAGACATGCATATGGAGAAATGCGCTTCAGAGTTTGAGCTTAGAAACGACAGAAAGGTATTCTGCATGGATCACTGCCGGGAGGGCAGGATAGAGATGGAAGTACTGCCTGGGGTATTCAGCATCATGCAGGAGAACGAGCTGAGACTGGACAACAGGGAGAACCACAAAGGAACTTCGTATTATCCGCTCAAACATTATCATGGTGTGAGCGTGTTTATGGATGTAGATGAGACACAGCGGGCGCTGGATGAGATGTTTCATGGATTTTCAGTGGATATCGCGGAGCTCCGCCTGCGCTACTGCAGTCAGGATAAGCCGTATGTCATAAGGAATGACGAGGGACTTGCCAGCATCATATCAAGCCTGTATCAGAGAAATCTCACAAGGCCGGAGATAGCCGAGTCCAGAGAGTATTATCAGATGAAAGTGGTTGAGATGCTGCTTTATCTTGAAGTTATGACTGCGGAGAGCAGCAGGGAGATAAAGCCGTATTACTACAAGACACAGATGGAGAAGATCAAGGCGGTACATGAGAAGATAACCGGGGACCTTGCAAGCAGGTTCACCATAGAGGAGTTGTCGGCAATGTATGAGATGCCAGCCACCACCATGAAGAAGTGTTTCAGAGAGGTGTATGGAGATTCCATTTACTCATATCAGAAGAGGTACAGGATAAATGTTGCGGCGAGCATGCTGATACAGGATGAGAGCATAGAGATCCAGAAGATTGCTGCCGCAGTGGGGTATGAGAATCCAGGCAAATTTTCCACGGCATTTAGAAGCATCATGGGTGTTTCTCCTGCGGAATACAGAGTAAAAAAGCAGTGAGCGTAATTGACAGGAGTGACACAAACTCAAAATAAAAAAGTAAGTTTACAGAACACGAAAAGACCAATTTATAAGTAAGCAAAAATGAGAAAAGAAAGATGGTGAAAAGGATATGGCAGAGCAGAAAAATCCGGACTCGGATAATACCTGTAAAAAAGAGAAAAAGGAAAACTGGCTGAAGACACTTATCAGCTACACGGATGGCAGTGGCAGGAGAATGATAATCTCCATCGTGCTGTCCATCATCAGTGTTGTGGGTGGCCTTGTCCCATATTATTGCATATACAGGGGCACGGACCTGTACATAAGAAATATGGACAATGTTCCCACTTCGGATATTGTCAGATGGTGTCTTCTGGCACTGCTTTTCTATGTGGTGAAGATAGTCTGCTTCTCAGCGTCCACGTGGACGTCACATATAGCGGCGTACCACATTCTTGAGGGACTGAGACTGAGGCTTACCGACAGATTTCTTCATGCACCTCTCGGCGATGTGGAGGGACACAGTATAGGTGAGATCAAGAGCATCATGGTTGAGAAGATCGAGGGTATGGAACCTCCTCTGGCGCACATGATCCCGGAGGGAAGCGGGCATTTGCTCCTTCCAATCGTAAGTATTGCTGCTCTGTTTGTTCTTGATTGGCGTATTGCGCTGGCATCACTGGTCACAGTTCCGCTTTCCATGGTGTTCATGATACTCACCATGGTGATAAGTGGCAAGAGCTTCGCCCAGTATGACAAGTCAAATGCGTACATGAACAGCACAATAGTCGAGTACATAGAGGGTATAGAGGTCATAAAGGCATTTGGAAGAGCCGGAACATCCTACGAAAAGTATGCAAAGGCCATTCTTGACTATAAGAAATTCGTTGTGAAATGGCTGTCATCCACATGGCTTACGATGAAGATGACATTTGCACTGTTCCCATCAACACTACTCGGAACACTTCCGGTTGGATTGTATCTGACAATACACGGACAGATCACGGTATCGCAGCTTCTGCTGGCGGTCATGCTGTCCATGTCCATGGTGACATCGTTTGCCAAGATAGAGGTGTTTATAGAGGGCATAAGAGAGATGAAGTACAACATTGAGAGCGTTCAGGGGCTGCTCAATATGAGAGAACTGCCGGAGCCGGAACGTAATGCAGATGTGAAGAGTTCCGATATAAAATTGTCAAATGTCCATTTCTCGTATACAGGAGACAAAAAGGACGAGGTGCTTCACGGAATAGATCTTGACATGCCTGCCGGAAGCTATACGGCACTTGTTGGACCTAGCGGTGGAGGCAAGTCAACGGTTGCCAAACTAATATCGAGATTCTGGGATGTCACGGATGGGGAGATAACAATAGGTGGTGTAAATGTAAAGGATATGCCGCTGGGACAGTTATCCGGGATGGTGAGTTTTGTCACACAGGACAATTTCCTGTTCAGGTGTTCCATTTTGGAGAATATACGACTTGGAAATCCGTCTGCCACAGATGAGCAGGTGAAGGAGGCGGCGAGAAAGGCGTGCTGTGAGGAATTTATAGATAAGCTGCCGATGGGTTATGACACACCTGCAGGCGAGGCAGGCAAACGACTGTCGGGTGGCGAGAAACAGAGGATTGCCATCGCCAGGATCATGCTCAAGAATGCGCCGGTCGTCATTCTCGATGAGGCGACTGCATTTACCGATCCGGAAAATGAGGACAAGCTGCAGCGGAGCATAGAGGCACTCACGAAGGATAAGACACTCCTTGTCATTGCACATAGATTGTCAACTATAGCGGACGCTGATCAGATCGTGGTACTCAAAGATGGACGCATAGAGGCGAAGGGAAAGCAGGAGGATCTGCTTGAGAATTGTCCTCTCTATGCGAGAATGTGGCAGGCTCATGTGGGCGCAAGACACTGGGCTGTCGGTGGTCAGAAAGGAGGCGAGGCAGCATGTTCGGAACAGTAAAGAGGATCATAAACTGGTGCGGTACATTCAAAAGAAACCTGTATATAGGATTTGTGTTCTCGTTCTTCTCGGGCTGGTTTGCTGCCATGCCGGTTATATGGGCTGCATACATAATAGGAAAGATCGTTGAAAAGAGCAGTTCAAATGAGACCATAAGCACTGCATGGGTCGGAAGAAGTATAGGAATACTTCTCGTGTTCATCTTCCTGAGATTCCTGTTTGATTACTTAAGAGCCAGATTCCAGGAGGCAATAAGCTATGAACTGATAGCCAGGGACAGACTAGCTGTTGGAGACGCCATGAAGAGGGTTTCTCTTGGATATTTTCAGAATATGAATACAAGTACGATACTGAACTCGATAACCACAGGACTCCATACCCTGGAGGGAATGGGAATCCGTATGATAGACAATTTTGTGGGTGGTTATCTGAACTTTGTATGTATACTTTTGTGGCTTACATATATCAATTGGAGAGCGGGAGCAATCTCGGTGGCAGGCGCCGCTGTGTCATTTGTATTCCTTCTCGTCATATCCAGGTACAGTACAAAGAATGCGCCGGTTCTTGCGGAGGCAAATAAGGATCTGACCGGAGCTACGCTGGAGTACGCCAGGGGCCTTGCTGTGGTCAAAGCATTTGGCAGGGCTGGTGCTTCGATGGATGCCATGAGTAAGGCGTGCAGGGATAGTCGTGATATAAATCTCAAGATCGAGTGGGGATACATTCCATTCAATGCACTGCATCTGTTGGCACTTAAAACGGCTAGCGTATGTATTGCCATCAGTGCTTTTTATCTTGGCACGTTAGGTCAGATCGGGTTCACAGAGGTGATACTTATGGTGCTTTTGTCGTTCCATGTATTTGGATCACTGGAGCCGATATCGGACAGTGCACATGTGCTTGCGATCATAGATGATGCATTTGATCATCTGGATGCGCTGACTGGGGAGTCGTTCATAGACTCAGACGGAAAAGATATTGATATACACAGCTATGACATAGAATTCGACCATGTGAACTTCTCGTATGGTGAGGGCGCAGACCGGAGACAGGTGCTGCACGATGTGAGTTTTAAGATACCTCAGAATACGGTGACAGCTGTGGTTGGACCGTCAGGAAGTGGCAAATCCACCATATGTAACCTGATAGCCAGATTCTATGATGCGGACGATGGAAGTGTTAAAGTCGGCGGTCATGACGTGAAGGAGTTCACTTGTGACAGTCTGCTGTCAAATATGTCCATGGTGTTCCAGAATGTATACCTGTTCAATGACACGATAAGAAATAACATTTGCTTCGGAAAGTCTGATGCCACAGAGGATGAGATGATAGCCGCGGCGAAAAAGGCGTGCTGCCATGACTTCATCATGGCGTTGCCGGACAGATACGACACCGTGATCGGCGAGGGTGGCGGCAGCTTGTCGGGAGGAGAAAAACAGCGAATCTCAATAGCGAGGGCGATACTCAAAGATGCCCCTATCATCATACTGGACGAGGCTACAGCCAGCGTGGATCCAGAAAATGAGCATTTGATACAGACAGCCATATCTGAGCTGACAAAGGGCAAGACAATAGTTACGATAGCCCACAGGCTTGCAACCATAGAGCAGGCGGATCAGATACTTGTGGTGGATGATGGACAGATAGTTCAGAGGGGAACCCACAGTGAACTGGCAAATGTACCTGGAAGGTACAAAGACTTTGTAGACATAAGAAGGAGATCAGAGGGATGGAAAATATCGTAAACACCAAAAAACTTTCAGGCAGGGACCTCATCACTATAGGTATTTTCTCTGCGATATATTTTGTGCTCAATCTTGCTGCTATGATAACTGGATTTGTTCCGGTGCTTTGGCTGCTGCTCCCGGGTGTTGCCGGAATCGTGACGGGAATACCGTTTATGCTGATGGAGTCCAAGGTGAGAAAGCCTGGTGCAATACTCATCATGGGAGCCATCACAGCGTTGCTTTACTTTGTGACAGGACAGTTTACAGTGCTGCTGCTCATCACATTTGCTGTGGCATGTATACTGTCTGAGGTATACAGGGCGGTGACGAAACACGACAACAGCTTTATACATATGGCTATATCATTTGTCATATTTTGTTATGGAATGCTTGGATCACCTCTGGCAATCTGGGTGTACAGAGACAGTTTTCTGGACCAGATCAGACAGAACGGAATGTCTGCTGAGTATGTGGACTCATTGTCGGGACTTATCTCAACACCTATGCTCATTGCGCTTTGCATATCTCCGATCATAGGAGGTTTTATCGGCGCGGTGATAGCAAAGGGGCTGTTCCGCAAGCATTTCAAGAAGGCAGGAGTAATATGATGGGCAGCAGAGCATTGATAAAGAATCTTGATCCCAGAGCCGGGATTTGGCTGCTGGTTGCGGCAAATATCGGAATGTTCTGCGAGAAGAGTACAGAGCAGGGGGGCGTGCTTTCGGGTATGTTTCTCCTGCTTCTGCTGCTATACGGACAATACATGGCGGCGGTGAAGGGGGCAGCACTTCTGGTATCTTTCAGATTACTTCTAAGATTTGTATTTCCGCTGTGCCCGGCGTGGGTAAATATGGTGTTCCCGGTCATCATAAACTACACAGTCCGCATGATGCCGTGTATATTGGCTGGATTGCTCATAATCAGAACATCGTCCATGCAGGAAATGATAGCAGCCATGAGGAAAATGCATTTGCCACAGGGATTTATCATAGCCTTGTCCACCACATTTAGATATTTTCCTGCCATCCGTGAAGAATTTGTACATATAAGGTCGGCAATGAAGCTGCAGAACATACCATTTGCCAGCAGGCTTGAGTGTACAGTTGTGCCGCTCATGATGTCGGCGGTAAATACCTCAGATGAGATCACGGCAGCTGCGGTGACAAGAGGCATAGAAAATCCATGTCCAAAGAGTAGTGCCGTCCGGATCCGTATGAGTTGGATTGACTGGATGCTCATGGCGCTGGTGACGACGGGTGTTGCCATAGTGTTGGCGAAAATGTCTTAAATATAAAGAAGAAAGAGGTACAGTTTGTGATAAAGTAAGCCATACAATATCCCGTAGCGTATCAATTTATCACAGACTGGGAAAGGACATTATGATAAAACTGGAGAATGTGAACGTTCATATACAGGGACAGAATATTCTGTCTGATATCAATCTGAATATAAAAGATGGAGAATTTGTACTCATCTGCGGTGACAGCGGATGTGGCAAGACCACCATGACAAAGCTCATAAACGGCCTTATCCCTCACTTTGTGAAGGACGCGGAGGTGTCGGGAAACGTGATGGTATCAGGAAAAGATGTCGCCAGCACAGAGATGTACGAGATGGCCGAGATAGTGGGTTCGATATTTCAGAACCCCAAGACGCAGTTCTTCCATACCAACTCCAGTGCAGAAATGGCATTTGGTCTGGAAAACAGAGGTGATGATCCGGAGACAATAAGAAAGCGTGTGGCAGAGACTGTCAGGGAACTTGATATAGAAAATCTGGCAGACAGAAATGTATTTGCCATGTCGGGAGGAGAAAAGCAGCTTCTGGCATTTGCGTCTGTATATGCGATGAATCCAGAGGTGTATGTGCTCGACGAACCATCGGCCAATCTGGACACCGTTGGCATAGAGAAGCTTTGCAGGAGACTTGAGTTGATAAAACGGGAAGGCCATACGGTGATCGTTGCAGAGCACAGACTTGCATGGCTCATGTCTCTGGCGGACCGCGTTTTGTACATGCAGGCTGGCAGGATAGAGAGGGAGTTCTCCAGAGATAAATTTATGCATTTGTCAGATGACGAGAGGACGTCCCTGGGACTTCGGAGCATACAGATGGAGAATATCGAGATACCTGAACTTTTAAATGAGAGTAGGAAAGTTGATGATGTAAAAGCGAAATCTATAGATAGTGATACAGGCGAAATGCGAAATGTGCAAGTATATGGCAGCTTTGATAATTCAGATTTAGCTGTGAGGAATCTCTCGTGCTATAGAAAAAAGAAAGAGATATTTGCCGGGAAATCATTTGCCGCAAAGGCGGGGGATATCATAGGTATAGTAGGAAGAAATGGTGCAGGAAAGTCCACTTTCTGCAATGTGCTGTGCGGCCTGCTCCCAGAGAAATCCGGAGAGATAATATACGAGGGCAGAAAGCTTGGGAAGAGGGCGAGAACAAAACTGTTTGGCATGGTTATGCAGGATGTAAATCATCAGTTGTTTTCGGACAGCGTGAAGAACGAATGTCTGCTGGCTGACGAGGATGCGACGGATGAGCAGATAAGGGAATTGCTTGCCGGATTTGACCTTGCAGAATTTGCTGAAAATCATCCAATGACATTGTCAGGAGGTCAGAGACAGAGGCTTGCGGTGTGTCAGGCGGTCATGGGCGGAAAGAGACTTCTCATATTTGATGAGCCTACCAGCGGACTTGACTATCGCCATATGTGTCAGGTGGGAGAATTGCTGAGGAAACTTGCGGCAGACGGATACATCATACTTGTGGTCACCCATGATTACGAGTTTCTGAACAAAACCTGTGATGGTTATATACGCATAGATTGTTAGGAGATATGTCATAAGATATTTTATACATTTAAAGATAATCTTATAAAAAGATTGACAAATAAACGACCGTTTACTAATGTGGAGTAAACGGTCGTTTATTTGCGCAGTAATTTTATTGTTGGTGTGAAAGGACAGGAATCATATGCAAGATAAACAAGTTGTGGGAGATGTGAAAAATATTGATATGGGAAATACTGACATGCGAAATACTAAGGAAGAGATATTGATAACGGCACTTCACAGATTTGCCAGAGATGGTTATGAGGCGGTGTCGGTGAGCCAGATAGCGGGTGATCTAGGCATTACAAAGGGGGCATTGTACAGGCATTATAAGAACAAGCGTGATATATTTGATCATATTGTTGCGAGGATGGAACAGGGCGACAGTGACCAGGCGGAAAGCCACGATATGCCGGAGGGTGATATAGAGAGTGTGCTGGAGAAGTATGAAGAAGTTTCACTAGATGATTTTGTGCAGTACAGCAGATCTATGTTCGAGTATTGGACAGAGGATGATTTTGCATCTTCTTTTAGAAAACTGCTTGTGATAGAACTGTTCCGCAGTGCAGAGATGCAGGCTCTGTATCAGCAGTATCTTGTGGCGGGACCGGTCGGTTATGTAAAGGATCTGTTCAAGAGTATGGGGATTAAGGGGGCAAGGAGGAAGGCAGCGCAGTTTTATGCGATCATGTTCCTGTACTATAGCCTTTATGATGGAGCGTCCGACAGGAAAAAGATAAAGAAACAATTTGACCAGGCAATAAGTGAATTTGCAAAAAACTTACAGGTTTGATTATACATTTGAGTATATTAAGCAACTTACAGATCACCATAAGAAATTTTCGTTGTTTGGTGATCGGCAGAAGGAGGTAGATGGAATGAATGATCATGGGAATATCAGCCATGTCAGGCATAGTGAAGATCTGGTTATACGATTGGAAAAAGAGGATGAATACCGGGTAGTCGAGAACCTGGTGAGGGATAGTTTTTGGAATGTGTATCGTCCCGGCTGTCAGGAACACTATGTGCTCAATCAGCTGAGAAATGACAGTGCATTTGTCCCGGAGCTGGATTTAGTTATGCTGCAAAAAGGAGAACTCATCGGGCAGAATATGTTTATGAGAGCAGAAATAACTGCGGATGACGGAAGAAGTATTCAGGTTATGACGATGGGCCCTATATGCATAAAGAATGAACTTAAGCGTAAGGGATACGGGAAGATACTGCTTGACTATTCACTGCAGAAAGCTGCAGAACTTGGCTGCGGAGCACTGTGCTTTGAGGGGAATATTGATTTCTATGGCAAAAGCGGATTCAGACCGGCAAGCGAGTTTGGCATTCGCTATCATGGACTTGATGAGGGGGAGGATGCATCGTTTTTCCTCTGCAAAGAGCTGATACCAGGATATCTTGATGAGGTCACGGGTGAGTACGCTCCGCCAGAAGGATATTTCGTGGACGAAAAGGCTGCGGAAGAATTTGACAGGCAGTTTCCATATAAAGAGAAAAAGAAACTGCCCGGACAACTCTTTTCATAAGGGGGACCCGCTTGCGGGGATTCCTTATGAATGTGGAAGCGCACTGATGTGCGCGTAGGTCATCAAGCGGGGCTTGACGACATAGCACGCATGCGCCGCGCGAAAGCGCCTTTACATGCGCATGCACAACTCTTTTCATAAGGGGGACCCGCCGTAAAATAAAAGAAAATTGTTTCTAAAGCTCCCAAAGTTGCAAAAACTGCCGAAAATAGGTTGGAAAAGTTGCAAAAAATACTGTAAAAAGGTTGGAAAAATTGAAAAAAATTGCTATTATAGGGATAGAAAAGTTGCAAAAGCAGTATGTGGGGTGATTTTATGCTGGAAAGATCGGCAAGAAAATGTATAGATTCATGGATTCAGAGCGGCAGAGACGCTTTGCTCATAACGGGAGCGAGACAGATCGGTAAGACATATCTTATAAAAGAATGCCTCAGGGAAAGTGGAGTGCCATATGTGGAATTGAATTTTATTGACCAACCGGAGCTTGTCACATTATTTGACGGTGCCAGAGATGCAAAGGATCTGCTTATGAGATTTAGCCTGGTGACTAAACAGCCTCTTGAGAAAGGCCGTACGATCATATTTTTGGATGAGGTGCAGGAGTTTAAAGATATAGTGACAAGAGTGAAGTTTCTGGTGGAAGATGGGAGCTACAGGTATATCATGAGCGGTTCGCTTTTGGGCGTAGAGCTTAATGACCTCAGATCTGCACCGGTTGGATATCTGCGTGTATGCGATATGTATCCGATGGATCTGTGCGAATTTATGGTTTCTGTTGGTGTGAATCAGAATGTAATCGACACACTGAAGGAATGCTTTGTGCAGAGGCTGCCTGTTGACTCGTTTGTACATGAAAAAATGCTTGATGTATTTAATCTGTATCTTATCGTGGGCGGAATGCCGGAGGCGGTCAATACCTATGTGGAGACAAATGATCTTGCGAAGGTAGCGGAGGTACATGAAAAGATAGTTAGATTATATAAGAGTGATTTTACAAAGTATGAGACAAGATACAAGCTGAAACTGCAGGAGATATATGATGCTATGCCGGGACAGCTTGATCAGAAAAATAAACGGTTCCAGATCAATAGTATAGGTAAAGGTCTCAGTTATGACAGGGTTGCAAATGATTTCCTGTGGCTTAAGGATGCTGGGGTTGCGATACCGGTCTATAATATAAGTGAGCCGAAACTTCCACTTGTGATCAGTGAGAATAGGAATCTATTTAAACTATTTTTCTCCGATGTAGGGCTGCTGACAAGTAGGTATTCGGATCAGGTAAAAATGGCGATACTGAATAAAGAAAAGTCTATAAATAATGGTGCGCTATTTGAAAATGTGGTTTCCCAGGAACTACTCAGCAAAGGTCATAAAGAATATTATTTTAACAGCAAAAAGCAGGGGGAGCTTGATTTTGTAATAGAACTGAATGGAAAAGTAGTTCCACTGGAGATAAAATCGGGCAAGGATTACAAAAGGCACTCTGCATTGTGCAATGTTTTAGCTGATGAAAATTACGGAATAGAATATGCATATGTTTTTTCGGAGGGAAATGTAGAGGTCAGCGGCAAAAAAGTATATTTGCCGATATATATGATTGTGTTTCTGGAAAACGAAAAGATGGCTGACACGATATATAAACTTGACCTATCAGGGTTGACGTTCGATAAGGATATGTAGTATCAGTTTTCGCCTGTTGACGAGACGATGTTAAAAAATAGGAGAGACAGCATGAAGATAAAGATGTGCGGAATCACGACCCCGGCCGATGTGGCCGCGGTGAATGAAGTGAGGCCTGATTATATAGGAATGGTGATGTATTTCCCGAAATCAAAGAGAAATGTCAGTGCGGAGGCTGCGCGCATGTTACTCGAAGAACTGAGGAAAGAAGTGAAGAAGGTTGCAGTGGTGGTATCCCCGGATGCGGAGCAGATAGCGGAGATAGGTGAGCTGGGATTTGATGTGATACAGATTCATGGACAGACCAGCGATGAGCTTATAGAGAGTGCGCATTTGCCTGTGTGGAAGGCGTTCAATGTGAAGGATATGGATATGTACCCACATTATCAAAGCCTTTCGAATGTTGCAGGTTATGTGTTCGATGCCGGTGAACCTGGAAGTGGCAAGACATTTGACTGGAACAGTTTGACGGATATCGACAGAGATGGAAGGCTGTTTGTGCTTGCTGGAGGTCTCACGCCGGACAATGTGCGGCGGGCGATAGAACAGGTGCATCCCGACGTAGTCGATGTGTCATCTGGCATAGAGTACGATGTGGTAGGTGGCGTCCAAAAATGGGGCAAGGATCCGGAGAAGATGCGTCTGATGAAGAGGAATATCGCTGCTTGGCAGATTTCTGGTAAATCTGATAATTGATTCTCGCTAATCACAGTCAAAATGGTGAAAAAGATACAAAATTGTATCTAAATACTCCTATAAGCGGAAAAAAGGACAAAGTTTGGAGACTTTGTCCTTTTTCATGAGATAAACTTAATTTAGCGATAATTTTGTATCTATTTCACGTGCATGGTAAATCCAAATTCCCACTCATTCTCGTCAAATCTGTATTTCTCATCAAGCTCGGGGCCGCAGCTGTTGGAGCCGATTCCGTTCTGGCGATAGTCTATGCACAGGACGGATTTGCCGCTCTCCGGCAGCTCGTAGTTGTGGGCTGCATTGGTCAGTTCCTCTGCGGTGTAAGGCGAGGCGTTCATTGAAAATGGCACAGTGGATGTCGCGGTTATGCTGTGGGCGGACATATCTGTTTTGATGTCGTTTTCCCTCAGACTGCCGATCTGGACATAACTGCAGTCGTAATGACTTCCGTTCTCCTGAGGCATAATATAGTCTTCATGCATATCGTCAATGGAGGCTGAGAAGGCACCGTGCCAGCTTGCGTGATGCTTGTCAACATAGCTCTCATATGGTCCTATACCGATATAACGTACATTTCGCATATCTTTTTTCAGGATCATTCTCACTCCAAATCTAGGCAGCATAGGGAATTCTGAGTTTTTCGTAACATGCATTCTTGATGTTATAGTTCCTTCGGCAGATACGGTCCATTCTGCGTTTATCCTCAGAATCGGCTGGACTGTCGGTGCGGAAAGGCAGGATGTATATGTAATCACAGCACATCCGTCTTTCACAATACAGCTTGTATCATAGGTCCGCTCAGATACCATATCATAGTGCGCTCTAAACCACTCGTTCTTGATATTCCTGTCGTTGTCTGTAGGCGCACGCCATATTGTCTTATCGCATGGAGCGGCGAGAAGTTCCTGACCATCTACTGCAATACCTGCAAAGTTTCCTGTGTTTCTGTCAAATGTATACTTAAAACCGCTTCCGCTGATGACAAATTCCGCATCAGTCTCCAAGATATGAAGAGTTGCAGAAATAGTATCTTGTGCAGTCAGATCTTGCTCTGTCAAATTTTGTGCCGTGTCCGAAGTCAGTGCTTTGTTCAGATCCTGTGAGCCGAGTTCTATCTCATCGAATCCAAGCACATCACCTTCCTTGATAAATGCACTGCCTACAGCTGCCTTATATATCACACGGAGGAATGCTCTATGTGGAATCATATCCTTTATGCAGGCTTCATCATTGAAACGCTCAGCGATACTAGAGCAATCGGCAGCAGTTGAGCTGCCTGAATTATCAGAACCATTGATTGTGGATAGGTTCTGCATCAAGTTCTGCATTTCCGTAATAAGTCCCAGGCTGACAGTTCCATCGCCGTGAGGTGCCACGGAAGGAACATCAATATTCCCGGATGTAACCACCTGTCCATCACAAGTGACCTCATAGCTCATAGTGAGGTAATCCCTGATGTCAGTGAAATCCAGATAATTGTGCAGCGTCAGAATTCTATTTGCCCCATCATAGTTAGAGATCCTGGCCGGACGGTGGATATTTTTGAATTCAAGAAGTCCTGTGTGTGGTCTGCGGTCCGGATATACCAGACCGTCCATACAGAAGTTGCCGTCGTGGATAGTCTCACCGCTGTCTCCACCGTAGGCGTACATATCCTTGCCGTTTGCCGCCTTGCCCCTGTATATGGCGTGGTCGCACCACTCCCACACAAAACCGCCACAGGTGGTCTCGTGGCTGTCGAAGAACTGGAAGTAGTCCTCCAGATCTCCAGGGCCGTTGCCCATGGCATGACAATATTCGCACAGGATGTAAGGCTTGTCGCCATCACCATCTATATACTCAGCCATCTCGGATATGGATGGATACATTCTGCTGTAGAGATCCAGATTGCTGTAGTCATATTTTCTCTTGCCGTCTGTATATTGTGCGCTCTCGTAGTGGGTGAGGCGGGATTTGTCATAGGACTTGACCCATGCCAGAGTCTTTTCAAATGTCACTCCGTATGCACTCTCATTTCCCATGGACCAGATCACAACGCATGGGCGGTTCTTGTCCCTGATGACGCAGCGCTTCACACGGTCAAGTATAGACTCGCAGAACTCAGGATTGTCGGCGATCGGCTCATTCCACCTTGCTGCCTTGTTGTCCCAGCTGTTATCTGCATAGTAAAGCTCGCTTGGCCCGTGGGCTTCAATATCAGCCTCATCTATGACGTAGAAGCCGTATTCATCACATAGCTCATAGAAATAAGGCACATTTGGATAGTGGCTGGTTCTGATGGCATTGACATTGTGCTGCTTCATGAGAGACATATCCCTTACAATCTGTTCTCTGCTGATGGTAAATCCTGTCACAGGGTGGGAGTCGTGTCTGTTCACTCCGTGGAACTTGATCGGCATACCATTGATATACACGATCTTATTCTCTATGGTTATCTCCCTGATTCCTATCCTGTCAGTGATGACCTCTCCGGCACATCTGATGATGACAGTGTAGAGGAATGGTCTTTCTGCATTCCACAGAACAGGAGAGTCAATCGATAAAGTAATACTGCTGGAGCTGGCTGTGGTTTTAATCTCGGCTGCCTTGGTATTGGCATCGCTCTGAGCGGAAATTTCACATTTTACACAGCCTGATGAACATATGCTGCCATCGGCGTCCAGAATAGTAACTTCAATATCAACATTTGAATCAGCGCCTTTATCAACCACTGTTTCCGATTTTGATGAAAAACGGTCTTCAACGCAGGAATATCCTGTAAATGCTGTGAAGTCTACGTTCACCTCCGCCTTGGTTGGATCATTTATATCGTCACAGCTGGTCTTTATGAAATAGTCGTATACAGCGCCTTCGGAGCGTTTCAGGATATATACATCCCTGAAAATACCGCTCATGCGGAACTTATCCTGATCCTCAAGATAGCTTCCGTCGCACCATTTGAGGACCAGCACGCAGAGCCTGTTGGAGCCGTTTCTTATGAATTCGGTTATGTCAAATTCACTGGTTGAGTGGGACACCTGGCTGTAGCCAACATACCTGCCGTTGAGCCATACATAGAAACAGGAATCTACACCTTCAAAGTTTAAGTGCGCAAGTGGTGCGTCTTCGTTCTGATCGTAGTCGAAGTCGGTCACATATGCTCCGCATGGGTTGTCCTTTGGAACATAAGGTGGGTCAAATGCAAATGGATATCTGACATTGGTATACTGATGATAGTCGTATCCGTGCATCTGCCATACCGATGGAACCGGGATGTCATCAAAGCCAGACACATCATAGCCCTCATTGTAGAATTCGTCCTGAAGCCGGTAAATGCTGTCGTAGTAGCGGAACTTCCAGGTTCCATTAAGGCTCTGAAGCCTGTCGGAATTCTCTCTGGCAGCTATAGGGCTGTCAAATGCTGTGGATGCCGGAATGTAGTAGTTTCTGACCGGCATGGTGCCTTCATGCAAAATATGCAGATTTTCGTAGTGATGTGGAATGATCATATCAATACCTCCTGTGCTTAAAATAATATATAAAACGTTGTATATTCGTCGATTGATGGTTATATTATAAGATATACAGGAGTGCGTAGTCCATGCACATAATAAGACAAAACATGCACATTCTGGTTTTATAAGGCGGATACGCCGCACCCGGCAGGTATCCTTGCAGGGTGAAGTCTCTGAACAATAGAAATAAATAGTGTAAAAATAGTGAAAATCACATGGGCACATAAAACAGTGCAGAAAGGATATATCATATATGTACACAAACTCAGCTTACCTTCACAACTCACTGCTTGACATAGTCGACAAGAGCAGGCCGGTCATAGTAACAAGCTGCGGGACATATAAGCTGTATACGCAGAAGGAATTTACAACCTACAGACCCAAAGGACGTAAGGATTACCAGCTTATATACGTGGCGGCGGGCAAAGCGCATTTTGAGATAGATGGTGATGAAGAGATATTATGTCCAGGCAATATGGTGCTGTATAGACCAGGGGAGAGACAAAAATATGTGTATTATGGAGATGAACATACAGAGGTGTTCTGGGTTCACTTCACAGGAGGTGCAGTGAAGCAGACTATTAAGAGCTATGGCATAGATGTGGATGTACATATCATAAAAAGCGGCGATAGCCCCGAGTACCGGACTCTGTTTCAGCAGATGATAAATGAACTCCAACTGTGCAGGGAGGATTATGAGGAGATGCTTGAGCACATATTCAGGCAGATACTTATCACAGTACACAGACACAGCAGTCAGGCTGCAGGCGGAGCCACATCTGGTATGGCTCATGAGATGGATAATGCCGCCACGTATTTTGCCGATCACTATAATGAGCAGATTAATATAGAAGAATATGCAGGTACGCTTGGGATGAGTGTGAGCTGGTTCATACGGAATTTCAGACAGCACATCGGGACAACACCGGCTCAATATATCATGGCGAAGCGTATTATGAGTGCTCAGATGCTGATTGAGAGTTCGGACTACAATATGACAGAGATAGCAAGGATAGTTGGGTATGACAATCCGCTGTATTTCAGCAGGGTATTCAGTAAAGAGAAAGGCATATCTCCCACAGAATACAGAAAGGCGCTGCGCATGAATAGAAAACCATAGAAGAAGTCATAGAAGAAAACATAGCAGTAACAGATGAAAAACATATTCTATCCAAGCAGCTAACATAAAATAATTAGAAAAAATTATCAATTAGAGTATATAATATAGAAGTAACTGGCTGGTGTTCAATAGTATTGTGCATGATTGATTAGTAGTATAAAGATGATTGGAGGAAATATATTTATGAAGGTTTTAATGCTAAATGGAAGTGCAAAGCCACAGGGCAATACATACCGCGCACTCTACGAGGTAGGTGAGCAGCTTAAGAAAGAAGGAATAGACTATGAGATATTCCAGATGGGCGGCGAACCGGTCAGAGACTGCATAGGCTGTGGCCAGTGCGGTGCAAAGGACTGTTGTATATTTGACGATGACAAGGTGAATGAGTTTGTGGAGAAAGCAAAAGAGGCTGACGGATTCGTATTTGGATCACCTGTATACTATGCTCATCCAAGTGGAAGAATACTGTCATTCCTTGACAGGGCATTCTACAGTGGCAAGAAAGCGTTTGAGTATAAGCCGGGCGCATCGGTTGCTGTTGCAAGACGTGGCGGCACATCTGCGACATTTGATGTTTTGAACAAATATTTCGGAATATCACAGATGCCGGTTGTCGGCTCTACATACTGGAATCTTGTACACGGACGTGTACCTGGAGAGGCCGAGCAGGATGCAGAGGGTATGCAGACCATGAGGAATCTTGCAAGGAATCTTGCATGGATGCTCAAATGCTTTGAAGCCGGCAAGGCAGCAGGTGTTACGCTACCTGACACAGAGCGCGGAAACCAGACGAATTTCATAAGATAATAAAAGCTGTCGAAGCATAAAGACGATAAATTCCATATCTGTACTGTTTGCAAAACGATAGTGAAAACGACCGAGTTTCGATGCAAGGTGGAGACCGCACCATTTTGTGGGAAATAGATAGTATATCTGGGATGAAAAAAGAGAAACAAGGGGTCAGACTCCAAGAGAGGGGGTCAGACCCTTTGACAGGGAAAGGACGCCGTACGGCGTCCTTTCTATTTTATAGTTCATCGTCCGTCTCAATGTAATCCGGCCGGTTATTGTTCATGGTCTCCTGGCTTGAGAGCGTTCTCTGGCGTTTCTCCTGCCGGTAGGCATTAGGCGACATGCCGGTGGTCTTGCGGAAGATCTTGTGGAAAGCCTCGGCGGACTGGTAGCCGCATGAAAATGCAATACTTTCTATAGAAAGCTCAGATATGGTAAGCATATGCTGGGCTTTTGTTATGCGGAAATTCTGCAGGTATTTCACAGGACTCATCCCGGTGTACTGCTTAAACAGGTCGGAGAAATAGCTTCTGTTGATTCCAACGTAGTCAGACAGCTCCTCCACCTTCATTGGCATACTGTAGTGGTTCTGGATATATGATATGGCATGGTTCACATATGCGTTTCCGGATGGAGTCTCCAGCTTGTCTTTCTGTGCATTTGCGATGACAGATAGAGCGAGGTAGAGCATACCCATGAGCCTGAAGTGGTCTGCGTGATCCGAGGTGTTGTGAGCAAGCATATCAAATACGTACTTTTTTAGCTTGTCGCCATCCTTGCAGGTGAATATAGGCTGGTTCTGTGTCAGGCCAATACTGCTCAGCGTGTCCTGGGCACACCTGCCAGAGAATCCGAACCAGACATACCTCCATGGATGGTGTTCGTCCGATATATATGTGGCTGGGGTATCCGGCTCGATCAGAAATCCCTGTCCCTTTTTTAGATGATAGTGTGCGTTCCCTACATAGAAGTCGCCCTCCCCCTCCAGCACGAAATGTATAAGGTAGAATGTCTTGACCGCCGGACCTGCCTTGTGCAGCGGCTCAGTTATCGAGTGCCCGAACACGTTTAGATACAGGTCAGTATCATTCTCCTGGGGGAATTCCATTACGATCTTATTTTCCATTTTACAAACTCCGCAGATTAATTTCTGAATGTATTGACTTCAGAAATTAATCTGATAATCTTGATGAGATTTCGGAAAAATCTATATACAGATCTTCATATATATTAACTTTGATTATAGAGTCAAATGAGTATTGTATATTTAAAAGATTTTTCTCGAAATAATTAACAGTGACTGTTTTTCGCCTAGGGTCTACAATCCAGTATTCTTTGACCCCGGCATTCTGATAATAATATAATTTCCGTATATAATCATCAGCAGGATTTCCTGGTGAAACGATCTCTATAATAAAATCTGGTGCGCCGTTGCATCTTTTGCCATCCAGCTTATCCTTATCGCAGACAACCATAATATCGGGCTGAACAATAGTGAGTGGATCGTTTGACAGAATAACATCAAAAGGTGCATGGAAAATCTTGCAGCTTCCTTTTTTGCTACGGATATAATTGTTTATTGATGTTGATAATTCCATGAATATGGTTTGATGGTCTTCTGACGGACTTGCCATATTGTATATAATGCCATCAAATACTTCTATTTGGGAATCCTCTGGAAGATTTTCGTACTGTTCTAAATTTATAAGATCTGAACGTTTCTGTAATGCAGGCATCTGAACACATCCTTTCATTATAATATGTAAGAGTATAACATACATTCAACCGGATTATCCATACAATAATATTTTGTCACAAAAACAATCTAACAAATGGACATATATTTGCAACGCTATGCCATGTTCAAAATCTGTATATTGTTATAGAATTATATTCACAAAGCAAGAAGCGCAACGGTGTAGCGCAGAAAAAGCGCGCAATATGGACAACAAAAGAACGGACATTAAGAAAAAACAACGAAAATAATAAAAACGGAGAAAGGTGGAGTTACAGAAAATGAAGAAGATTGAAGAATTAAAAAAGATAATATCAGGTGGAGAGTTTGACGAGAAACTTGCTCAGATCTATCTCGACAAGGATATGATCCCATACAACAGGGAGAGATACGTAAAGGCGCTTGACAAGTTTGTTGAGTTATTTGGAGATCAGGAGGTTGCTATCTATAGCGCACCTGGAAGAAGCGAGGTGTGTGGAAATCACACAGATCATCAGAACGGACATGTTCTTGCAACATCAATCAATCTTGACGCTATCGCAGTAGTGGCACCTAGAGAGGACGGCGTGATCGAGCTTGTGTCAGACGATATGCCAAAGGAAGTTATCAATGTAAATGATATCGAGCAGGATCCTGCACTTGAGGGAACAACAACAGCGCTTATCAAGGGTGTTGTTGCAGGGATCAGAGACTACGGATTCAAGGTAGGCGGATTCACAGCATTTGTGACAAGCGATGTGCTCATGGGAGCTGGAATGTCATCATCAGCAGCATTTGAGAGTCTTATAGGAACTATCCTTTCAGGCCTCTACAATGACATGAAGGTTTCATCAGTTGATGTTGCAAAGATAGGACAGTACGCAGAGAACGTATACTTCGGCAAGCCATGCGGACTTATGGATCAGATGGCATGTGCAGTCGGAGGACTTATATATATCGACTTCTTTGACAAGGCAAATCCTGTTATCAAGCAGGTTCCGGTTGACTTTGAGGCTCATCAGTACAGCCTGTGTATCGTTGACACAAAGGGTTCACATGCAGATCTCACAGACGACTATGCAGCGATCCCTGTAGAGATGAAGCAGGTTGCAGAATATTTTGGTGAGGAGCTCCTCAGCAGAGTTTCAGAGGAGGACTTCATCAGTAAGATTGGCGAGATGAGAGCAAGCGGCAAGGTGAATGACAGAGCAGTCCTTCGCGCACTCCACTTCTACACAGAGCAGGACAGAGTTGCAGAGGGTGTTGCAGCACTTGAGAATCAGGAATTTGACCATTTCCTCGATGTTATAAAGAGAAGCGGAGATTCATCATTCAAGCTTCTTCAGAATATATACAGCGCAAAGGATCCACTCACACAGAACGTATCAATAGCACTTGGCTTCTCAGAGAAGTTTATCGGCGAGAACGGTGTGTGCAGAGTACACGGCGGCGGATTTGCCGGGACCATCCAGGCATTTGTCAAGAATGCGGCTGTTGCTGAGTACAAGAAGAACATCGAGTCGATCTTCGGAGAGGGCGCATGCCACGTCCTCAAGGTAAGACCTTACGGCGGAATAAAGGTAGTAGAGTAAATGTCACAATTTTTCGGAGAAAAATTGTGATGCAGCACCAGCCTTCGCTGAAAGCGAACTCTAATGGCTGGTGTTCCCGTAGATGTCACAATTTTCCGAAGGGAAATTGTGATGTAGCACCAGCCTTCGCCGAGGAGGTGCCCATGTGTCGGAGACGCATATCGCATGGCACCGACGAACTGCCGCCGACCCTAGGGAGGGGGCGATACCATACAAGGCAAATTTTGCATGGCTGGTGTTCCCACCTCGTTTTGGGAAATGAAATGTAGAGATAGTAATGAGAAAGAAGGAATACAACATGATAGATACAAATATCAAGCAGCTCGTTGAGTATGGAATTGCAAATGAGCTGATAGAGGAAGAGGACAGAATATACACGACCAACACCATCCTTGAGATGCTTAAGAAGGACAGCTACGAGGAGCCGGGTGAGGTGCCGGTTATAGACACACCTGAGAAACTTGAGGCATGTCTCAAGGGGATTCTGGATTACGCAGTTGAGAATGGACTTATCGCAGAGGATTCAGTTGTCCTCAGAGATCTGTTCGACACGAAGATCATGAACGCGCTGGTTCCAAAGCCAAGCCAGATTATAAAGACATTCAGAGAGAAGTACGCAAAGTCCCCGGAGGAGGCGACAGACTTCTACTACAAGCTCAGCAGAGCAACAGATTATATAAGAACATACAGAGTTGCAAGGGATATCAAGTGGGTAAAGCCTACAGAGTATGGTGATATCGACATCACCATCAACCTTTCAAAGCCTGAGAAGGATCCAAAGATGATAGCCCTTGCCAAAACCATGTCACAGTCATCATATCCAAAGTGCCAGCTGTGTATGGAGAACGAGGGATATGCCGGAAGAATAAATCATCCTGCAAGAGAGAATCACAGGATCATCCCTATAGAGGTAAATGGCAGCAAGTGGGGATTCCAGTATTCTCCATATGTATACTACAATGAGCACTGTATTGTGTTCAACGGACAGCACATCCCTATGAAGATAGAGAAAGCCACATTCCAGAAGCTCTTCTCATTTGTGGGACAGTTCCCTCACTACTTCCTGGGATCAAATGCAGACCTTCCTATAGTAGGTGGTTCAATCCTCACACACGATCACTTCCAGGGCGGCCGTTATACATTCGCCATGACAAAGGCATCTGTTGAGACAAAGGTTGCATTTGCCGGATATGAGGATGTCGAGGCTGGAATCGTAAAATGGCCAATGTCAGTCATCAGACTTGACGGAGAGAATCCGGACAGGATCATAGAGCTTGCCGACAAGATCCTCGGCGCATGGAGAGGCTACACAGATGAGGATGCGTACATATATGCTGAGACAGACGGCGAACCTCACAACACGATCACTCCTATCGCAAGAATGAGAGATGGCAGGTACGAGATGGACTTAGTCCTTCGTAACAACATCACAACCGAGGAGCATCCGCTTGGTCTCTATCATCCATGGGAGCAGTACCACAACATCAAGAAGGAGAACATCGGACTCATCGAGGTAATGGGACTTGCGGTCCTTCCTGCAAGACTCAAGGGCGAGATGGAAGAGCTGGCAGAGGTTCTTGTGGCAGGCGGAGACATCAAGGCTCATGAGAATATCGCAAAGCATTACGACTGGGTACAGACTTTCATAGGAAAGTACGACATAAATGCGGACAACGTACACAAGATACTTCAGGATGAGATCGGCGATGTATTTGCCAAGATCCTTGAGTGTGCAGGCGTTTACAAGAGAGATGAGGCTGGAAAGGCTGCATTCCTCAGGTTTGTAGACTATGTGAATGCAAAATAATTTAGGGTATACTACAAGTTGCAATAATATATGATATGCGCATTTATGGCAAACGTATTCTATAACTAATATTTATTAATGATGCAATTTATTGTGCATAACAGGATGTAGTGGTATAGTGTTGTAGAAAATGTCGGCGCAAAAAATAAAATGCACAGATTTCAGATCCGTATACGATCCGGGATATGCTTAGAAAATCAAAAATTGTTTATAAACTGGTGAGCGACATTTGCACAAAACAGGAACAGTGCCCAAGGGCATATGTGCCCGGCAGATGGTTATGAATCACCGCAGCATAAAGGAGGAAAACAAAATGAAGATTTTAGTAACAGGCGGAGCAGGTTATATAGGAAGTCATACATGTGTTGAGCTGCTTAATGCAGGCTATGAGGTAGTCATTCTCGACAACCTTTACAATGCCAGCGAGAAGGCAGTCGACAGAATCAAGGAGATCACAGGAAAGGATCTCACATTCTACAAGGCAGATATCCTTGACAAGGAAGCTATGGACAAGATATTTGCAGATGAGAAGCCTGATTGTGTAATACATTTTGCAGGACTCAAGGCAGTTGGCGAGTCAGTAGCAAAGCCACTTGAGTATTATCAGAACAACATCACAGGAACCCTCAATCTGTGCGAGGTTATGAGAAAGAATGGATGCAAGAACATCATATTCTCATCATCAGCTACAGTATACGGCAATCCTGCATTTATCCCTATCACAGAGGAGTGTCCAAAGGGAACACCTACAAACCCATACGGCTGGACAAAGTGGATGATCGAGCAGATCCTCACAGACCTTCACACAGCAGATCCTGAGTGGAACGTAATCCTTCTCCGTTACTTCAACCCAATCGGAGCTCATAAGAGCGGACTTATCGGAGAGGATCCAAAGGGAATTCCTAACAACCTTCTTCCATATGTTGCACAGGTTGCAATCGGAAAGCTTCAGAGCGTTGGCGTATTTGGAAATGATTATGACACACCGGACGGAACAGGTGTGAGAGATTACATCCACGTAGTAGACCTTGCAGTTGGCCATGTAAAGGCCATCAACAAGATCAAGGAGAATCCAGGAGTTAAAGTATACAACCTCGGAACAGGAAAAGGCTACAGCGTTCTCGATGTGATCAAGGCATTTGGCAAGGCATGCGGTCATGATGTTCCATATGTGATCAAGGACAGACGTCCTGGCGACATTGCAACATGCTACTCAGACGCTTCACTTGCAAAGAAAGAGCTTGGCTGGGAGGCTCAGTACGGAATCGATGAGATGTGTGCTGACTCATGGAAGTGGCAGTCAATGAATCCAAACGGATATAATGATTAATTGCTAAAAATTACAAAAATGACATAACATAATAAAATAAAGCACTGGCAAATACTATGTATATACACATATGAAGGTATTGTCAGTGCTTTATTTTTCGAATGGTACAGATAGTATACTGCACTATTGACTTTTTAAATGAGACGTTGTATAAGTAAGTAAACTACGCTTTCTGCGGTCTTGGTTAGCTATGCCCTTTTTTAGGGTGTTGCTGTGGTCTTCAGATAGCGAGGGATGAATAGAACAGTTATTTTAGACGCAGGTGTTATATATGAGATTAGAGATACTGCTTTCGTGTATGAATCTTCGTGATGATGATATCATAGGGCGTTCAGGCATAAAGTCCGATACGCTGGTCGTGAACCAGTGTGGTGAGAATGGATATAGAGAGTTCCGGCACGGTGAAGGTGATATCAGGATTTTTTCGGTGAACGACACGGGACTTACCAAGAGTAGAAATTTTGCGATCAGAAAGTCTACGGCGGATATATGCCTGTTATGTGATGACGACGAAGTGTTTGCAGACAGATACGAAGAGGGGATCCTCACGGCGTACAAGGAGATTCCGGAGGCTGACGTTATTATATTTGATATAGGAAACAGGCGTGCCAGATGGGGCGATATGCCGAGAAAACTTGGATATTTCGATCTCATGCATGTCGCATCCTGGCAGATATCATTTCGCAGGGAAAGCCTTGTGAATAGTGATGTATATTTCGATGAGAGAATGGGCGCCGGTTCAGGAAACGGTGCAGAGGAGGAATTCAAGTTCCTCACGGATTGCAGAAAAAATGGATTGTCTATATATTATGTACCGTTTGTGATCGCAGATGTGGCACAGACGAAGTCCACATGGTTTAAGGGCTACAACAGGGAATTTTTTGTTAATAGAGGCAATACGACAAGATATATCATGGGCTATGTGCCTGCGGTGCTGTACGCCATGTATTACAGTATACGCAAAAGACATCAGTTTGATGACGATATATCATGGTTTACAGCATTCAGATTGACACTCAAAGGTATTCATGAGAACAGGTTGGGAAAAAGAAATGAGTGAAAAAATATTAAGTGTGATAATACCATCTTACAACAGCAAACCATATCTGGACAAATGTCTTACATCATTGGTCGTGCCTGAACTGATGGATAAGATGGATGTGATCGTGGTGAATGACGGCTCCACTGATGGAAGTGAGAGTATAAGCCAGAGGTTTATAGACAGTTATCCGGACAGCTTTACTCTTATAAATAAGGAGAACGGAGGTCATGGCTCGGCAATAAATGCAGGAGCAGCAGCAGCCCGTGGCAGGTATATGAAGGTGCTGGACGCTGATGACTGGTTTCTGACGGAGAGCATACCTAAGTTTCTTGAGATCCTTGAAAAAGCGGAGGCAGATGTGGTTCTCACATGTCATCACACTATCAATATTGCAACAGGTGAAGTAAAGAACTGGAGATGCTTCCCTGATGAACCGGGCAAAGAATATACCATGGAAGAGATCATGGGCAATTGGAAGAATTTTGACAGAAGCCTTACATTCCATGGAATAACATACAGAACGCAGTTTTACAAAGAAAAAGGTGTGAAGCTTGCGGAAAAGGTGTTCTACGAGGATCATGAATATGCAACCTATCCATGTTGTGTGGCCAGAACAGTCATGCCGCTTGATCTTTTCGTGTATGAGTACAGAATAGGCGATGTGTCGCAGAGTGTATCAGCGCAGAATCAGCTTAAGAGGATAGATCACACCAAGATGGTCATAGTAAAGATGATCAAGGACAGAAACGATATATCTGACAAATGGGCGCTGGAGTATTGCGACAAGAAGATTCATCTGCTTCTGCTCAGTTTTATGGTTACTTCTATGTTATGTGATGATGACAGGAAGAGAGGGGTCACCCGTGTGGATCAGCTCATGAGTTATATAGCAAAGAAAGATCGTCATGTGGTTGATATGACTGTGAAACACTATAAGATACTGAAGCTGCTTAATGCTGCTCATATCGGACTTGACGGATACAACAGAATGCTGCATTCAAAGTTGTACAATAAAGTGAGACATAACAAGAGTTTTGACTAGAATTTGCGATGGAGGATAGGCGTACAATGAAAGTTAAAAGCGGAAGCTTTTTGGAAGTATTTAATTATAAAGATCTTTTAAATCAGCTCGTTTCCAGAGATATAAAGTTAAAGTATAGAAGAAGTTTTCTGGGGTATGTGTGGAGTATTCTGAACCCGCTGCTTATCATGATAGTAATGGTTATAGTTTTCTCCAAGATGTTTAACAGATCCATACCTCATTTTCCTGTATATCTGTTTGCAGGTAGAATACTCTATGAATTTGTTATAGGAGCATGTGGAAAAGCACTCGGAAGTATAACTGACAACGCTTCACTGCTCAAGAAAACTTACGTTTCAAAGTTTATGTTCCCACTGGCTAAGATCGCGAGTACGCTTGTGGACAGCCTGTTTTCATTGGGTGCATTTCTTATAGTCATCATATTTACACGTTCACCTTTTTATTGGACTATGCTGTTGTTCCCGTTTATATTTCTTCAGGCATTTATATTTGCGTGTGGAATGGGATTTTTCCTGGCACAGCTCCATGTATTTTTCAGGGATACAAGATATATATGGAATGCGGTTACAACTGCGTGGATGTACTGTTCAGCGATATTCTATCCTATAGATATGCTGCCGAACTGGCTGAGATTCCTTGTTGAGTATTTCAACCCTCTGTATGTGTACATTAAGCAGTTCAGATGTATTGCACATCAGGGCGTGCTGCCGGATCTTATGACTGTAGGTCTTGGATTTTTGTATGCTTTCCTGTTCTTCGGCTTGGGAGTGCTGCTGTTCAAGAAGAATCAGGACAAGTTCATTCTGTATATTTAGGAGGTACTGCAATGGTTGGCGAAGAGAAAACGAACGAGCTTGAAGAAAAGAAGATATTTACGTCCAATGCACAGCGTACAACTACTGTGGAGAAGGGCGAGACTATAATAGAACTTAATGATGTTACAATAAGATTCAACAAGAACAATCTTAAAGTTGACAATCTCAAGGAGTATTTTGTCAGGTTGGTTACCAGACAGTTGATGTTTCAGGAGTTTATAGCTCTGAAAAACATAAATCTGACAATAAAAAAAGGAGAGGCATGGGGATTTGTTGGAACAAATGGCGCCGGCAAGTCGACTTTGCTTAAGGTTGTCAGCAGAATATTGAAACCGTCAAGCGGAACAGTGAGTGTGTCAGGTACAGTTGCAGCTCTTATAGAGCTGGGAGCTGGAATAGATCCACAGCTCACTGCCAGGGAGAATATATTCCTGAACGGTACGCTTCTTGGCTATTCCAAGGCGTTTATAGAGTCAAAGTTTGATGAGATTGTAGAGTTCTCGGAACTTCAGGATTTTTTGGATTCGCCGGTTAAGAACTTTTCATCAGGTATGAAGACAAGACTTGCGTTCTCCGTTGCTACGGCGGTTGAGCCGGATATCTTAATCGCAGATGAGATACTTGCGGTTGGAGACATGAGGTTTAAGAAGAAGTGTGCCACAAAGATGTCGGCCATGCTCAAAAATGGAACTACACTTCTGTATGTATCACATAACATAGCTTCGGTAAAGAAACAGTGCGACAAGGCTATGTGGCTGGATCACGGCAATATAATCATGGTTGGCGATGCCGCAGAGGTGTGTGATGCATTTAAGGCAGAGATGGATTCACCTACGCCGATACTGCTTCCTGCGAAGGACAACGAAAAGAAATAAGACCAACATATAAATATACAAATAAAGAAAATGAGTCAAATTCAATTATAACATAGGAGGATTGAGGTAATGTTACAAAATGTGAAGTTGCAGAATGTTATGCTTCAGATGAATCTGGATATGAATATTGTGGATTATCCGGAGTTTAGTGCAATTGGAAAGGATTATAGAACACCATTTATTTATGATTCTGACAAGAAGTGCCACATCATACAGAGACTTAACAAGGTAAACTTTATGACATATTACAACTGTATACAGGTAAAGCGTTGGGCAGAGTATACAGGCGTTAAGAATTTCAAACTTCATCTCAGAATGAAGGGAAAGGCAAACATCTCTTTGTATGCAATTTATTCTGCATCTGTTGCTGTAACTTATAATCCACTTGCAACCCAGGTGGTTGAGTGTGACGAGGTTTCAGATATAGTTATAAATATCCCTGATACAGACAAGGCGTTGGTTGGATTCAGGATGGACGTTCTTGAGGATACAGAGATATACAGCGGATATTATTCAGCAGATATCGAGGAAGACCGCATAAGAGATATTAAGATTTCACTTGTAACAACCACATTCAAGAAACAGGAATATATCAAGAGAAATATAGGACTTATAAAGGAAAAAGTTCTCTGCGATGACAGTGATCTCAAGGGACATTTGTTTGTTCATGTAATTGACAATGACAGGGAGCTTGATCCTTCAGAGTTTGACTGTGAGGATCTCAAGGTGTATATGAATAACAACGTTGGCGGTGCCGGCGGATTCACAAGAGGTATGATAGAAGCTCTTGAACTTCCAGAGAAGGCTACTCATGTTCTGCTCATGGATGACGATGTAATGGTTATGCCGGAGAGTTTGTTCAGATCATATTACCTACTCAGACTTCTCAAGGATGAATATAAGAAGTGCTTCCTCAGCGGTGCAATGTTTGACTATGATATAAGAGAGCGTCAGTATGAGGATGTAGGATATGTGCACAAGGGCGATGGCTCATATGGTCCTGTAAAGAAGGCTATGGATATGAGAAACATCACAAACCTTGTAAACAATGAGAGCTATAGTTTCGACGTGCCTGATGCTTATGCAGGATGGTGGTACTGCTGTATACCTGTTGAACATATTGAACAGAGAGGACTTCCGCTTCCTGTATTCGTAAGAGGCGATGATGTGGAGTTCTCACTCAGAAACAAGCCGGGATTTATCGCATTAAACGGTATATGTATATGGCATGTTGGATTTGCGGGCAAATTCAATGCAGCAATGGAGCTTTATCAGGTACACAGAAACAGTTTTGTTATTCAGGCAGCCAGCGGAATCTGTCAGGATATAGATTTTCTTGCAAGAATAAAGAGTATGTTCTGGAAGGAGATAACAAGATTTGCATATGGCAATGCAGAGCTCTTAGTTGACTCTATAGAGGATTACCTCAATGGCCCTGAGTACATCATGAACCTTGACGGTGAGAAGAGCCTCAAGGAGCACAATGCAAAGAATGAGAAACTGGTTCCACTTGCAGATCTCGGATACTCAAATGATCTTCCAACAGATCCATATGAGTATGAGAGCCTCAATTTATTCCAGAAGGGTATGTATGTCCTCACGATAAACGGACATCTGCTTCCTAACTTCCTGCTCAGAAGAACACCTTATATCATCGCGTATGACTGGTTCTTCGTGCCTGGAAAGAACTACAGAAGGAAGACACTTGTGGCTGTAAATAAGAACGGCGGAACAGGTGCAATCAGAACAATTAACAGAAAGAAATGCTTTGCGCTTATCAAGAGATACAGAAAGGTTGTCAAGAGATACAAGAAGACTCATGTACAGGTTGAGCAGGCATACAGAAATGCATTTGACGAGATGAGAAGCATAAAGTTCTGGAAGAAGTATTTACACATATAAAATGATATGGAAGGAGTATCCTTAGGGTATGGCTACTATAAAAGGTATTAAGAATCGTCTGGGTGCAGCTCACAGGGCACTTAACGGAGCCTGTACAACAGGTGATAACAAAAAGGCGCCAGAGCTTGAAAATAAAGCGAGCAGAAAGACGGCAGCCCGCAGAGCGCTGAACGGTGATTATGCTCTTGTTGATAACAAGCCAATGGTCAGGCTGGAGCCGGTTGAAGTTAAGTCTGGTACTATATACTTGACAAAGAATGAGGCAATGGAGGCAACTAAAAAAGAAGAACTGAGAGTTGCTGAAGAAAAAAGACTTGCTGAGATAGAGGCCTGGAACAGATATGTCATCAAGGATGACAGCGATAAAACGGTTGGATGTATAAACAGAGACAGGTGTTGTGGCTGTGGAGCCTGCTTCAGTGTGTGTCCGGTGCACGCAATCACTATGGAATACAATGCAGATGGATTCCTCGAGCCAGTGGTAGACTATGACAAATGTACCGGCTGCGGCCTTTGCAGAAAGATTTGTCCTTCTATCAACACTGAGTATAAGAACTCAAGTGAGCCAGCATGTTATGCAGCATATGCTGCAGAGGATGTAGCTATGAAGAGTTCATCCGGTGGTATATTTACCATCATGGCAAACTATGTATTTAATGATGGCGGCGTTGTGTGTGGTGCCGGTTATACAGATGATTTCAAGGTTGAACATTTTGTTATAGAAAAGCCAGAGGATCTTGATAAGATAAGAAGATCAAAGTATGTCCAGGCTGATGCGTCAAAGGCATATGCACGTATCAAGGAGGCACTTAAGGCTGGAAGAAGTGCACTGTTCTGCGGATGTGGATGTCATGTGGCTGGACTTTATGCAACACTTAAGAATGTAGATATATCAAAGCTTTATACCATAGATCTTCTGTGCCACGGCGGTCCGTCACCTAAGCTTTTCGAGAAGTATCTTAAGGATTACTATGATAAGGATAATCATGAGATAGATGATGTTCTGTTCAGGGACAAGGAGTTCTTTGGCTGGATAGCTGGAATGACAGTCAAGTACAAGGATGGTACTGTAAAACATAATTCAAGAGTTACAGATCCATTTTACAAGGGATTCAATAATTTCCTCTCAACCAGAAAGTTCTGTGGAGCATGCTCATTCTCCAAGCTTCCAAGACAGGGTGATATAACATTGGGAGATTTCTGGGGAGTTGACAGATACAACAGAGAATACAGGGGCAAGACAGGTACATCCATAGTATCAGTCAACAATGAACAGGGTGCAAAGCTGTGGGATGCAGTAAAGGATCAGCTGGAACTTTATGCGGATGTTCCTTATGAGCATATTGTGAAATCTGGGCAGCCTTATGCCAAGTCATTCAAGTGTCATCCGAACAGAGATCTGTATCAGGAGATGATCCGGGACGGTGCGTCCATGGACAAGGCTGCTGATTATGCATTGAAGGGCAAATATGATGTTGGAATATATGGTGTATGGTTTGGAACAAACTACGGAAGTGTTGCTACGTATTATGCTCTTCATCAGATCGTGAGATCTTTTGGACTTTCAGTTTTGATGATAGACAAGCCGGGATCCGGAATCGATGTGGAGACGGCAGATTCACATGCAAGGAGATTCTCAAAGGCTCATTATCATATAAGTGACAGATATCCTCTCAGGGATATAAAGAGACTCAACCAGAAAGTTGACACATTTATAATTGGTTCAGATCAGGTGTGGAACAGGGGAATCAGCAAGAACTTTGGATACTCATTCTATTTTGATTTTGCTGATCCGGATAAGAAGAAGATCGCATTTGCCGCATCATTTGGACATGACAGAGATTTTTGTAATGCAAATGACCGTGTGACTATATCAAACTACATGTCGAAATTCGATGGAATCTCACTCAGAGAGACGAGTGGAGTTGAGATATGCAGGGATGTATATGGAATAGATTCAGTGAGAGTTCTTGATCCTGTATTTGTGGCAGAGAGAAAAGAGTTCGACGCACTTGCAGACCAGGCAAAGAAGAAGAGAGATGGAAAGTATATGCTTGCATATATTCTCGATCCTACACCTGAGAAGAGGGAGGCGGTTGTGCATCTCTCAGAGAAGCTTGGACTTGATGTGGTTGTGCTCCTTGACGGACGTCCAAAGGATCCTAAGAAGAACCGTGAGATCATGGACATGGACGATAAGATTGTGGATGATATCGGTGTTGAGGACTGGCTTGGATTCTTCAGAAATGCTGAGTTTGTTGTGACAGATTCATGCCATGGAATGAGTTTTGCCATCGTATTTGAGAGAAACTTCATAGGACTTGCAAACAATGCAAGAGGTAAGACAAGATTCGAGTCACTGGTGGATGTATTCCAGGTTAGAGACCATTATGTTTTAGAGGCTACAGAGATCATCGACAATGATGAGCTGCTTAAGCCTGTGGATTACGAGAAGGTTAATAGTATCCTTTATTCAGAGAGAGCAAGATCACTGGAATGGCTTAAAGACAAGCTGTTCAGTCCTAAGGTAGTAGACGGATACAAGGCGTATCCGATGATAGATAAGAGATTGGCAGATGATAAGGAGGATTAAGAAACATGGCAAAGTATGATTATCTCATAGTTGGTGCCGGACTTTTCGGTGCGGTATTTGCCTATGAGGCAGAAAAAAGAGGCAAGAGCTGCCTTGTGATCGACAAGCGTCCGCACATTGCAGGCAACATTTACACAGAGCAGGTTGAGGGCATAAATGTCCATAAGTATGGTGCGCATATATTCCATACATCAGACAAGAAGATATGGGAGTATATAAATCAGTTCGCTGAATTCAACAATTATATCAACTCACCTGTGGCTTCGTATAAGGATGAACTGTACAACCTTCCGTTCAACATGAATACATTCAGCAAGATGTGGGGTATCAAGAAGCCTTCAGAGGCGAAGGCAATCATTGAGAAGCAGATCGCAGATCTCAATATCGGTGAGCCAAAGAATCTTGAGGAGCAGGCGTTAAAGCTTGCAGGTACAGATGTATATGAGAAGCTTGTAAAGGGATATACAGAGAAACAGTGGGGAAGACCTTGTACAGAACTTCCTGCATTTATAATCAAGAGACTGCCTCTGAGATTCATATACGACAACAACTATTTCAATGATCGTTTCCAGGGAATCCCTATGGGTGGATACACACAGATCATCGAGAAGATGCTGGAAGGCGCTGATGTAAAGACTGATACAGATTACTTTGAGTTCATCAAGGAGAATCCTGATATTGCAGACAAGACTGTGTACACAGGTATGATCGATGAGTTCTTTGGATTCCAGTATGGCCCGCTCGAGTACCGTTCTGTAAGATTCGAGACAGAGATTCTCGACGAGGAGAATTATCAGGGAAATGCTGTGGTAAACTATACACACAGAGATGTTCCTTATACAAGAATCATAGAGCACAAGCATTTTGAGTTTGGCAAGCAGCCTAAGACTGTTATCAGCCGTGAGTATTCCGCTGAGTGGAAGCCGGGCGTAGAACCATACTATCCTGTCAATAATGACAAGAACAATGCGCTGTACGAGAAGTACAAGGAGCTTGCAGAGACACGTAAGGATGTGATCTTCGGAGGAAGACTTGGACAGTACAAGTATTATGACATGGACAAGGTGATCGCGGCAGCACTTGAGTGTGTTGAGGCCGAGTTCTAAAATGCAAAGTGTCATCACGATTCATATATGATTTCGTGTCCTGTGTGTTATAAAAACAAATATTACAGATATATTTAAAGAGAGCATGTCTGGAATCTCTGGGATTATCCCAGGCTATTCCTGTCATGCTCTTTTCATGTATTATGCGCAAAATAGCGCAAAATATATGAAAAATATATACACATTTATTGGAACGTGATAAAATTGTATTGATTATGGGCGTTTGCCCACAGGGGTAGTAGAAAAATAAGGGTAAAGGGCATGTGTTATGAGACGGAAAAGGATAGCTGTACTTACAGCTCAGGCTGACGAGTACATACAGGGGCGGTTCCTTTCAGGTTTTTTTGAAAGGGCTTTTGAACTTGACTACGATGTGTGTGTATTTTCGATGTATCTGAAGTATCAGGATACGAATCAGAGAGAGATTGGCGATGCGAATATATTCAATCTGGTCGATATGAGAAGATATGATGCGTTGGTTGTGTTTACTGACAGGATAAGGACTCCGGGTATAGCAGAGGGACTTTTGTGGAGAATAAAACAGGAATTTGATGGCCTGGTGCTTGTGATGGAGGACTATGTTGACGGTTATGAGTCAATCAACATAGATCACAGGAGCAATATGTGCGAACTCACGGATCATCTGATAGATGTGCATGGGTGCAGAGATATTGTCATGCTGGATGGCTGGCAGGGCAATGTCAGTTCTATAAAGAAGAAGGAGGGCTTTTTTGACAGTCTTAAAAAGCATGGTTTAAAGTGTGATGAAGACAAGGTATACTATGGCAACAACTGGTATGATTCAGGACGGGATACAGCGGCTTCTATGCTGGAATCAGGAGATGGACTGCCGGATGCGATAGTGTGTGCTAATGATTATATGGCTATTGGATTTGCTGCGGAGCTGGAGAATAGAGGAATAAATGTGCCAGAAGATATCGCCGTTGTAGGATATGATACACTGGATGCGAACGACGATAAGGTTATTCCTCTTACATCGATGGACATACCTGCCAGGGAAGATGGAATGTATGTGGCCTCACTGCTGGACAGCAGGATTAAGGGATTGCCATTTGAGCAGGACAGACCTCTGGCGAAGATACATCCGGGCAGAAGCTGTGGATGTGACAGGTGTACGGGAGCCGGTATGAAATCTGGTTTGGCATGGGATTTGTCATCACAGTCAGCAAGATACGGATCTTATTATGATCATATGATGGAGGATCTGCTCTCGCAGAGAGACTACCGTGGATTTTATAATACTATATTTCAAAATATCCATCCAGACAGTGGTTTCAGAAATTTCAGCCTTTGTCTGAATGAGTATTGGAATGCACCTGAAGTTATGATGGGGGCAAATGCTCTTCGGGTAGGATATACGAAGAATATGTACAGGATCATCAAAAGTGGTGATGGCGAGGGTGCTATAGATTTTGATGATTGTTTTGATGTCTCAAAGCTTATACCTGAGCTTGACGAGGACAGGGAACGACCGGACGCATATGTGTTCACCCCGCTTAATTTTGACGACAGATGTTTTGGCTATGCGGTTATCAACAATGGAAGTGCATGCAGAGCATATGATAGTTCGTACAGCGCATGGCTCAGACAGATAATGCAGGGTATGGAAGCGTTTTACAGACAGGCAAACCTTCAGAAGCTGATAGACAAGATGAATGCCTCACAGATCAGAGATGATCTCACGGGAGTATACAACTACAATGGGTTTACTGCCAGATGCAGGGATATGTGCGAGGAGGCTCTTCTAAACGGAAGAAGCATTGCACTTATTGCGATAGATATAAAGGGTCTTGGACAGATAAACACAAGACTTGGAAGAAAGACTGGTGACGAAGCGATACAGGCTCTCGCCGGAATGATATCGTCGTCCATAGATAAGTACGATGTATGCATGAGAATGTGTAATGATGAGTTTGTAGTGGCAACTCAGGTGATGGAAGAGAACAGTAACCATACAAGCGAGATAATAGCACAGATAGAGAAAAAGGCAGAGCAGTTCAACAGGACAAATAAAGAGGGCTTCACGATAGAAGTCTGTTTTGCGGTTGATACAGAGATCGTGTCAAGCGCAGCGGCTCTGGATCACTATGTCAATGATCTCATTAATTCCAAGAACAATGACAAAAAGAGGGAGTATCTGGAGACATCCCGCAATTCTGATCTGACGCAGGAGGATCTTGAACAGGACAAGTTCGTCGCTGATATTCTGGACAGGAATCTGCTCACTTATCATTTTCAGCCTATCGTCAATGCGCATACAGGTCAGATATATGCGTATGAGGTGCTGATGCGCGCCGACACGGAAGAGTATATTTCGCCATTAGATATCATTCAGAGCGCTGACAGAATGGGAAGACTTTCGGATGTGGAGCGTGCTACATTTGTCAACGTGCTGAATCTGATAGAGCAGAAGGATGATGAACTCAGGGAAAAGAAGATATTCATGAACAGTATTCCGGGATGCAGGCTTGCACCGGAGGATGAGGATATCATAGAGAAGAAACTCAGCCGTCTGGGCGGTCATGTCGTTGTGGAATTTACGGAGGAAGCTGAGATGAATGACAAGCTTCTTGGTGAGATCAAGAACAGATATGATCGAATGAATATAGAGACTGCCATAGATGACTATGGTTCAGGTTATTCGAATGTAAATAATCTCCTGAGGTATATGCCGCAGTATGTGAAGATAGACAGGATGCTCATGACAAACATACATGAAGATCCTCAGAAACAGCATTTTGTGAAAGACATAATAGAGTTTGCTCATGACAATGATATAGTAACACTGGCCGAGGGAGTGGAATTGGGTGATGAACTCAGGGAAGTCATAAGGCTGGGTGCAGATCTGATACAGGGCTACTATACAGCAAAGCCGTCTCCAGAGGCTGTTCAGGAGATAGACAAGAGGGTAGTGACTGAGATAGTGCAGTATAACCAGAATGAGATAACAAAGTATGGCAAGAAGATATATGTCATAACTGATGAGGATGAGATATCCATGGTACAGCTTGCTTTTAATAAGTATACAGCACTTGATTTCAGGCGTGTGGGCGATGCTTACAGGTATATTAGCATGACGGGAACTCCGGGCTTTAAGTCAAATATGCTGATAACCATAGGCGATGGTTTCTGCGGTGAGCTTCGTATAGACAGCATAAGTCTGGGTGGTGAGAAGGGTATACCGTGTATAAGACTTGGGGAACACTGCGATGTGAGGATAGTTCTCACAGGTGACAATGAACTGCGTACCGGTGGAATTCAGGTTCCGGAGTCGTCTAAGCTTGAACTTGCAGGCGATGGAGACCTGAGAATTACCCTGGCTGGAGGCAGATATTTTGGAATAGGCAATGATTATTTCTCCGGCCATGGGGATCTGTATTTCAACCAGGATGGTGTACTGTCCATAACGGCCACAGGCATGAGGGGAATAGGAATAGGATCTGGCCTGGGCGGTAATATCTACATATCTCATGGGCGTTATGAGATAGACCAGCGCGGACAGGAAGGTGTGATCATAGGCTGTGTAAGCAGCGACTGTCATATACATATAGAGAACTGCGATATGGAGATATACAATGGAATAGCCAGAAGCACGACCATAGGATCGTTTGAGGGCTGTGCAGACATAAGCATAGAGAACATATCAGGTAAGATCTCCGGAGCCTCTATAACCACAGCGGTGATAGGAACTGTGACAGGTGCAAGATGTTCAGTTAAGATGCAGAATGTGAATATATCAATGAATGTGAGGGCAAATGAGTGTTACGGAATAGGGTGTAGAAATGGCAGCACAGATGTGGAGATACAATATGCATATGTCAAGGTGGAGGTTCAGGGCAAGGATGCATATGCCATGGGCAACAGCACACATACTTCAAGGATATTGCTCTCAAATTCAGATATAAACACGCAGGTGATCAACAGTGTTGGAACAGACATTGGAGCTGATGAGAGAGACATCACCATAGGAAATGGAAGAGTCAGATTCATTGTAAATGGCACACAGATAGACAGAGAGGTGCACCTGACAGATCTTTAAGATTTGCTAAGGTTGCCTTAACTATGGTTGTGAAGTATAATACTGCCAATTGAGGAATAGGGGATAATACCCCAAAAAATAAATGTGAGAGAGAATAGATATGGTATTTTCAAGCTTGATTTTTTTATTTGTATTTTTTACAGCAAATCTCATAGTATACTTTGCGGTATCGCCGCAGAAACGCAATAAGGTTCTGCTCATATTTTCACTGGTGTTTTATGCGTGGGGAGGACCGAGATATCTGCTGCTCCTTGCGGGTGAGACTCTTGTGAGCTGGATATTTGCACTGAAGATCAGTGAGGCCAGAGCTGGATATACAAAGAGAACAGAGAAATTCTACCTTGTGTGTGATCTGGTCATTATGCTTGCGTGTCTGGCAGTATTCAAATATCTTGGATTTTTTATTGGCAATTTCAAAGCTATATTTGGCGTGCCCAAAGCAGTGCCTCAGATAGTTCTTCCTATTGGAATATCATTCTACACATTCCAGCTCATATCCTATGTGGTGGATGTGTACAGAAATCAGGTAAAACCACAGAAAGAGTATTGGAAGCTTCTGCTTTACTCAAGCCTGTTTCATCAGTGTATAGCCGGTCCTATTGTCAGGTATGAGACTGTTGCGGATGAGATTGACAACAGGGAGATAACAGCTAATGACATCTATATGGGTGTCAGAAGATTTACGGTTGGACTTGCCAAGAAAGCCGTCCTGGCCAACTCGTGTGCAAGCATAGCAGACACTCTGCTTCCGGCTGGAGTTGCAAGCCTTAAGGCTCAGACGACCCTGGGAATGTGGCTTGGAATGATCGCATATATGCTTCAGATATATCTTGATTTTTCGGCATATTCAGATATGGCGATAGGAATGGGCCGTATGGTTGGATTTCATTACGATGAGAACTTTAACTATCCTTATATGGCTACATCAGTGAATAATTTTTGGAGAAGATGGCATATATCACTTAGTTCCTTTTTCAGGGATTATGTGTATATACCTTTGGGCGGCAACAGATGCGGCACAGCGAAATATATCAGGAACATGGCAATAGTGTGGTTCCTCACGGGAATGTGGCATGGAGCAAGCTGGAATTATATATTCTGGGGACTGTATTATCTGATTTTTCTTCTCCTGGAGAAGTTTTATCTGGGCGGAAGGCTTGGTCCTGTGGCGTCGCATATCTATACGCTGCTCGTCATTTTGTTTGGCTGGACGATATTCAGGTTTGAGAGTCTTTCAGAGCTTGGAACAGTGCTTGCCGGTATGTTTGGCATAGGTACATCGGGATTTGCAAATATGGCACTTGGAACAGTATTCCTGAAGAATATGTTCTTCATTGTGTTTACGTGTGTAGCCTGTACAGATATTGGCAAGAGAATGAGAAAGGCTGCTATGGAGGCTGGCAAGGTAAAACCTTTGGTGCTTACGTTGCACAATGTGTGCGAGATGCTCACACCGGCATTCCTGCTCATAATTTCAGTGCTGGCACTTGTGGGAGCAAGTTATAACCCATTTTTGTATTTCCAGTTCTAGTCCGATAATTCGCAGTATGGCTGCGGGAAGATGAAGGTAGATATGAAGAGAAGATTTACGAGAAGTCAAAGACAACAGATTAAGAAATTCAGGGCACTTGCCGTTTTGCTGTTTGCAGCGGTCATGGCGGTGGGGGCATTTATAGGAATATTGTTATTTGTCAGACCTAAGACATCAGATGTTGAGAAGCGTGAGCTTGCTAAGTTTCCATCGTTTACGATTACATCATTCCTGGATGGTTCGTATTTTGAGGCGGTATCCCTGTGGTATTCTGACACATACCCTATGAGAGATTCACTTGTATCTGCTGATCAAAGTCTGAAATCACTGTATGGCATAGAGGCCGGAACACAGGTTGTGGGCGGTGGAATTAAGGGCGATGAGATACCTGATGCAGATAAGGTTAAGAAAGACAATACTGACAGTAAAGATGACAAGAACAGCTCGGAGAGTACAACACAGTCCACTACGGAGGATCCTGAGATCGGGCTTTCTGCGGAGGCAACTCATTCAAAAGTAAATAAAAATTCGACAGGAACTGATAACGTGGTGAAAACTGTTGAGCCACCTGATTCAAAGGCTATGGATGAAGCTTTTCAGAAACAGCTTCAGGATAACCTGTATGTAAAGGACGGAGCAGCCTATAGCATGTATTATTTCGTTCAGGATTCGGCAACACAATATATAGATGCACTGAACGGTGCTGCAGCCAAGCTTTCGGGCCAGACAGATGTGTATGACATTTTGGTGCCAAACAGTTCGGGAATTCTTTTGTCAGACAGTGAACTTAAGAAACTTGGTGGTTCTGATCAGAAACAGGCTATAGAATATTATTACAGTATGATGGATGGAGTTAAGACGGTAGACATATTTGACACCCTGAAATCACACAAAGATGAGTATATTTATTTTAGGACAGATCACCATTGGACTGCGGACGGTGCATTCTATGCCTATGAGGAGTTCTGCAAGAAGAAGGGAATTACGGAGATTCCACTGTCACAGAGAAAGAAAGATACTTTTGAGGGGTTCCTTGGAAGCTTCTACAATACGCTTCAGAACTCAGATATGAAAAAGAATCCTGATACAATATACGCATACGAGCCTATTGGAACAAATGATATGACATATTGGAACGATGATGGCAGTGAACAGAAGTGGAACGTTATCATGGATGTGTCCGAGTGGGAAAAGGGAACGCTTTACTCCACTTTTGTTGGAGGCGACAATCCTATGGCTGTCATAGAGAATCCAAAGGTTACAGACGGTTCGACTTGTGTTGTTATGAAGGAATCCTATGGCAATGCATTTATTCCGTTCCTGGTAGATCATTATTCTAAGATATATGTTATAGATTATAGATATTCCCAGGTGAATATAATCGACTTTGTTAAAGAAAAACAGGCAGACGATCTTATTTGTATAAATAATATATCACTCATAGGAGATCAGGATGTAGTGTCTACGATAAGTGGATTGTTACAGTAGGCGAAGTTGGACATTATCTGCCCTATAGGCGTCTGTAATATGGAATGGTTTACAAAGCCGGCAGATGAAGACGATGCAAATGGCAGCAGAGTTTAGAAAGAAGGAGTATAATTTTGAAAAAATTAGGTTTCATAGGTATGGGAAATATGGCACAGGCACTCTGTGCAGGATTCGTAAATTCTGGAAAGATATCAGCGGGTGATGTGTATGCTTACGCACCACATTACGACAAGTTATGTGCCAATTCTGAGAAATACGGTTTCACACCGTGCAGATCACTTGCCGAGCTGGTTGATTCTGTAGATACCGTCATCATGGCATGCAAACCATATCAGATAAATGACGTCCTTGTTGAGACCGGAGAAAAGCTTCATGGAAAGGCTCTTATATCAGTTGCAGCGGGATGGGATTTCAAGAAATACAGCGAGTACTTCGACAGCTCAGTAAGAGTACAGTTTGTCATGCCGAATACACCGGCAATGGTATATGAGGGTGTGATGCTCTTTGAAGCCCAGAACTCTCTTGAGAAAGATGAGAGAGAGCAGATAAAGGATCTGTTCGCTGCGGTTGGAATAGTAGAGGAACTCTCGTCATCCCTTATGGGAATAGGTGGAGCTGTTACTGGATGCGGCCCTGCATTTGTAGACATGTTTATAGAAGGGTATGCCGATGCTGCGGTAAAGTATGGCGTGCCAAGACAGACTGCATACAGACTCATATCACAGATGATACTCGGCTCGGCAAAACTTCAGCTTGAGACGGGAGAACATCCGGGCGTGCTTAAGGATAATGTATGTTCGCCATCAGGAACAACGATCTGCGGTGTGGCATCACTTGAAGAGTCAGGCATAAGGAGCGCCTGCATAAAGTCGATAGATGCCATAATGAACAAGAAGTAGGAGACAGATTAAAATGCAGGACAGTGATTTTCTCGGACGGGAGAAGATCAGCAGGATACTGCAGCAGGGAATATATTATACAGCATTTACAAAAAAATAATATTGAATTTTCAAAACCTCTGCATGATAGGTCATGCAGAGGTTTTTTGTTGTAAGGCATGGCACAGGTCATCTGTGCTTATATCATGCTGATTTATTAAGTCAGTAAATGTGCACGGTGATGGTGAAGCGATCCGGGCACAGCAGCCTATCTCTGGAATTTAGACAGGATGCTTATAAGCTGCCTGATATTTAAAGGCTTTGACAGGTGCTCGTTCATTCCTGCAAGTTTGCACCGCTCAATGTCCTTTGCAAATGCGTTGGCAGTGATGGCTATGATCGGTATACTGGTGGCGTCAGGGTGATCCTGGTTTCTGATGGCATATGCTGCCTCGATTCCGTCCATTACCGGCATCTGGATATCCATCAGGATTCCACTGTATGTGCCTGGTGCTGATGATTTGAACATCTCCACGCATTCTGCACCGTTACAGGCGTGGCTACAGGCGATTTTATTCATGCTGAGTAGTTCAGATACTACTTCGTAATTTAATGTGTTGTCTTCAGCTACCAGGAGATGCATTCCTGAGCATACGGACGAGATGTCATGGCTTTCGGAAGTGAAACCTGTCCACAGGTCATCCTTCACGACATAAGGAACATCAACAGTTATCTTGAATACTGATCCTTTTCCGATGGTGCTGTCCACTTCTATAGTTCCGTCCATAAGGTCTACAAGTTCTTTTACTATGGCAAGCCCCAGACCGCTTCCCCTGACGTTGTTGATGCGGGTGTCTGTTTCTCTGGAAAATTTGTTGAATATCTCTGACTGGTATTCGGGCTTTATTCCTATACCGGTGTCGCTTATCGTTGCAATCAGGCGGAGTTTGTCAGAACCTGGGATCATTTCCTCACTTATGTCAAATACTATATTCCCGCCATCAGGCGTGAACTTTATGGAATTTGAGAGCAGATTGGAATATATCTGTTTCAGCTTCAGGTCATCTGCTATGATGCAGCTATGCATGATATCATGGCTGATAAAGGATATGTGCAGATTGTCATTCATCAGTTCCTGTGCAAATATCTGGCTTAGTGTATCCACTATAGAAGATATCGATGTCTCATGCGGATTTAACTTCTGTGTACCTTTTTCCAGGCTGGTTATATCAAGAATGTTACTTACAAGCTGCTCTATGTATGAGCCGGATGTCTGGATTTTGTCCAATGCATTTTTTGCCTTTTGCGGCGTGTCCAGAGAGACTTTAGCTATGGCGGCAAAGCCCATGACGGCGTTCATTGGTGTTCTGATGTCATGAGCTATCTTAGACAGAAAATCTGACTTGGACTCATTTGCCTTGTTGGCCTCTTCAGCTATGAGCATCCAGTCCTGCTCACGGCGTTTCTGTTCGCTGATCAGCCTTGTGGCATATAGAATATTTGTCACGGTGCCGCGGGAATCTCTCTTCTTGACTATGAATCTTGCACAGTGCCAGTTGCCATCGTTTGCCAGATAGTCCATGGCTATGGTCTCCTCGGAGTGAAGTCTTTCAGCTACGGTTGACAGATCGAAGAAGTTCAGTACCTTGTCCTGGTATTCAGGCCTGACAAATCTGTGACAGAGCTCTGTCATTTTGGTGGATGCGCGTCCGATACGGCCTGTCAGTCGGTGTACTTTGTTGTCGCTTGACACCTCTTCATACAGGTCCTGTTTCAGATCTATTCTGTATATGGAGAAATAAATCTTGCTTATGGCTGATATGATTTCATTGTTGAGGTTGGCTTCGTCCAGTGCTTCCTGAAGTTTCCTTCTGGAGTCCTGTTCGTAGCACACAAGCTCATCGATATGCTTGAAGCCCATGAGAACCTTTGATGAGAAATCATCGCCAAATGGGAATATTTCGGCCTCAAAATATTCCTGGCCGACAGCGTTAGGTGTGACTTGGTAGCGGTATGAAAGTTTCCTGTTTGATTCCAGATGTTTTCTTATGTGAGCAGGACTGAGGATCTCCAGAAAGTCCGGCGCAGATTCTGATATCACATATCTGTCGTAATATGCTCTGAGGAGGCTCGTATAGTTTATAGGATGCCCCTGAACCACACGGTTTCCCCTTGATACGTTTGCTATTGGGGCAATCTTAAGCGGATCAGCCATATCTGTATCAAGATCAAGACAGTATACTGATATGTAGTCTGTACAGAGGACGGACATGTATTCTTTTTCACGATTAAGTGCTGTCATGCTTTGCTCAAGGGAATTGCCAGACTGTTCAAGCAGATCCGCCATACGAAAAGACTCACGGACATTGCCCAGATGTCCGCCCACCATACCGAGAAGACTGATGAATGCTTCTGATTGTTCTATTTGAGGATTGTCCAAACCGATAAATCCCTTGAGAGTGTTCTTGAAAAATATAGGGAAAGCAATCGCTGAGTGGATGCTTTGAAGCTTGAGCAGCTCATACTCGGAAGGCATGATATTTTTCACGTCTTCGATGTTGTCTATGATAACGCTGTCACCCCTTTGAAATAAGTTGAGCCAATATGGCATATCTGAAGGCTTGACTGACTGCAATTGATCCTGCCATGTCTGTATATGCTCGGCACACCATTCATATGTGTTGCGGAATACTCCTGTAAGCTCGTCCCTGTCAAATATATATACACGCTCAGATGAAGTGCTGCTTCCAATGATTCTGAGCAGAGTCTGGATAGAAGTTCTAAGCTCATCTCGATTCTGGGCGCGGTCAATAGCTACCATTTGCTGTAGAATAATGAAATTATCCATGTATAGATTCCCCCTTTGTAGAAATATAATAGCATTTGATGCAAATATCCCCTTGTTTGATATAATTTTACTAATTTTATGGAAAAAAATCTATATATATATGGCAATTAATTATATATACAAAATAATCTGAACCATGGATTCATGATGCCTGGATATAAGAATAATTTTCTGCAGTTTCCACATAATAACTCCAAAGCAATTAATTAACATGTGATGGAGGGTTTAGACTGATTATGAAGGCTACAGGAATAGTGAGGCGTATTGATGATCTTGGCAGGATTGTGGTGCCTAAGGAGATAAGAAAAGTTCTTAGAATCCGGGAAGGCGACCCGCTTGAGATTTTCACAGGCAAAGAAGGCGAAATAGTTCTTAAAAAATATTCCCCGATGGCTGATCTTACAGAATTTTCTCAGCGGTATGTAGAAGCAATATCACAGAGCCTGGGATTGCCGGTGGCTATCACTGACAGGGATACGGTGATAGCTGTTGCCGGGATGCCCAAAAAGGAACTTCTTGGCAAAGAACTGCACAGAGATATTGAAAATGTGATAAATGAGAGAGGGACTGTGATTGCCAGAAAGGATGAACAGAAATTTGTCCATATTACAGACTCTGACCCTGAGTGTGAAGGCCAGGTTATACAGACAATCATATCTGAGGGAGATGCAGTCGGGGCGGTTGTGGTTATAGTAAAGAAAGACCGCAAAATAGGCGAAATAGAGCAAAAAGCGGCGACTATAGCAGCAGCCTTTCTTGGAAAACAGATGGAGGGATAGCTTCCTTGGCTGGAATCTTGCAAAAAGTAAGTAAAATCAAGGGGTTTCAGCCTTGAAATCCCTGATTTGCCTTGACAAATATAACCATTTTAGGTATAACTATACATGTTGAGCTCGTAGTTTTTGCTTTTTTATAGTTGAAGGCATTATGTAGAGCGTTTATTTATTTAAAGGAGGAGTTTTCTGATGAATAAGACAGAATTAGTTGCAGCAATTGCTGAGAAGACAGAATTATCAAAGAAGGACGCTGAGGCAGCATTAAAGGCTTTTACAGACGTTGTAGCAGACGAGTTAAAGAAAGGTGAGAAGATTCAGTTAGTTGGATTTGGTACATTTGAGGTATCAGAGAGACCAGCTAGAGAGGGAAGAAACCCAAGAACAGGCGAGACAATGACAATCGCAGCTTCAAAGGCTCCTAAGTTCAAGGCTGGAAAGGCATTAAAGGATTCAATCAACTAATCTTTAAAGGTTTGATATGAGACTTGATAAATACCTTAAGGTATCGAGAATTATTAAGCGTAGAACCGTGGCGAACGAGGCGTGTGATGCGGGAAGAGTCATGGTGAACGACAAGGTGGCAAAGGCTGGAACAGAAGTCAGGGTTGGGGATGTTATCGAGATAGCATTTGGCAACAAGACAGTAAAGGTCAGGGTTACCATGATTGCAGATTCCACCAAGAAGGAAGATGCAAAAGAGATGTTCGAATATGTGTAACTGTCAGGTTACAGCAATGTATAAGAATATGCCGGAATATACGAAAGTTATTCCGGCATATTTTTTTTAGTATGTTCATATAGTTTATTAAATAGCTTGAGAAGGTTTCTTAACATGGGTGAATTGGGAAGTAGAGCTAACACACACAAGCTGACCATGGACAACCGGGAAAGTGCATCTATGACGGGGATAATAAAGGTGATATCAATAGATCCTGATCTTGTTCTCCTGGTCACTGAACAAGGAAAACTCAAGATAACTGGCAAGAACATGCAGGCGAATACTTTGGACCTTGACAAGGGAATATTGGAGCTTTCAGGGCACTTCAACTCTGTGGCGTACTCAGGTGATAAGGATGGAGGAATGACGCTTAAGGGGCTGTTCAAGTGATAAGTGATATGGTGAGGCAGCAGGTTGCGGGATATCTGGCATTTGTGTATGCTGGTGCTTTGTCAGGGGCAGTGGGGGCGCTGGTAAACATGTTTGTTAAAGCCATGAAAAAGCATAAGGTGGCTGTGTGGATATGCGATTTGACGTTTTGGTTGGCATTAAGTGCGATAATTATAAGGGTAAATTATGTTTACTGCGATGGAACATTGCGGTTGTATATTTTTTTAGGTTTTTTTTCAGGGTTTTTACTAATTTTTTGCACAATAAATTGGGTTCTGTCGAAAATTGTGAACTACATATTGTATTTAAAAAAGAAGGATTTGGAAAAAGTGTAAATGTGAGGACAAAAAGTGCGTTGACATAATTAGTCTTAAATAGTAAAATTATGTCAATATGTTCGTTTGAGTACGATTTTTTTGTATATTATTACAAGAAACAGCGTAAATACAATAATGATTGGGGAGTTCTTGATGAACAATAATGTCGGCAGACAGAGCAACAAAAAGAAGAATAATAAGATAACAACCAGAATGGGAATGATTATAGTCATTGGCTGTCTTGCACTGCTTGCAGTGGTTGTTATATATAAGGCGCAGGATCTGAATAGCCAGAAGCAGAACCTTCAGGTTCAGGCAGCAGAGCTTCAGAATCAGCTTGAGGCAGCGAAGCAGGATTACAAGAAGCTTGAGGAGCGCGAGAAGTATATGAAGACAGATGAATATGTGGAGGATGTGGCAAGATCACAGCTTGGTCTGGTATATCCTGATGAGATCGTGGTGAAGCCGGAGGAGAACTAGACGTATATGAGTTTAGTTGTGACAACTGGTAGAATAAGATCATAATAAAGCGGATGCTGATTTCAGCATTCGCCTTTTTTTTACCCTTGCAGCATCTATACTTCATCTCACTATTATCGTACCGGCTGACAGATGTTGTGTGACTTATTCTGGTTCGCTTCAAATGCCACCCGGTATACCTTGTGACTAGGGAGGCTGGGAAATGCATAAAAAAGTTGAGAGATGTGTCAGGGGGCTTGTGCTTGTCGGGCTGTGTGTGGCTGGAGGTGCTTTTATGTTGTATGGATTTGCGCCGGCGGCTGTACCGGTTTATGTGATAAGTGCATCCATGTGCGGACTTGTGATCCTGCCATATGTATGTGTAGTTATGGGACTTGTGCTTGCTGCGGCGGGGATACTTCCGGTTATGTATGCCTGGGACACCCCGATCCCTGGAATTAATTATTCCGCAGATCGGGTGTGTGAGAAATACATTTTAGTGCTTACATTTACAATGATAATGGCAAAGGCTGTCTCGGTGAAACGGGCACGGCATGGCAGTGATTCGTGGACAGTGTCTGGGACATGGATTATGGTATGCGCAGCTATTATGACAGTTGCAGCAAATATGGCTGCATACACAGACAGACTGATATACGGCTTTGTCGGTGGGGTGGCAGAGGCGGTTGTGTGCATCTGCTTATATAACATAATGAAGCCTGGCTTTGATATTCTTACCCGAAACAGTGACGGAGAAAGATTACCTGTTGAGGATAGGTATGACTTTAATCAGGCGATGATAAGCATTCTGTTCATGGTGTATATGTGTTTGTGGGTCGTGCCGGGCGATGTGTATCAAGGACTAAATATAATGCTGATTGCCGGACTTGTGATACTGCTTTGGACGATCAGGCTGAGCGGGGCTGCATATGGCTTTGGGGTGGCGTTCATTGTCGGCGGTATAAATGCTCTGAAAGAACAGCGCGGCGAGTGGATGTTTTGGACACTTTTGCTGACTCTGGTGATGCTGATCGGAAGTGCACTTGCGGGGCGTAAGAAAGTTATCATAGCGATATTTTACGTGATCGGTGTGGGGCTTGCAACATTTGCCGGTGGGATATGGCCTCATGGCAGGATTTGTGGGGTCATGTACCTGCTGGATATGTTGGTCCCACTTGTAATATTTGTTTTGATGCCGTATCTGGTATTGCAGGGACTGTATTCTGTGGACCGGAAGGTGGGATATGCTCAGGCCGCTGCCACGGAGATGAACAGGCTTACCATGGCCAAGATGGAGGATATGGCCAATACGTTCAGAAGACTTGATTATACATTTGCGGGGAGCGACGGCCCTGGTATAAGTCTTGGACAGGTTGGTGATCTGGTTGAGGGGTTCAGAACACAGATAGGCAGGATAGGTGAGGCCCGTGATCTGGCAGATGAGAGACTTGAAGACAAACTGAAGGCTATTGGGATGGAAGAAGTGAGTGTTTCTGTGCTGGCTGATACAAGTGGGAGAAACAGATATTATGTGGCGGGGAGAACCCGGGGGGAAGGGATGATACTGTCACGTCAGGTAGCGGAGCTTCTCAGCGCATATTTTGGAAGAAATATACGGGCTGGCATGAATTCACCAAGTCTTTTCTTTGATGAATACAGATCGGCAGAATATGAGGAGTGCGCTTCGTTCAGGTGCAGATATCATGTGAGGAGGATAAAAAAATGTGGCTCACCTGTCTCGGGGGACAATTTTTCTATAAGGGAGTATGAGGATGGCCGTCTTGTGATGATGTTGTCAGATGGAATGGGGAGTGGAAGCCTTGCATCCTGTGAGAGCTGCATGATGCTGGATACTATGGAGGAGATGCTGGAGGCCGGATTTGCGCCAGAGTACAGCATTTCATTTGCAAATAATTGCATGTCAAGGAGAAATGAGGGCCGGACGTTCACCACATTTGACATGGCTGTGATAGATATGTATGACGGAGTGCTCAGAAGCTACAAGCAGGGGGCGGCTGTAACTTACATTGTGAGCCCTGGAGATGATGGCAATGGACTTGAGATTATAACAAGTACGACACTTCCGGTTGGCGTGCTGGACGAAGCGGACTGCGATGAGAAGGAAGTGCAGCTTGCTGCAGGCGATGCGGTGGTGATGATAAGTGACGGAATCACGGATATGGATGATGATGACAGAATGACGGATATACTGAAAAAAATATATATAGGCGACAGCAAAAAGATGGTTGATGAGATTCTTGGCGGAATGATAGGAAAAGAGGATGCATATATGCGGGATGACATAACTGTCATGGTGGCCGTTGTGGGAAAATCTGAAAATAGTATTAAATATTTATAATTTTTGCGGGAATGATTGCTATGATGTGCTATGATATATAGAAAAATTACAGAAGCGGAATGGATGTTTACATATGGACGTTTTTGAGAGACAGGTTCTTGACTATATAAAAGAATATGATATGTTTGGAGGCGTGCGGCACTGTGTATGCGGTGTGTCAGGTGGGGCTGATTCTGTCAGTTTGCTTACTGTTTTGGCACGCCACAGGGATGAATTGGGGTTGGAACTCCATGTTATACATATAAATCATATGATAAGAGGGGCTGATGCTGATTCTGATCAGAGTTATGTGGAGAGGTTGTGCAGACAATATGGAGTTGAGTGTGAATCCCGACATATAGATGTGCAGAAGCTGGCCGTAGATACCGGTTTTACAGTGGAGGAAGCAGGCAGAAAGGCCAGATACGACGCATTTGAACAGATGAGAAGCAGATTTTTGAGTGATGGGTGTGTGACTGCGGTGGCGCACAACCGCAATGATGTGGCAGAGACCGTTCTGTTCAACATGGCGCGCGGTACAGGGCTTGGAGGTATAAAGGGTATAGTACCGGTAAGGTCTGGACTGGTGAGACCATTGCTGTCATGCGACAGGACGCAGATAGAGGCATACCTTGAAAGAAATAACATAGCCTACTGTACAGATGCCACGAACAACGAGGACGACTATACGAGGAACAGGATAAGACACAGGGTGCTTCCGGAGCTGAGCCAGATAAATGATCAGGCTGTGGAACATATATGTTCCATGGCACAGATTGCATCGGATTATGAGAGGCTTGCTGAAGATATGGTATATCGTTTTCTTAAAAGCCAGGGCATCGACAGAAAGAAGGATGAGTGCCGGTGGACTGGCGGGGTTTCCGGAAAACATGAGTACAGGCTGGATATGGATGCTTTGAGGGCAGAGGATAAACTTGTTTCTGAACTTGTCATAAGGCAGCTTGTTGGTATGGTCAGCGGCGGACTGAAGGATATTGGCAAAAGCCATGTGCATGAGGTCATGAAGTTGTACAGTGCAGTGTCGGGATCCGGGATAGACCTCCCTGGGAATGGCAGAGTATATAAGGAATATGGACAGCTTGTATTTGCTGCTGGAAATGCGGATTTGGATGATATGGCTGTGGCAGCGAAGAGCTGCAGCAGTGTGGAGCTTATTTATGGGATGGATGAAATCTGTAATGCACCCGGCGGACAGATGAGAGTCAGGGTTTATGACAGACCGGCAGGACTTGATCTTACAAAAAAAGAGTATACGAAGTATCTTGATTATGATAGAATAGGTAAGTGTCTGCAGATGCGTACCTTTGAAAAAGGTGACCGCATTATAGTCGGCGCGGATGGCGCAAGCAAAAAGGTGAACAGGCTTTTCACTGATGCAAAAGTGCCGGTGGACAGAAGATTCCGTGTGCCGCTTGTCACATCAGGCTCTGATGTCATATGGGCTGTGGGACTACGTATGGGCGAGTTCTGTAAGGTGACGGACAGTACGAGGATAATAGTTGAATTGCAATATATAAGAGAAGATAACGAGGAGGAACGACGTTGAAAGAACAGATCGGAGTTATGATCAGCAGCAGTGAAGTTGAGACAAGAATCAGCGAGATGGCAGCGGCAATTGATAAAGCATATGAGGGTAAGACAGTGCATCTGATAGGAATCCTTAAGGGAAGTGTATTTTTCCTGTGTGAACTTGCAAAGAGGATGAAGAATCCTGTAACTATGGATTTCATGTCAGTCAGCAGTTATGGCGACGGTACAAAGTCTTCAGGAATAGTCAAGCTTAACAAAGATCTGGACGAGTCGATCGAGGGAAAGGAAGTCATCATAGTTGAGGATATTCTTGATTCCGGAAGAACTCTTTCATATATAGTTAAGCTTCTCAAAGAGAGAAAACCGGCCAGCCTTGAGGTTATAACATTGCTTGATAAGCCTGAGAGAAGAGTTATACCGGTTGAACTGTATATGACAGGATTCGAGATCCCTGACAGGTTTGTAGTTGGATATGGTCTTGACTGTGCACAGAAGTACAGGAATCTTCCATATATAGGTGTGATAGAGCAGTAAAAAATATGACGCGGCGGTTTATTGTATAAATGGAGCCGCCCGGTCAGAATAAGGAGAATATATGAACAAGAGAAAATTCAGAAATGGGATGATCATTTATCTGCTGATTCTGATAGTTGCATTTGTGCTTATAAACAGGTGGATGCAGTCGGATACCAATGTGACGACGACATACAGCTATACAGATCTGGCAGAGGATCTGAACGATGGCAAGATTTCGGCCATGTCTGTACAGCAGAATGCAGAGATCCCAACAGCGGTGGTTCAGGTCCAGTTTACAAACGGCAAGCAGCTTGCATTCTATGCATCAGATGTCAATGATGTGGTGGAGATATATAACAAGTATCAGGCTGAGGTCGATTCGTACAATGCAAAGTTGTCAGATGATGCTGACAAGAAGACTGTGGCAAAGTGCAGTCTGGAGGATGTAGAGAAGACAAGTATATGGAGTGTCATTATTCCATATGTTCTGGTTATGATAGTCCTATTATTTATCATGATGATGTTCATGAGATCCGCACAGGGCGGCGGTGGCGGCGGCCAGATGATGAACTTTGGCAAGAGCAGAGCGCGCAAAGCGGATGATAGTGCAAAGAATGTTACATTCAAGGACGTGGCAGGACTTGAGGAGGAGAAGGAAGATCTGGAAGAAATCGTCACATTCCTGAAGAATCCTCAGAAGTTTGTAAAGGTTGGAGCACGTATTCCTAAGGGTGTTCTTCTTGTCGGCCCTCCGGGTACAGGTAAGACACTTATGGCAAAGGCTATAGCAGGAGAGGCCGGAGTGCCATTCTTCAGCATATCGGGTTCAGATTTTGTTGAGATGTTTGTCGGTGTCGGTGCCTCAAGAGTGAGAGATCTCTTTGCTGAGGCTAAGAAAAACGCACCGTGTATCGTATTCATAGATGAGATTGATGCTGTTGCGAGACAGAGAGGTTCAGGACTTGGCGGCGGTCATGACGAGCGTGAGCAGACACTCAACCAGCTGCTTGTCGAGATGGATGGTTTCGGTGTGAATGAGGGAATCATCGTTCTTGCAGCTACAAACAGAGTAGATATTCTGGACAAGGCCATCCTTCGTCCGGGACGATTTGACAGAAAGATTCCTGTCAACAGACCTGACGTGAAGGGCAGAGAAGAGATATTGAAGGTTCACGTAAAGAACAAGCCTCTTGCAGAGGATGTCAATCTTCATGAGATAGCAAGAACTACTGCTGGATTTGCCGGCGCTGATCTGGAGAACCTGATGAATGAATCTGCTATAGCAGCTGCAAAGGCAAACAGAGCATATATAACTAAGGAAGATGTTGATAAATCGTTCATAAAGGTAGGAATAGGCGGAGAGAAGAAGAGCCGTCTTGTTCCTGAGAGCGAGAGAAGAATCACAGCATACCATGAGTCGGGACATGCGATATTGTTCCATCTGCTTCCTCATGTGGGGCCGGTTCATCTGGTTTCCATCATTCCTACAGGAATGGGCGCCGGTGGATACACCATGCCGCTTCCGGAGAATGATAATGTATTCATGACCAAGGATAAGATGTTGGATGAGATCAGAGTCAGTCTGGGTGGACGAATTGCCGAGGAGATGATCCTCGACGATATCACAACCGGCGCTTCACAGGATATAAAGGAAGCCAGTAAATATGCCAGGGCTATGGTGACAAAGTACGGTATGTCAGATAAGCTCGGACTCATCAACTACGAGAGCAATGATCAGGAGGAGGTATTCCTCGGCAGAGACCTCGGACACTCAAGGGTGTACAGTGAAGAGGTTGCTGCAGCGATAGATGAAGAGGTTAAGAGAATAGTAGACACATGCTATAAAGAGGCGAGGGCTATTCTTGAGGCGAATATAGATATCCTTCACAAATGTGCATCGATTCTTCTTGAGAAAGAGAGGATCGCAAGACCTGAGTTTGAGGCATTGTTTGTTAAGGAGCAGACAACCGAGAACGATACAGAGCAGCCAGATGCGGCCCAGAATGTCGAGACGACTGCTAGTGTATAGACAGATGTAAATCTGGTGAGATAAAGACAGAGTTTTGTATGGGTTAGTTATTGTGTTTACACATGACTACATACGATATAATTATACAACAGATGCCCGCATAGCTGCGGGCATTTGCTGTATGGTGGGGAAATTAAGATAATACCTGTGGGAGCTGCATGATGGCAGCAGGACCTCAGTTCTATAAAATACATATTTGGAGGATGATGGGGATGAAGATCATAAAGAGAGGGATAAATGCGGTTATACCGTTTCTGCTGGCGAATGTGTATCTGCTGGCAAGGTGTCCAAAGTGGCAGGTTCCACTAATGCCGCTGATAATAACATTGCTGATCGTGTTGGATATGGTCGTGTTGGCAATGCCGTTGCTCAGTCTTAAAAATATACAGACAAATGGGATAAAGAGATGCCAGAGGGGGTGCGAAAATCTGTATTCATTTCTGGCGGCGACAGCATTTTCTGCGGTGGTGCTGATACTTATGATAGTGGGCGTTGTCGATGTGTCAGGGTGGACATGGAAGAACTGGGTGCTGTACATACTGACAGCTGTGATTGTTCTGGCGATAACGTTTTGGGTTGGAATAATCAGGATATATCTATCATCGAGACAGCTTGGGATCAAATGGCGTGTTATTGGAATACTGTGCGGATGGATACCTGTGGTACATTTGATAGTCCTCGGCAAACTGATAAAGCTTGCATCTGACGAGGCGGTATTTGAGAATGAAAAGCTTATAATAGATAACAACAGGAAATGGGATCAGGTGTGCGCCACAAAATATCCAATTTTGATGGTACATGGAGTATTTTTCAGGGATTTCAGATATCTGAACTACTGGGGAAGGATACCTGCTGCTCTTGAGGCAAATGGCGCAAAGATATTCTATGGCAATCATCAGTCAGCGGCGTCAGTTGCGGATTCGGGGCATGAGATCGCGGATAGGATAAAGCAGATAATCCAGGAGACAGGCTGTGGCAAGGTGAATATAATCGCCCACTCAAAGGGAGGTCTGGACAGCAGATATGCCATATCGAAACTTGGTATGGCACCGTATGTGGCATCGCTCACAACGATAAACACTCCACACAGAGGGTGTGAGTTTGCAGATTATCTTCTGGGGAAGATTCCGGAAAAACAGCAGCAGATGGTTGCAGATGCATATAACTCTGCCCTGAAGAAACTGGGGGATACCAATCCGGATTTCATAGCAGCGGTGACAGACCTTACCGCGTCAGCGTGTGCAAAACTCAACGGAGAGATCCCTGATCCACCGGGAGTATATATCCAGAGTACAGGTTCGTGTATGAAGAAACCATCCGGCGGCAGATTCCCACTGAACACGACAAATGCATTCGTAAAGCATTTCGATGGTGAGAATGACGGTCTGGTTGGATATGAATCATTCAAATGGGGCGCCAATTTTATCTATCTGAAACCAGATGGAAACAGGGGAATCTCACACGGGGATGTCATAGATCTCAACAGAGAGAACATTGATACGTTTGACGTGAGGGAATTCTATGTGGATCTGGTGCGTGATCTGAAAAGGCGCGGTTTTTAGAAATATGTTGCTGTTTTGGATAATGTGAACAATAAAAAGTAAAAAATAGGTAATATTCGGGAAATCAATTGTGATTTTGCACAATGACATTTGCTAAATAAAAAAATGTTTGGGCAGACTTTTTCCGGGATATGTATATAATAATAATTGTAACCCCCAATACATTATATAGTTTTGGCTACACCCCATAAGTAACAAAATACCTTCTCCAAAGAGGATAGTCGTACGGTGACTATCCTCTTTATTTGTTTATAAACAAATGTTGATTACTGAGCAATGCTGGTTAGTTGTTGCTTAATAGTAGGAAAAGTATTAAAATAAATGTGTATGTGTATATGCAAGGGAGAGTTTATTATATGCTGGAAAAGAAAACCAACGGACAGAAGATACATGATTATGTGTATAGTGTAAGACCTGTTTTGAATAAGGGTGGATTGTTTGCTGATGGAAGTAAGTATTATGTCAGCCCTCAGGAGCCTGGTGTGGATCAGGAAGTGAAGGTCAGATTCAGAACGACTGCGGACAATGTGGATTCGGTCTACCTTATATATAATGAAGAGAAAGTGGCGATGACAAAGGAGAGCTCCAACAGGATATTTGATTTTTATACGGCAACTATTCCTGCGGGACTTGAGTTTATCAGATATCATTTTGAGATTCATTCGGGAAGGGTTACGTGCTTTTATGATAAGCTGGGCCCTACAAAACAGAATGATCGTGAATATGATTTCGAGATATGTCCGGGCTTTACTGTACCAGAGTGGGCAAAGGGCGCGGTTTTTTACCAGATATTTGTGGACAGGTTCTGCAATGGAGACAAGTCCAATGATGTGCAGGATAACGAGTATTCATATATAGGTTCAGGTTCAGTACAGGTGAAGGATTGGGAGCAGCGGCCGAGTACGATGGATGTGGGCCGGTTCTATGGAGGAGACCTGCAGGGCGTTATGGATAAGCTGGATTATCTGCAGGATCTGGGAGTCGATGTCATATATCTGAATCCTATATTTGTATCCCCTTCAAATCACAAGTATGACATACAGGATTATGATTATGTCGATCCACATTTTGGAAGGATCGTTGACGATGAGGGAGACTGCCTTCCTCCGGGATGTCTTGAGAACAAGCAGTCATCAAGATATATAAACAGAGTTACGAATAAGAAGAATCTCGAGGCCAGCAATCAGTTCTTCGCCGAGCTGGTGGAGGAGATACACAAGCGCGGAATGAAGGTCATCTTAGATGGCGTGTTCAACCACTGCGGTTCATTCAACAAATGGATGGACAGAGAGTGTATATATGAGAATCAGGAGGGCTATGAGAAGGGTGCATTTGTATCAAAGGACAGCCCTTACAACACCTTCTTCAAGTTTTATAATGAGAATGCATGGCCATATAATACGACGTATGATGGCTGGTGGGGGCATGATACTCTGCCAAAGCTCAACTATGAGGATTCTCCGAAGCTGGTTGAGTATATCATGAAGATCGCGAGAAAATGGGTGTCACCTCCATACAATGCAGATGGATGGAGACTTGATGTGGCTGCGGATCTGGGGCATTCCCCTGAGTACAATCACCAGTTCTGGCGGGAGTTCAGGAGAAATGTAAAAGAGGCTAATCCGAATGCCATTATTCTGGCAGAGCATTATGGCGATCCGAAGAGCTGGCTGAAGGGCGATCAATGGGATACAGTTATGAACTACGATGCGTTCATGGAGCCTATCACATGGTTCCTCTGCGGTGTTGAGAAGCACAGCGACGAGTTCCGTGGAGACCTGCTGGGTAATTATGACGCATTTAAGGGTGCGATGAACTATCATATGTCCAGATTTCTGAGGCCATCCATTGATGTGTCCATGAACGAGCTGTCAAACCACGACCATTCCAGATTCCTCACGAGAACCAATAGAAAGGTCGGACGACTTCACACTATGGGGGCAGACGCCGCTGATCAGGGCGTGGACAAAGGTATATTCAGACAGGCTGTTGTATTCCAGATGACGTGGCCGGGCGCTCCTACTATTTACTATGGAGATGAAGCCGGTGTGTGTGGATGGACGGATCCTGACAACAGAAGAACTTATCCATGGGGACATGAGGACAAAGAGCTCATACAGTTTCACAAGGACATTATAAATATACACAAGTCATATGAGGCACTTAAGTCAGGTTCGGTATTATATCTCCACGGTGGACACAAGATACTCTGTTATGGAAGATTTACAGACAACAAGCAGGTGGTTGTCATCATGAACACCAACTATGAGGATGTTGATCTGAAACTTCATATCCGTCAGATAGGAGTGTACAACCACTCTATACTCAGAAGAGTGATGCTGACAAACGAAGAGGGGTATACCTTAGAGACTCAGGATTTTATGGTAGAGCACAACGTGCTTACAATCAAGGCTCCAAAGATGAGCGCCATGATATTGGTGAGAGCATAGCAATGCATTGATATAAAAACAGGATCATCCGTGTGCTGCGGATGATCCTGTTTTTTAACTCCTTGGGGGGAGTGTTATGTAGTTGCGGTCCAGGGGGAAGAGTTTTGGTCTGAAGTCCTCCTTTGTCAGGTCAAATATGGAATGTGATACAAGAAAATAATATGTCTCGACAGCCTGATCCACATTTATGTTTGTGATCTCCGGGCTGTTCAGATAACCTTTTATGGCAACGGTTAATCCCATGACCAGATATTTACATATGATGAGAGGGGATAACATCGGGTTGTCCGGCAGAAGATCGGTGTCGAAGATCTTAAGGTGTTCATTGAAAAAGTTTGTAAACTGTTCTATCATCACCTGTTCAAAGCTGTTCTGCCCCGTTGTCTCGAAGAGCTTTCTGTACAGCTTTGCCTCATTGATAATGTGTGTGAAGAGATACTTGATTGCTTCAAGTATCATGTTGTGCTCCAGAAGGACCTCCAGTTCTTTGGTCACTTCATTATATAGCATATAGTCCATTAGTTCGTATTTATCTTTGAAGTATCTATAGAATATAGGCCTTGATATGCCGGCGTCCTCGGCTATCATGGTTACTGTAACTTTGTCAAAAGAATTTTCATTTACAAGTTTTTTGAAACTTTTTATAATTCTGTCTTCGGTCTTTTCTTCGCTTGAATTGGCCACTTTTTAAACCTCCTGTTTTTAGTCTGTATATGGATATTCTTAAACAATTCTCAAATAATTGTGTTTATCGGATTTTATTTCATATGTTCCAATTTTGAATATGTGTTCATACGTTTGTTACAGATTAGCATATTTGTAACAAAATGTAAACGTTTTCGTATTTTGGGTAGTTTATTTAGAAAAAAACAGGTTGTATAATCCACCACAGAATAGAAAAAGGAGATGTTGAAGCTATGTTAAAACTAGGAGAAAAGATAGTAAGTGCGAGAGTTGTAATACTGATTCTCAGCTTCGTTCTTCTCATACCAGCGGCATACGGCTATATCAAGACCAGGGTAAACTACGATATTCTGTCATATCTTCCGAAGGATATCGAGACCATGGAAGGTCAGGATATACTGGTTGACCAGTTTGGTACAGGGGCGTTCTCACTGTATGTGGTGGAGGGAATGGAAGACAAAGATATCTCTGCACTGAAAGAGAAGATTGAAAATGTTGACCATGTGTCAAAGGTTATATGGTATGACAGTTTTGCGGATCTGTCAGTCCCAAAGAGTATGCTTCCAGACAGCCTGTACGACGCATTCAATAATGATGAGAAGGATGCCACGATGATGGCCATCATATTTGATGATACTACCTCGGCAGACGAAACAATGGATGCCATAGAGGAGATCAGAAAGATATCGAATAAGCAGTGTTTTCTTTCAGGTATGTCAGCAGTTGTCGTCGATACAAAGAAGTTGTCTGAGAAAGAGACTCCGATATATGTGTTGATAGCGGTTATATTAAGCAGCATCATACTGGCAATCACGATGGATTCCATCATGATACCGGTTCTCTTCCTTGCAAGTATAGGAATGGCCATTGTATACAACCTGGGTTCGAATATATTTATGGGTCAGGTATCATACATAACAAAGGCGCTGGCTGCGGTTCTGCAGCTTGGAGTTACGATGGATTACTCCATTTTCCTGTGGCACAGCTACAAGGCACAGCAGAAGGAATACACTGATAAGAAAGAGGCTATGGCACATGCCATTGCTGAGACTGTATCATCAGTCGTGGGAAGTTCTATAACTACAGTTGCCGGTTTCGTGGCACTGTGCTTCATGAGCTTCACACTTGGACTTGACCTTGGTATTGTCATGGCAAAGGGTGTTGTACTCGGAGTTATCGCCTGTGTAACTATACTCCCATCTCTTATCCTTGTATTTGACAAGGCTATAGAGAAGACGACCCATAAAGTTATCCTTCCTGAGTTTAAGGGAGTAGGAAAATTCATAGCTAAGCACTACAGGATATTCCTGGTATTGTTTGTAATCATCCTTATCCCTGCGATATACGGATATAATCATACAAAGGTTTATTACAAACTTGATTCATCGCTTCCGGACAGTCTGGAGAGTGTGCAGGCCAACAAAGAGCTGGCTGAGGCGTTCAATATGAATTCAACACATATGATACTTGTCACAAATGACCAGAGTGACAAAGATACACGAAACATGATGACGGATATCGAGAGCATAGATGGAGTTAAATTCTGTCTCGGACTCGACAGCATCATAGGTGCCGGAATCCCATCAAACTTCATTCCGTCTGAGGTCACTGAGGCGCTCAAGAGTGATGATTGGCAGTTGATACTCGTTGGCTCTGAGTATGAGGTTGCATCGGATGAGGTCAACAACCAGTGTACTGAGATCGAGAATACGATCGACTCATACAATGAGAAGAACATGCTGGTCGGTGAGGCTCCTTGTACAAAGGATCTTATCAATATAACAGATAAGGACTTTGCATCAGTCAGCACGGTATCGATAGGTGCGATATTTATCATCATCCTCTGTGTATTTGGCTCAATATCACTTCCTATAGTGCTTGTTGCCGTCATAGAGTTTGCGATATTTATCAACATGGGTATTCCTTGCTTTACGGGAACTGAGATACCATTCATAGCTTCGATAGTCATCGGTACTATCCAGCTTGGTGCAACGGTTGATTATGCCATACTGATGACCACCAAATATAAGAGAAACAGACTTGGCGGATACAGAAAGTTTGATGCTGTTGCAACCGCATGTCAGGAGTCTGTACAGTCCATAGTAGTCAGTGCACTTTCATTCTTCGCTGCTACATTTGGAGTAGGTCTCTACTCAGACATAGATATGATCAGTGCGTTGTGTACACTTATGGCACGTGGAGCGCTCATAAGTATGTGCTCAGTTATACTGATGCTTCCGTCAGCATTGATGCTATTTGACAAGGTCATCATGTTCAGGTACAGGAAGAACTTGATGGATGGTCCGTCATCCCGGGATGGCAGTGACCAGGCTGCAGCCCCACAGGCATAGCAGCCACAGATATATGTAACTACGAGTTCGTAGAATCCGATAAAGGATTCCCGCTTATCACATATCGTCACCGGATTTAGCCGGTGACATAGTATAGAAAGAGGTAATAAGTATGATCAAATGGAAGAAATATATATGCGTGGCATTATCGGCCGCTATGATGGCAAGTTTGGCAACAGGTTGTGGAGACACAACAAATGACAGTGCTTCTTCAGATAAGGAAGAGACAACAGCCGAGAGTGCTGCAGATACGCTTCAGGATGCACTTACATCACAGGTTTCTGCTTCAGATTCAACAGATGCAGATAAAGAGGAGACAGTGTATGTACTCGCAGATGCAAATGGTGATGCAAATGATGTTACAGTCAGCACATGGCTTAAGAATGCTGACGGTTCTGCGGGATTGAACGACAAGACAAATCTCACTGATATAGAGAATGTGAAGGGCTATGAGGGATATACAGACAACGGTGATGGCACTATCACATGGAATGCAGAGGGTAAGGATATCTACTATCAGGGAAAGTCGAAAGAGCAGCTTCCTGTGGATGTGAAGATCACATACAAGCTTGACGGCGAAGAGATAGAGCCATCAGAGCTTGCCGGCAAGAGTGGTAAGGTGACAATAAGATTTGACTATACAAACAATACAAAGCAGACAATGAGTATAAATGGCAAGAACAATGAGGTTATCTCACCATTTGTCATGCTGTCAGGAATGATACTTCCCGTTGACAAATTCTCAAATGTTCAGGTTGAGAATGGCAAGGTCATATCAGAGGGAAGCAACCAGATAGTAGTCGGATATGCGGTTCCTGGCTTCAAGCAGTGCCTGGAGGATGGCATAAATGACAGCAAGATTCAGACAGCTCTTGACAATATAGATGTACCTGATTATGTAGAGGTATCTGCGGATGTTACTGATTTTGAGCTTGCTATGACTATGACGGTTGCAGCAAGTGATCTTCTTGGCTCAGATGCAGATGATGCTATAGATGAGGTTAAGGACAAAGCGGATATCAGTGAGCTTTCAAGCAGTGCAGATAAGCTGGGTGACTCAGCAGACCAGCTCGAGGAAGGCTCGGGCAAGATTACAAATGGTCTTGAGACTCTGAAGGACGGTACTTATTCGCTTAAGACAGGAGCTTCAACTCTTGCAGATGGAGCCGCTTCACTTGAGACATACACAAGTCAGCTCGCAGCAGGAACAAGCCAGATATCAAGTGCTATGGGAACTCTGGATGAAGGTATTAATTCTATAAAGACAGGATCGGCGGCGTTAAAGGATGGAGCGGCTACTCTTGCAACAGGGGCATCAACTCTTGATACAAGTGTGGGTACTCTTAAGAGTGGTGCAGACAAACTGAATACAGGTGCAGCTTCACTGGTTGCCGGTTTTGCAGGCGATGGCAAGACAACCGATGGTGCTGTAAAGGGCGCAAAGGATCTCTCAACAGGACTAAGTACATTGTCAACAAGCTCACAGACACTTGCAGCAGGTGCAGATACTCTGAATACAGGTATAGGAACTCTGATATCAACACTCACATCACTTCCTGACACAGCAGCACAGACTGTATACGATAAGGCAGGAGTATCAAGTGCGGCAGAGATACAGGGCCTTATGGACCAGCTTTCACCTGCTCTGGCAATGGGAAGAGATGCTCTTGATGCAGCAAAGGGCGCAGGAAGCTATGATGCCATGATGACACAGTATACAGCCCTTGCACAGGCTCAGGGAGCACTCAATGCCATAGATGATATTGAGGCGACACTGAACTCAGCAGATAATCTTAAGTCAATAAAAGAACTGACGGATGGAGCTGCTGCTCTGAAGGACGGTTCAGCAGCACTCTCAGCCGGAATTGGTACGGCGGCAACAGGAGCAGCAAGTCTTTCGACAGGAATCGGACAGCTCTACACTGGAGCAAAGACTCTGAGCGATGGAATTGGATCTCTTGCAACAGGAGCAGCCGAGCTCAAGAAGGGTTCAAAGACTCTGAGTGATGGTGCGGCAACCATATCCACAAATATGAACACTCTGTATCAGGGAAGCCTGACACTTGCAACAGGCAGTGGACAGCTCAAGACAGCCACAAGCACACTTGACAGCAGCGCAGGCCAGATCGCAGCCGGAGCAAAGACTCTCAGCAGTGGAGCAGCACAGCTCAACGAGGGCTCAAAGACTTTGGATAGTGGAGCAGAAGAACTTGTATCTGGATCAAAGACACTGAGCGATGGAATGAAGCAGTTCAATGAAGATGGTATCAAGAAGATTACCAAGTTGTTTGCCGGAAATTATCAGGAAGATATAGATTACATCGAGGCTTTGTTCTCAGATGATACAAAGTATACATCATTTGGAGGAACGTTGGATGGAACTACAAGCACAGTTAAATTTATATATGAGACAGGTTCAATAAAGACAGATGCTGATGAAAAATAACGCATTGCAATGTCTTGAATTTAATACATATCTTCGTGTTGACTTTACTGTAGCCTTAGGTTATAGTATAAGCGTCCGTGAGGATAATGGTAACATTTACTATAATTTAGGAGGAATTTGAACATGTTTGATAAGGTTAAGGCGATATTCGAGGAGCAGTTAGGCGTTTCACAGGACGAGATGAAGCTTGACACAAACTTCAAGGATGATCTTGGTGTTGATTCACTTGATCTTTATGAGATTGTTATGAAGCTTGAGGATGAGTTCGACGTTGAGATCCCTGCTGAGGAGCTTGATGATGTTGCTACATTTGAGGATGTACTTAACTACCTTAAGAGCAAGGGTGTTGAGGAGTAATTATTATTAGTAATATTGCTAACTGAACAGATTGGACTGTATTTGAATACATTTGTTATTCAAAGTTGTCGTGTATCGGACATGACATAACTTTGGTAAGCCAGCCAGGACAGACTGTCCTGACTGACCATCCAGAGCTATATATGAATTCAAAGAATGATTTTTTATGGCAGATGCCTTTGCGGCATGTGCTTTTTTTTATGCCCGAGGTGCGGGGCCTGCGGCGGGGTCAGGCCCCCTTGCCAGAGATGGGGTCAGGCACTTTGCCAGAGAGGCGGGGTCAGGCACCCTTGCCAGAGATGGGGTCAGGCACCTCTGCCTGCGGTGGGGTCTGACCCCATCTGTGAGGGATGGTGGTATATCTGCACTTGCGCTTTATTCTGCGCTGTTTTATAATAGTTGGTGCTGGTGGCAGCACAAATATAGCATAAGGTGGTAAAAGAAGAAATGAGCAAGATAGCGGTTATATTCCCAGGTCAGGGTGCTCAGTATGTGGGCATGGCTAAGGATTTTTATGATAACTTTGAGGACAGCAGAAAGGTGTTTGATGTGGCTGAAGAGGCTCTGGACATTGAACTTAAAAAGATTTGCTTTGAGGAGAATGATGACATCAATAAGACAGAGTATACACAGCCTGCGATGGTTGCTGCAGAGGTTGCTATATATGAGCATCTGAAGAATGCAGGACTCAAAGCTGATGTATTTGCTGGACTTTCTCTTGGTGAGTATAGTGCTCTCGTAGCGGCAGGTGCTATGACACTTGAGGATGGTATAAAGACAGTTAGAAGAAGAGGAATACTTATGCAGAATGAAGTACCTCTTGGAATGGGCGGAATGGCAGCAGTTATAGCTATGGACGCAGATAAGATCGCAGAGATATGCGAGAATACCCCGGGCAAGGTGCAGATAGCCAATTACAACTGCCCTGGACAGATCGTTATATCAGGTGAGGCAGAGGCGGTTAAAGCTGCATCTGCAGCACTGTCTGAGGCCGGTGCAAAGAGAGTTATCCCACTTAACGTAAGTGGTCCATTCCACTCACAGATGCTTGTGCCTGCAGGTGAGAAGCTTTACGACTTCCTTCAGGATATCAAAATAGCAGATGATTTTGTACCTTACTACTGCAACGCAGATGCGGAGGAGATCACAGACGCAGCAAAGGTTAAGGAGCTCCTGAAGAGACAGGTGTACTCATCAGTAAGATGGCAGCAGACAATAGAGAACATGATAGCTGACGGCGTTGACACATTTATCGAGGTTGGCCCGGGTAAGACTCTCACAGGCTTCATGAAGAAGATCAACAGAGAGGTAAAGAGTATAAATATTGCAACTGTAGACGATTTAGCGAAATTGGAGGAACTGAATGCTTAAGGACAAGGTGGCAGTGGTAACAGGTGCCGGAAGAGGTATCGGACGTGAGATAGCAAAGACATTTGCCGGATATGGCGCAAAGGTAGTAGTAAACTTCAACGGATCAGAGGAGCGTGCAAACAGCCTGGTTGAGGAGATCAAGGCAGCAGGCGGAGAGGCTGTGGCATTCAAGGCAAATGTGGCAGATTTCGCTGAGGCTGAGGCTCTCATGAAGTTTGCAGTCGCTACATATGGAAGAATAGACATTCTCGTGAACAATGCGGGAATCACAAGAGACAATCTTGTGCTTGGCATGAAGGAGGCTGATTTCGATGATGTTATCAATATCAACCTCAAGGGTACATTCAACTGTATCAAGCATGTGTACAGAACCATGATGAAGCAGAAGTATGGACGTATCATCAATATGTCATCTGTAGTTGGTGTTGAGGGAAATGCAGGTCAGGTGAACTATGCAGCGTCCAAGGCCGGTGTTATCGGTATCACTAAGTCCATCGCCAAGGAGCTCGGAAGCCGTGGAATCACAGCAAATGCAATCGCTCCTGGATTTATCAAGACAGATATGACAGATGCTCTGTCAGACAAGGCAAAGGAGGCTATGCTTGACCATATCACAGTCAAGAGACTCGGTGAGGTTTCAGATATCGCTGAGACAGCGGCGTTCCTTGCATCAGACAAGGCATCATACATAACAGGACAGGTCATCAAAGTAGATGGCGGAATGAGCCTGTAATAATAATTCGTATAGAAGGAAAAAGAGATCGTACTTTGAAAGTCCGGTCTCTTTATTTTTACAGGGATGGGAGGATATCATATGTCTTGGCATGAGGCATATGGTAAATAGGATATGCGTGGAGATAACATATGGATCATAGCGGCGGCCGCCTTGCTCCTGCTTTTGGTGATGAGTGCTATACAACTGGTTCTTTTAAGAAGACGGAGACAGCTAGAGAGGCAGTACAAGGAACTTGAACAGACAATCAGCGATGATGATGAGCAGTACATGCGCATCGTGGATGAAAGCCGGAATTACAGGCACATACGACATGACCTGAAGAAGCAGGAGCGGGTCATGGCGATGGCTGCTGGGGGAACCGGTATAACAAAATACACTGGAAATATTGTGCTGGATTCAGTTCTGACCCAGGAGTACAGCGACGCTGAGGCTGGCGGTATAGTTATGGACATAAATGCCCTAGATGGACTTGGCATAGAACTTTCGGATAAAGAGATAGTCAGCTTATTTGCAAATCTCCTGGACAATGCCAGGGAATCCTGTGAGAGATGCAGAAAGAATGGGGGTCAGGCCCCTCTCAGAATTGACATATCAATTAAGCTGCTAAACAAGGGGTCTGACCCCTCTGGCCCCTTGGGTACCTGGTTGTTGATAGAGGTTGAGAACAGCAAGTCAGAAACTGAGCATGTGGATGTGGATGACATGAAGACCAGCAAGTCAGATAAGGCAAATCATGGATATGGCGTGGCAATAATATGCGACATAGTACGCAAATATAATGGGGAAATATATATGCGGGATGAGCGGGATATGTTTCGGACGGAGATCAGAATCCCATTGTAAACATATGTTTATTGCAACAGAAAATGGAGGATATGATGACAGGTGGTATTGATTGGGCGAAAGTCGTTGCTGAGGTTGGAAGTGCACTCATAATTTGTGCGGCTGTGCTTTCGTCATTGCCGTATAAAAGAAAAAAGATAAGTGTAGTCGTTATGTTTGCACTGAATCTTGGGTTTTATGTGTGTGTCCAGCACATGAAAGAGATCGGGGGCGTGGGTCTTCTCTTTGCACCATTGCTAGACATATCATTTTCATTTGTGACTATAGGACTGTTTACCAAGGGAATCATATGGAAAAACTATCTTATACTTTTCCTGACTGCCCAATGCTGCAATGTTGGTACGGTACTTGTAACTCTGATATTCAAATCGTGTGCCCAGACTATGGCTGATGCCGCTCTTGGAAATTATAGTAATGTACAGGGAATCGCCATAGCGACGGTCGCATCGGTTCTCATGACGATTCCTATGGGATGTCTGTTCAGACGATTGCTGCATCCCGAGGTGTATGACAGGGAACGGCTTTATAAGACAATTGATATAGTGCTTGTAATTGGAAATGTGGCAGAGTATTATTTCAGGATAAATTTCAGTAATTACCTCAAACTTGTAACGGATAAAGGTACTCTGATAGGTATACTCAGTCAGCTTTTCATGACAGTAGTTCTGGTGCTCACATTGAATGTGGCCGCAGGAGTATATAACAGGTCAGAGAGAAAGAGAATCCAGAGAGAAAAGGCTCTGCTTGAAAGTCTGGCTGCGGAAAACTATGATCACTATCAGAAGTTGGCAAATGAGAACCGTGAACTTCAGGAACTTGGGAAAAACCACAGTGCACAGGCTGTGAGAAAATATGCTGAAAAACTTAGAAAGTATGGCCAGGAACTCAGCGGATTCCCACTGAGCGGAAATATGACCGTGGATGCCCTGTTGTGCAGATACAGTAGAGATGCGGCAAAGCATGGCGTGCAGTTTGACGCGGTTGTGGAACCACTGCTGGATATCCCTGTAAGTGAGGTGGAGTTGATATCGATATTTGAATACCTGATGCGGGCCATGTACAATGCCGTATGCGAAGAGCAAAATAGCAGGTGGATGTCAGTAAAACTTCGATTTAGAAACGGCATGATGCTCCTGATGGTGGAGGGCAACGCAAGCCAGCTAAACCGCAGCAGAGAAGACCGCCGGTGCATAAGGCTTGTCCGCGAAATGACAGAAAACCATTCCGGTGTGCTAACCCAGACCAGGGATACTGTGCAGGTCTTTATACCAAATGCGGAAATTGGATAATAAAGCGGGAGTACCCCGGATTTTTTTGTGTAGAATCCGCTCTGCAGTCAAAGACTTCCGGATTGAAAAAGGTCAAAACGTAAAGGAGGTATCTGTATGAACTCTGCTGAATTTGGACTTGTGTTTATGGCTACTTTACTGATATTTTGTGCAACGTGGTCTATACCATTTAAAAGAGATGGGATATGGATACGCCTCAGTCTCCTGCTTGTCATATTTGGACTGGAGACATGTGTGCTCCTGATCCAGAGATTTGGTGTGGCTGGGAAGTTTGCCGCAACTATATTGGAGCTACTGGGGCATTTTATATTGGTTGGAATATATTGCAAGGGTATAATCTGGAAAAATTTTCTTATATTTTATATAGTTATGCAGTGTGCCAATATACTGATGGCTATCGAAACTGCGATTATTCCAAGTTTTGCTGCTGCTTTCGAAGTTATGCTTGTCAGGGCTGGTCAGGTGAATCTTTTGGCTTATGTGTTGATGACATCGGTAAAAGCAGTTGAGACATATCTGGTGGCTCATGGGTTTAGAAAGCTTATGAAGCCTGAGGTTCTATCCGGTGCAAATGTATACAGAACCATGTCGCTTATACTCTTGACATTAGTTGGTTTTTTGAGCTCGGTTGGCCATGAAATCGTAGATGAGAAAAGATTGGTGTATGCTGACAACCGTATGCTTCTGGTTGCATTCTGGATAACATTTACGATTATATGGCTGCTGGTTCTCAATCTTATAGCTTATATATACAACAGGGCTGAGAAGAAACGTGTCATGAACAGAAGGGCGCTTATAGAGAAACTGGCAGATGACAACTATAATCACTATAGGGATCTTGCAAGGTCAAATGATGAGCTGAAGATTTTGTACAGCAGAACGAATATGTTCAGAGACGTATCCGACAGGGATAAGATATATGCCGAGTATGTGAATAATCTGGATTCAGGAGCCAGGGACAGATATGAGTTCTCTCTGAGCGGATGTCTGGCGGTGGATTCTCTGCTTTATGAATACAGCGAGAAGGCGAAGACGGCGGGAGTCGGTTTCTCTGCGGTGCTGGAACCATTTGAACTGCTTCCGATATCTATGCAGGATGCGGCAGCCATCGTGGAGTATCTCATGGAGGGCGTATTTGCCAGGGTGACAGGCGGACACAGGTCTGATGCCTGGATCATGCTGGATTGGCGAATGAGAAGAGGTATGATGATAATCGTGCTTGCGTATCATGGCGCAGAGAAGAAAAGGTTTTCAAGAAGAAATATAGAGTTTGTCAGGGATATAGTCAGCATGCATTACGGTGTGGTCCAGACGATCCGTGAGGACGAAGAAGATCAGATAAGATTGTTTATTCCGAGTCAGAATGATAACAGTAAAGAGACAGAAGATACCGGGCTGGCGGCTGTGTAGATGTCACAGCTGCTGGCTCAGTTCGTCTATATGGTTTTGCAATATACGGTTTGTATCTTCCACAGACAAGATCATGTCATACTGAGGAAGCATCTGAACGAAATCCATGATTGAACTGCAGATGGAGTATTCGCACAGCGGAATACATATCGTATTGCCGTCATTCCTGGTGAGCATGATATATGTTGTCATGGGCGGTGCAAATGATATGGTCAGGTTCAGTGACGTGCGGAGTTTATTTCTGTCGATAAGAAGAAATGTATAGTCTTCTGCGTTGGTGTTGGATTCTATGATGCGGTTTAATATGGTTATCCGGTCTGCAACGTCTGTTCTCGCAGCGAGATTATCGGGGAAACTCATAACTTTGCCATATCTGGAGAACAATTCCAGTCCTTCATATGTGAACAGGACAGTGTGATTTTCAGACTCGAGCTGTTTTATTCTTGCTAAGAGTTTGGTCTTCAAAATATCACGGTAAGGAGTATCATACATATACTTGTCAATCATAGAAGGGGTGAAGAATTTTTCAAATGTCGGCTGTACATTTATGCACATATTGTGTTCTGGATAGGTGGCTGGTGACGAGGCCATGATCTGATCCAGCAGCTCTGATGGGGATTGTTTGCCGTTTGTCAGAGTGTGGGATCTGGACAGTGCGGAATTGTACACGTCCAGATAGTGTTGATGGAATTCTTCATTTGCCACAAAGAATGCCTCCCTGAAATCAGGTGAGAGAAATATCACGTGGGTGTTGGTTATGATGTAATTTGGAAATGCAATCACTTCCATCTGAAAGTCATTGTGCGCTGCATAGTAATAGTGGACAGAAAAATTTCCTGTGCAGGCGGAAAAAAACGGCAGCAGATTGGCGATACACTGCAGATTGTGCATGTTGTCGTAGTTGCCGTGCAGATCCCTGACTTTGCAATACTCAATGAGCTGTGTCGTAGTCAGGCTGCTGAATTCCTCGTTGTAGAATAGTTTGAGCAGATTTGAAATATAGGATTTGCTCATGTCGGCAAAGATGTATAGGTATGGATCTTCAAAATTCTTTACCGCATATCGGACTATGGAATATATGAAACTGGTTATCTGGAATTGATCGTGGATAAAAGCATAATCAGGTATCTCCGATACGTCGGTTATGAATGAATCTGCCTGAATAGCAGAGCTCTGGCCAAGGAGATCGGCAGGAGTTTCAAGTATGTTTCTTATCTGCATATGGGTCTGGTAACGGTCCTGACCTATCTGGTCTATGAGAAAATATTTATCAAATTCAGCTTTTTCAGATGGGGACAGGGAGAAGAAAGGGATGAGTTTCTCGTACATCTGTGTAGTGAGTTTTCTCTGCCCGGCCAGAACCTTCTGAAGAGTGGTTCTGTTTATGCCGCATATTGATGCGAGTGAATATATGGTATATCCATTTGCATCAATATGTCTTTTGATCAAATCCTGAATCTGTTCCATGTCATACCTCCTGTTTAAAAGCCTTTTACTGATGGTTTATTATAACAAAGTTCCATAAAAGTTGTCACTATATTTGTCACACATTGAAAGCGATATTGAAACAAATATAATAAAAATATGGTTTTGATGGCAGAATTTTCTGATATGTCATGACTGCCAGATAATGAGTGGGAGATTGTATATAAAGTACGTGATTCGTGGAGCGTTTGCAGGTGAAAGGTGTTCGTGAACCTGAAGTATCCGGGGGATTTGTCATAAACCGGATGGCGCTCCACGAAGTAATTAATTAGGTTGAGGCCGCTTAAATTATTATAGGTTTTTTGCGTTGCATTATGTCGAAAAGTTGTGCATGATTATACTAAAGTTATGCAATAATTCTTAAAAATAACGACCTATTTTGGTAACATAGACAGGTATACTTAATTGAGAGGTCTAGATAATGAAAATAATAATTTGTGATGATTCGATTAAAGAGGCGGAGAAAACAAAAGAGGTTCTTGTCAGCAATAAGTTGGCGGATGAGTCTGATATAACCATATTTTTGCCGGATGATCTTAGGGGTGAGATTGAGCGCAGAACACTTTCGTGTGATATAGCGGTTATGGATATAGAGTTTGATGCTGTTCCTTACAATGGAATAAACCTGAGTGCTGCCATCAATGAACTGTTGCCGTTCAGCCAGATCATTTATCTTACAAATATTCTGGAGTTCGCTCCTGATGTCTATGAGACAAAGCATTGCTATTTTGTTCTCAAGTCCAATATGGATCTTATGCTTCCACGTGCGGTGAACAAAGCCGTAAATATAATAGAGAAGAACAAGGATGCAGCAGTTATGGAGATAGTCTGCGATGGCAGCCGTGTGCTCATACCTCAGCACGACATAGTATTTGTCGAGAGGTCCCAGCGCAAGCTGACCATACATACAGAGAAGTCGGACTACAGTTTCTACAGTTCACTGAAGAAATTTCTGTCACAGACCAACGGTCTGTTCGTGCGCTGCCATGAGGCTTATGTGGTCAACCTTGATTATGTAAATGTGGTGAAGAAGGACCTTGTCCAGATGGAGGGAGGCAGAGAACTGCCGATCGGGATTTCATTTGAGAAGAACTTCAGAACCAGATACATGAACTATTGGGCTGACAGGGTGTGACATGTCTGTAAAAGGCTGCTTTGAATGGGCGGGAGCCTGGAAGGAGAAAAGAATGAGAAACAAAAGAATGAGAAAGAGATGGAAAACTTTGAGTGTGGTTTCCGGTCTGGCTATCGTAGTCATGACGGGATGCAGCGGTCTTCCGGGACTGATGGATATCGACTCGGCTACTACAGAAAAAACTACAGAAGTTCATACCACTGAGACTGTGCCTGAGACTGAGGAGAAGACTGAGGAGAAGACTACAGAGGCTGCCATTGACGCAAATGCAATATGGGACGATTTTATACAGTCGGGTGAATACAGGAAATACACAGGTGAGTGTTACTCATCGGCTAGGGAAAATGTCACCGAGACACCTGATGATCTGAATTGCTTCAAGTATGTACGATATGACCTTGATGGGGACGGCGTGAATGAGTTGATCCTTGAGGCAGATGCCACAAATGATGTCACAGATGACGATAATTTCAATTATGAATGGACATTTGGCATTTCTGATAAGGACAGCATAGTTCAGGCAGATTCAAATCTCGGATACGGTGATATGAGATATTCTGCAAAGTACAGCGCACTTGTGGGCATACCTTCAAACAAGCCAAATCAGAATCTTTCAGCATGGACATTTTATACATATGCGGATGGTGAAGTTACGCCGCAGTTTACTGTCATGAGACAGGACGGACAGGAGATTCTCAGAAAGGGATCTGAGGACGAGGATATATCAGGACAGTTTGACACATACATGAGCAGCTGCACGGCTTTTGACTGGATAGAGATAAAGTCTGATGGGGAGGCTGTCTCAAGTGGACAGGAAGACGCATCCGCTGGTAAGGAAGAGCAGACGGAGGCCGTGGATCAGAGTGAGGAGACCACGGAGGAACAGACTGACACAGCTGCGGAAGAGCAGACGGAAGCTTCTTCGGGAGGTGCAGATTCCGGTTCTGTTTTGATATCAAGCGATGAACTCTGCGATGGTTACTGGACACAGTACGGCCAGCAGAGCTGGCTCATCAAGTTTGCCAGTGATGGAACTGCGAAGGTGTACAACATGATCGGCGTCATTGAGACTGCACAGGGCAACAGCCTTTCCGGTGCAGAGATAGTCTCAGATGTGACATACTCATTTGATGGTTCGATCCTCACTATAAATGACTTTGTAAATGGCAATACGGTGACCCTCACCGCACACACCCAGGATGAGACTCCTGGCTATATGACAGATAAGCAGCGAGGTGCAGGAAGTGTGTTCTTCTACGAGGACGGCTTCGACAGCTCCGACCCTATGGGACAGCCTGTAGTCATAGGCATGGCAGACACTTCTGACAGCATGGTAGCTCAGGCTGTGGAGTGGGTGGAAAGCCAGTAGGGAAGTTATGCACGACCATAACCAAGTTATGCACGCTCTATTCAATTAGGCAGTGCAAAATATTAAAATAAAATCATCGAAATAGGTGTTTGCGAAACTCAAAATAGAGTAGAACACGAAAGGAGGAGTTTCGCAGACACCTATATTTTTTAGAATGCGAGGAGGGTATTCGTATGAAAAAGTGGGCCAGAAGAATGTTAAAATTATACTGCGTTTCTCTGCTTGTGCTTTGTATGATGATGGTAAATATTGCATCAGTATATGCAGATAGCAATGGCGGGGATGATTTTGACTATTATCTGTATAAGGCAGATATGTTTGCGGATGGGGAGACAAGAAGTGGGATTAATGTTGACCAACTAGTTGAGGCACGACATCCATCACAGATTCTTATCGATGATCTGAATAAAGATAGTAACAGTTTTGAGAAAAAAGTAAATGCGTGGAAAGCACTTCATTTTGTGACTGATCCAGGTAAGATAGCTGAGGGAGCTATAGATGAAAAGGGATATTATACAGCTATTATACTCAGTGCATTTAAAGCGGAAAGTACATCGATTAAATTTGTAGATAAAAGTATACAGGAGGGATGGGCGGAGACTAATAATCTTATTTCTCAGATAAAAAATGTTGCTGAATCGGCAGATAATATTGACAATGGATACTTTCAGAAAAGTACAAAGCTTTCGTCTATGACATCTTCAGAGAAGGCTTTGTTAGAAAAAGAGATGAAGGATTATTTTGCCAAAAATCATCCTCTGATAACTGATTCGGCGACAGTTTTTGGTCTGATTAAGGATACTATAAAGACAGCAAATACTGTTGGAGATGCGGTATCACTCCTTGTATCATATGTGCAGGTGGCTGAAATGGGAAGCAATATGAAGGCAGTGCTGATTGACCTCAGAGATCGCTGCCCTGATAATAATAAGCCGTTAAAGATGGCTTTGGACGAATGCGCATTAGCATCAGAGGATTTTGAGAGCGCAGTGCTGGCAATGAATTGCAATGTTGTTTTGGGCCTGTCAACGGACGTCCTCAGCACCATGATAACCGAGGGCTGGAAGGCTTTGCTCAGTTCGTGTGTTTATTCAAAAGCCTTTCTTGTCGGTGCGGAAGCAGGTACGATTATAGGCGATTCCATTGCTAATACTATGTTTTCAACAGATGAAACTGTAGAACAGTATGAAAAGATGAAATGTATTACGGAGTTTATACATCTTCTCAGGGCGTCTGTTTACGGGATGGAATTTAACTATACCCAGAATAGGACAGATGAGAATGCTTTAAATTATTTTGCATCAGTAGATGTGATGAAACAAAGTCTTACATTGAGCTGCGATATTGCGAAAAAATTCGGGGATATACAGTACAATAATACGGCATTTGGTAAATGGACTATAGGAGAAGGCAATTACAATGAGTTTGTCCGTTTAATAACATCTATTCAGGGCAGCTATGAAGATAACTATAAAAACATGCATGAGGCTGTCGATAATGAATTGGCAGAGGATTACCCTGATCTTTTCGATGAGATTGTAAACAGAGCGGACAATGAAGTGACCGTCAAGAGTATATCTGGAAAATGCGGTGATGATGTTGTCTGGAGATTATATGAAACTGGAGAGCTTGTTATAAGCGGTAGTGGACAGATGTATGACTATACTCTTGATAACAAGGCTCCGTGGGATGATGGCAATATCACGAAGATAAAGATACTTAGCGGAGTGACATCCGTCGGCAACAGCGCATTTGCAAATTGCAAGAATGCGGAGAGTGTGACCATAGCGGCGTCAGTAAACCGCATTGGAAGCAAGGCATTTTACAACTGCAAAGCTCTGACAAGTGTGGATGTTCCTTCGGGAGTCAGCAGAATTGAGGAGAGAACGTTTGCACTATGTGATGGTCTGACATCGGTGAATTTGAAGAATGGCATACGCTATATAGGTGAGTCAGCGTTTGAGGGATGTACTAAGATAACGGGTATCAATCTGCCTGATAATATCACAGATATAGATAAGGGTGCTTTTAGAAAATGTATTAGTCTGACATCTGTTGTGATACCATCTGGTATGAAGAGCATAAGTGAAGTAACCTTCTCAGGCTGTAGTTCACTCACATCTGTAAATATCAGATCAAACATAACAGAGATAGAGGCATGTGCATTTGCCTCATGTACCGGACTTAAGAGTATAGATCTTCCTGACAGTGTTACGTCGATAGGACTTGGCACATTTTCAAATTGCAGCAGCCTGATGCATGTGGGGCTTCCGTCGGGGCTTAAGAAGATAGAGTCAGGTATGTTTTCGGGATGCGCGAGCATGACTGGAATAGATATACCTGATGGGCTTGAGAGTATAGGCAGTAATGCTTTTGGCGGTTGCACCGGACTTAAGACCATATCTCTTGCAAACAATATAGGAAATATAGGAGATTATGCATTTTCTGGCTGCAGTGCACTTAGCAAAGTTACGACCAAGAGCTCAGTGACAAATAAGAAGGCTGCTGGATATATCGGTGAGAGAAGTTTTGATGAATGTAACAATCTAACCAAATTAGAGATACCTGAGAATGTGATGAGAGTTGCTGCGTATGCATTTTATAGACTTACAAGTCTCACAAGTGTCAAGATTCCGAGTGGTGTAACTACGATTGGAAGAAATGCATTTGCCGGATGCACAGGTCTGCTGAAAGTTACGATCCCATCAAAGGTTAATACAATAGAATCCGATGCGTTTGGGGGATGCAATGGACTTACAGCAGTTACGATATCGTCTGGCGTTGTCAATATAGAAACGCAGGCTTTTTCAAAGTGCAGTAGTCTGACGGATATTACATTGCCATCTTCGGTGAACAAAATAGGTTTCAGAACCTTCTCAGATTGTACAAAACTAGAAAATGTAAATCTGCAAGGGGATAAACTGGAGATTGGGAATGAAGCATTTTCAGGTTGTACAGCAATTAAAGAGTTTACTATTCCGGAGGGAATTACTGGAATCGGAGCGAGCGCTTTTAAAGGGTGTACAGGTCTCGTTGATGTGTATATATCGTCATTCAAATCTGATTGGGGTACTTATATTTTTGATGGATGCAGCAACCTACAGAATGTAGAATTTCGTGATGGTGCATCCGGTGTTCCGGACTATACTTTTAAGGAGTGTGCAAAACTTAAAAGTGTGGATGCTTCCAGGAGTGTTTTGAACAGTATAGGCAGATTTGCTTTTGATAGCTGTAGTTCGCTTACGGATTTTGTATCCTCTGATAGCCTAACTGAAATTGGGGATTTGGCATTTGCAAATTGTAAAGAACTGACAGGTTTCGAGTTCCCTGACAGTATGCAGAAGATAGATACTTCTGCTTTCTTAGGATGTACGGGGATGACATATATCTCAATTCCGTCCGCGGTAACATATATTGAAGAAAAGGCATTTTACGGATGTACAGGAATCAAAAAAGTGGATATAGCTGTGTTAAAGGCTGACTGGGGACAGGGAATCTTTACCGGATGCAAAGGCTTAACAGAGATTGTACTGGGAAATGATGTGACAGGCCTTCCTATAGATACATTTATCAGCTGTGAGAATGTTATAAGCATAAATGCAAAGAACAGCAGACTGACTGAGATATATGAAAGCGATTTTAAACTTATGAAACTTTTACAGACTGTTGAATTACCGGATACTTTGAAAACTATAGATAGATCTGCGTTTATTGGTTGCTCAAAAATCTCCAGTATAGAAATTCCGGCGAGTGTTGTTAATGTAGGTGGAGGTGCTTTTCTGGGATGTACTGGTTTAAAGACTGTAAAATTAGATAATTGTGATATGACATGGGATGGATGGACTTTTTCAGGGTGTACAGATCTTCAGACTATAGAATTTGGCGATTCTGTAAAGTCTATTCCGAAATATATGTTCAATGATTGCAAGAAACTGGATAATGTTATTTTGCCAGATTCTGTGACTGAAATTGGCGAATATGCCTTTAGGGGATGTATGTCACTTATGAAGGTTCAATTTCCAGGTGAATTGAAGACAATAGGAGATTTTGCTTTCTCCGGCTGTCCTGGCATGGAAGAACTGGTTATACCTGATGGGGTAACAGAAGTTGGAAGCCATGCATTTGACGGATGGACAAATATGACATCGGCTGTCGTTCCGGGAAGTATAAGTAATGTGACATTGTCATTTGAAAAATGTGACAACCTGAAAAAGATAGAATTTAAGTACGGAGTCAAGAGTGTGAATTCCCCATATCTGGGAGATGGTATGGAGTATGCAGTTATTCCATCAAGTGTGACGTATATAAACACGGGCTGCTTTAATCACGACGTCATATTGTGCTGTGATGAGAATTCATATGCACACAAATTTGCGGTTGAAAATAAGCATTCATACAAATTGACAGGAAGCGATGAGGTGCACAGACCGACCGCTCCTGATCCAGACACGTCTGAGGATCCTGGAACGACTGAGGAGCCGGATTCCACAGAAGGCACAGAGTCAACAGAGGATACAGAGTCAACGAAAGACACAGAGTCAACAGAGAATACGGAGTCAACGAAAGACACAGAGTCCACAGAGACTCCAGAGATAATAGATATCACAAAGGCAGATACAAGTATTTCAGGGGTCCTGAATAAGGAATACACCGGAAACAAGATCGTTCAGTCGGGAATAAAGGTAGTTGTAGGTGGCAGACAGTTAGAGCCTGATAAGGATTACAAACTGACTTATAAGAATAACAAAGAGGTTGGAAAGGCCGCAGTTATTGTAACAGGATGTGGCAGCTATACAGGAAGTGTGACAAGATACTTCAACATACGAATTATCAAGAATCACATCTATACTGATGGAAGCATGAGATACCAGGTGACAAAGACCGTAGATGAGGGCATTGGCACTGTAACTCTCAGAGGAGGTGTTGCAGGAAGTTCGGCTGTGCTGACCGCACTTTGCGTGACGGATTACATATCTATCAGCGGCGGTAAATATGAGGTTACAGTCATTGGAACAGATGCATTTAAAAATTATAAGAATCTGAAGAATGTGTCCATTGGTGCAAATGTAAAAGTAATAGGTAAGAATGCTTTTTACGGCTGCAGCAATCTGAAGATTCTTAGTTTCAGAACAGATAAGCTGATAGCAAGTACAGTCGGTGAAAATGCATTTAAGGGCCTCAACAGTCAAATATTTATAAAGGTATCAATCAAAAAGATGCAGCAGTACAAAGACATTCTGACTCAGCGGGGAATGACAGCACAGATGGCGGCAAATATGTATGCTTCGGACGTGCAGGGAACACTTAGCAGTGTTACAAATGGTGTGTATACAATCAAGGCGTCAACAAACAGTAGTTATGTGATGGATGTATATGGCTCTGGAGTGGATAATGGAACAAATATCGCGTTGTATAAGAGCACAGGAGCAAATAACCAGAAGTTTAAGATAACAAAGGTTAAGTCATATTGGTATAAGATAGAGGCAGAGTGCGGCAAAGTGCTGGATGTCAAAGGTGGCAATAAAAATAAAGGTGCAAATATCCAGTTGTGGGATTATAACGGAAGCGATTCACAGCTGTTCTGTTTTTACAAGACGTCTGGGAATACTTACTTCATACAGAACAGACTGGGCTGTGTGATCGACATATCAGGTGGAAAGGCTTTGAATACTAAGAATATCCATACCTGGACTTATGGCGGTGGAGGTTCACAGAAGTGGAGTTTTGCATCGACAAAATTCAATAAGGTCACTGTTACAAAGCTCAGTTATGGATTGTACAAGAACAGTTCAGCGCGTATAACATGTGGATATGATGGATATAAAAGAAAATCAGGAAAACATGAAGGAATAGATATTCATTACAAGATAGGTGCACCAGTCTATGCGCTCACAGATGGAGTTGTAGTTCGTGTTGTGTATGGTAAGTGTGGCTCAGATGGGCTTTCGACCATAGCCATTTACAATAAAGCGACAAACAGGACGGTGGTATATCTGCACAGTGCCCCTTCATCAGGGCTGAAGGCGGGACAGGCAGTGACAAGAGGTCAGAGGATAGGCGTTGAGTCCTGGCGTGGAATATCAAGTTCAAGTGAAGCCCACACTCATGTAGAGGTGCGAAATGGCCGCACGGGTTATGCCGCTAAATCTGTGGGTGATTATAAGCTGAATAATCCAAATCCTGCAAGTTTCTGGAAAGGACAGGGTTACACTATAAACTAGACCACTTTGAAAAGTTGTGCACGACCAGAACCAAGTTATGCAGAAGTTATTCAATTGTAAATCCTCTTATATTAAAATGTATAACATCATAACAGGTATCTGCAGAACTCAAATTTGCTTGAAGCACAGAGAGTATTTTGCAGATATCTGTACTATTACAAATACAGAGGAGGGTGTTGTGTATGAAAAAAATTTCTAACAGACAAATCAGGAGGCTCACACGGATTATAGCTATAATTATGGTTATGACGCTTGTGGGGGTATTTGTTCCAGCACTTCCTGCCCGTGCCGGTTCTGATTTTACCGCAACTGGAGTGCAGGTCAGCATAAATAGTAATGTGCAGGTCAGCCGATCGTATGTAAAAATAACAGAGGGCGTATATACATTTAGTTCGATGTACGACAGTAACTATGTGCTTGATGTATATGGCGGCAATATATGGAATGGAACAAATATTGCGGTTTACAAAAAAACAGGTGCCGACAATCAGAAATTCAGAATTGTCAATGTAAGCGGGTATTGGTACAAGATTGAGACCGCATCAAGAAGTGTTCTGGACGTCAAAGGCGGACAGGCTGGAAATGGTGTAAATATTCAGCAGTGGGAATACAATGGAACTGATTCACAGTTGTTCCGTTTTTGCAAAACCAGTTCAGGAACTTACATTATTGAGAATAAACTAGGATATGTTCTGGACATTGCGGGTGGAAAGGCTAAAGATGGCAAGAACATTCATACATGGACAATGCATGGCGGAAAGTCACAGCAGTGGATTTTGTCAAATGAATCTTTTGACGTTGTCACACCAGAGGGACAGCTTTCATGGGTAAATGAAGGAGTGTATACTTTAAAGTCTGCATATGACAGCAATTATGTACTTGATTTGTACGGGGCAAAAACAGCAAATGGAACAAATATTGCTGTTTACAAGAGTACCGGTGCAAATAATCAGAAATTCAGGATAACAAAGGCTACATCATACTGGTATAAGATAGAAGCTGAGTGTGGTAAGGTGCTGGATGTCAAGGATGGTAAAAAGAGTAAGGGAACAAACATACAGTTGTGGGAGTATAATGGAACTGATTCTCAGTTATTCTGCTTCTATAAGACATCAGCAGGAACGGTTATTATACAAAATAAGCTTGGGTGTGTGATTGATATATCCGGTGGAAAGGCGCTTGATGGCAAGAATGTCCATACGTGGAGATATCATGGTGGCAAGTCACAGCAGTGGATTTTGTCATCTACAAATTTCAAGAATAAAAAGGTTAAGAACACAAAGCTTAGCTATGGATTATACAGGAACAGTTCGGCGCGTATAACATGTGGCTTTAATGGCTATAAGACCACTTCTGGAAAACATGAAGGAATAGATATTCACTACAAGATAGGTGCGCCAATCTATGCACTCACAGATGGAGTTGTAGTCAGGGTTGTATATGGTAAGTGTGGTGGACATGGACTTTCAACCATAGCCATTTACAATAAGGCGGCAAACAAGACTGTTGTATACCTGCACAGTGCGCCTGCATCAGGATTGAAGGCTGGACAGACAGTGAGAAGAGGTCAGAGAATAGGTGTTGAATCCTGGCGTGGAATAACCAGGTCAAGTGGCGCTCACACTCATGTGGAGGTGCGAAATGGCCGTGTTGGTTACGCCGCAAAGTCAGTCAATGATTATAAGCTGGATAACCAGAATCCTGCAAGCTTCTGGAAGGGACAGGGTTACACAATAAATTAATATAATATCAATGTTTAAGAAGAAGGGATGGTCATACTATGGTAAAAAAACACATTAGATCAAGACTTGCAAAGAGAATTATCTGCGCATTCCTTACAGTCACCATGGCAGTTTCCGGATCAGTGTTCGCACCGCAGGTATTTGACGGACAGGATGGGAAATCTGGTATGGTGTGTGCAGAGGCTGCCACGGTGAAGCTGAATTACAGCAGCTGCAGACTTGACAGAGGACAGAGACAGAATCTGTATGTAAATGGCACAAGCCAAACCGTCAGATGGAGCAGTTCCAACAAATCAGTTGCTGCAGTCGATGCATATGGATGCGTGACCGGAATAAAGCGCGGTACGGCCTATGTGACAGCAAAACTTGGCAATGGCAGAAGTTACAGATGCAAGGTTGTTGTATCCGGAAGGATACATATCCGCAAAAGCAGTGAGATGCTTTCAGATGGCAAGAGAATCTATATACGAGAGAAGTATGACAACAACTGGAACTATACCAACTGGCTGTACTCATACAATCCGGCAACTGGCAGGAAAGTAAAGCTTACGAATCTCAGATGCATGAGCCTGGATGATATCAGGGGCGGTTATCTATATATAACAGCACATGTCAGCGCCAATTCATCTACGGATTATATATACAGAGTGTCCAAAGATGGACGTACAAAAAAGTGCCTTGGCAAGGGCTCCGGTGCGAAGATCATTGGCAACTATATCTACTACACTTATTACAGTTACAACAATCAGTATGGAACTGACAAGGGTGTGTACAGAATGAGACTGGACGGAACAGACAAGACTATCCTTTGCTACGGTTCGTACGAGCTCTGTGTGGTAAACAATATGCTGATGGGAATAGAAAGAAGCTATGGCAGTAGCGGACCTACTGAGGATATGTTCCGTATTTATAACGATGGCTATGTCAAGAAGTTGTATATACCATCTGCCAGCAGTGTCAATTGGTGGAAGAATCCATATGATGATATAGAAAAGTATGAGAATGTGTGCAACAACGCATATGGTTACACCTACACACAGAACGGGCAGAACTGTGGCCTTGTCAGAAAGAGCAATGGCACAAGCAAGGTTGTTAAGACTTTTTCATTCTACGTAAGTAAGATATATGATGCCGGAGAATATCTGGTTGTAGAGGGCTGCGGTAAATATGGCATAAAGATGGTTGTTGTATCAAAGTCTGGAAGATCTATGAGAACTTTGTATACCAGAGTTGCAGATAAACAGTATATTCCATAGATAACTGCATAGAAAATAAACGAATATTTGATTAAGGAAATACGAAAAAAGAGTGGAAGTTTTCATTCATTGAATTTTTCATTCCCCGGGAGACGGTGAGATATAGATCTCATTTTCTTCCGGGGGATTTTTGCTTGTATAAAAATACGTACTTACACATGGCAGATGTCGATTTGTGTTATAAAATGCTAGCCTCAGATATCACTGTGTGATAGAATTATTAAAGAAATAACGCTTGGTTTTGAGGAGGATGAGGGTATGATTTGTAATGTATGTGGCAATATATTGCCAGATAACGCCACAAGATGTAACGTGTGTGGCAATATAATGAATCCGAATGGTCCGGCTCAGGGAGGCCCGGGGATGCCATACCAGATGGGAGGCCAGCAGGGTGCTCCGGCGCAGGGAGGTCCTGGAATGCCGTACCAGATGGGAGCCCAGCAGGATGTTCCAACACAGAGGGGACCAGGAATGCCATACCAGATGGGAGGCCAGCAGGATGCTCCGACGCAGATAGGCCCAGGGATGCCATACCAGATGGGAGGTCAGCAGGATGTTCCGACGCAGAGAGGCTCTGAGATGACATATAAGCAGCCGGGGCCGCCACGTCCTGTGAATGGCCCTGTGGGTGGTGGTCAGCCTAATATACAGGGTGTGACGCCTGAGAATATGCCACCGCAGAAAGGTGATAACAAGCCAGGCAGCAAGACCGGATTTATGATAGCTATGTCTATAGTCATGTTCCTGCTTGTATGCGGTATAGGCGTGTGTATATATTTTCTCACAAAGAACGGAAAGGGTACGGACGGAAGTGAGACACAGGTTGCCTCATCTGAAAGCTCTACTGATGCTTCGACAACACAGGCGGCAGATGCTGCTACCACGGAAAAGAGCGGGGATGATCTGAGTGGCGGTGGCGCGAAGTATGAAGCCCTCAATGTCTCATCCATAACCGACAGTAGTTTCCCTCTGGTGGAGGTGACTCTCAGCGGACACGGAGATGTGGATGCGAAGAAGACTACCATCAAGGAGGACGGAGAGGATGTTGAGATCAAGGACATCCGAGACGACAACGGCAAGAAGGTGATCACGTACGTAGCCAACAATATTTCCGCCGGTGGCAAGGCCAGAAATATCCAGGTGACTGTGGACGGAAAAGAGATTAAGGCGGGAAAAGGCGCACAGCTTACATACAATGAGCCACAGCTTCAGACGGCGAATGTGACCATAGAATCCTGTGATGCGTCAAATTATCCTGAGGTCACACTTTATGTCACAGTGGAGAATGCGGATAGTGTAATACAAGGATTGTCATCAGAGAACTTTTACATTAAAGAGAAGATTTCAAATGGCAAGTATATTTATAAGGAAGTCACAGAGTCAGAGATGCTTGACAAGAATGCAGCGCTGAACATCTCGCTCATAGCAGACAAGAGCTCGAGTATATCGTACGACGATATGGACAAGATCAAGAGTGTTCTCAATGATTTTGTCGGAAATCTTCAGTATGATGCAGGAGACCGTGCGGAGCTTCTTGCTATTGATGATATATCCAGACAGATGTGTACATTTACAAATGATTCTCAATTCCTGAAAAATGGAATATCAAGCATGTTTCCTGAGGGAATGACAGATCTCTATGAGGGTATGTACCAGGGTGTTCAGCATGTAATATATCAGGATGGAGCAAAGTGTGTGATCGCTTTCACAGATGGATATAATACAGTGGATTCCGGATATTCTGCACAGTCAGTCATAGATATAGCAAATATGTACGAGGTTCCTGTGTACGTGATCGGTGTTGGCTATGATGAAGGTTATGATACAACAGAGCTTCAGACAATTGCTGATAAAACGGGTGGAAGATACTGGAATATAGACGATCTGTATGATCTGAACGAGATATATCAGACCATATATACACAGCAGAAGCAGATGTACAAGATAGTGTATAACTGTGATGAGAGCGTAAAGCAGAGTTCCGAGAGAGATCTGGTTGTCAGCATGGTTGACGATACTTATTGTGCAAATGATCAGGAGAAAGTAACTCCTGTTACCGTGGATAAATCGGGAATCAACAAGACCCACTCAAGCAGATATGAGATGGTGTTGGCGGACCTCTCATGGGAGGATGCAAATGTTGCGGCGAACATGGCGGGAGGTCACCTTGTCACGATAACAAGCAAGGAAGAGGAAGATACTATCATATCCATGGCAGAGGCTCAAGGGGTTGATTATGTATGGCTTGGAGGATATACCGCTTACGACAGAGGCGGTGATGTGTTTGGTCACTGGGTTACAGGTGAGGATTTCTCTTCGTACCAGCATTGGTGCAAAGACGAGCCTTCCAGAACTGATAAGGATGGCGAGCCTGAGTGGTATGTCATGCTGTGGAATGTGCCTAGTCTTGGAGGCTGGACATGGAATGATCAGAGAAATGATCCTGCATCGGTGCCAGGCCTTGAATATTTCAAGGGCAAGATGGCCTATGTTATAGAGTATGAGGATTAGAAGATGTACAGATAGAGAATGGAGATTTATATGAAGAAATTATTGGTTGTTCTGATGGCTCTTGTATTTGTGGCAGCCGGTGTGTTCGGAATACTTACCCTTGGTGGGAAAGCCGGGGATCCGAAGGAAACGGCCCAGACTACGGAAGCTGTTGATTCATCAAAGCCGGATGGCGTATCAGAATCTGGAGATTCTAAGAATACGGAGGACGCTGATGCTGGGAAAAATGATAATGGCAGCGATAATACGCCTGCAGAAGTGACCGGCGGTGAGGATGTGCAGGATCCTGCAGATCAGTCAGGATCCGCAGAAGGCTCTGATATTGTAGAGAAGACGCTGGCAGATATGAGCCTCAGAGATAAGGTATGTCAGATGATGTTCGTGAGACCTGAGAGCATTACGGGAATTGACGTGGTGACTGCTGCAGGAGATACGACAAAATCTGCACTTGAGCAATATCCAGTGGGTGGAATAGTATATTTTGCGCAGAATATGGAGAACAAAGACCAGGTCAAAGAGATGATAGACAATTCACAGAGCTATAGCAAGGTCGGCCTTTTTATAAGTACAGATGAGGAAGGCGGAATGGTGAACAGGCTCATGAACACTGTGGGAACCACATATATAGATTCCATGTACAATTACAAGGATGAGGGGACACAGAAGGCTCATGACAACGCATATACCATTGCCAGCGACATGGCGGCTCTGGGATTCAATATGGACTTTGCCCCGGTTGCGGATGTGTGGTCAAATCCTGACAACACAGTTATAGGTGAGCGTGCTTACAGCGATGACTACAGCCAGGCTGCGGAGCTTGTAGGCAGTGCAGTCAAAGGATTTGAGGATGGCGGAGTTATGTGTACCCTTAAGCATTTCCCCGGACATGGCGATACAGCGGAGGATTCACACTACAGCAGCGCTTATGTGAAGCGGACAAAGGATGAGATCATGGCGGATGAGATGCAGCCATTTACAGCGGGAATAGATGCCGGTGCAGAATTTGTTATGGTGGGACATCTCATAGTTCCTGATATAGATGAACTCCCAGCCACACTTTCCTACAAGATAACAACTGAGATGCTGAGAAATGAGATGCATTTTGAGGGAATCGCCATCACAGATTCTCTGGCCATGGGCTCCATAGCGGATAACTACGGAGTGGGAGAGTCTGCTGTCATGTCGATAAAAGCGGGAATAGATATGCTCCTTGATCCAACAGATATAGATACTGCGATCGATGCTGTGGTTCAGGCAGTTGAGAGCGGAGATATCACTGAGGACAGGATAGACGAGAGCGTCAGAAGAATACTGACTCTGAAGGAAAAGCAGGGACTGCTCAGCCAGAGCCGGGAATAAGCACCTTTGTGCGGATGCTCAGGCCTTAAGAGCATAACCATAAGCACAACAAAGCTGACCTCAAAGTCAATGGGCGCAAATGCATTTGCAAGGATATATGCAAAGGCCGGCGGCAAGGTGCCGGCAAAACAGCTGACAGAGGCACTGGAGTATTCAGAGGCAGCGCTGAAGCCAATCTATGATATGGTTTTAGAAGAAATGGGATGTGTACAGAGTTAAATATAAGAAACAACAGGTATATAGCTGGGTGTTTACAGAAAAACCGGCAGGGACGATAGAACGAAAAGCCTATCGTTTCTGTCGGTTTTTATTTACGCGAGCAACGAGCCAAAGTCCGTGCTTGCACGAGACCTTGGCGACTGCCGCGATAACTT